>WJXF01000008.1_pt1 | contig 181918 bp, 168 predicted proteins | sample 9263211 | NCBI WGS metagenome assembly WJXF01 (sample SAMN12697362, study PRJNA563984) | aquatic metagenome | isolation source: water sample from a prawn hatchery tank treated with erythromycin, plated on... | place: Australia | collected 2018-10-17
GAACACGTTCTCGCCAGTGTCATCATCGCTGATGGTCAGCGTGCCTGTGTCGCTCAGTACCGTGACCGCGTCGTTCTCGGTCACCGCACCGGTATCGTCACCGGCGATATCCGCCACGTCGTTCGTGCCCGTGATGGTCACTTTGATGTCGTGAGTCGTGCCGTCTGCCGACGTCACCGTGAAGGTTTCGACTTTCTTCTCACCTTCTTTCAGGTAGTTCACGTCCGCGTTGTCGACGTTGTACGTCCACACGCCAGCTTCCGTGATGGTTAAGCTGCCCAACGCACCCGCACTCGCGGTGATGCTTGACGCGTCTGTCTTGAACACGTTCTCGCCAGTGTCATCATCGCTGATGGTCAGCGTGCCTGTGTCGCTCAGTACCGTGACCGCGTCGTTCTCGGTCACCGCACCGGTATCGTCACCGGCGATATCTGGCAAATCATTAATTGGATTAACAGCCACATTAACAACCAACGTATCTGTACCACCGTTACCATCGTCAACGATTACGGTAAAGCTATCTAGCCCGTTGTAGTTTTCATTCGGTGTGTATGTCCACGAGCCATCTGGGTTAACAACAGCAGTACCGTTCGTAGGCGCTGAAGTTTGTGAGAAAGTCAGCGTATCGGTCGGATTTTGGTCCGTCGCCGTAAGCGTACCGCTAATCGCGGTATCTTCATCAGTAGTGACAGCAATACTCTCGCCCAAAGGATCATTGTTTACATCGACGAAAATTGGTTCGAATAGCCTAAACTGCTCCAATAGTGAAAGGCTTTGAGTTTCCGAAAGACCAAGGGATTGGAAACCTTCCGTTGTGAAGTCAGTACTGGCTATCGTTTCGGTACCATCACGTGTTACGGAACCACTTGCAGTCAAGCTCGAACCAGTTTGTCCACCAGCAGCCGTCGCAAAGTCTTCACCAAGCTGAGTTGGATCTTGTCCTTCTTCTAAGGCAGCAAAGATGTCTTCAAGCTCCGCTGTGATATCTTGGGGCTCTCCACCTTGATTAACTATCTCAACTTGTAGTTGCTGGTCGGTACCATTTACACCCGAGTCTGCCTGAACGATAACCTCACCAGGCCTAGGAAACTCGCCTTCGACCAATACTCTGACATTACCGTTTACGTCAATTACGATAACTTGATTGGCTGCTAGATTACCCATTGCAACGTAAGTACCAAAACCCATACTTTAAGTCCTTAATCCTTGACTGTTTTCTTTTATTATGTTGCCAGTGACAAATAATTGGCAAAATATAAATTCATACTCTTTATAAATTACCATTTTTCATATCTACGCTAAACCTGTTTTTTGAACAAAAGCCTCAACAAACACGACACAAGTTGCATTTCTCAACATTGAGAAACTGAACTAAGATCTCGATTTTAGTGGATAATATAAAGTATGGCGTCCCAACATTAGATTCCGATCGCATTTTGATTAATTGAGCAAAAAGCAACAATTTAACAACACTTTATTTGCTAAATAGATTAGTTTTCTCTGCTCAAGAGTGTTATTTTATTGGCGCCATTAATGGATATATCTCAGTATTGAGACAAAAAAATTGAGTATTATCCTCACCTACGAGCACTTCGAGGAGAGTCAAAGTGAATTGGAATAAGTTGAAAGTACTAAGTTGCGCGGTTGCACTTAGCTTTCCAGCACACAGTCAAACATTAGAGCAAGCCGTCGCCTTTACTATTACGACCAACCCAGAGATTAAAGCTTCTTACAACGAATTTAAGAGCAAGTTTTTTGATGCAGAAGCCTCCGGTGGGGCATACATGCCCAAATTGGATTTGGATGCGGGTATTGGATACGAAGCTGTTGATTTAGCTTCAGGTACTGACAATGAACTTACTCGAAAAGAAGCTACGTTGACCCTAACTCAATTATTGTGGGATGGCTCTGCAACACTAAATGACATGGACCGCACTGCAGCAGATGCGGAATCCGTTCGCTTCCAATTGATGTCAGATGCTCAAGATATCGCTCTTCAAGTTACAAAGATCTATCTGGATGCAACTAAGGCTTATGAAGTTTTAGCATTATCTGAAAGCAACCTAGCGGTTCATAAAGAAATCTATACTGATATTAAAAAACGTGTGGATTCTGGTATTGGTTCAACAGCTGATCTTTCTCAGGTTGAAGCCCGTTTAGCCAAAGCTCACGGTAACTTACTAGCAGCACAGAATAACCTTTTCGACGTCCATACCCAGTTTAAGCGCATTGTTGGTCAGTCTCCACAAGGTCTTACATTCCCAAGAGCAGATCAAACCGCTATTCCTTTTACGGTAGACGAAGCACTTGATACTGCATTTAACGCTCATCCAGTAATTAAAATTGCTCAAGCAGACGTTGACTCTGCTCGATTCCAATACGATCAAACTAAAGGCGTGAACTACCCAACGCTTTCAATAGAGGCAAATCAAACTTGGCGTGATGATGCGGGTGGCATCGAAGGAGGTAGTGACGAGTTTTCTGCGATGCTTCGTATGCGTTACAACCTATATAACGGCGGTTCAGACTCTGACCGAACTGAAAGTGCCGCTTATCAATTAAACAAAGCGAAAGATTTTCGTGACCGCACCTATCGTAGCGTTGAGGAAGGCCTGCGTCTTTCGTGGAGTGCGCTTGATCTGACTGTTCAACAGAAAGACTTTCTTGCAGACCACGTAGACTCGGCATCAGATACAGTTATTGCTTACGAAAAGCAATATAAACTCGGTAAGCGTACCCTACTTGATCTATTGAACACAGAAAACGAATTGTTCGAAGCCCGTAAAGGCTATTTAGATGCCAAGTATGATGAGCAATACGCTAAGTATCGTGTAATGAACGCGACGGGCAATCTACTAGCGGCATTACGTGTAGATACACCTCAAGAGTGGAATGAAAGGGTAGAATACTGATATGAATAAATCACTTGTAACTATGATTATCGCGGCTACCGTATTCACTGCTCCGCTTAAAGCTGAGGACGCTTACGACTACATCGACACTCCAACTCCTAATCAAGTTGACGACTTACTTGATGATGACAAAGATGGTGTCATTAATGCTCGCGACTTGTGTCCGCAAACACCACGCCTTGCTGAAATTGACAACGACGGCTGTGGCACTTATGTGAAGACAGAAGAAGAGATGAGCTTACATATTCTGTTCGCGAATGACTCTGATGAAATTCAGCCAGTATTTCTTGCCCAAATTCGCGAGATGGCCGACTTCCTTGAAAGCTACCCATCAACTTCAATTGAACTGCAAGGTTATGCAAGTAAAGTTGGTAAGCCTGAGTACAACATGGCGCTTTCAAAACGACGTGCCATTGCGGTCGAAGATGCTTTGCTCGCAAATGGAACTGCCTCTAATCGAGTACGTATTGTTGGCTATGGTGACACGAACCTAAGTGAGACAGGTACCGACGAAATCAGCCATGCTAAAAACCGCAAAGTTGTCGCAACCGTTATCGGACACAAAGGTAACGTGAAAGAAGAATGGTCAATTTTTACTAAGATAAAAAAATAACCGTTTTTCTTGTATTAAGGGGGCTTAGGCTCCCTTTTTTATTTTGCTTTGCTGTATTGAGTGGTACTCTAGCAGCGAATCCACGTATGAGATAATACCAATGAGCAAATTAACTGCTGATATTCAAGCAAACCTTGAGTTATTCGTTGCTGAAACGAAGCAATCTAAACTAGTTTGGGGAATGCGTAACGAAGAAGGCTGGCTGTCTTGCGATTCTACAGAATTTGAAAACAGCGAAGTAATGCCTTTCTGGTCTTCTAAACAAGATGCAGAAACTCACAATGTTGAAGAGTGGGCAGATTTCGAAGTGCTTGAGATTCCACTAGATATCTTTGTTGAAGATTGGCTACTCACCTTAGCTGAAGACGGTGTTTTAGTTGGTACAAACTGGAATGACCAACTGGAAGGTAAAGAGATGGAACCATCTGACCTAGCCAAGTTATACTTAGACTAAGTAGATTTTAAAAATGCGCCTCGAAGGCGCATTTTTTATAGAAATCAAAGCTATCTAAGTCGCATTTATTCAATTCACATTTAGCAACACATTGTACCCTATTAGTAAGTTACTCTACTATGTAACAAACAAAACTAATTCTAAATACAATGAAACGTCTTTTAGCTTGGATTATCGCTTCCGCTACATTCCTACCCTCTGCACTAGCTAGTCAATATAACCATTTGGAACAATGGGAATCTGCATACAATAACGCACTTCGTATTAACGAGAGTAACGCATTATTGATGCTGCAAGATCGCTACAATGCCCTTCCGGCAAACATTGAGAAGCTATATGTCAGCTCTAAAATGCACGGCTTTATGACATTAAGAGGGCAACCTTACTATGGTAATGAACTTGCCAACAACCCTGAATATTCCAAACTAGAACAGTCCTTTATCGCTGCTCTCAACGCGGAGCTAGAGCTAAACTTTTCTGATGCACGCTCTGCGTACCTTGCCCTGCTAAAATTTGCCAACACAACTAGCAACATACAAGGTAAGATTCTTTTTGAATATCACCTATGCCGTGCAATGAATATGCAAGGCCAGTTTTACAGCGCTCAGTTATACTGCAATGCATTAAAAACCCACCTAGAAGATGTCGATGTATCGATTCTGCCTAAGTACCTTGCCCTAAGAGTTATTGCGAATAACCTCGAGTTCATAGGTGACTACCAAGCTTCATTAGAAACCTATCAAAAATATCTCGCAACTATTCCAAGCTACGTTGATCCTTCTGGAGTCTACAACGATGCGGGGCTTCTATTGAAAAACTTAGGCCAATATGAACTTGCTCAAGAGTATCTAACCATCTCAATCAGGTTGAGAAAGTCACTCAATGCCCCACTAAAGCTTGCCCAATCCCATCACAGCATGGCAGACCTCTTGTTAGAGATAAAAGACTATGAAGGCGCTATCCAACACCTTAACCTTTCAAAAGCAATCTTAGATGATGTCGGCCATGTCTATGGATTGACCCACGTAACTCTCAGCCTTGGTAAAGCCTATAGATTCTTAAAACAGTATGAACTGAGTAAGCACTTTTTATCTCAATCGCGTGATTACGCTGAACTTCAAGGCAACGACCAGATCCTCGGGGAAATTTACCTTGCTCTATCGGCATTAGAACAATCTCAAGCTAATGATTTTTCTGCACTCAAGTATTCTCGCGAGGCCTATGCACTGGGAGTTAAAATTCATAGCGAGAGACTGCAAGCCCTAGCTCTAAAATCTCTCGCCCATATTGCTGAAGCACGCAGCGACTACGAGCTTGCCCTTCAACATTACCAAGACTACTTCGATTCGGAGCTATCCAAAAGAACCCAAAAAAACCGTACTGCTTTTCTTGCATTGGAGCTGGCACGACGTGAATTTGCCCAGAAGGTTCAAACAAACCAAACATTGGCAAGATTAGAATCTTTGGAAACTCAGCTTAATAAGCTCTCGACACAAAGGCAGATGCTTTTGCTTTCCATTGTGTTGCTAATTATTACGTTGATTGGGCAACTCATTCACACGCGAATGAAAAGTCGGAGGGCGGAGATGGACCAGCTTACAGGCTCACTCAATCGAGCTGCAGCTATTAAGAAAATCAGGGCTATTGATAAGACCGCCGCTCAAATTCAAAAACACGTACTGATCTTGCTAGATCTTGACGACTTTAAGAACATCAATGACAGCTATGGACATCCAACAGGAGACCGAGCACTTTCAACCATTGCAAAGGGGATCTCTGAAACCATTAAACCTGATGATTTATTCGGTCGATTAGGTGGTGAAGAATTTATTGTTGTGCTCAAAAATGTCGACGAGTTAGATGTCAGAGAACAAGTAGAACAATTACACAACTCAATTGCCAACAACGTTTTTGAAGCGGAAAACAAAGAAAAGCTCTACGTTACCGCGAGCTTTTCCTATCTAGCTACATCAAAACCACTCAATGATTTTGACGAGTTATATTCAATATTGGATCAGGCGCTATATCAAGTTAAGCAAAACGGCAAAAACCAGATTATTGACGCCTATAACGAGCCTATTTTCCTGCCGAACTCTGCTTACGTACCAGTTCAGCCATAATAGTCTCACGCTCAGAAAGGTAGTCGTTTAGGCCTACTTTTCTCAGCTCGCATGATGGGCAATAACCACAACCATCACCTATTACTCCATTGTAACAAGTAAGCGTTTTCTCTCTTACTAGTTGCAGAGCATCGTATTGGTCAGCTAGTGCCCAAGTTTCAGCTTTGTTTAACCACATTAAGGGCGTAGAAATCTCTAGCTGGCGGTCCATACCCTGAACAAGCGCATTATTCATCGCTTTTACAAAGTCATTGCGACAATCTGGATAACCAGAAAAGTCTGTTTCACATACGCCAGTAATAACAGTCTGCGCGCCAATTTGATAAGCGTAAATACCTGCCAGAGTCAAAAACAGGATATTACGCCCTGGTACAAATGAGTTCGGCAAACCATTCTCTTGCAGCTCATGAGAAACAGGGATATCGTCACGCGTCAAAGAGCTAATAGCAAGCTCATTAAGTAGGCCGACATCCATCACTTTGTGCGCTTTCACGCCTAGCTCTTTTGCTAAGTTCTGCGCGACTTCAATTTCTAGTTTGTGGCGCTGACCGTAGTCAAATGTAATCGCATGAACTTCATCAAAATCTTTAATTGCTTGTACCAGACAAGTCGTTGAATCTTGTCCACCACTAAATACGACAACTGCTTTTTTCATTTTGAGTTCCTTTACGCAATGCTTAGGTATTTGTGAGTTTGAATCGATAAGCGCCAGTTCCTCGCAACGCATACATCAATACAAAGTTGAGTCGCACGAGGCTTTTGACTAATTGGTTGCAGCGCAATTGTCGTTTGTTCAGATACATTCACTCTTTCCAAGAGAACATCCAGTTGATCAATGTCTTTTTGAGTCGCCACAGGATGTTTAATTTCATTTGCGCGAACCATCGCCGAATCAAGTACAGGTAACTTACCTTTCATCGCGACCTTCGGTGACACTGTCACCCATGTATTGTCTGTCGCTTTGACCTCTGAGGTGCCACTGGTTTCGATCTGACATTGACAGCCATGTTCTTCAAACGCTTGCGTCAAAGGGGTCAGGTCATAGATACAAGGTTCGCCACCCGTAATAACGATATGTTTAGCAGTATACCCTTGCTTCTTGTACTCATTAACGATGTCCATCGCCGAGACAGAACACCAAGTTGGAGAGTCCTCTTTCTTAGCTAATATTTCCTCTAGAGGCTTTTCGTCTTGAGGGGTTGCATCCCAAGTTTGCTTAGTATCGCACCAAGCACAACCAACAGGACACTCTTGTAAGCGAACAAAGACCGAGGGAACACCGGTGAACACACCTTCCCCCTGAATGGTTTCGAACATTTCGTTAATTTTATACAACTTAAACTCAGCCTAATTTATCTTCAAAATTCTGCAGGAACGAGACCTTAAATGAGACGCAGTGGAAGGTCAACTAAATCATAAATTGATCAATCTTTTCACAGCGATTATTCTGCTTCTTTTTGTCAATTTTGTAGTTATATTTTAGGTAAGTTATGTATAAGCTGATAGCACTCGATTTAGATGGCACATTGCTAACGAGTGACAAAACGATTTCCCAAAGAACAAAGCATACGATCGCTGAAGCGCGTAAACGAGGTGTAAAAGTCGTACTCGCATCTGGCCGTCCATTAGATGGAATGCAAAGTAAGCTAGACGAACTTGAGATTGAAGGCGATAACGAGTTTGTCGTTTACTTCAATGGCTCAATGGTGAAGGAAATTGGCACAAACAGAGTGATTCACTCGGCGATTATTGATGGAAAGCGAGCAAAGCAAGTCGCGCAACTGGCTAACAAACTGAATTTAGATTGCCATGCATTCAGTAACGAGTTTGGATTAATAACGCCAAAGCTCAACGAGTTCACCGACGTTGAAGCAACCATCAATCAAATTCCAGTCATCGAGAAGAACTTTGATGAGTTAGACGATGACCATCCAATCATTAAAGCGATGATTGTCGGTGCTCCTGACAAACTCACCGCCGCAATCGAAAATATTCCAGCTCGCTATCAAGAAGAATTCACAATCGTCCAGAGCGCCCCTATTTTCTTGGAGTTTTTAAACCTTGAAAGTAACAAAGGGGTTGGCATTAAGGCGATTGCTGAACATCTAGGCATAGCATCTAGCGAAGTGATCTGTATGGGCGACGCTGAAAATGACCATCATATGATTGAATACGCAGGGTTAGGAGTAGCGATGCAGAATGCAATGGAGCAAACCAAAGCCATCGCCAATCATATTACATTGAGTAACGATGATGATGGCGTGGCTGTTGTCATTGAAGAGTTTGTTTTAAACAACTAAATCTCTGAGCTAAAGCTGACTATTCAGCTTTAGCTACTTTACGTACTGAGACGGCAAACATAAGGATCAATACTGGATACCTCAACGCTTCAACGCTCAGTGAGGCAATGCTGCTTGTAGATACATGCTCAGCAACAACTCCAATAAATCCGTTAGCCAGAATAAGCATCACTGTAATCATTAGCAAAGCCTTTCCAGAGGCGATCTTTGCATCTCGTTCAAAGGTCATCACTAGCCCTAACACAGTTAAGATTATCGCCAACCAATAAGTAAAAATCGGTGTGGGCCAAAACAGCGTCATAACGGTACATGCGATAAGCAAGATTACCCAAACCATTTTTGAAGTCATTAGTGCTCTTGCATCCACCTCTGGCTTAGATTCAAGTCGAATCAAATGCCAAGAACAAAGTATGCCCAATAATGCGCCACTTACGCTGTCAGTCAAAAATGCAGAGCCACTGTAAAACTTAGCAACGGTTAGCCATAACAATGCAAAAAACAAAGATAATGACCAACGATTAATCGATAGTTTGTCAGTCCCATTCAAAACAAGAAGACCCACACACGACCATACCGCAATAGGTAAGCTCGGTAGGCTAAACCCGTAACTCTTGGCAAGATCGAGAACAGGTAGATAAACATGTGGCCTAGGAAACGCAAACCCTTGCTGAGCGACCAAACTAAGCAGTGAAGTCATAGTGACGGCAAAAAAGACTTTATAGCTGAATTCTTTACCAAATCGCCAATATAAAAGTGGGAAAAGAACCAGAATCAACGAAGGTTCAGCCAGCCAGTTTCCAGCGAGTAACAAAGGCTCGACAATATGCACTATGCCACTGGGTAGCTTTAAGAAGAAGTGCTGAAGCTGAGTCATCCAGCTCAATTCGACTTGATGGAATGTGGGAGCCGCCTCAATAAGGTTATCGACGAACACCACTTTTTGATCAGTCGCTTGTTGTAAAACGGTACCAAGCCACTGAAGTTGCTCAGGGAAGCGGTACTCTTGACTAGGAACAACAGTAGGATCGATCAACATCGCTGAAGAGACTTCAATACCATAATGTGGAGCGAACCAGATTGGCAGTTCATATCCGTCTAACCTGTTGTTAAACTGGAATGAAACAATATCTGAGTCAGAAACACAATCGTAGAACACCGCTTTCTCGGTACGCCCGAGTTCTTCCTTAATGGAAACAACAAGACCTGTTTCTTCCCAAGTTTCTCGTTGCGCTGCAAGCTTTGGAGACTCCCCTTTAGCGACGCCTCCTGCGGGGAGAGAAAGCTTGTTGGTGAGGATTTCTTTTACCAATACAATCTTCTCACCAGAACGTATGACACACGCAGCTCCAGAGATTGACGAGCCATTCGCAACAGTAAGTGAAGAGGCAAATAGAGAGATAAACCCGAGTACGAGCGATAATATTTTAGTGTTGAGCTTCATTCTAAATTCTTGTTAATTGGTTACGGACTTTCGTAACCAATGGATATGATGTTCAAAGCCGAAATGACGGTAAAACTCAATTGCAGACTGATTAAATTCCCAAACTTCAACAAAGATCTCTTTTACGCCATATTCCTCAAAACGCGTTTCGATATGCTGACACAGTTCGACTGCATGCCCTTTGCCACGGTAGTCCTTAACGATATACAGTTCATCGATGCTGCCCATCTGAACTGGCTTACTTACTGTGGAAATCAGCTCGCAAAAGTGACCACTAATAAATCCTATGATTTTATCGTCTTCACATGCGACAAATACAACACATTCAGGATCATCTAAATATCGAGCAATACTCTTTTCCTGCTCTATATCTTCAGCAGTTTTAAAATGTTCGGGGCATTGGCGATGGTGCTCATCATGCAAGTAAAACATGAGATCATTTAACTGCTCTAAATCTTTGTCATGCGCACTACGAATGGTCACATTGTGCATAAATATTTTTGCGTTACGAATAAAGTAACAGTTTGGCGGTTTAACAAAAATTTTTCAATAAAAAAGCCCCTTTGGTGAGGGGCTTAATTTCATTATCAGAAAATGCTGTGGCTCAAGTTAAGAATGCAGTGCTTTTTCAATCTCTTCAAGGCTCGTTGGGTCATCGATCGTCGAAGGCACTGTGTACTGCTCGCCATCGGCTATCTGGCGGATAGTACGGCGCAAGATCTTGCCGGAGCGCGTCTTTGGTAAACGCTCCACAACGAGCGCATGCTTAAAACAGGCAACTGCTCCAATTTCATCGCGTACCTTACCAACCAGCTCACCTTCAAGCTGGACGTCATCGACTTTAACTCCGTCTTTAAGCACAACCAGACCTAATGGCAATTGACCTTTCAAATCGTCATGAACACCAACAACCGCACATTCCGCAATAGCCGGGTGGCCGCCGACGATCTCTTCCATTTCACCGGTTGATAGGCGGTGACCCGCAACGTTAATCACGTCATCGATACGCCCCATAATGAATAGGTAGCCCTCTTCATCGAGATAACCACCATCACCCGATACGTAATAACCCGGGAACTGACTCAGATATCCAGACTCGAAGCGGTCGTGGTTACGCCATACCGTAGGCAGACAGCTTGGTGGCAGTGGGCGCTTCAAGGCGACAAAGCCCTGTTGATTGGCTTCTACTGGCTCACCAAGCTCATTAAGGATCTCAACCTGATAACCTGGGATTGGTTTAGTCGCTGAACCTGCTTTCACTGGCATCAGCTCAATTCCGGTAGGGTTACCGGCAATCGCCCAACCTGTTTCCGTTTGCCACCAGTGATCGACCACTGGTTTGTCAGTTTTGCTTTCTACCCACTCTAATGTCGGAGGGTCTAAGCGCTCACCCGCCATAAAGATGGTTTTAAGGTTTGATAAATCGTATTGCTTGAGGCACTCACCTTCTGGGTCTTCTTTCTTAATTGCGCGGAAAGCGGTTGGCGCGGAGAACAGTACTTCGACTTTGTACTCCTCACACACTCGCCAGAATGCGCCCGGATCCGGAGTCCGTACTGGCTTGCCTTCAAATAGTACTGTTGTACAGCCATGAATCAGCGGCGCATAGACAATGTAAGAGTGGCCTACGACCCAGCCCACATCAGAAGCTGCCCAGTAAACACCATCTTGTGGAATGTTATAAATCGCACTCATTGAGTACTTCATCGCAACAGCATGTCCACCATTATCGCGTACTACACCTTTAGGCTTACCAGTCGTCCCTGAGGTATAAAGAATGTAGAGCGGGTCAGTCGCCAAGACTGGTACACAAGCGTGAGGTTGAGAGCTTTCAAGTGCAGTCGCCCAATCCACATCTCGCTTAGGCTGCAGCTGAGCTTCACACTGGCCTCTTTGCAGAACAACCACTGTTTCAGGCTTCCATCGACTGTCCATAATCGCTTTATCGACCAATGGCTTGTACGGAATAACTTTATTAACTTCAATACCACAAGAAGCTGTCATCACCAATTTAGGTTCAGCATCTTCAAGTCGAACCGCTAGCTCGTTAGCCGCAAAACCGCCAAACACAACGGAATGAATCGCGCCTAGTCGTGCACAGGCAAGCATTGCCATTGCTGCCTCAGGAATCATGGGCATATAGATAACCACTCGGTCACCCTTTTCAACGCCTTGTTCTGCGAGCATACCCGCTGTTTTCGCAACCTGATCACGAAGATCGGTATAAGTATATTTTCGCTTAGTACCGGTCACTGGTGAATCGTAGATCAATGCGGTGTTATCGCCACGTCCTTGTTCGCAGTGATAATCTAGTGCTAACCAAGAGGTATTAAGCATTCCATCGGGGAACCAGCGCTCTATGCCATTTTCATCCTTGGCTAGAATAGTTTGTGGCTGTTTAAACCAGTCAATATTTTTTGCTTGCTCCGCCCAAAACGACTCAGGTTCTGACAGCGCCCATTGATACTCTTTTTGATATGCAGACATAGTGCGTCCTCCAGTATGTCCTGACATTGCTTTTCTGGTAATTAACCGGTGCTAATTACACAAAGATATCGGAGGGTACGCGCACAAATCCCTCCATGATGATTCGAGCGCTGCGGCTCATTACAGCTTTTTCAACGACCCAAGCTTGTTCATTTAGCGTGGCGGCCGCTCCTACTTTCAGCGTTCCCGACGGGTGACCAAAAGTGACTGATTCCATTTCTCCGCCACCAGCAGCACGGTTGACTATAGTGCCGGGCACACAGGAAGCCGATGCAATCGCTACTGCTGCGGTTCCCATCATGGCGTGGTGCAATTTACCCATCGACAAAGCGCGAACGAGTACATCCACCTCACCTGCTTCGACCGGTTTGCCACTAGAAGAAAGATAACTTTTCGGGCTCGCAACTATGGCGATTTTTGGCGTGTGCTGACGAGCTTCAGCCTCTTGTAAAGAATCAATCAAACCCATCTTCAACGCACCATAAGCTCTAATCGTTTCAAAGCGTTGTAATGCAGCTTCATCGTTATTGATATCTTCTTGAAGTTCCGTCCCTTGATATCTGAGAGCTTCAGCGTCAAGGAAAATCGTCGGGATACCCGCATTGATCATCGTGACTTCAAACGTACCAACATCAGGAACCTCTAGCTCATCGTTCACATTTCCAGTTGGAAACATACTGCCTTCGCCGTCTGCGGGGTGCATGAAGTCGACTTGAATTTCAGCCGCAGGAAACGTCACCCCATCGAGTTCAAAGTCGCCCGTTTCTTGAACTTGCCCTTTCACAATTGGCACATGAACCACGATGGTTTTGCTGATATTCGCCTGCCACACTCTCACAGCGACCGTGCCATTGGTTGGGATACGAGCTTCATCGACCAATCCAGCATGAATAGCAAAGGGGCCAACAGCGGCAGATAGATTGCCACAGTTGCCACTCCAATCAACAAAAGGTTTTTCAATCGATACTTGCCCGAATAGATAATCAACATCGTGATCTGGCTTATCACTTTTCGATACAATCACGGTTTTGCTGGTACTCGACGTGGCACCGCCCATACCATCGATTTGCTTGGCATAAGGATCGGGACTACCAATCACTCTTAACAGCAATTTGTCTCTCGCCTCTCCGGGAGTTTGAGCTTGTTTTGGCAAATCTTCTAGACTGAAGAATACCCCTTTACTCGTCCCACCACGCATATAGGTGGCTGGTACTTTCATTTGGCTAGATACTGTCATAGCGGCCACCTATTGGGACAAAAAGTCTTGGGCAAAGCGCTGCAAAACGCCGCCAGCGTTATAAACACTAACCTCATCGGCGGTGTCCAAACGACAAGTCACAGGAACGTCGAACTTTTCGCCATTAGCACGAGTGACGACCAGCGCTAGATCTGCGCCAGGCTTGATATCGCCAATCACGTCATAAAGCTCACTACCGTCGAGCTCTAATGTTTTACGATTTGTGCCAGATTTAAATTGAAGTGGCAAAACGCCCATTCCGACTAGGTTAGTTCGGTGAATGCGTTCAAAACCTTCGGCTGCAATTGCTTCAACCCCAGCCAAGCGAACCCCTTTCGCTGCCCAATCTCGAGAGGATCCTTGACCATAATCAGCCCCAGCAACAATGATCAACGGCTGCTTGCGATTCATGTAGGTTTCAATTGCTTCCCACATTCGAGTGACTTTACCCTCTGGCTCAACCCTTGCGAGTGAGCCTTGTACCACCTTACCGTTCTCTTTAACCATTTCATTGAACAGCTTAGGGTTAGCGAATGTCGCTCTCTGCGCAGTCAGGTGATCGCCACGGTGGGTTGCGTAAGAGTTGAAGTCTTCTTCAGGTACATCCATAGAAGCGAGATACTCACCCGCAGCACTGCTCGCCAGTATCGCGTTGGAGGGAGACAAGTGATCAGTCGTGATGTTATCGCCTAGTACTGCTAAAGGTCTCATCGCAGATAGCGTTCTTTTACCTGCTAGCGCCCCTTCCCAGTATGGTGGACGGCGAATATAGGTACTTTTTGGTCGCCAGTCGTAAAGAGGATTACTATTGCGTTCACCTTCATCGAGCTTAAACATCTGAATGTAGACCTGATTAAACTGTTCGGGCTTAACATGCATACCAACGACCGCATCGATCTCTTCATCACTCGGCCACAAGTCATTGAGATAAATAGGATTGCCCTGTTTATCTTTACCCAACGAATCGCGTTCAATATCAAAACGCATGGTTCCAGCAAGTGCATAAGCAACCACCAGCGGCGGCGATGCCAAGAATGCTTGCTTAGCATATGGGTGAATTCGACCATCAAAGTTTCGGTTACCTGATAGCACTGCCGTTGTATAAACGTCACGGTCGATGATCTCTTGCTGAATCTCTGGATCAAGCGCGCCACTCATACCATTACAGGTGGTACAGGCATAAGCGACAATACCAAAGCCAAGCTTTTCTAATTCTGGTAAAAGACCTGCGTCTTCAAGGTATAACTTTGCAACCTTTGAGCCCGGAGCAAAAGAAGATTTCACCCAAGGTTTGCGAACTAGTCCAAGCTCATTGGCCTTCTTGGCAACAAGTCCAGCTGCGACCACATTGCGCGGGTTACTTGTATTGGTACATGAAGTAATCGCCGCAATAATGACTGCCCCATCGGGTAATTGTCCCTCGCTAGTGTTAACCTCACTATCTTTTGCTATACCTCGCTCTGCAAGCTCTGAGGTTGGCAAACGTCTATGTGGGTTTGATGGCCCTGCCATGTTGCGAGAAACCTTGGACAAATCGAACTCTAATACTCGCTCGTACTCAGCGGTTTCAAGATCATCAGCCCACAGACCCGTTTGTTTGGCATAGTTTTCAACAAGCTCTACTTTCTGCTCATCTCGACCCGTCAGTTTTAGGTAGTTGATGGTCTGCTCATCAATGTAGAACATCCCAGCCGTAGCGCCGTACTCAGGCGTCATGTTGGAAATGGTTGCGCGATCGCCGATGGTTAGGTCTTTTGCCCCTTCACCAAAGAACTCAAGATAGGATGAAACAACTCTTTCGTTACGCAAAAATTCAGTAATCGCCAAAACAATATCTGTTGCTGTAATCCCAGGCTGGCGCTTGCCAGTAAGCTTGACGCCGACGATGTCAGGTAGTCTCATCATTGAAGGTCGGCCAAGCATGACTGTCTCTGCCTCGAGTCCTCCCACACCAATCGCAATCACCCCTAGAGCATCGACATGCGGCGTGTGACTATCCGTACCGACACAAGTGTCTGGGTATGCAATACCTTGCTTAGCCTGAACAACAGGAGACATTTTCTCCAAGTTGATTTGGTGCATGATGCCATTACCAGCAGGAATAACGCTGACATTCTCAAACGCGGTTTTACACCACTCAATAAAATGAAAACGGTCTTCATTTCTGCGCTCTTCAATCGCCCTATTTTTATCGAAGGCATCTGGGTCAAAGCCTGCGTGTTCAACAGCAAGAGAATGGTCAACAATCAACTGGGTTTCTACCACAGGATTGACCTTGGCAGGATCGCCACCTTGTTGAGCGATCGCATCTCTAAGGCCTGCAAGGTCAACTAACGCCGTCTGACCTAGGATGTCATGACACACAACTCGAGCAGGATACCAAGGAAAATCTAAGTCGCGCTTTCGCTCGATAATTTGCTCTAGACTTTGAGTCAGAGTGTTAGGGTCACAACGTCGAACTAACTGCTCAGCCAGCACTCGTGAGGTATACGGGAGTTTTTCGTAGGCACCTGGGGATAGTGTATTTACGGCTTCTCGGGCATCAAAATAATCAAGATGGCTTCCCGGAAGCGATTTTCTGTATAGGGTATTCATGCTCATATCTGCTTCCATTCAGGTAGGTGTTTGCTCCCTAATCGAAGGGAGCAAAGTCGACAGTGCTATCGTTTTTCGATTGGAACCCAATCTTGATGATCAGGACCTGTGTAATCTGCACTTGGTCGAATGATTCGGTTATTGGCTCGTTGCTCGTAAACGTGCGCAGCCCAACCTGTTAGGCGACTCATAACAAAGATCGGCGTAAACAACTTGGTGGGAATATCCATAAAGTGATAGGCCGAGGCATGGAAAAAGTCTGCGTTACAGAACAAGCCTTTCTCTCGCTTCATCACCGCTTCAACGCGCTCAGAAACCGCGTACAAATGAGTATCTCCTACTGCGTCTGAAAGCTCTTTTGACCAACGCTTAATTAACGCATTACGAGGGTCACTCTCACGATAGATAGCATGGCCAAAGCCCATAATTTTGTCTTTGTTGGCTAGCATCTGCATGATGTTTGCTTCCGCTTCGTCCGGCGTTTGCCAGTCTTGAATCATCTCCATCGCAGCTTCGTTTGCACCACCATGTAAAGGGCCACGAAGCGTACCGATCGCTGCTGTAATACAAGAATGAAGATCGGAAAGTGTCGAAGCACATACGCGAGCTGCAAAGGTAGACGCATTAAACTCATGCTCTGCGTATAGAATGAGTGAACAGTGCATGACCTGCTTATGAATCTCAGTTGGCGCTTTGTCGGTGAGCATTTTTAGAAAGTAGCCGCCAATACAAGTTTCGGATTGATCGTCTGTATCGATGCGTACTCCATCATGGCTAAAACGGTACCAATAACAAATGATGGCAGGAAATAGAGCGAGCATTCTTTCTGTCGCATCTAGCTGCTCATCAAAGCTCATCTCTTGCTCTAGATTACCCAATACCGAGCAACCCGTTCGCATCACATCCATTGGGTGCGCCGAGGCAGGAATAAGCTCTAACGCTTGCTTAAGTTCACTCGGTAACCCTCGCAAACTAATCAGACGCGTCTTGTATTCATCTAGCTCTTTTTGATTGGGTAGGTGACCACGTAACAGTAAGTGGGCAACTTCTTCAAATTGAGCATTGTTTGCCAAGTCAGTAATATCGTAACCACGATATGTTAGACCTGTCCCCGTTTTACCGACAGTACACAAAGCTGTGCTACCAGCGCTTTGGCCGCGAAGACCTGCGCCACCTAACTCTTCATTCTTTTTCGATGATAGAGGCATTTTGAACTCCTTGTCTGTTTGATATTGCTCTCTAAGTGGAGCGTTATTTACCAAACAATTTCACGTTATTGGATTAATTCCGAATCGGTTTCCTTGGGCTTCCATTTGATCCTATTTTCCTTCTGAAAACAGCTGATCAAGCTTGTCTTCATAATCATGATATTTGAGGTGCGCATAGAGCTCTTTACGAGTTTGCATCGAATCCGTCAGCGCTTCTTGGTTACCCACTTCTAACAGGTGCTTGTACACCATCTCTGCTGCTTTGTTCATTGCACGAAACGCACTTAGTGGGTACAGCACCATGTCAACTTTGGACTTAGCAAGCTCTTCACAGCCGTACAGTGGCGTCTGACCAAACTCGGTAATGTTCGCCAGTATCGGCACAGGCTTACCAGTAGCACTCTCTAGAGCTTCAGAGAACTGAACATACTGCTCTAGTTTGTTCATTGCTTCTGGGAAAATCATGTCAGCACCTGCTTCAACGCAAGCAATCGCGCGTTCGATAGCACTATCGATCCCTTCAACAGCCAGAGCATCCGTACGAGCCATCACCACAAAGTTGTCATCGTTACGCGCATCCACTGCGGCCTTAACGCGATCGACCATCTCTTGTTGGCTAACAATGGCTTTATTTGGGCGATGACCACAACGTTTCTGCGCTACCTGATCTTCCATGTGTACCGCACCCGCACCCGCTTTCTCCATAGCCTTGATGGTTCGCGCGATATTAAATGCACCGCCAAACCCCGTATCGATATCAACCAGCAGTGGTAAATCACACGCATTGGTGATTCGCTCAACATCGACCAAAACGTCATTAAGTGTGGTAATACCCAAATCGGGTAAGCCGTAAGAGGCATTAGCGATACCGCCACCTGATAAGTAAATAGCTTGATGTCCCAGATTTTTTGCCATCATGGCGCAGTATGGATTAATGGTCCCTACTATTTGCAGTGGATCGTTTTGCTCAACGGCAAGTCTAAATTTAGCTCCTTGAGATAAACTCATTGCTCTTTCCTCTAGTCCCTAAGGATTTGTTGTTCGATTAATGTTCGGCTACCCGAGATATGGCGCCTCATCAGCATCTCGGCTAACTCTTCGTCTCTATTCTTGATAGCTTGTAAGATATATTTGTGCTCATCGAGCGCTTCAACGGGTCGCGACTGAGCCCTAGGTGATTGATATCGATACATTCTCAACAAGTGGTAAAGCTCATCACACAGCAATGAAATAAGCTTACTGTTGCGGCTGGCGAGAATAATACGATAGTGAAAGTCAAAGTCACCGTGCTGATGGAAATACGAAGCACCCTCGACTTCATCAATATGATTTGAATGTGTCGACAATACAGCTTCTAATCCTACAATCTCTTCTGCAGTGATATACCTAGCTGCAAGTCGAGCAGCCATACCTTCTAGCGCCTCTCTAACTGCGTATAGCTCTATTAGCTTTTCAGGTGAGAAAGTAATCACTCTGGCACCGACGTGAGGGATACGCTCGATTAGGCCTAATCCTTCAACTCGCATTATCGCTTCGCGCAGAGGCCCCCTACTTACCTGATACTTCTTAGCTAGCTCAGGCTCAGATATCTTGCTGCCAGGGGCAATTTCTCCACTAACAATAGCCTCTACCAATGATTCGGTTAAGCTCTCTGATTTGGTGTTTTCTTTTTCAGAAACGCCTTCTTTTAGTCGAGTTTTAAGTTCAATATTCATCTTTAATACACTCGCTGCCTGACACCAAACTGTCTACAATTTCATCTTCTAAGATTAAAATAGACCATAACATTGTCGACAATCAAGAAAATTGTCGACAATTTAGACCAAGGTAGTAGTCCAGATTAGTAAATAAAAGATGTAACATTGGTTGAGTCACAGTTGCTATGTGATGCAGAGCAAGATTATTGCAATCTCGACAATGACTTAGTTGCTGTATGAGATTAGTATCTTAGATACAGAAAGGAATCTTGTTAATTAAGAGGCTTATGCACTCTCCAACTACTAAATCGATTCTGGCTGGGTTGATTGCAGCCAATATCTCTGGATGCTCACTGCTCTTTGCGGATGAGCGAGAGCCCTACTATCCGCTGCTGAGAGACAGTACTTACTCAGATGAAGAGCTCGCAGTGATTGAAACCGATAATGTTCTAAAATCAGCGGTTAGACACAACGACTTTGTGCTTGTTGAAGATGAAACTCGTGTCAACCAATCTGTCGACAAAGTTTTTGCCGAAGCGATAAACAACCATGCTGTTTCTGTGGAAGACCTAAAGGGTTCACAATTCCATAAAGGGTTAGAACAAATTATTAAACAGTTCACTTGCGAACTGTACGCCAGTCAGCAACCCCAAGACTCGGTTCAACTATGCCCGCAATCGAATCAGATTGTCGACAATGGATTAGACTACCTGCCTTTTGAGCAAGGTTTACGTACAGCTCAACGTCTAAGTACGATCAAACAAAATGAAAGTGATACGTTGCAGCTCGAACTGTTTCTTAAAAGCACCCATGAACGTCCGTTAGAATCCCTATGGGGCGCAGTGCATGAACTCGGTCACTTTAAGGGCAGCCAGTTGCCACCTGAAAGCTTAGTGCTAACCGTTAATTTAAAAGCGTATAAAAAAGACAACAAAGCACACACTTGGAGATATATGCATCCTGAGCCGCTTATCTTCTTCGTTGTTCTTCCTTCTGTTGATCACCTCGTCAGTCGCCCTAACGAAATCGAAAGTATGGATTTCGCCTACCGGAGTGCCAAGCTACTGGTTGTAGATAGCAGGTAAAATCCAATCTCTCACTTTGCGACAAACATCGGCTAGTAACTATTCTGGCCGGTTCCCTGTGTGTACAAAATCGCCCCTCAAACACTAAGTTATTGTTTATGTTGAATATGTGATTGTATATCGATTACATATGTAACTGACAATTTTAATAAATGAAACTAATTTGATATACGTTCATATTTTATAAACCCATTTGAATTTAACATTTTTTTAACCTTGCATTTCAGCAACTATGGCTTCGCTTATTTAATACAAGGAGTCACAAATGCAAGTAAGCGTCACAACAACAAAAACTATGCTCGCTACCATTATTAGCTCAACGCTACTATCTGGGTGTTACTGGGATGATCCAGAAAAGGCAGCGAAGTACGTCAGTAGTAAAATTGATCGCGAAGAGGTCGTGGAACACTTAGAAGAGCTTGAAGCGAGGGCATCGAAAACAACTGATGGAGCGTCCGTTACTCGAGCGGCTGGTACCGAAGGCTATGCACAGTCTCTCAACTATATTGTTGATACCATGCGTGCCCATAACTACGATGTGGCAATACAAGAGTTTGATTTTCGTGCATGGGAAGAGCTTGCGGGTACAACCCTCAATGTAAATGGAACCGATCTAATCGGTGTGCGCAATGCCAGTGAAGGCGTAGAGCCAGACTTTGCCGCTATGTCATACTCTGGTAACTCAAACGGCTTACTTTCCGCAGATGCCGTTTTCATTACTCCTGATTTTAGATTCGATGCGCCTGATTATGACAGTACTGACGGCTGTGAGTCTTCCGACTTCGCTGGCAAAAATGTGACGGACAAAATTGCTGTCATCCAACGTGGCGGATGTAGTTTCAATACCAAAGTTGTCAACGCTCAAAACGCTGGAGCTAAAGGTGTTATTGTCTTCAACCAAGGTAACGCTGAAGGCCGTACAGCGGTCGTAAATGGTACATTAGGTAGCGATAGTACGGCCACTATTCCGGCTCTCGGTGCTCGTTACGCACTTGGTAAGCAATGGTATGAGTTGAGCCAAACCGCTGTAGTGCCTATCGCGTTGAATATTAACGTCCAAGATGAAGAGGTACTCACCCAAAACATCATTGCTGAGACCAAAGGCGGTAATGCTAATGAGGTTGTCATGCTTGGCGCACACTTGGACTCAGTTCCAGAAGGCCCTGGAATCAATGACAACGGTTCAGGTACGGCAGGTCTACTCGAATATGCGGTAACCCTTGCGAATTTGAAAGCACCGGTTAAGAACAAGGTACGTTTTGCTTGGTGGGCAGCTGAAGAAGCTGGTCTAGTCGGCTCTGAGTACTACACCAACGAGCTCTTCGCACCACTGCGTAATCAAGCTCAGCAGGAAATCCTAAAAGAACTAGGCTTGGAAGACCCTAGCCAGCTAACACCTGAACAGCTAGATCTCGTCGATGCTCGCTACTATGAGTTAAACAAAGTTAAGCTCTACCTAAACTTCGATATGATTGGCTCGCCTAACTACATCTTTGGCGTTATGGACGGAGACTTATCAGATACGAAAGACAGCCCAGATAACGCTTACACGGGTGATTTCCAACCGCCATATGGCACATCACATATCGAGTCTGTTTTTAACAAGTTCTTTACTGAAAAATCAGAGTCAACCGTTCCACAAGCTTTATCTAAACGTTCGGATTATGCTGGTTTTGCTGATTGGGGCATCGCTTTTGGCGGCTTATTTACTGGTGCAGAAAAAGTGAAGTCCGCGCAGGAAGTCGAAAAGTTTGGTGGTGAAATTGATGTCGCTTATGACAAATGCTACCACCAAGCCTGTGATGACCTAAACAACGTGAGTCAAGAAGCACTGTACGTCAACACTCAATCGCTTGCTTACGTCACTACTTTCTATGCCTTCAGTGACCCTGTGTTCCCAGAACAACAACCGGAAGCACAACAAGTACTTCGCTCTTTAAGCACCGAACCGGCTCCGAGTAATAAGCTCCGCGTGGGCCAGAAACTAAAAGCTGCAGATAGCGTTTCTGATCATGACCATTTCCATGGTGATTTCGATCAAGATCGTGAGTAACTGTTCTAGTTGTCCATAAAACCAAAGCCGCGCGTGAACAATGCGCGGCTTTTTATAAGACTTTCGCCCATTTTCACGTCAAACGTTCAAAAAACACTCAAATCACCTCTTACCACTCTAATCTGGATTATAAATCTCAGTTAATTTGATTTATTTACTAATGAATACCTGCTACTTTTTAATGAATTATTAACAGACATCACAACCCATTGTTTCGAATAGATTTACTCGAAGCATGATCGTCAGTTTTAAAGGAAGTGTTATGGCTGAAAAATATTCGGCGTCGGCGAGCCCTATTTCTGCAAAGGATTATAAAGGGCAGGAGCACAAAATCAGTGAGTTTTCTGTGGCTCAAACTCTCTCTGAATCTTTTTCAGTTTCCGCCACCCTTGTCTCTAGTAATTTCGATGCCCAAAGCCAGTTAGGCCAGCTTCTCACAATTAACCGATACTCAAACACTTCAGGTAGCTCGACATTAACTCGCTCCTTTAACGGTATAATTACGCGTATTGAGAGCTTAGGAATGGACAGCAATCTTCAATACGTTTTGTACCAGGTCACTTTGAAGCCATGGTTAGAACTTCTTAAACACACTCACGCTTTTCGGGTCTACCAAAACCAATCAACCAAGGATATTGTTAGCGATATCTTCGATAATGCGGGTTTCAAGGGCTGCTACAAAATAGCCAAAATGCCGACAACCAAACGCGAGTACTGCCTGCAGTATAACGAGTCTGACTTTGATTTTGTGACACGTTTGCTTGCAGAAGAAGGGGTTCATTACTATTTCACCCATTCAGATAAAGAGCACACTCTCGTACTGCAAGATGCGCAATCGCCTTTCGACAAAGCTGACAACGCAAAATTCGATATGGTGGAAACGCCAACAGGCTCTTTACCACTACTCGAGTCTTGGTCACCTGCAGTCGCATTTCACGGTTCGAGCATGGAGCTCACTGCCTACGACTACAGCCAAACGAAATTGGTAACAAGTAAAGCGCAAAAAAGCAGTAATTCCATCGCAAACAATACAAAGCTGACTAATGTTCATTATCCGCCGCTGGGTGTCTCGGGAGATAAAACCGATCTGGCCAGTAATCTTGCCAAGCGCCGTGTGGAACATCTGGCTCAGGACTATCAAACTATTGTCGCAACTGCGAAACATGACTTGTTCGATATAGCGACTTGGTTTTCACTCTCTAGCCATCTTGATAAGTCGCAACTATCGGATTATTCAATAATTTCAATAAAAACACATTATTCTGAAGAGGTGGTTTGCGACACTGAAATCAAGGCAGTGCCTAAAACAACCTCTTACTATCCAAATCCGGTCGACAAACAAAGAGTTCACGGACTACAAAGTGCCACTGTGGCAGGCTCAACGGCAGGTGAAATCAATCAAGATGACCAAGGGCGAGTTAGGATCCAGTTCCACTGGGACACAGAGGCGAGTGGTGACAAAACCAGTTGCTATGTGCGCGTGGCTCAAATGATGGCAGGAAGCGGCTATGGTGCCCAATTCATTCCTCGTGTAGGTCAAGAAGTTCTGGTGGCGTTCATTGATGGTGATCCTGACCAACCTATCATTACTGGCAGTGTCTACAACAGTAAAAATGCGCCTCCTTACAAGGAAGCTAACTCAACGAAAAGTGGCATAAAAACCAAGCTCACTGGGCAATCCAATGAGCTCTATTTTGATGACAAAAAAGACAATGAGCTTATTTACCTGCACGCGGCAAAAGACATTACGCAAGAGATCGAGAATAACCATACAGAAACTGTCAAAGGTGAATTAACACAAAAAGTCACCAAACAAATGGCCATCTCCACTGAAGATAATTACAGCCTGACTGTCACCAAAGCGATGTCTGAGAAAGCGAAATCGATCACTATCGAAGCCGATGACAGCATCGACATCAAAGTGGGCTCGAGCAAAATTTCAATATCTTCTTCCTCGATCTCCATTGAAGCAGCCAATATTGACATTAAAGCTAGTAGCGGCTTAAACCTTCAAGGCACTAACGTCACGAGTAAAGCCACCTCAGCGAACAAAGTCTCTGGTACAACAACGGCTTTAGAAGCGACAAGTTCAAATTCAATTAAGGGCTTGAGCGTAGCAATAAAAGCAGACACAACGCTTTCCGCTGAAGGTTCATTAAGTGCGGAATTTAAATCCGGACTTAAAGCAACGTTTAATGGCGGTGTTATGGGTGAAGTAAAAGGCGCTATCGTTAAGGTAAATTAATGACTTACAAAAAAATTCCTTATCAAACCTGTGGGCAAATCCTGCCTCGATTTACTGCTTCAGACGAAGCGAAAGAGTTACTTAACGAAGAGTTGTCCGTAAAACAGACCATTCAATTGCTCCAAGACAACGCACTTAACAATGACCTTGTGCAGTTTCTCGCCCATGCTCTACCCGTCCGTGAAGCGATTTGGTGGGCAAGTCTCTGTATACAGCTTCGCAATGACGTTTGGAACGCAACTCAAGCACAATGTATTCAAACGGCACAACAGTGGGTACAAGCTCCAGCAGAAGACCTTCGACGCAAAGCAGAACTACTGTCTAACAGACTCGAATTAAATTGTGGACCTTCATGGTTAGCACAAGCAATATTTTGGAATGGTTCTGGCAGCATAGTGGCCCCAGATCTTCCTGCAGTTCTTCCAGACCCTTTCCTCTATGCTAAAGCTGTAGCTGGCTCAATTAACCATGCTGCTGCTCTGCCCAATTGGGAAGGCTCAGAAGAGTACTATAGTCAATCTGTAAACTATGCGCTGGATATCGCTGCCGGCGGCAATGGAGGAAACGCATGACATTAGCAGCCCGTTTAACAGACATGCATGTTTGCCCGATGCAAACACCCGCAGTGCCCCCTATTCCTCATGTAGGTGGACCAATTACAGGCCCTGGAGTACCCACTGTGCTTATAGGTAGCATGCCTGCCGCCACACTCGGTGACATGTGCGTATGTGTTGGGCCACCAGATTCCATTATTAAAGGCAGCGCTACTGTTCTTATTATGAACAAACCCGCCGCCCGAATGGGAGATACAACTGCACATGGTGGCACAATCGTTCTAGGTATGCCGACCGTCATGATCGGTGGTTAAAAAACCACCTCGCGAACAAGGGTTTAATAAAAAATGAGCGTGCTCCGTCCAATTTTCTAGATGTATGTCACCTTTTTGCGTAAATAATAAATTTGGACGAGCCTTTTTTAAAAATAAGCCTAGACTATCATTTGTGAGCAATGACTAATAAATTACTATTCTAACAATTGCTTACGTTAACCAAATTACAATAATTACGTAACGGAAAATGCATGGTAGATATTGCGCACTTGTTGGCTCCCATTTCAGAAGAATCCCCTACTGGTAACTACCTTAAACTTGATCGCTCGATCTATCGCGCGTTACGTAACAGCTATAATGCCGCGCAGTCTTCGTTCCGACAGCTTATCGAAACACCTGACGCTTCTAGCGATGAGGCTTTGCTAGACGCCAATGATTCTAATTGGACTCAACTGCGCAACAGCACATTAGAAGCACTCACCCAATCAACAAAAGATCTCGAGTTACTTGGTTGGTATATCTCAAGCCAATTGTTCACCGCGCAGCCATATCAGAACCTAGCCGACTCAACTAAAGTACTAAAAGGCTTCATCGAAGAGTTCTGGGGCAATCTGCACCCCACTCTGCCGGACAACAAAATTAAGAGTGACGATGAGCAAGGTAGGCTAAAAGAGATCGCAGATTTCCGTATCAAGCCATTATTGCAATTGGTCGGTGAAAGCAACGACTCAACAGCACTGTTTATGCCATTACAGCTTATCGGTTTGATTGATGACATTACATTCGGCGACTACCTGCGAGCAGAACGTTCTGGTGAGCTTGAAGACCTTAAGAAGAAAGCCCAACAGCTGCACAATAGTGACGTTGAACAGACGGTGCTTTTGCTCTCTGAGGCTTATCAAAACTTTACTGCAGCGGAACTCGCTATTGCCAAAGAGTGCCAACAAGTCGGCGTTACCCCAATTAGCTTCCGTTTCGCCAAAGCAAATATCGCCGATTCGATTAACGCGATTCGCTTTCTAAACGGAGATAAATTCGCTTTTTGGCCACTAGATAATGATTATCTCCCTCGTGGCGAAGAGGTCATAGCGCCAAAGCAAGAAGAAAGCGTACCCCAGAGCACTCCAGCACCTGAAGCTAATGTGCCGGCGGCAGCAACTGAACCAAGTAACGTTACACCACAAGCTGTAGCCCAATTGCAACCTGAAGCCGCGGTTACACAGATACAAGTGAGTGCCGGCCAGATAGCGAGCCGAGATCAGGCTTTTCATGAACTTAGAAGGATTTCTGAGTTCTTTAAACAAACTGAACCGCATAGCCCAATTTCGTTCTTGTTAGAGAGAGCGATACGCTGGGGTTACATGAGCCTGCCTGAACTAATGCAAGAAATGACGGGTGGTAATAGCGGCGTAATGCAACAAATTAATCAATTAACGGGGATGGATAACTTAAATCAGCTTGATCTGAGTGATAAAACGATATCAACGTCCTCTATCGTTAATCCAACCGCAGTTGCTTCAAATGGCGCAACTGCACCAACTAATCAGACTTCTCCTGTAGAAATACCAACTCAGGAAAAGACCGATACTAATCAATCATCACAAACTGAAGCAAGCTCCACTGAGTCATCAGGTAATCTGAATGATTTCGAGTGGTAACCAAATGCTGATCAGCAAAGGAGAATAAAATGGCTTCTATTTTCATGAGAATCGACGGTACAAAACCTAAAGGCGCTGCAACAGTAGAAAAGATTGGTGGTAAAGATGGCTTCTTCGCTATCGACACTATCACTTGGAATGCTGTACGTGGTGTAGGCATTGATGTCGGTAACGCTAACAACGCAGACCAAGGTATGGTTGCACTAGGTGAAGTAAACGTGACACGTGGATGTGACGGTGCGACTCCTCACCTAACAACATTCCTATACGCACCAGGTGGTGAAGGTAAAACTGTTGAGATCGTAATGACTAAGCCTAACCGTGAAGGTTCTGGTGCTGATCCATACCTAATCCTAACGCTTAAAGCTGCTCGTATGTCTAGCTACAACATGGCTGCATCAGACGGCACGCTACCAAACGAATCATTCAGCCTAACGTACACTGAAATTTCTAAAGCGTACTACATCGAGGGTGAAGGCGGTAAGATCGAGAAAGGCCCTGAAGTTGGCTTCGATGCAACTACAGCTAAAGTGACTTCGACTGCGGCGTAATTGAATAAGGAGATCCATTGTGGCACTTAATTCCCAACACAAACGCGTAAGTAAGAACCGCGTAAGTATTACTTACGATGTGGAAACTAATGGCGCTGTAGAAACCAAAGAACTCCCATTTGTTGTTGGGGTAATTGGTGACTACTCGGGTCATAAGCAAGATAAAGAAGATGTTGAAGAGCGCACGTTTTATAACGTCGACAAAGACAACTTCGACAATGTCATGAAGCGTGTCGGCCCAGAGCTGAGCCTAAAAGTTGACAACGTACTGGCTGACGATGACAGCCAGTTCGAAGCCAACCTACAGTTTAACTCAATGAAAGACTTCGAACCGGAAGCTATTGTTGAGCAAGTTGAACCACTGAAAAAACTTGTAGAGACTCGTAACCAACTTAAGGTTCTGCTTTCAAAAGCTGACCGCTCTCGTGACCTAGAAAAGCTACTTAAAGAAGTTCTTCAAAGCGCTGATACCATTAATGCGCTGTCTGAAGAATTAGGTATCAATAAAGAAGGAGCTGAATAATGAGCACAGAAGCTGAAAATCAAGCCCAACCGGAAGCTGCAGAAGGTGCTCTTAGTTTTCTAGACAGAGCGATTGAAGCAACGACTCAGACTCCGGCTGATACTACCAAAGAACTTTTCTCTGTCCTTGCTGAGCAGGCGCTATCTGGCACTGTGACTTGGGACAAGAACTTAACTAAGACCATTGAAAACGCAATTTCTGAGATCGATAAGAAGCTTTCACAACAGCTATCTCAGGTAATGCAGCAAAATGAATTCCAGAAGCTCGAAGGCTCTTGGCGTGGTCTGCAAAAACTTGTCAAAGAGAGTGAGCTAGGCCGCGATCTTAAAATCAAGATGGTCGACTTTAGTCAAGAAGAGCTACTAGAGCAATTCGAAGACGCACCTGCGATTGATCGTAGCCCGCTATTTAACGCAGTTTACCAAGGTGAGTTTGGTACTGCTGGTGGTGAACCATACGGCACCTTTATCGGTGACTATGAGTTCAGCGCTAAAGATGAAGATGTTGCCCTACTTCGCTACATGGGTGAAGTTGCTGCTGCATGTCACGCACCGTTTGTTGCTGCTGCAAATGCACAAATGTTTGAATTCAACGACTTCACTACATTTGACGAAGGCAAGCCTGTAGCGGCAGGTTTCGACTCTCCAGCTTATGCAGCTTGGAACTCGTTCCGTGAAAGTGATGATGCTCGCTATGTGACACTCACGCTTCCACGCACTATGGCTCGCTTGCCATACGGCGCCAAAGGTCTAAGCACTAACTTATTTGATTACGAAGAGTTAGGTACGGATATGGATGGTAATCCAAATCCTGCAAACAACGATGAGCTAGTGTGGTCTAATGCAGCTTATGATTTAGGTCTTAAAATGACCCAAGCTTACACCGCGTCAGGCTGGTGTACCGCGATTCGTGGTCTAGACAATGGTGGTAAGGTAGAAAACCTACCTAACTTAACCTACAAAACGGAAGCGGGTGACCTAGTACAGCAATGTCCTACTGAGGTTAACTTGACGGATGAGCGTGAAAAAGAGCTTAGCGACCTAGGCTTCCTACCACTGGTTCATTACAAGAACTCAAATTACGGTGTGTTTATTGGTGGTCAAACGACTCAAAAACCAAAAACGTTCACTGATCCAGATGCAACAGCAAACGCTGCAATCTCTGCTCGTCTGCCTTACATCATGGCAAGTGGCCGTATCGCTCACTACTTGAAGGTAATGGGCCGTGACAAACTAGGCTCAAACCTAGAGGCTCCAGACATCCAACGTGAACTTCAACTTTGGATCGACCAATACACCAACGCTGGTGCAATTGGCAATGAGCAACGTGCGAAAACACCACTAGCTGAATCACGTATTGAGGTTGTAGAACAACCAGGCCGCCCAGGTTCTTACTCTGCGGTAGCGCATCTACGCCCATGGCTACAACTTGAAGAACTGACAACCTCGGTTCGAATGGTAGCTAAGATTCCAGGCTAAACCAGAAATCAGGCCGGACTTGTCCGGCCTATTCTTTCTCTATTCTCAGGACATGATGAATTTGAACATCGATTCAGAATGGCAACGGAATTTTGCCGGATTAGACACCACAGACAACGACTTTTTGAAAGAGTCGCTATCTCTGCTGTCTGAGATTGCTCCGGAAGCACTCACCAGTAAAGGTCGTTTAACTGTGTATCTCGCTCAGTTGATCACCGAGCTAGACAACGGTATTTCAAAACAGCTTGATGAGATACTGCACCACAAAGACTTTGAGACCCTTCACGGCAGTTGGCTCGGACTGGAAGGCTTAGCCAAGCTGCCCGTCAACAAGCAACGTACAAAACTCAAGCTGCTTGATATGGATTGGTCCGAGATTTCAAACGACGTCAACCAAGCCTATACCATCAAAGGGTCTGAACTTTACAACAAAATTGGCAACAAAGAACTCAACACTCTAGGTGGTCACCCATTTGGTAGCATTGTTTTTACTCACAAAATCTCACTTGATATGGATTTTGATGCGGACTATGACGACTTATTCACCTTAGAGCTATTAGGTAAACTAGGTGAAGTTACCTTATGCCCTATGCTGTTTTCTCCCGATGAACAATTCTTTGTACAGCCAACTGCAGACTGGTTATCCGATACTAACCGAATTGAAAAAATCCTTGCAGGTAGCGACTACAAACCTTGGCAAGAACTACGACAAAAGGCTTCATCAAAGTTTGTTGGACTAGTCATGCCATCCATACGTATGCGTAACAGTTATAAGAATGCCAAAGTTGGATTTATCTACAACGAGGCAGGCCAAGGTCTGTGGGGTAATGCTGCATTTGCTTTCGCTGCAACCATCATGAGAGAACATCATCGAGTAAATTGGTTTGGTTTTTTGAAATCTCGCTGGAACGATAAAGCCCAGGGTGCACTGGTTAACTTAGAGCATCACGACTGCCAGTTTTTATCTCGTCCTGAAACGGATGTCGTTTTGTTTGGTCAAATTTCGACCTTCTATGCGCAAAATGGATTTATTCCGTTGACGAAGAGTGCCTTGAGCGAAAAGTTTTACTTCAATGGCAACAATTCGATTTGGCAAAGTAGCTCTCAAACCGATAACGAAAAAGTGCTCACACAAATTCAAACCAGCCTGATGTCTTGTCGTATCGCTCATTACTTAAAAGTACAAGTGAGAGAAATGATAGGTAGCTTCAATACCGCATCAGAGTGTGAGCTTTTCTTAACGCATTGGATTGAAAAATTCTCAAGCAACGTCTCATTTGCCAACGAAGAAACATTGTCCAAATACCCGCTAAGCTTCGCCAAGATAAGCGTTACAGAATCTCCGCACCACAAAGGAAGCTTTTCTTGTACTTTACGTATTGTTCCCCAATACCAGTATGATCATTTCACTGGCGAAGTCGTCCTGACAACTGAACTGGATGAGGTGGCGTAATGAGTTTCTGGAAAACCTTTGTTCAGCCACACGAAAACTCTGGTCCGAATGACGACATTGAGGACATCAAGTATAACCTAACGAAACTTCTTGAATCGGAAGCATCTCTACTCGAGATAGATGATCGCTTTGTTGAACTGCAGCGTTCTAATTTTCGTTTTGGTATTGAGGACGTGCAGTTACTTAGCGCTAGTCTAGACCAAGCTCAACTCGCGCTTCGTTTAGAAAGCTACATCAAACACTTCGAGCCAAGATTAACCAACGTCATGGTTGAACTTGGTGAACGCAAAGAAAATGAAAACGCCATCGCGTTTAACATCGTTGCAAAGGCCAAAACCACTCAAGGAGAAACCGAGTTGGTATTTGACTCAAAAATTTCGCTGAATGATTTAAGAACATTAATGACGGAGGACAGTTATGAGTGATCCGTTATTAAGATATTTCGAACAGGAGCTGACTCTTGTTCGACGCGCTTTAGGACAATTTGGACACCAGCATCCTAGTCATGCTGAACGTTTAAACATACATCAAGGCCAAATCGAGGATCCAAGCCTTGCTCGGCTGCTTGATGGCGTGGCTTTACTCAATGCCACAGTCGAAAAAAAACTATCAGACCAATTGCCAGAAGTGGTTGAAGGTTTGCTTGGTGTTTTGTACCCAAGCTACATACAAACCGTTCCGAGCATTGCTTATCTCCAACTCGATGAAGAGGCAGATCTGGCCGAGTCAGTAATACTGCCTAAAGGTTCTCAGTTCTCAGCCGTAGCGCAAGGTCAAAGCTGCACCTTTACTACTATCGATGAACTAAAAACCACCTCATTTAAGTTGATGGATACCACTGCCTCTAGTGCCCCTTTCAAGTTCAATCGTCCAGTTGGTACAGAGCAAACAACGGCAGTAATACAGCTCAGCTTTTCGACGGGTGATCCAGATGTATTTTTCTCGTCGTTGGATTGTGAAGACCTAGACATTTTTGTCCAAGGCTTTGAAAACAATGCGGATTCACTGGTCGAGCTGTTGCTTGCTGAGACCCAAGCTATCTCTATCTCTGATGCAGACTGCGAAAAACATGCGGTACTAGAACCCGAGCGTTTAAAAAGTAGAATCAGCGACACGAACTTCCAGTTTTTACCCCAAAAAGGCAATCAGTTTGCAGGTTATCAACTGATCAGTGAGTTCTTTTTCTTTAAAGAGAAACGTCAGTTCTTCCGTCTTAAAGAGTTCGGTCAAGCAATCAAGCAATTTGATACATCAGATATTGTTCTGAACCTGTTTATGCATAGCTTACCGACTGAGTTTATGCGCTTATTCGATAACCAAGTATTTAAGCTAAATATTGTACCTGCGATTAACTTGTTCGAACAAACCGGTGAGCCTACAACCTATGATCAGCGTAGTTTAAGTATTCCAGTCAATGCTGACGCACACAGCGATGGTGATATTGAGATCGTTGAAGTCACCAAGGTGTATGAAATCACCTCGATGGGAGAAAAAACGCTCACACCTCTGTTTAAAGACAGCTATCGCTCGGATCCAAAAGCTGATCATTGGCAATGCACTCGCGGTAGCGACAATGAATTCAGACTCGCAATCAGCCTAAATAATCAACAAGACTTGGAGTTCAATAAACTGTACGGTACTCGGCTTCTTTGTACTAACGGGAAACGAGCTTGTGCTGTTCAAGGGGATTTCGAGTGTCTAGAGAGCATCGATTTGCCGGGTGAGTTTAGCCCTATTTATCCACCCTCAGCGCCTATTTCACGAGAGCAAGACCCACATTTGCACTGGCAGTTTATCGCCCTGCTGAATGCTAACTTTGTCTCCCTGCTTCATGCAGAACATCCTGAAGAAGCGTTAAAGAGAATGCTGCGTTTATGTAGTCGCAGTCAAATTTCTGCAGACGAAATCCAGACGATTCGTAACGTCAATATCCGTTCACAAGTGTCTGCACTAAGAATTCTTGGCAAAAACGTTTTCTCACCAGGAACAGAAATAGAGATTACATTGGATACTACCAGTGGTTTTCTAGTTTTCAGCGACGTTCTTAATCGCTTTTTCCAGCAGTTTTGTAGTTTTGATCGTTACATCCAACTGTCGATAAAGGTTTATGGCCGCGATGGTTACGTTAAACGCTACCCAAAGATTCACGGTAGCCAGAGCGCTTTATAGAGTTGGGTGGAAATCATGAAAGTAGTCAATGACCTAACCAATAACACTGAAAAATACGATTTCGCTCAAGCGATGCGTTTACTGTCGCACTTTATCTCTGAATCAGATCAGCGGATTCGCTTGGTACTAAAAGCCGAAGCAATGCCAACCGGTGATGCAAGTGAAATCCAGTATTTTTCTTTAAAGAACAATAACGCTAAGCTGAGACTTGCTAAGCAAGCGTTATCGGGCGTTAAAGGTGTAATCCCTTACTACATTTATGAAGAACTTTTGGCAGCTCTGCATGACGACGACCATGCTTTAAAAGACTTTCTCGATGTATTCAATCAGAGGTATTTTGAACTTGTCGCTCAGCTGGAGACCTCTCCTTGGTTAGTGGTTCAAAATGAGCTGCATCCTGAAAAGTCGCGTCTACTTAACCACATAGCTGCACTTAACGACGAACACGGTAACTTTTTCCAATACTCATTCTTACTGGGACAAAATAGCCGTAACTTAAGCAGCTTGGAACAAATGCTGAATGACTATTTCCCGTATGAGGTTGAAGTCTCAGCGAAGCACCAAGAGCGCCGTCAACTTCCATTAGACTCACTCACCAAACTCGGCGTTAATCGCAATTACAACAGCCGTGTTGGACAAGGGTTTCTAATCGGAAAAACCTGTTTGACTCATTTTAATCATTTGGTTGTATCGATAAAACCAGCCAATGAACAAGACCTTTTAGATATTCAAAATGATCGAATGCTTGCAAGTAGTATGCGTGAACTCATTCAGCATTACCTTCGCGATAATACTCCAGTTTCGATTTATCTTAAGGTTAAACGCGAATACCTTTCGCGACCTACACTTTCCAGCAACATCAACCGTGCAGCAAAACTGGGAGAGGTTGATTGCCTCGCTCCAGAAAGAAAGCCGCACAAAATGATAAGTATCTTGCTCAAATAATGGAAAAACACTCCGTAGCTTCGTTGTTTTGATGCTTCGAAATACAAGGAAAACCGTATGACACAAGTAACACTAACAAATTTAGTCGCCAAACTTTCCCCTGAGCTGAAACAGGCTCTTGAAGTCTCTGCTGGCGCAGCCATGAACCAAGGCGTTCCTTCCATCGAGATTGAGCATTGGTTACTGCAATTAATCTCTCAGCAAGATGCTAACTTAAGTAACTTGATGCAATCTCAGAAATTGTCTCAAGACGCAATTGTTAATGAACTTTCGACCAAGATCGCACGACTTCCAAAAGGAAGCGAAGGGCAACCTACCCTAAGTCATGGCTTAACCGAACTTATTAAAGACGCATGGATGATCGCGTCAGTAAACTTCGGACACGGCGAAGTGATCAGCTTGCATTTGATACAGGCGTTGCTGCAACAAAACGTCTTGGGAGTAAACACGCTTCAACTAGAAAGTTTGCAATCCGTATCACTAGAGTCATTACAAGGGTTGATTAACAAAACTGCGGTTGCTCGTAGCAAAACTTCGGCAGCCGAAGGTGGTGCACCAGCAGGCCAACCGTCAGCAAACGATGCCCTAAGTAAGTATACGATTAACCTAACTCAGCAAGCGATTGACGGCAATATTGACCCAATATCTGGCCGAAATGCCGAAGTTCGCAAGGCCATCGATATTCTTTGTAGAAAGCGTCAAAACAACCCGATCATGGTCGGTGAACCGGGCGTAGGTAAGACAGCCGTTGTCGAAGGGCTAGCACTTCGAATTGCAGCGGATGAAGTCCCAGGAGCACTTCAGGGTGTGCAAATCCATTCACTGGATTTGGGATTACTTCAAGCCGGAGCAAGCGTTAAAGGTGAGTTTGAAAACCGACTTAAAGACGTCATCAACGAAGTGAAAAACAGTGAAGTACCCATCATCGTATTCATTGATGAGGCTCATACTCTCATCGGTGCTGGAGGTGCTGCTGGTCAGAATGACGCGGCAAACTTACTTAAACCAGCTTTAGCGCGCGGCGAATTCAAAACAATCGCTGCAACGACTTGGGCTGAGTACAAGAAGTACTTTGAAAAAGACCCTGCCCTTACTCGTCGTTTCCAAGTGGTTTCTATCGAAGAGCCTAATGCAGAAGATGCAAAACAGATGCTGCGCGGCGTAGCAGCTTCACTACAAAAACACCACGGTGCTTTCATCGCTGAAACCGCCATTGATGCAGCGGTCAACCTGTCTATTCGTTACCTGCCTAGTCGTCAGTTACCAGACAAAGCGATCAGCCTGCTCGATACGGCCAGTGCACGTATTGCCCTGACTCAAGGCGCTAAACCTGAAGTTATCGAATCTTTAGAGCAAACGATCCGTTATCAAAAGAACGAAAAAGCGGCTCTGGAAAAAGAGAATGCGCTTTTCGGTATTGCTGAAGATGAGATTAAAGAGATAACAGGCGAAATTGAAACCAATGAATCAAAACTTGAAGCCCTGAACATTCGTTGGAAACAAGAAGTTGAATTGGTTGATCAAATCAAGGCTTTGCAAGATGAGATTAGCAACGCAGAAGGTGAAGAGAAAGGCGATCTTACCAAGCAGACGGCTCTCAATGACACGCTAGACAAACTTCACGAATTGCAAGGTGAATTGCCTCTCGTAAATGCAATGGTCGATGACAATACGATTGCCCAAATCATTGCTAACTGGACAGGTATTCCAGTAGGCAACATGATGAGTGATGAGATTGCTCGATTGCTTTCGCTTGAGGAAGAGCTAGATAAGCGTGTTATCGGCCAAAATGTGGCAAAACAAGAGCTTGCTAAGGCTATTCGTATCTCTCGTGCAGGGCTCACAGACAGTCGCAAACCAATTGGCGTATTCCTCATGTGTGGTCCAAGTGGCGTTGGTAAGACAGAAACAGCCATGGCACTTGCGGAGCAACTGTACGGAGGAAGCAATGACCTAACCGTGATCAACATGACCGAATTTAAAGAAGAACATAAGATCTCTATGCTTTTGGGGTCTCCTGCTGGTTATGTTGGTTTTGGTGAAGGTGGCGTGTTGACTGAAGCAATTCGACGCAACCCTTATTCTGTTCTTCTCCTTGATGAAATGGAAAAAGCACACCCTGGTGTTCACGACTTGTTCTATCAAATCTTTGATAAAGGGCATATCAAAGACAGTGAAGGCCGCACGGTTGATTTCAAAAACACCATTATCATTATGACTTCTAACGCAGCAGACCAAGCGATTTGTGATGCGTGTGAAGATCGTGAAGAACGTATGACCAATGAAGAGCTTCTAGAAAGCATTCGCCCTGACTTACAACATTACTTTAAGCCAGCATTCTTGGGCCGTACCACGATTGTGCCTTATTACCCACTTAACGATGAAGAGCTATCGAAGATTACCGAAATTTCTCTTAATCGAATTAAGAAAAAATTGGCTGAACAGTATCAAGCGAGCTTCACTTGGGATAAGGGTTTTGTCGACTTTGTTGTTAACAAAAATACGGACCCAACAACAGGTGGTCGCGCCGTTGAACAGATCATCAACCGTTCTCTGATGCCAAAGTTGGCGGAAGAATGTATCAGCCGTCTGAGCCAACAACAGCCTATTTCTCAAGTTTCGGTTGTTGCAGCATCAAACCCAGCGGGTTTTGAGCTAACCATTAAGTAACAAGTAGCCAAGGAAAACAGTAAGTATGAGCAGTAACCATATCACTTCACGTCGTACGTTTTTCTCGTTAAGAGTCAAACTCGTGTTAGCGATTTTCGCAGTCTTACTGTTTTCCAATGGCTTAAACAGCACATTAAACTATCTAAACTTTGAGAAACGACTAACCCAAACCAGTGATTCGACTTATCAAGTCGTCTTAAATGAAACCGATCACGATATTAAGCAGGCTATAAGTTTAGGCCTGCCACTTTCTTCTATTTCAAACATCCAATCTCTTTTAGAGAGACGCCTATCGCTTGTTGACGGAATTAGCCGAATGCAAGTCGTCAACAATAAAGGGGATGTCCTCTACTCTGCTGGTGAAGCCACTGAGAACGAACGACTTATCGCGTCTAACATCACCAATACTTTTGATGTTAAAGAAGGAGCTCTTCAGCTTTACTACTCCAGCGGCTATTTAGACAGCATTAAGCAGACGCTTCTTATGCAACAACTGTTTGACACCTTAATGTGGGTGTTAATTGCATGTTTTATTGGCTACTTTGCCTTATACACTGGCTTAGACTTTTTGTTAAAGAAGCTGAAAGGTATTTCTGAAACCCTTGAACAGCCGGGGCTTACGGATAAAGAACTTATTGAAAATGCCAATCAACGCTTTTTCGCTAAAAAGGGAAAAAATGGTTGGCAACGCGTTCGAGATAAATATTTCCCACTACTCATTATCGCATTGGCTATCGTTCTGACTATTGCTTCAAATGTGGGGAGTTCTTATCAGGCACTCGATAAGTTTTCGACTACTTACGAAACACAGTTAGAACAAAAATCCATCGTCATTGGTGACACACTCAGCAGTATGATACAAAGACTGCTCAAACAAGGTGTGCCCCTAGATAGACTCTACGGCCTCGAAGACGAGTTTTCTGAGTATCTTAATCAGCATAAAGAACTGCTTTCTATTGAGCTTCAACAGGCTGAAACGTCTTTGTATCAATACCCGAATAACTTTACGGGTAACGACCATTCATCTTCAGTAAATCTGGAAATCGACCCAGATTCACAAACATCGATCAAGATGACCACCGACATGAACATTATCCCTCAGTTAATCGAAGATAGCTTAATGGATATGTTAACGGTGCTTATCGCTTCAGCCCTAGTGGTTATCGAAATTATACTTTTTGTCTGTAATTTCATGATCATAAAACCTTGGCACCAGATCAAACAATTACTAACAGACTCAAAAATTGGCGCATCATTGTGGCTCGCGCGAATTTCTGCCAAAGATGAGCTTGGGCGTGTGACTCATAGCATCAACTCGATTATCCAAAGACAACATTCAAGCAAAGAGCTTAAGGTAAAAAACCTTCAAGATTATCGCTTTATTCGACTGCCACTGTTTATGTTGGTTTTTGCAGAGGCGGCTTCATTGGCATTTTTCCCAAACTTTGTAGCCAGCTTATCTCGCTCGCAAGATTGGATACCTGAAAGCTTAGTCACCAGCTTACCTATCTCTCTGTTTATGTTCTGTTGGGCAATTTCCCTACCCTTCGCTGGCTATTGGTCAGATAAAGTAGGCCGTCGCAAGTCTTTAATAGTCGGAGGCTTAATCACGAGTACTGGCCTAGCTCTTACCGCTGTCTGTCAAACACTTGAACTTCTACTTATTGCGAGAGCCTATACTGCAGTGGGTTATGGGATCGTCTTCATTTCTGCCCAAGGGTATATCACTGATACTACGACGACAAAAAACCGAACTAAAGGTATGTCTACCTTCTTATCGTCGTTTTTCTCTGGTTCTCTGTGTGGCGCGGCAATCGGTGGTATCTTAGCGGACAAGCTTGGCTATAGCGTTACCTTTATGCTCGCATCTGTCTTAGCCTTGGTTAGCGTTTTATTTGTTATGAGCTTTTTCAGCCGCGGCAGCTCAAACGCTCAAAGTAAGCCAGTTCGGCTCAATGACTTTAAAGTCTTGCTCAGCAACAAATACTTCTCACTGATTACTTTTTTCAGTGCAATACCAGCCAAGGTCGTTCTCACAGGCTTCCTTTATTACATCTGCCCAGTTTATTTGCAGTATTTAGGCGAAAGCAGCGCAGTATCGGGTCGTGTCATGATGAGTTACGGCATCGCGATTATTGTCATTTCACCATTGAGTGCTTTCCTCGTAGATCGTTGGGATAACAAGATTAAGTTCATCGTATTTGGTGGACTTCTCTCAGCATTAGCCTTAGTCAACATCGTCTTCCTGCCAGGTACGATGGGGTTATTAATGATCGTTATTCTAATTGGTATTGCACACGGCATCAGTGTCTCACCACAAATTCCGTTGGTCATGGACTTACTCGCCAACGAGGGGATCGATAAAGGAAAAACAATCGGTATTTTCCGATTAACCGAGCGTATCGGAAATATTGCAGGACCAATGCTAGCGGGCTTATGCCTCAGCCTATTTGGTTTCCAAGACACCATCATACTGTTTGGCATCACGCTATTTATCAGCTCTACGGTGTTGGTGGGTTTCTACGCATTCTTCACTAAAAAAGATAGACAACTAGAGGTAGCAAAATGAGAGTTTTAATCTTAGTTTTGATCACCTTGGTCACGCAGTTCTCAGTACCAACGTTGGCATTCGCAGCAGAGAAAAAGCATGTTGTCATGATCTTATGGCGAGGTGTTACTGACGCTGAAAAAGGCTTTATGGAATATCTATCAAGTAAAATGCCTGTAAGTTACACCTTGCTTGACGCCAAAAGAGACAGGGAAACGTTATCTAATTATATTAATAACATAGACTCATACGACGCAGACCTTGTGTACACGTTTGGTACCACAACGACGCTCTCACTCTTAGGCACCGAAGACAAACCAACGTCATTTAGACAACACAGCAACACCCCTGTGGTCTTTAGTATCGTGACAGATCCCGTTGGCTCAAAGATCATCTCTGACGACGGCTCCATGCATCGTAACTTTACTGGTGTGAGCCATATTGTGCCCCATCAGGTTCAGTTTAATGCGATTCAAAAGTTACCCAATATTTCGACAATGGGCATCGTATTCAACCCGTTAGAAAACAACGCAGTGATAACCGCACGCAAGATACAAATGCTATCTGCGAAGTTCGGGATGGATGTTTATTTGTACCCTCTGCGCACTAAAGATGGTAAACCAGACTTAAGCTCACTATCAAAAGTGATCGATACTATGCTGGAAGATAAGGTCCAACTTGCTTATTTACCGCCCGACTCATACATCATCAGCCAAGGAAAAGGCATCGTAGATAGCCTTCACGCCCAAGGAATAGCTACTTTTTCAGCAACTGAATCCCCTATTCGCAATCATAACGCGCTATTTGGTATAGTTAGCCGTTATTATAACGTTGGTGAATTTGCTGGACACAAAGCAGAACAAATCTTGAGCAACAAACGTAAAGCCCAAGACTTGCCTATTGAGCCACTTAGCCAGTATTCATACATCGTCAATGTGGGTGCCGCGCGCACTTTGGATTATTATCCCCCTGTTTCAATTTTAAAGATTTCCGAGTTAATTGGAGGAAATGAATGGTCAGAATGATGCCATGTTTTACTTTCTGCCTAATGATTATGATGGGACTGCTTAGCAGTGCCCATGCTTTCGCACAAACTAGCATTGGACCAGCTCGATTACTGTTAACCACCCAAGAGTGGGCGCCTTACCAAGAGTACAAGCACGGACAAATGCAAGGCATAGCACTGGATAAAGTAAAATGCATCCTTGGAAAAATGGGCCAACCATACCAACTAACAATGACCAGTTGGTCTGACGCGCAGCTACGCGTACACAGTGGTGCTCAGCATGGCTTTTTTATTGCAACTCAGACTGACGAACGCGACGAGTACGCCACACTTTCAGCACCTATCGCAGAACAGAAGCTCATGTGGTATTTCGGCCCAGGTGTCGAGCCTAAAATTGATGAATTGTCAAAGCTCAACCTTAAGTTCTCAGCTAAATTTGGGTCGAATAAGTGGTTTTGGCTAAAACGTAACGGCTATAACGTAGTCAAACAGCCTAGAGATGCTAAAGTATTACTAAAGCTTTTAAAACAAAGGGAAATTGACATTGCTTTAGAAGATGATTTGGTCTTCAAAAGTGAGTTAGATGAGGCAGGTTTACCGAGCGATTTTTTCCAGTATCAAGTTCTCGAGACTAAACCGATGGGCGTCTATTTTTCGAATCGTTTCCTAACTAAGTATTCTGGTTTCTTATCTGCATTCAATGCAGCCGTATCTAAATGTGAGAGGTAACTAGTGGCCGTCAGTATCCATTTGATTTCTGTACCCACTGAAGAGGTTGTAGCCTCAAGAGTTGTGTATCTTCCAGAATCAGGAGGCACCCTTGGTCGTGCCCCTGCGTGTGATATCTGTTTACCCGACCAAAGCAAACGCATTTCCCGTACTCACGGCGAAGTCCGCCTGACTGATCGAGGCTATGTATTGATTAGTCGTGGTCAAAATAGCGCTTCAATAAACGACAAAGTCATGATGAAGGATAAAGAGTACCCACTCAATGACGGAGACATTATTAAAGTAGAAAACTACACTATGCTTGTTTCCACTCTTGTGTCATCAAATACTGAGTCGCCTCAACAAGATGATGACGACATTTTCTCTCAGCCATTTGAGTTAAACCTTAACGATGACGAGACCGAGTTCTTAGAGCAAACAGAAACGCCAAAACCAAAACAAAACAGTGCTTCGTTTTCACATAAAAATGTTCTAAGCGATGATCCTTTTGCCTCAGACCCGTTTGAAGATTTAGATAGCGACGAAATTGCTGCTCACGTCGAGGTTGATGAAGTAGCGCAAACGAAGACCTTCGAACAAGCCACTGATCTTGAGTATCTTCCTGTCGATACGCCAAGCAATAATACTCAGCTGGAAGCGTCTATCGAGAAACTACTTACGCTGTCTGAGAAAAACCAACAGTATTTGCAAAACCCAATGCTACACCATGATGCATTGTTTGATGCATTAGAAAAAACCGTTGATCAGTTCTTAAATGAGTTCGCTCCTAAAGAACTCGAAAGCCAATTTAGTGAGTACTTATCGGGCGGACTGTTCAGCAACAAAGAGAAAAAGTACTGGAAGATTTATCGTAAGCACTTCCAACACCGACAGCAAAATGGAGACTTTCGTCGCCAGTTCAAAGCATTGTTTTTGGAAAACATGCAGAAACAGCGAGAGGAAAGTTGATGAGAAAGTGGTATTTAGCGGCAGTACTTTTGTTAGCTGGGTGCTCTTCTGATCCAGTCCCTGTCGTTTCTCAATACAACTTAACAATAAAATCAGACGCAACGATGAATCCTTCTGATTCAAACACTGCAAACCCTGTGGTCGTTAGGTTGTATCAGTTAACAGATGTACAGATGTTCAAGCAATTACCGTTTATTGATCTGTACTCAAACGATGTTCAGCTATTAAGCGCAAACCTAGTGTCAAAACAAGTATTGCCAGTAATACTTCCTGACACGAGTACCGAGCAAGTATTAGACATCAACAAAACGACGCAATACGTTGGCGTTCTTGTCGAGTTCGTTGATTACCAAAATAGTGAGACAAAGGCATTTTCCACTTTGCCAGTCCAAGCAGATCAATATCTGCAGCTCAACATACAAGGGGCAAAAGCCTCATTAGAAATAGTCACACCTGAATCCAGCTGGTGGCAAGTATTTTAGTCAGTATATAGGGAACTAACGTGGACGCGTTTAAAAAAGTAGTTTGGCAAGAAGGCATGTTTATTGCCCCACAACATTTTCAGCAACAGGATCGCTACGTACAGAACTATGTTCGTCAGAACGTTGAGACTCTTGCTGGATTTGCTCCCTTTTATGGTGTGACAGAACTCACCATCAATCACGAATTATTAAAAATTGGTAAGCTTTCTATCGCTAGTAGCGCAGGTGTTTTTCCTGACGGTACTCAATTTGAAATGAAGCATGAAGTTGCCAGAGATGTCATCCAAGGAAGCATTGAAACAGTAGTATACCTTGCCCTGCCTATCTCTTTGCAGGGCAATAATGACTACGGACAAGAGCAATCGGATCAGGGCCGTTACCTGTCTCGTTCTATTAATGTATTTGATACTTCGACTTCAGAAAATGCGAGCGTCGAGATCGATGTTGCTCATTTGAATATCTCTATCAAGTTGGAAGGTGAAGATACCTCTGGTTTTACCCTTATCCCTGTAGCCAAAATTTTGGAATGCACCGAAGCCGGTGAAGTGATCCTTGATCGCGCGTTTATTCCAGCTTGTTTACATTACGGCGCCTCTCAACTTCTACTTGAACGTTTAAAAGAAATACACGCACTTACTGCAAATCGCGCTGCAACCCTATTACAGCGAATTCAGGCTGGCCAAGGTCAAAAAAGCCCACAATCGATGATGCAAGATTACTTGTGGCTGCAAACCTTGAACAACTGGCTCCCGTGGTTTGATCTCTCTATTAGCAATCCAAAGCTGCAAACACACCAAGTCTACGGTGAGCTGCGTAAATTCGAAGCTCAGATCATGGCTTTAACTCCAGCCATACCAGACCCATGTCAGCCATTGCAGTATCACAAGCTCTACGAGAGTTTTAACCCATTGTTCGCCTCTCTGCGCAATATGCTCACGCTTGTTCAACAAGACTCGGTTCTAGAGTTTGCTTGGGATAGCTCTTTGTTCGAACGTCGTCGATTACTCAGAACATTAATCAAAGACACTGCAAGCGTGTCGAATCGTCGATTTGTTCTCTCTGTTAAGTCGACCATTAGCAGTGCTGAACTCAATGAGCTGTTCCCTATCGCGGCTAAGTTGAGCAACAATGCTCGTATTGTTGAGATCGTTCGAAATGGCCTATCGGGTATCGCTCTATCGCCATTACCGGTTGCCCCGAGTGAACTAAAACCAATGCAGGGCGTGTCCTACTTTGAGGTCGACACTGCCGACCGCATGTGGTTAGAAATGCTCGAAAACCGCGATGCGATTGCGCTACATGTTGATACTCGTATCGCAGACCTCGAAGTTATGCTTTATGCCCTGAGATAATGCTATGGACTATTTGGATGAAGAAACCCTAGTCTGGGATGCAAAGGAATCCGAGTTCGTCGCTAAGGAAGACGATGTCAGCGACAGTACATGGATCTCCGTGGATGCCAGCCGTGGGCGTAGCGAATTTCTGCATTACTTTGATAAAGCAGAAAATCAGCTACTTAACATAAGCAGCGAGCTATTAGCGATCACATTAAAAGTCTCTACGCTTCCCGAGCCAGAAGACGTCACTACTTTACGTCATCAGCTAGTTGACGGGATTAATGACATCAAAACCAAAGGCGCCGAGTTATCTTACCCTGTCGCAGTCATTGATAAGCTCTGCTTCCTCTATGCCGTCGTCTTAGACGAGCTGATTATTTACAGCGAGTGGGGAGAATCGAGAGGCTGGGAGAACAAAACCCTTCTTAGCGAACTGTTTGGAATGAGAAATGGCGGTGAGCTGTTTTTTACCGTCGCAGATAAAGCGCTTAGACAGCCACATAAGATGATTGACCTACTGGAAATCATCTACATTTTCCTAAACATTGGATTTAAGGGGCAGTACAGAGAAACTGGAAATGATCAGTTAAAATCATTCATTCATCAGTTAGAACAGTTGATCAGCCAGTATCGACAAACGAGCGCGATACATTGCCGTACTCGAATTAAACTGCCTAAAGTACGTAAACCGACACGTCGTAAACGCTACTTCATCACCACTGTGTTCTTCCTGTGTCTTGTCTTTACCAGTATTGGCCTTACCTATTTCTGGTACAACAAAACCCACTCGCAGCGAGCTCGCGATTTTAACAATTTACCGGACTTCAGTGCCCGCTATGTTATGTCAGGTCAAGTGAATGATATTGTCTTTATCAGTGATGACGCTGACTTAGAAACAATGCCCCAACGCGCAAGTAAAGTTGAACTAGTCGACGCTCCGGCGCCACCTAATTTAGGTACCAGCCATTCATCTTGGTTAGTTCAATTAGCAACATTTTCTTCGAAGAAAAACGCTGAAAACTTTGTCTCTACACTCGCACCTTCAAAATACGAGGCTGTTGTTGACGAATTTGATTCCTACTTCCGCGTTATCGTACGCAGTGAGTCCTCGGAACAAGCAAGAGACATTAAAAGCTGGTATGTAGAAAAAGACCAGCTCACACCGATCATCGTGAGAAACACACAGAACGACAATAAAAATGATAAAGAGGCACAACAACGATGAGTGACGCTAAACCCGCACAGAATTCAAGAAAGCGCAGCCTTGTCTGGTCTATAGTGCTTGCTTTGCTTGTCATGCTGATAGGTGGCGCCTTAACCTGGTGGCTAGGTTATCCGGAGAAACTTCTTCTCGGTGGGGCCTTATCATTCTTCACGGGTCTCCTTATCGGTTTACTCACCTACTGGCTGATGCAGCGTAAGCGCGGTGAAAGTAAAACTTCCGATCAACAAAGATTGCTGATTCAGAAACGAAGCAAACTCTTGGCTCTGCATTTTAAACGCATGCTTGGCGTTCAAAAACGTAAGAAAAGGCTCAATAGTCGTTACGACCAACCTATCTACCTGCTGTTGAGCGATGACCCATGCAAAGATAAAAGCATCATTACACAAATGGGATACGAGGCGTACAAAGTTGATGATTTCGGTAATGACATCGAGTTTCCCATTCTCTTCTGGCTAAGCGAACACTCTATTCTCATCTCCATTAGTATGGGTGAAGACCAGCAGCCTCAATATTTAAAAACGCTCTCAGACAGCCTCAATAAATGGCGTCCGCGTCAGGCTGTAAACGGCTTGTTGTTAACAACCGAAGTCGCAACGTTATTGGGCAACCAAGAAAAACTCACTCAGCGAGCTGATGATGTTAAATCGACCATTAAAACCTTCAATGACACATTCGGACTGAATCTGCCCGTGTATAACCTGATCACTAACATGGGTCAGGTGAACGATTTCTGTCAGTTCTTTTCTGCATTTGATGAAGCCAAACGCAACGATGTATTTGGCGCAACGTCTCCAGTCCTTAAAAATGGCGGTATCGATGCCGATTGGTATCACGAGGAGTATGACCATTTAATCAGCCAATTGATTGCAAACACCAGCAGCGCGCTTTCTTCACAGCTTAATCAAGAATATCGCAACTCTATCTGTGCTGCGCCTTACCAGTTTGGCTTGCTAAAACAAAGTTTGTGGCATTTCTTACAAAGACTGTATCGCGGTGATCAGCTAAGCAATGGTCTCAACTTCCGTGGATTTTATTTCACTCATAGCGGTTCCGGTGAAAAGCAGTATGATCTGCTGGCGAATGTCGTCAATGAATCTTTAGGCAATGAGAAATTCCAGCAACACCAGCAAATTCCAGTGACTCAGACCCTGTTTGCTCAGCACATCATGAACCACGTGGTATTGAATGAAAATGAGCTTGTTGGCGTTAACCGACGCAAAGAGAATATGCTGATATTCTGGCAAGGTGCTTACACCGTGTTTTGTGCCGTGTTCCTAATCGCCACCTTAGCGATTATTAAGTTAGATTTTGACTACCAAAACGCGCGTGAAACACGAGCTGATAACATGCTAGAGCGCTATAAAGAGGCGATCGCTGCTTCACCTTACGATATTGAGAACATGGCGGACAATATCCCGAACTTGTATTCTCTCAACCGTATCTACGCACTCTACCTTCAACCAGACCCTTGGTACACCCTGCCCTTCATGCCAAGTTCAAGCATTAAGAAGGAAGTGGAAGCCGCTTATTTCGACGAGCTAGCCCGTGTTCTTATTCCTTCGATGGAAAACACCTTAGAAAAAGATCTGTTTGTCTACGTCAATCTAGAAGATCAAGCCAAGACCTTATCTTTATTGAACAACTATCGCCTGCTGTTCGATCCTAAGCGCACCAACATTGAAGAACTCAAAAGTTACTTTATGTCGTCTCTCACTGACCAAGGCGAAGCAGACAGTGTAAACCTTGCTCAGCTTAAGATTTTGCTTGATGATGTATTCGCTCAAGACTTAGTTCCAACTAAAGCCAATTTTGATCTTGAGAAGTTAGCTAAGAAAGTCATCAACCAAACTGGTGTTGAGACTCTGCTATACGAGCATATCCTAAACTCGCCAACCTACTCTAAACGCGTCGATGTGCGTCAAGAGTTGGGTTCAAACTTCTCTCAACTGCTTAGTTTCTCACCAAATTATGTCGGTTATTTAGTACCCTATTTGTATACTCCATCAGGCTTTAATGAGCTTGACCTTTCAGTAGGATCGCCTGTTCTTACTGAAGCATTGCAAGCATATGAAGGGGTTGCTGGTAGCTCTCCAAGTGCGCTAGAGCTCTACCGTATTAGTCGCGACCTTAAGCAAATGTATCAAAACGACTACATTAATTACTGGCGAGATTTCACCTCTCATATTCTCGCTAACAACGTTGATAGTGCCGACTCACTGAAAAATACACTATCTGTGCTTACGACGGCATCAAATAACCCACTAGCTCAGCTTTATGGCACGATCAGCAAATACACGTCAGTAGAAATTGAAGTGCCCAAAGCTGCCGAAGGCGAAGCGCAGCCACCAGCTCAAGACGCCGATAAGAAAGAGTCTGCTCGCCAGATTTACATTGCCTTTATGCCTTACCACCAGCAAGTGGAAGCCAATGAACAGGGTACAAAAGCAATAGATACACTTCTTAGCCAATTTACAGAAATGGAAACGTATCTAGAGAAGTTTTACTCTTCAGACAAACCTCAAGAGCTTGCTTTTTCTACCCTGACCGCAGAGCTAAAGGTGAGTAACCCTGTTTCCTCTGTCGCAAAACAAACTGAAAAACAGCCTCAGCTGTCACTCGACATCATTGCTGGCGTGACTACGCAGGCAAATGAAATGGTGATGCTACTGGCACATGGTTATCTCAACACTGCTTGGCAAAGCGAGGTCTTCCAAACCTATCAAGATACGATTGCAGCGTACTATCCATTTAATAAAACCGCTTCAGTGGATGCAACAACGAGCGATGTCGCCTCTTTCTTTAAGAGTAATGGTGTATTGGATAAGTTCTACCAGAGCAAACTAAAAGGTTTCTCTACCGATGAACGTTCTCCATTCTTGCCAGGGCTGCTACCGAACTCAGGATTGGCGCTTGACCCTAACGTTTGGCAGATGATTAGCAAAGCGACGGACATTCGTAATGCGCTTTTCTTACAAGATCCGCAAAACCTAACGCTTCAATTCCAACTTAAAGCGCTGGAGATGAGCTCGAACCTGACTCAGTTCTCTATCATTGCAGAAAAGTCTCTGTTTAGCTATCAACACGGCCCAAGGCTATGGAGCAAGCAGACGTGGTCAGCAAAAGACGTAGACAAAGACTCGATTGGATTCAAACTACAAGCGCAAGAAACGCAGGTAGCCGATGAGAAGTTCACTGGAAGCTGGGCTTGGTTCAAGTTGATTGAACCAAGAGTAGTATCGACAACATCTCAAGATACCACCGTGAAGTTTGTTTATGACGATAGTCAGGTTGAATTAAGCATTAAGACGCAAGGGCAAAATAACCCATTTGTTCCGAACTTCTTCTCTGCTTTCTCACTTCCTGCCAGCATTTAAAAATGAAGGATGTTAGCTCTGCGCTCCACCCTAGCATCCGAAGCACTATGCGAGCTTTAGGGGTTTCCTATTGCTCGCATATTGGTCATCACGTGTATCTCGTCGACAGCGCCTCACATGGAAAGGTTGCCCTTAAATTTGCCCTTTCCACACTTGCTAAATCTCAACTTCACAACGAAGCTAGTTTTCTCGCCAACTATGACTCTCACTATTGGCCTAGGTTTATCGATGCCGATAGCCATCATCAGGTCAGTTGGTTGATGTGCGAATTTGTAGAAGGCCATTCGCTAGCGCAGTGTAATTTCCTCAACGACGTCGCGTTGATCTCAAAACTTGAAGACGGTCTGAAAACCATTCATGAAACGGGGTTTATTCATGGCGACATCAAACCTGCAAACATCGTGATCAGTGCAAACGGTGAACCCATCTTTGTCGACCTTGGTGGCGTTCTACCAATCGGTCAAGCTTATTCGAAACAACCCCATTCTTCTGTTACTCCGAGTTTCGGTAGTTTAAGCGCAATAAAACGTCATGGTCTTGTTACTACTCAAGATGACTATGTCTCGTTAGCAGTAGCTCTTCAGACCGTTTTGGGTAAGCACCCATATCAAGGGCTGCCCATTACAGAATTCGTAACAGCAAATAAGCTCCCAGATTTGAGAGCTGTTGCTTCAAAGTATCAGGTTCTACTCGCTCAACAGATCCGCCTAGCTAAGCGACTTGTTGCTTTGAAAAATACTGACTAATGTCAACATCATCGATTTGGCTTTCTGGAAGAAACGCTTGCGCGTAATCCATGTAAACCCCGCTTTCGAGGAACAGCAAGAATAGCTCCATATCAACGTGTTCATCGAGAGCCATTTTATGCAAGATATCTACGGCTACACTGACAGGTTTTGCTTTCTTATAGGGCCGATCTGCCGCCGTGAGCGCCTCAAAAATATCAGCAATCACTAACACTCTCTCTGGAATTGAAATCTCTTCTGCTGATAACCTACGTGGATAGCCAGTGCCTTTAAGGGTTTCATGGTGAGTAGAAGCGTAACGAGGGACTCGACTCAGCTCTTTTGGAAATGGCAAAGCCTCAAGCATTTTTATTCCACTGATCATATGCTCGTTTATCTTAAAGCGGTCTTCTGTGGTCAATGTGCCGCGCGAAATAGATAAGTTGTAGATCTCGCCCAAGTTATACTGATGTTCTGGCACATCCACTTTTATACCAAACTTCTCATCAAATTCGAGTGGTCTAATGCGCTTTTGTATGTGCTCTGGTTTGTCAGAAAGTAACGGTTCGGAGGTGGGAAGCACAACGTCCGATTGAGGTTTATTCAAGTCTTCAAATGGGGAAAGACCTAAGCGATCATCAAAGTTCCTTTGCCAAGTTCTACCAGCAATTTGCTTGATTCGTTCAACTTCTTCTTGACCCATAAACTCCCCGCCGACATTGGATTTGGCGATAAACTCAAACTCCTCCTGTAAAGTTTGCTTATACAGTTTAAGCTCCGCTAGAGCCGCGCTCTTATCTTTAGTTGCAGCGAGTTGCGAATTCAAATACTCAATTTCGGCATCACGCCAAAGCACTTCAAAACGCATACGAATTTCATGGATACGATTATAGTTCGCTTCGAGTTTAGTGCCTTTATCAACGATATGCTCTGGAGTCGTAATCTTTCCACAATCATGCAGCCAAGCCGCGATTCTAAATTCCCGCCTTTCATCATCATTCTCGAATTTAAACTGTTTGAATTTACCTTCTTGGCACTCTTCTACTGCCTTGGCTAACATCATGCCAAGTTCAGGAACACGATTACAATGCCCTGCTGTATAAGGAGATTTATCATCAATCGCTTGAGCAATCAGTTTTATGAAAGACTCAACAAAATCTTCTTGTTGTTTCTCGTGTTGTTTGAGTGCCGCCCCCATAGAGGCAATGGACTCAGAGAGTTCAGACACTTCTTTGATGCGTGTATTCACCAGAGATACTGCGTCATAATCTCTTGCTTTTATCTTCTTAGTTTCTACACGTAGGGCTTTAATTGGAATAACAATGGGGGCGCTAAACTTCCAAGCTAAAGGAAGCAAGATCATCATTATCAGAACAGTAAGCGCGATGGATGTTATCAGCTTAGGCCAAACTTGCTCAAAGACCACGTTTTCAGGTAACACGACGGCAAAGAACTCGTTGTGGTTTTGTTCAGATAACAGCGGAGTAACGTAGACAAAGTACTGTTGCCCTTGAATATCAACTTTCACCATCGAGTTATGCAGGCTGGGATTACGTGACAATGAGAACAGCTCCGGGTAAGGTACAAACGTTCCCCGCCATTGGTTGGAGTCCAACCACTTCTTCTTCAAAGCGTTTCGTTGTTGTGGCGTAATCGCTAGCAAGGCTCTATTTAAGACGTCGACTACCGAGCTATGTTCTTTTTTCATATAAAAATGAAAGGGTAGCATTTCGATACCTGACAGCTTTGTTACCTTAGCTTGTTCAATATTAGATAACTCATTCAGCTCAGATAAGGTGTGAAACGTATCAATGATGTAGTCGTAGCGTTTTGAGGCAAGTCCTTGTTTTGCTTCATCCAAACTCGTGACTTCAATAAGGTTTAAAGTTGGTGCTCGCTCTGATAGCCACGATTTCATTCCATACCCACCGACAACAGCGATAGGCTCTTGAGAGAACTCGGCCAGTGACGAGTAAACTGGTTTATCAGGATTTGAAGCCAGCGCCAATTCACCACTAAACATAGTGACGCTTTTCACTCCACTCACCGCTTCAGACGCTGGTACGGAGTGCAGCATATCAAGTTCTCCCTGATGATACATTTGTGACAACGTCACGGAATCAAAGCCATTCACAAATTCTAGCTGCATACCCGTCATCTTCGACGCTATGGTCAGCAGATCTATCGCATATCCTTTAGGCTGCCCTGATTGAGCATAATCGTAAGGCCCCCAGTCATTTTGATTAGAGACCATAAGCGAACCCGCTACTTCTAAAGCTGCTTTCTCGGCATCGCTCAGTGCTAAAGGAGTTGCTTGCGGAACACGCACTTCATGATACAACTCTACGTTAGCCGCAATGACCTCACCTTTGTCATTAAAAACAAAAGATTCAGCGCCACTATCAGAAGAGAGCCCTAGCTGCATAGGCGTCATCTTTTCTTTCATCGCAGAATGAACAATATCAACTCCAATAACTCTTGATTGAGTGCGAATAGAGTATGTCTGGCCGGTAATTTTTAGATGTTGAAAGAGATAAGGTTCCGTCTTAAAAATCTTTGTTTCCTTAGTGCCTAAATACCAAGGTCTTTGAGTGGGGAAATAGTTACTGTCTTCTGCAACACTTTTGGTCAATTCAAAACCTTCTGTAAAATAACTCGTCGTGCGAATACGGCTTTCTTCCGGCCCCGATATTTTAATGACTACCCAACGATCATTGATGTCGGCATCAATTTTTTTCCTTACAATTGGCGAAGATTCCAAATTAATGATCTGATAGAAATCATCGTTATCACGACCAACGTAGAGGCTATAGAAGAGTGGGTTATCCGCGAGAATTAATGTGAAAATGTCACGAATTTCAGTTTCTGCAAAGGTGTGATTGGTTGACTCTGCAACACTTTTTAGAATTTGAACGCTGCTTGTAGCGTTTTTGTCGACCAATTCTAGATAAGACCCTACACCTGAAGAGGCTGTGGTGAGTTTAGCCAACACATTTTCTTCTGACAGCTGCTTGCCAAAATAGTATTGCAGCCCGATTGCGCAAGATGCAGTAAAAAGAGTGGCAAACAGAAACATTGTCCCTACCGTAAACTGAATAGAGAACTTTCTAGACTGACGCGGGTTCTTTTTCATTCTTTAACGCCCTCCATTGGCATTGACTGAACGAATTAATTTGAAGACTGGGCTAATTGATTTTTTATAGTTTTGCTTTATTCGAGTATTAGAATAAATCCTCTATATATCAATACAACATCCTATAAATTATGAGACAAATTGCATTATAATTGCACAATCGAGACTCTGCTAAGTATTTAATATATCGGCGATGTATTTGTTTCATGAACTTTATGAACAAAACCTCCACAATGACCAATATTCTTTTTATCAACGTATTGGAGACATGAATTTAACAGACCATTAACCTTAAACGCATCTAGCAACAAGTTCCCTCCTTGTTACTAGAGAATTGATAACGATAAGCGTGTTCTCAAAGAAGAATATGCCCATACATAAGGAACGTGAATCATGTTTAAGGTACTAAAACCAACCCTAGCCGCTTCTATCATCGCTGCGTCTTTTTCTTTTAACGCTTTTGCAGCTGATGTAGAGAAAATCCACTTCTTAATCCCCGGTGGTGCAGGTGGTGGCTGGGACATGACAGCTCGTGGCACAGGTGATGTGTTAGTTAAATCTGATATCGTCGATAACGTCTCTTTCCAGAACCTGTCTGGCGGCGGCGGCGGTAAAGCAATTGCCCACCTAATCGAAACGGCAGAGCGTCAAGAAGATACGCTTATGGTGAACTCAACACCAATCGTAGTACGCTCACTAACGGGCATTTTCCCACAATCTTTCCGTGACCTGACACCTGTTGCAGCGACTATCGCTGACTACGGTGCGATCGTGACTTCCGTTGACTCTAAATACAATACATGGGAAGACGTTGTTAAAGAATTTGAATCGAACCCACGTAAAGTAAAAATAGCTGGTGGCTCAGCACGAGGTAGTATGGATCACCTTGTTGTTGCGGCTGCATTCAAAGGCGAAGGCTTCGATGCTAAGAAAGTACGTTACATCGCTTATGATGCAGGCGGTAAAGCAATGGCAGCCCTTCTATCAGGTGAAACGCAACTGCTTTCCACAGGCCTAGGTGAAGTTCTAGAAATGTCTAAATCTGGACAAGTTAAGATTCTAGCAGTAACGGCACCAAAACGTCTTGAAGCAGCACCTGACATCCCAACGCTAACGGAATACGGTAACGAAACTGTGTTTGCTAACTGGCGTGGATTCTTTGCAGCACCTGGCGCTAGCCAAGAGAAGATTAACGAGTGGAACGCAGCTCTGACTAAGATGTACAACACAGACGAGTGGCAAGTAGTTCGTGACCGTAACGGTTGGATTGATAACTACAAAGCAGACAAAGAGTTCTACGCATTCCTAGAAGATCAAGAGAAGCAAATGGGCGACCTAATGCGCGAACTTGGTTTCCTAAAATAATCGTTAAATCGATTGTATGAGGGTGACTTGCACCACCCTCATCCCTTTTCGCCGTACATGGGCTAACTACACACAATCTCCTCTGTTTATTTATAAACAGTTAGGCCTCTTTGACTAGCAGCAAATGGCTTATTCGTTGGTGAAACATGCTCATTAACTCTCGTGTACGGCTTTTTTCTTTCCTTACCTGTAACGCAAATGGAGTTGGATATGTCGGACTTGCCAACGAACTCATTCACTAAAGGTAATTTTTTCTCAAAAGAAAACCTACTCTGTCGCGACCGTGTTGGCGCGATGATATTTTTGCTTGTCTGCCTTTGTTATGGCTACCAGACAACCCAAATCCCATTATTTCCTGGCGATGAATACGAACCCTTTACGGCTCGCACTCTACCAACGCTATTAACATTCGCAGGTATCGGCCTTTCGTTACTTTTATTGGTAACGGGACAGCCTGATGTAAAAAGCGGTGCCGTGGTCGATTTCAACTGGAAACTGCTTATCGGCTTCCTAGTTCTAATGGCGCTTTATGGTGTTGGACTCACCTATGTCGGCTTCGTCATTGCTACAGGATTCTTTTTGCTTGCAGGTTTCTATCTGTTGGGAGAACGACGTAAGAAAGTACTTTTTGGTGCATCCTTCCCGTTTGTCATCGCTTTCTACCTGCTGCTCACCCAAGGCCTAGATATCTACTTAGAGCCAGGTGTTATTTTCACCATGTGGTCGTAATTTAAGGAAATAACATTATGTTAGATGGAATTTTACAAGGTCTTTCAACCGCAGTGATGCCAATGAACATCATGATGGTGATTGTTGGTTGTTTTGTCGGTACCTTTATTGGCATGTTACCGGGCCTTGGCCCAATTTCGGCAATCGCTCTGATGATCCCAATTACCTATGGTTTGGAGCCATCTTCAGGTCTTATCTTGATGGCTGGGGTCTATTACGGCGCGGTCTTTGGGGGTTCAACATCATCAATCCTAATCAACGCTCCGGGTTGTTCTTCAACCGTTGTTACAGCCTTTGACGGCTACCCTATGGCGCAAAAAGGTCAGGCAGGTAAAGCCCTTGCACTTGCGGCATACTCATCATTCACGGGTGGAACATTATCCGCGATCATGCTTTTAGTTGCCGCTCCAGCTCTGGCTAACGTCTCGCTGAGCTTCCAATCTTCAGACTACTTTGCCTTGATGTTACTCGGTCTTTCTGCAGTTGCTGGCTTTGCAGGTAAAGGACAAGTGCTTAAAGCATGGATGATGACGATTTTAGGCTTGATGCTATCAACCGTTGGTATCGACAAAGGGGTTGGTGTTGAACGCTTTACCTTTGGCCTAACAGATCTAATGGATGGCTTTAGCTTCCTACTGTTGGCAATGGCCACCTTCGCACTAGGCGAAACCTTGATGGGGATCTTAAAGCCTGAGCAAGACACACGTTCAGACGAACAAGATAAAATGAGCAATATCGGCAGCATGAAAGTCACTAAAGAAGAAGTGAAAGAAGTGGCGCCAGTTTCGATTCGCTCATCTATTCTTGGCTTCTTTACTGGTGTACTTCCAGGTGCTGGTGCCACGATTGCAGCTTTCCTTAGCTACGGTATGGAACGTAATCTTGCGCCAAAAGAGAAGAAAGAAGAATTTGGTAAAGGCAGCATCCGTGGTCTAGTTGCACCGGAATCTGCTAACAATGCGGCGTCAAGTGGCTCATTTGTTCCTCTTCTAACTTTGGGTATTCCGGGGTCTGGTACCACCGCTATTATGCTTGGTGCTTTGATTGCTTACGGCATTCAGCCAGGACCACGTCTATTTGTCGAGCATCCAGATGTGTTCTGGTCAGTTATCATCTCAATGTACTTTGGTAACATTGTGCTGGTGATCTTGAACTTACCGCTGATTCCGTACATCTCCAAGCTACTTGCTGTGCCGAGAACGGTTCTACTCCCTATGATTTTGTTCTTCTCAATCACAGGTGTATACCTTGTCTCGTTCAACACAATGGATGTCTTCATCATGCTGTTGATCGCAATGGGAGCAATCGCACTCAGGTTGGCCAACTTCCCGCTCGCCCCCCTACTACTTGGATTCATTCTTGGTGGTTTGATGGAAGAGAACCTACGCCGAGCATTAATGATCAGCGACGGTGAACTGAGCTTCCTATGGGAACGCCCAATTACTATGACATTCTCAATCTTAGCGGTGCTTGTTTTGTTCAGCCCACTGTTTGTCAAACTGTTCCAAAAGTTAAAGCCAACACCACAAAAAGTAGAGCAGTAATTATCACTCCTGTGTAATTTGGTTTGATTTGACCGAAGCCAGTCGCAACTCGACTGGCTTTTTTTGGTTGAAACATTGAGCTTTCTGCATTAATCCACACACCATTACCGCCATGAAATAACCGCTTCCAACTAATCCTCCGATAAAATTCATTCAAAGTACGAATTCTTAACATAAGTTAATGAGTCAGCACCGCGAGTCTTCTATTTTGTTCTCCATGCAGATAAGGAGAAAAATAATGCTAGAGTGGAGAATCAAAAAATTTGATCAGTTAAACGTTCAGGAGCTTTACGCTTTTTTGCGTCTTCGGGTGGATATTTTTATCGTCGAGATGGAAGAGCCCTATAGCGACCTAGACGGAAAAGACACCCACCCTGAGACATATCATGTAATGGGATTTGACGGTGAAGAACTCGTAGCGTACAGCCGTATCATGCCGCAGCAACTTGGTTACCCAAAAGAAGTACTCCCTTTAATTGAAGGTGACGCTAACGATGTATGTATTGGCAGGGTAATTGTTAGCCTCAAATACAGAGGGAAAGGTGTTGGCAGCGAACTAATGCGGGTGAGCTTCGAGTCAACGAAAGAGCTTTATCCGCAAGACTCCATTTTTATCTCGGCTCAAGAGCATTTAAAAGATTACTACGGTGGCTTTGGATTCAACGTGATCACTAAACCGTATCTAGAAGACAACTGTAAGATGCTTGGGCTCCGATACACACCTTAAGACTTAAAAGGCAGTTTGTGCCCAGTCATAGACTGCCTTTCATTTTTACTTCCCCCAGATAATTAACTACTTAGAGCCAATAATACGCTTTTATTTCTATCGAATGACCGCTTAAATGGCATGCATTTATTACAAGCCCTGATCGACGTCAAAACGCCATACTTTTTACAATTTAGTGATTGCCCGCACAGAAACTAGAGTATAAACTCTATTTTTTAACAAATAGAGTACATCACTATGTCGTTGCGTCCCATAGCGCTGTTGATCGGTTTTCTTGGCGTCTACTCTCCCCTTTCTAACGCCGCTGCGATCAGCTTCGATCAAGCTTGGCAAGTCTTGCAACAAGAAAACAACTCGTTGGCTGCGCAACGCTCGAATGTCGAGCGCTATGAACATCTTAAAAACGCAACGGATAACCTCAACTTACCTTCAGTCACTGTTGGCGCTAACTACACGCGATTAGATACTGATGTAAAGGTTTCTGGTAACCAGCTTTTTGAAAGTACCGGTCAACACCTTCCAAACCTTGGGCCTGTATTTAACCAACTGCTTGCTGGGCTGGGTGGTGTCACTTCTACCATTACTGAAAGAGATATTTTCAGTTCTTCAATCCGAGCCGTTTGGCCGATCTTTACTGGCGGGCGTATCAACGCGGCCCAATCCGCAGCCGAAGGTCGTAAAGAACAAGCGCAAAGTGAGTTGGCTATGGAAACCCAAGCTCGTTTTGAAGATCTCAGCAAATACTACTTTTCGGTTCTGCTGGCTCAAGAGGTGGTGGAAACTCGCCGACTCGTCGAGCAAGGTTTAACTAAGCATAGAGACAACGCTCTGAAATTAGAGCAACAAGGGCAGATCGCCCGCGTCGAGCGCTTGCAAGCAGAATCCGCGTTAGATAAAGCGGTCATTGAACGTAAGAAAGCAGAGAAGAGTTTAGAGATAGCTCAATCGGCGCTCACCCAGATCCTAAACCAAACAACCAATGTTGAGCCTGCCGACAGCCTATTTATCAACCAAAACTTACCAGAGCAGACTTTGTTCGTAGAACGTACTCTTAATACCTACCCAGGCTTAGCGCTGCTGGAAGCAAAAGAGAAGCAAGCCGATAGCTTGATTAAGGCAGAAAAAGGCAAATACTACCCTGAAGTGTATCTGTATGGGGATTACAGCCTACATGAAGACGACTCACTCGCGAGCCAAATGAAACCCGATTGGTTGGTCGGTGTAGGTGTGAATATTCCTTTGATCGAGAGTTCTGGTCGTAGCGATCAGGTTAAAGCTGCGCACAGCGCAGTTTCGCAAGTCCGCTACCTAAAAGCGCAAGCAAAACAAGATCTTTCCGTACTGGTTCAGAAAACATACCTTGAAGCGCAACAAGCTCAAGAGGAGGTTCTTGGGCTGGAATCAAGCATTGAGTTAGCGAGTGAAAATCTCAATCTACGTCAAAAGGCCTTTTCTCAAGGGCTATCCACCTCCACCGATGTGGTAGACGCGCAGCTTTACGTGGCTAGCGTTCAAACTCAGAAAGCAGCAGCAAGTTTTAACTATTTGATCTCACTCTCCAAGTTGCTTGCACTATCGAGTGAGATGGATGCATTCAGCCAATACCAACACAACGCTATCAATATTTCGAGCAAATAAGGATCTAAGATGAAAAATGCAAAACCACTTCTACTTACGGCTGTCGCATTGAGCGTTGCATCTTGGGTTGGCTATAGCTTTTACCAAGCCTATCAACCAAAACCAGTTCGCTTGCAAGGTCAGATTGAATCTCAGCAATACAGTATCTCATCCAAAGTACCGGGAAGAATTGATCAGGTAATGGTGCGCAAAGGCGATCATGTCGAAAAAGGCGAGCTCATCTTTACGCTCCACAGCCCAGAAATTGAAGCTAAGCTAGAACAGGCAAAAGCAGGTGAAAAAGCGGCAGGTGCCCTTGCAATGGAAGCGGAAAAAGGCGCACGCGCTCAGCAAATCCAAGCGGCGAAGGACCAGTGGCAAAAAGCGAAAGCGGCATCGGCTCTGATGGAAAAAACCTATCTTCGCGTCAACAACCTCTATAAGGAAGGGGTGGTCGCCGAACAAAAACGTGACGAAGCGAAAACCCAATGGGATGCCGCTAAGTACACTGAAAGTGCAGCTTTCCAAATGTACCAAATGGCACAAGAAGGTGCGCGTAGTGAGACCAAGCTGGCCGCCGCAGAAAAAGCACGTATGGCAGCGGGTGCAGTTGCAGAAGTTGAAGCTTACGCAGAAGACACAGCTATCGAAAGCTGGTTCGACGGTGAAGTGTCCCAAGTACTGCTTCAAAGTGGTGAACTTGCTCCGCAAGGCTTTCCTGTTGTGACGGTGATTGATACCGATGATTCTTGGGCAGTCTTGAACGTACGTGAAGATCTACTCAGTCACTTTGAAAAAGGTCAGACTTTCTCCGCTTTCGTTCCAGCGCTTAACAAACAAATTGAGTTTAAAGTGTCTCACATTGCCGTTATGGGCGATTTTGCAACCTGGCGTTCGACCGATGCAGCTCAGGGCTTTGACCTAAGAACATTCGAGGTAGAAGCAAGGCCAACTCAACCTGTACAGAATCTGCGTATGGGCATGAGCCTAGTTGTTGAACTAAAGGGATAATTAGGTCGCGATATGGTTGATCATAGCGTTTCCCAGTTTTCAATTATCCGACGCGACAAATGGCTATTGTCTAGTTTGACATGGCTACCTGTTATGCTGGCCGTGATGATTTGGGCAATTTTCTCGCAAGGTATCGCGCGAGATTTGCCCATCGGTGTCGTAAATCTAGACTCTGGCAAAATGTCTCAGCAGCTGATTCGGTACTACGACGCAACATCGGCAATGAAGGTCGATAGGCAGTTCGCGAGTGTGCTAGAAGCCAAACAAGCCTTGGTTGAAGGTGACATCTACGCCTATGCCGTTATCCCACCTAACTTTGAACAAGATACGTATAAACAGTTAGCGCCTCAGGTGAGTGTCTTTTACAACAGCCAAATGATCTTAGTGGGTAAGTTGATCAACTCTGCCTTTCTTCAAGCTCAAGGAACGTTTAATGCGCAAGTCAGTGCTGTCGGCAATTTGAGTCAAGGTAATGCGACTTTAAGCTCTGCGCTCGGAAAAGCGGTACCGATTCGTACGCAAATCACTCCCCTATTCAATAAGAACTCCAATTACGCGCAGTTCTTAGTTTCAGCGGTGGGCCCCGCGCTTTGGCAGATTGTTGTGGTTGTGACCACCATTCTCGTCTTATCGGCGAATTTACGCGACAGAGGGCTCAATCATTGGCTTGGCAATAACCCTGCTCGAGCAATCTTTCAAACGCTTGCCCCCTACTCTTGGGTGTTCGCTATACAAGGTTTCGCTTTCTTGTGTTGGTTCTACTTAGGGTTTAAGTGGCCGATGAATGGTAGTTTTTTGGTTTTGATCATCGCGCAATGGATAACCATCATTGCCTGTATGATCATGGGCAGCCTGTTTTTCTTTTTGACTCTCGACGCCGCACGAGCGATGAGTTTCGCTGGCGCATATACCGCCCCAAGCTTTGCTTTTATGGGGATTACCTTCCCTGTTACCGATATGAATAACCTTGCCCAGGCGTGGCGCAGTTTATTACCTATCAGCCACTACATCGAAGTACAGGTCAGCCAAGTCAGTTACGGTCAAGCATGGATAGAATCTTTACACCATTTACTGCCTATGCTTGGTTACCTAGTCCCCGCTTTACTGGTCATTGGGCTGGCAAAAAAGCACTTAAACAATCAAGAGTCCAAGGTCGTAAGTGAGGCAACACTATGAGTTTCTTTGAATTGGTCAAAGCGGAACTTAAAGCACTACTGACCAATCCTGTGGTGGTTCTTACCGTATTTGGCGGCGTGGTGTTTTATTCATTCCTCTATCCTTTACCCTATAGCCACCAAACCCCACAAGAACAGAAGATCAGTGTGGTTAACTTAGACAGAAGCCAAACAAGCTACCAATTGGAACGTATGGTTGATGCAACGCCACAGGTTAACGTTGTGCAACGAGATTACACACTGGAAGACGCTCACCAAGCTTTTCTCGATGGTGACGTGAGCGGGATACTCGTCATTCCAGAGCACTTTTATAAAGACTTAATGCTTGGTAAAAGCCCAACACTCTCATACGCCGGAGATGCATCTTACTTTTTGGTTTACGGCACTATCGTAGAAGGTCTTGCTCAGGCAGGTGGGACCTTAGCAGCGCAAACTAAAGTGACTAAACTACTCATTGACGGTCAACCACTATCAAAGGCAGCCTCTCAATATGCCGCGACTAAGCTGAATCTAAAACCAACATTTAACCCGAGGATGGGCTATGTGGATTACGTCGTGCCTGCGGTGTTTGTGCTCATTTTGCAACAAACTTTAGCAATGGCAGCAGGGTTAATGGTAGGGACGCAAAAACACGGAACGGGTTACTGGAGTCATACCTCTCCACTAAAACTCATCTCAGTTCGTATTCTGGTTTTAATCGCGGTTTATTACTTATTAAGCATGTACTACTTTGGCGCCAGTTTTTCTATGCATGGCGTTAACCAACTGGCACATGCAACAGAGCTTTTAACCCTGCTACTGCCCTTTTTGATAGCATCTTGTGCGATAGGTATTTGGTTAGGATCCATCACGCCAAGACGGGAGCTGGTTACTTTAGTCGTTTTGATCAGCTCAATGCCACTTGTGTTTAGTGCAGGTTTTATATGGCCAATTGAAGCGATTCCTGCCCCAATGGTTTGGTTGTCGGAACTCTTTCCGAGTACCCCAGCTATTCAAAGTTTCTTGACCTTGAATCAAATGGGCGGCACATGGCAGAACATTTCAGATAACTATACTCAACTTTGGTTGCAAAGTTTGATTTGGTTCTCTATTGCTCTGTGGAGTTTAAAAAACAGCTTAAAATCAGATAGCTAGATGCCATTTATTTGCAGCTATAGATAGCTCCATTTTTATAAATTGTGCTAATGTGATGACTAAACTGACTAAATGAGTGATTGACTGATGCACGATTTAACCACGACTGCTGTCACCGTATTTATGGGTTTCTTCGCCATGATGAACCCAATCGCTAACACGGCTGTCTTTGTCGGAATGACTGGGCAACAAACCGCAGAGCAACGCAAACAAACGGCGTTCAAAGCTCTGGCAACAGCATTTGCCATTGTTGCTGCGTTTAGTTTTCTTGGTAAAGGGATCTTTGAGGTATTTGGCATAACCCTACCTGCTCTTCGCTTGGCAGGTGGTATTCTCGTCTTTCTCGTCGGCTATCATATGCTGCAAGGCAACTCATCCAAGATGCACAGTCATGACAGCGAAGAGGCGGCTCAAGACGGTGATATTGCCATCTCCCCCCTTGCCCTGCCTATCTTAGCGGGCCCAGGCACCATAGCAACGGCAATGAACTACTCTGCCTCAGGCGATATCTTCAGCATTGTGGTGACAATCGCGGCGTTTGCCTTGCTGTGTCTTATCACCTTTGTCTGTTTTTTGTTTGGCCCAAAACTGGTCGATAAACTTGGTGAAAGCGGAATCAATATCGTCACCCGTTTAATGGGACTGATTCTAACGGTAATTGGGATGCAGATGCTGATTCAGGGCGTGCATGACGCTTATATTCTTTTCCAGAAGTAGCGCTGCATTTTCTCCTGATACGCAAGGTACAACTCTTTGCCTTGCGTCATCACTCTTGTGACATCACTTTTCCTCCCGTCGCTCCTGCTAAACTTGACCCGTCTATTGGTATAGGGTTTAACTTTAGTGAATCGACCAAGGCTTGGAGTTTCTATGCTCACCGTCACTCAACTTGCTAAACAATTCGGTATTTCCCGCACCACTATTTTGTATTACGAGCGAGAGAACCTTCTACTGCCATCTCATCGATCCGAGAACGGTTACCGCTGGTATGGCGAGAAACAAGTTGAAAGACTCGACGCTATCATCTCTTATCGCTCATATGGCCTTTCTATTGCGAGCATCAAGTCTCTGCTAAACAAGCAAGGCCAATCTCAAACTCAACTGTTAAAAGATCATTTCAGCGACTTGGAGCGAGAAATTCAAGCACTGCGCAACCAACAAAAAGCGATTGTCGTGTTACTCCAAGAGCCTGAACTACTAAACGAAAACATGGTAGATAAACAACGTTGGGTAGAAATCATGTCCGCGGCTGGCTTCAATGAAGATGACATGCAGAAGTGGCATCAAAAGTTTGAAGAGATGGAGCCAGAAGAGCATCAAAAATTCCTAGAGTCACTAGGAATTAGGCAAGAGGAAATAGTGAAGATTCGTCAACTGTAACGCAAGATAGCGTGAGAGATTCTCAGCTCTGCTGCATTGCTATATGTAAGAGAGGCCTGCCTATCAAACAGGCCCCATACACACATTAGATCAACGACTACGATTGACTTTCCGAAAGCCCCATAACAGTGTTAGAAACATTTTCAGCCCCTTTATGAATCTCATCCATAACGGTTGAAACCTCAGTTATTTTCGAGTTTCCTTGTTCAGAAATCGTTGAAACCTCACTCATCATGCCTGTTACTTCATTAATTAGGCCTTGGTTTTCTTCGACAACTTTTACAATCTCATCAGTAGATTCTGAAGTGCGAGAGGCAAGCTGTCGAACTTCGTCAGCAACGACAGCAAAACCACGCCCATGCTCACCTGCCCTCGCAGCTTCTATCGCCGCATTCAGTGCTAGCAAATTCGTCTGGTCGGCAATACCTTGAATAGTAGAAACAATGTTTTGAATATTTTGGGAGCTGGCATTTAATTGCTGAACTTTCTCAACCGTTTCTTGCGCCTTTTTAGAGACATTCTGTGACACCTCAACTGAGTCCGCTAGTAGTTGGGATCCCTCTTGCGCAATTTGCGCTGTCTCAACTGAAGTCGAATAAGCCACTTCAGAAGCCTCCGCGATTGCTTGGTTGCGTTCGATGCGCGCAGTTATATCACTTGCAAATTTTACAACCTTCACCACTTTCCCTGTTTCATCTCTAATAGGATTGTATGTGGCTTCAATCCAAACGCTCGCTCCATGAGAACTACGTCTCTGAAAAAGACCTGATTTGATCTGTCCATCTTCGAGATCTCGCCAAAAATGAGGGTTGTCCTTGTAAAACTCGTCAAAGCAGAACATTCGGTGGTGCTGCCCAACCACTTGGGAAGAGCTGTATCCGAGCGTGCTCAAGAAATTGGGATTGGCTGCAATGACGGTGCCCTTGGGATCAAACTCAATAATAGCTTGCGACTTATCCAATGCAGAAAACAGTGCATCATTTTTTTGGTTTTTATAGAACATCTCAGTGATGTCTGAAGCAATCTTCGCCACGCTAGACACCTTACCTTCGGAATCGTAGATAGGAAAATACGTCGCCTCTAGAACAATGGTTTCACCCTGCTTGTTCTTTCTCTCAAATGTCCCCTCTTTGGTCACGCCCTTGGCCAAATCACGCCAAAAACTCTGATAGGCCGCAGAGCTAATATAACTGTCAGAACAAAAAATCCGATGGTGCTTTCCTTTTACTTCTTCTAACGAGTACCCAACAACACTTAAAAACAGTCTACTCGCATCTTGAATGACCCCCTCAGGACTAAACTCTATCCAAGCAACATGTTTTTTGATTGCAGCATAGACATGATCAGAATGGTTAGATGTCTGGGTTGGTTCGTTATTTTTAAAAAACAACATAAATTAACCTTCCTTGGGCAATACACTTACTTATAGTGCTGTAATTATAGTCATCACTCAGATATAAATTATCGAATATCACTGTTTATTGGCGCTGCTTTGACCACTTGTCGAGCCTCAGTAATCTACAAGATGCGCAAGATACGAATTACTAAGGAAAAACATCGGCACTCCCTTACAGTTTGGACAAATTAGATTGTTCCCTTTCGCGCGATGATAATTTAGACTGCTTAGGCAATTGATACATTTGAACCAAGGATAGTCGATGAGCTCAAATAACATTCTTAGTCCGGCACTGATTGAAAGTGGTCGCGACATACCATTACAAGAGCTACTGTTTGCCAAGCGAGTGCTAGATAACTATTTGTCTGTGGCGCAGGAATCAAGCCCAATTGAGCTACTGGCGGAAATGCGTGAAGCTGCGCGAGGTGTTGAATACTTCAAAACTGAAAGCAACCCATGTGAAGCTAGAAACGTGATCAGCAAAATGTTTGCTGAAATTGAAGCGTCGCAGTCTTTCGAAGATTTTAGAACTCTGGCATGTAAGCCGCGCCAAGCGTTGCACGAACTGATTGAAGACCGCGCTCAACTCATTAAACATGAACGCGGCTTGTTGCTTGCTGCTGGGTATGACTTCTCTAGTATTTGAGTTAACAAGCTATGACTCAGGGGCGCCGAACAGGTTTATATACACTGTGCGCCCTTAGATACCCATTGTTTTCCTTCGACAAACCACTAAAAACCGCGCTTTTTCCAAAACTCACCTTCATCACGCGCATACACGTCAAACGTTTTTTCAGCAATCACCTTATCATTCAACGTGATAGTCATGCGCCACTTGCCAATGTTTGATTCAAACCCGTCAACTGGATCAAGTAACTGAATGGTGTCACCAAGATAAAAGTCCCAGTCATTACTTCCGACATGCAAATCGCCAGTAAATGGTTCTAAAGTCTGTCCTTTTTTACCTTTCACTCCTGGATGGGCAATACAAAACTCTATCACTTCACCCTTGGCTTTCTTGATATTGACGATGAAACCAAATTCTATTTCTTCATCGGCGGGAACTTTGGTCGTGAACTCTTGAATCTTCGGCAAGTGCTTAGATTTTGAATCCCACTCTTTATAAATACCGTAAGAGGTCATCTCTACAACTGGGGAACGCTTTGCCATTCTTGCCACCGTTTTTTCATAGATTTTATCGTTTTCGGCGCTACGCCATGAATATTGCCATAATTGTTATGACATTCGATCACCTCAAATTTAGCTTTAACGCGCTTAGCCAACTTCAGGTAAGGAGCTATTTCCCAGCGTTGAACAAATGTGTTTGAAACAACGACACTATCGCCGTTGAGCAAGGCTTGCTCAGTCATCTGCTGACACCACTGATGAGCCATTGCGATTTGCTCCGGCTGATAGACATATTCGCCACAGCCATTGATAAAATACATATCAGCTTCATAGTGTTTGGCATCGATTGTCTTTGCCAATGTGCTTTTACCTGATCCGGGCAACCCTCGAATCAAGGTGAGTTTTAAGGTCATAGTGAATTTAACTAGTGAGTTCGCGCACGAATATTAATATAAATTGGACCAAATTGGCTATCGACATCTCATTCTGATTGGGTTAAGTTTAGAAGTATAGACGTCCATAAATACGCTTAGGGAGTAAGCTGTGCCAATTAAGATCCCCGATCAATTACCCGCATCTGACGTATTACGTACCGAGAATATCTTCATCATGCCTGAGTCTCGTGCGTCAACACAGGAAATTCGTCCGCTTAAGGTGCTGATCCTCAATCTTATGCCTAAGAAAATTGAGACGGAAACCCAGTTCCTACGTTTGCTATCAAACAGCCCACTACAGGTGGATATTGAGCTGCTACGCATTGATGATAGACCAAGCAAAAACACACCAACAGAACACTTAGATAACTTCTATCGCCAGTTTGAAATGGTCAAAGGACGTAACTTTGATGGACTGATCATCACTGGTGCGCCATTAGGCCTGGTTCAATTTGAAGATGTGATCTACTGGGAACACTTGCAAACCATCATGAGTTGGGCGAAAGAACATGTCACTTCAACGCTGTATGTTTGTTGGGCAGCCCAAGCAGGTTTGAAGTTACTCTACGATCTACCTAAACGTACTCGTAAGGATAAGCTATCTGGGGTATATCACCATAAGATCCACCAGCCTTATCACCCTGTGTTGCGTGGTTTTGATGACACCTTCTTAGCGCCACACTCCCGCTACGCTGATTTCTCTCCAGAGTTCCTTGCCGAACATACTGACTTAGATATTCTTGCAACATCAGACGTCGCAGGTGTTTATCTGGCAGCCACCAAAGATAAGCGAAACGTATTTGTCACAGGTCACCCTGAGTACGATTCTCACACCCTGCACAATGAGTACATTCGTGACTTAGGTGAAGGTATGGAGCCAGTTATTCCAGTTAATTACTACCCGAATAACAACCCAGATAATAAACCAACCGCAAGCTGGAGAAGCCACGGACACTTGCTGTTTTCCAACTGGCTAAATTACTGCGTTTACCAACAAACACCTTACGACTTGGATCACTTCAGCGAAGCCAATTTTACTAAAGACGATTAGGGTCGTTGAGCTTTGTACTTACTCACTTGCTGAGTTTCAAATAACAGTTGTTGGATCTGCTCAGAGATTAGAGGGACATTTTGCCAAAGAATAAAATGGCCCTCTTTTTCTACTTCAATCAACTGCTTTGATGTGCCGGTTAGTTTTTGAATCGCAAATACCGAGTTGTCAGGATCTGCGATGGTATCCTCTTTGCCATGAATGATCGTCACCGGAAGCGTATCCAATGCGCGCCAATCTTTACCATTCAATTCACTCAACTCTTCAGCCAGTGGCATCATCTCTCCATTAGACGTCTGCCAATCATTAGACAGTGCCCAATTGATAAGCCACGTATCAGCAATTATGTTGTACCACTTAGGTTCTTCGAGCTTAGGGTCAAAAGCGGGCGCGACCAAAACCATCCCATCGACCCTATCCGGCTGCTGAAGTGCAAGTGCCAAAGCGATAGGCGCTCCGAGCGAATGTCCAACCAATATATTAGATTTATTACTGGCTAGCAGTTCACCAATGGCTTGAGCCTGTTGATCAAGGCTAGAGACTAATTCCGGTTTTGATGCTCCATAGCCTAAGCGATCAACAGAAATCAGCTCTGCTTGCTCCTGCAGTGATTCGTTGGCGAGGTAGTCTGCATACGCGGTATGGCTACCTGGAGAGCCATGAATAAACACCACCCTATGACTCGCAGTTGGGTTAGCTATTCTGACAAAAGCAAGGCCATCTTTTGTTTGCTCAACCTCTGCATTTAACTCAGTTGCAGACGAAGGTTTGACTGCTAAGCCAATGAAAAAACTTATAATAGTTGTTAGAACTGCCGCTTTGTTTCTCACTCTTCACCTCAGTTGATTACACGGTTATCTGCAAAACATGTCGCATACTTTCCTCGTCTCGCTAATCAGACCGGATGAGTTGAGATATACATTCAATCTCGTCTTAGAACTTATGTATTCCTATGAGATTAATCATTCTAATTTCAACCCTATTGCTAACTGGCTGTATTAACTCTACCCAGATTCAAAATTCTGATGCCCAGCAACGTTCAGAAGCCCGCATTGAACTCGGTATCGGCTACATGCAAAGAGGCGACATGCGCAAAGCGCGGGAAAATTTAGAACAAGCTTTGAAACACTCACCAAACTATTATCGAGCTCAACTCTCTATTGCCCACTATTACGAACAAGTTGGAGAAACTCAATCCGCCGAGTCCTTCTACAAAAAAGCCTTAAAGCATCACCCAAATAACGGAATTGTGCTTAACAACTATGGTACTTTCTTGTGTAAACAAGGCGAGTTTGCTCTTGCGGACAAATACTTTAATCAAGCGATCCAGCAACAGAATTACTACTTAACCTCAACCAGTTACGAAAACGCAGCCCTGTGCGCGATGAAAGCACAACAAACCGAGCAAGCTATCAGATACTTCAAACGCGCCTTAGACTTTGAGCCCGACAGAGTTCGCTCAGCTCTAACACTGGCTGAATTGGAAATTAGAGTTGGTTCATTGGAAGATGCAAGGTTGAGATTGGTTCGATTCCACCATAAGTTTGGGCTGCATAAACCGTCGCTAAAATTGTTGATTGAATTAGAGCACCGAGCGGGCAATCCAACACTGGCAGAGGAGTATGAGCGCAAGCTAGACAGCTTTAGTTAACGCTTTGAGTGGTGTTTTTTTCGACGACTTCTCACTCGTGATGCACGTTGAATCTTAAGATATTCTTTATAGAGAATGTAAATAAAAGCAGCGATTCCCAACACAGACAAAAGCGCAAACAGGACTAGAAAACTTTCACAGATCCAAATCGGTTCACAGGGCATATAAATTTCAAACTCCATATGCCCTCCGTTAAGTAAGGTTAACTCTTAAGTTTCAGCCACTTTTGGCGTTCAACTTCCGTTTTGAATGTCCAAGCGATAAAACGGCTCACTTTTTGCCCTTGGCTCATTTCAACCACTTTCACCTCTTTAGCACCCGCTTTTTCGAGGTTTTTTCGCATCCATCGCACATTCTCTTTTTTGGAGATAAGCGTAGAGAACCACAGTACCTGCTGCGCAAAATCACGGCTTTCAAATGCCATGTTTTTTACAAACGCCGCCTCACCACCTGGGCACCAGAGTTCTGCTTTTTGACCACCAAAGTTAAGTATAGGTGACGATTTAGCTTTCATTTGTCCGGTAGGTTTCCCACGCTTAATTTTGCTGGCTGATAAGTTTTTGATCTTTCTCTCTGTTCTCTGCTGAGCTTCTTCAAGTGACTTATGAAAAGGCGGATTGCAAGTGGTTACGTCATAGAACTCGTTTGATTTGATGATGCCTTTAAAGAATTGACGGCTATCTTTTTGCAATCGAGCTTCAACGCGCCCACTCAGTACCTTATTCGACTGGGCGATGTGATTAGAATTATCAACTGAAACAGAATCAACATCTGAACCTACATAGTGCCAGCCATACTGAGTCGCACCAACGATAGGGTAAATGCAGTTGGCTCCAAGCCCGATGTCTAATGCACGGACTTGGTTATGTTTAAGGCTTTTGCTTTCTTTGGTTAATATCTCAGCGAGACGATGAATGTAGTCTGCGCGCCCAGGAATAGGTGGGCACAAATAACCTTGTGGAATGTCCCACTCGGTGACTCCGTAGTGGTGAGCAAGCAAAGCCCTATTGAGCAATTTAACGGCCAACGGATCGGAAAAATTAATGCTCGCCTCACCTTTAGGATTCTTCACTACGTGCTTTTTAAGCTCTGGTAGTGCCGCAGTGAGCTTTGCGAAGTCATATCGCCCGTGGTGCAAATTGCGCTTATGCAGACCTTTCTGCCCTTTAATCGTGACGACTTTCATCTCGCTGGTATTTGGCGTGTCTTTTTTATCGGCTTTCTTAGATTGAAATTGTTTCTTTGGGCGCGTCATAGTTTTATTTTTGTTTGGCAGTTTCTAGATAGATCATAAACAAGCGAGCATCTAACTCAAGTTGATGATAGTCAGGCTCCATATGGCAGCAGAGCTGATAGAAGGCTTTGTTGTGATCTTTCTCTTTTAGGTGGGCAAGTTCGTGAACCACTAACATGCGAAGCAGTGGCTCAGGTGCATTCTTAAACACACTGGCAATACGAATCTCATTCTTTGATTTAATTTTGCCGCCATGAACCTTAGCCACATAGGTATGTAGCCCGAGAGCATTGTTGATAAGGTGAATTTTGTTGTCGTAGATGACTTTGCTCAAAGGCGCCGTCTTCTTCATGTAGCGGTTCTTCAGCGCCATTGTATATTCAAACAGCGCTTTCTCACTCTTTATGGTGTGGTTGTCTGGATAACGTTTTTCAAACCACGCCGCCAAGCGCCCCGAATCTACCATTTGAGTAACGGGAGTAACGATATGTTCTGGGTATCCTTGAATATAACGAAGTGCGGGATTCATAGTGACTGCCGTGGCGTTGAGCGTAAATAAAGGGGCACAAGTCTACTCTATTCGTACTTGCCATTCACGACCTTTTCATTAAACTCTGCGCTTAATAAACGAGTAGGAACAAACCATGAAACGACTTGTACTGTACGTAAAAGACAAATGCCCACATTGTAAAGATGCTCAGCGCTACCTTGATTCAAAGGGCTATCAGTACCGATTAACCAACGCCAAGATGCAACGTGGCCGTAAAGAGTTGGACGCAATTGGTGCTCGTTCGCTACCCGTACTTAAGATTGGCGATCGCTATATGATTGGTTGGAACGCAAGCAACTTTGAGAAAATGTACAAGTCAAAGGGTTAATAAAACAGCTTGCTAACGAAGTGCGGGTTATCGGTCAGCACTTCCAACTCGGATAGATCATCGAGCACAACTAGGTGCTCGATTCCACTCATGCAAACCTTGATACACTCTTGCTTCTCTTCGTTGCGAGCCGTATCTAATGCTTCACCTTCAACGTAAACACCAGATTTGAGATGCAGCCTTACCGGATAACGGTACATACACACAATTTCGATATAATCGTAGTCGTTACAGCTAATCATAATCTCCCTCAAATCATCAATCTTACAAATGCACTTAACGCTCTAGTAACATTAGATACATGATGAACCTTATGGTTCAACAGATTTACATAAACCTGACAAAACTATTGATTAAAGAACGGAGCGAACATGGGGCTTATAGCAGCCCGCCTCCTGATCATAAACAAACTCAACTTCATTCCTAATGCTCTCAAGCTTATCTTTCTGATAATGCGACACATAGAGCAGTTGACTAAGGTTTTCTTGCGCTATCAGCTCTAAGGTGTATTTAACTAACCTTCTGCCCAGATAATCTAGCCCTTGATATGGCTCATCCAAAATGAACAAAGCCGGTTGTTTCACAATCGCTCTGGCAATCAAAAGCAGTCTCTGTTGACCGTATTCCAGTTGTCTAAACGAGGTGTTGGCATACTCACTCATATGAAGTATCTCCAACCATTCTCGCGCGACTTGAATCTCTTTTTTACTTGGCTGCTGATATAGACCGATCGAATCGTAAAAACCTGACAAAATAACTTCAATGGCTTTGCAACTCACTCGATATTGAAGATGCAGTGCCGAAGAAACCATACCGATGTTCTTCTTAATCTCCCAAATCGACTCGCCTGATCCCCGCTGATTACCGAAGATTTGAATGTCGTTGGAATAACACTGTGGGTGATCACCGAATATTAGACCTAACAGAGTACTTTTACCGCACCCGTTCGGGCCTTTGATTTGCCAATGTTGGCCGTTATCGATTCGCCAGTTTAAGTCGGTAAAGATGGTCTTCTCGGTATAAGCGACCTTACCATTACGTATCTCGAATACTGGGTTGTCAAAGTGATGCTCGTGTTGATACCTGTGAATCAAATCCAGCATCTGCTCGCTTTGCTGTTGGGATTGAGCTTTAATCTGGCTTATAACAGGGTGAGCTTCCCACTCACTTCGGCCCATTACGCTTTCAAGCTTACCGTGGTTAAACAGTGCGATTTGTTCAATCCAGTCTGGTATGTCTTCCTCGCGATTGAAGGTCACTACCATCTGAGTTGATTTGGCAAGTTGGGTTAAATAATTGGCGAGTGAAGCTCGATGAGCGATATCTAACCCAGTGAATGGGTTATCAAGAACAATCAATTCCGGCTCGGTGGCGAGTGCTCGGGCGAGCATGACGCGACGAGTCTCACCAGTGGAAAGAACTCGAAATCCACTCTGCGCAAGATGTGACAGATCCAAATCGACAATCAGTTTCTCAGTAAGTAAGTCAGATTGGCATTGCTCAAAAATCAGTGAATATACGCTTGTGCCTTTGTCGACTTTGTCTAGAAAATCAGTGTCATCTTTGGCAATTTCTTCTTCAAGCAGTCTCTGCTGCTCAACTAAAGAGACTTGAGCAATCTTGCCAGAGCCCATTTCCAACGACTCTGGAGAGACTTCATATTCTCCACAGAATAAGCACCCTAACGCCGAACCAATATCCCCTTCGGTACTAAATACCCCCCAAGATTGCCCTTCAGCAATTTTCCATTGAGCAATTGCCAATTGGTTCGTGCCAGATTCAATGTCGAGGTTATTGATGCTTATTTGCATAGAATGGTTTCCCTACCCTTCAGTCTAAGTTTATTGAGTAGATCCAAACTACTCCAACTCTTGCCCAAGCGCGATAGAGAAACAACAAAATGTGATATTTGCAGAGACTTAGTAATGCTAGGCGTATTGCTTCACAAACTCGATGAAGGTTTTATCGGCTATTGATAGGTAACCATCTTTTCGCCACGCTAGCGCCAAATCAAGCCGAACCCTGTCATGAAAAGGGACAGCAACGACATCTTTCTCATGTTGTGTCACTAGCTCCAGTAATGCCGTGATGGCAAACTCATGTTTAACGATACTCAAAATCATAGGCAACAAGTTAGTTTCAAACGAAAACTTCATCTCTTTACGGCATTGGGTCGCTTGGTTTTCAATAAAATCTCGATGGAAGTAACCAGGCTTGAACATCACCAATTCATGGTCAAAAAACTCTTCAAAGCTGATTGATTTCCGCCGCGCAAACTCATGCTCTTTGGACACCACCGCCACCATTTCTGACTGTAACAAGTGATCGGTTTCCAGATCCTCAGGTACATTTTCATCGTTAATGACGCCAATATCCAGTTCACCATCAAGCAGCATTTGTCGAATTGAACGTGTACCAGCATCAACAAGAGTGAGCTTGAGATTTGGATAGCGGCTCTTAAACGCCATCAAGACTTCCGGGAAGAAGTACGAACCCATCATACTAGGAGCACCGAGCCTAACCTCTCCTTTCTCAAGGCCCTTTAGCTCATTAATGGCTAACTGCGCATCATCGAGCTGCTGAAGAACCCGCTTTGCATGGTCATACAAAACAGTGCCTTCATCCGTCAATGAGACTTTTCTATCTTCTCGTCGAAACAGCTCAACACCCAAGCTCTGTTCTAGCTTCTTAATTGAAATGCTCAGCGCTGGTTGAGCAATGTGCAATGCTTTTGCTGCGTGAGTAAAATTTTCGTAGTCGGCAACCGCAACAAAATGTTTGAGATGTTTCGAGTCCAATCAAATCACCATATAAAAAATATATCAGGTTAATATTTTTAATATATTTTATATATCACCAACGGACTGATATTTTGCTCACATAACTAGGGTCTGTTGACAAAACCACCTCTATGATTGAACTAAAAACCAAACAATATCGGCAAGTTACCTTTAGCCTCGCTTTAGGCTCTTTTCTCGTTTTCTGTAATCTTTACTTGTTTCAACCCATGCTGCCCTACATGGCTCAGCACTTTGAAGTGACAGAAACGCAAGTTAATTGGGTGTTCGCAGCAAGTACACTTGCCTTATCCGTCTCTTTGGTCCCTTGGGCGGTGGCTTCGGAATCCATTGGGCGTCGAAACGTAATGCTGCTTGGCCTGATCGCTATGCCCTTTATTGGTTTAGCAATGCTCATCAGCGAGTCGATTGTGATGCTTGTTTTACTTCGGGCTTTGATGGGCATTACACTGGCCGCTTTTGCTTCCGTTGCGGTGGCCTACATGGTGGAAGAGCTGTCAGTCAAAGCGTTCAGTCAGGCCATCGGCGGCTATATTGCGGCTAACTCTCTGGGTGGCATCACTGGGCGTATTGTCGGCGGTACCTTAACCGATGCATTCGGTTGGCAACAAGCAGTCATCAGCATGGCGGCATTCACCCTGATTGGCGCGCTTATCGTCGCATTTAGCTTGCCTAAGCAAAACAATTTCACTCCACAGCGGGGTATGCTTCGCTATCACAATCGCGCTGTGGTTAAGCATCTACAGAACAAAACAATTTGGATTGCGATGTTGATAGGAGGAGTAAACTTCGCACTGTTTGTTAACCTCTATTCCGTGATGGGATTCCGTCTCGTCGCAGAGCCGCATAACTTACCGATCGGTTTAGCATCACTGATCTTCCTTTGTTACCTCTCTGGTACCTTAAGTTCTAAACTGACTTCAGTATGGAGTAAACGACACCAGAGCGTCTCTGGCATGGTAACGGGAACCGTCATCAGTCTATTAGGTATGCTTGTCGCCTATGTGGATTCTTTAGCCTTTATGATGATGGGATTACTGCTCATTAGCTTCGGCGCATTTTTCACCCACACCTTGGCATACGCCTGGGTCAGCCAGAAAGCCACACACGCAAAAGCTACCGCGACCGCGCTGTATCTTGTTCATTACTATGTTGGGGGCAGTATTGGCGGTTTCTTCTTGATCTACTGTTGGCAACACGGCGGATGGAGCTATGTTATTGCTGGGGGATCCTTACTCTACGCCACTATTTTTGCTCTGTGCCGCAAGCTATCAAAATGGGAAGAGCACAAGCCACAGCTTGAAGATTCTGCTATTCTTGCGCCAAATTCTAAATTGGAAGCAAAATGACCACCAATAGCTCAATCCAAACCGATGTCGAAGAAGTGAAAATCGCCGTTAATCAATGGCTCGATGATGTCGTAATTGGTCTTAACCTATGCCCTTTTGCCGCAAAACCACAACGTAATAAGCAGATCAAAATCTTTGTTAGTGAAGCGACCAAAGAAGAAGCGTTACTTGAAGATATCCTAGCCCAGCTGATGGAGCTAGACGCAACCGAACCAGAAGAACTAGAAACGACGCTTGTTGCCGTTCCTAATATGTTGAGCGACTTTTACGACTACAACTTGTTTATTGACTGGGTTGAAGCACTCATCCGACAGCAAGAGTGGGAAGGTATTTTTCAGTTGGCGACTTTCCACCCTGATTACTGTTTTGGCGGTGCTGAACCACAAGATGATGAGAACCTCACCAATCGCTCACCGTACCCGGTGTTTCACCTTATACGTGAAGAGAGTATGGAAAAAGTCCTCAAGCACTACCCTAACCCAGAGGCGATACCGGATACCAACATTGCCCGAGTGGAGTCACTCACAGAACAAGAGCGTAGGCAGTTGTTTCCTTATTTATTTCGCTAAACAGCCTCATACTAAAAAGCGCCACTCGGGCGCTTTTTCTTTTCGTGTCCTATTTGAGTACCTCACTGTGAGCGGCACTGGAATCACACCAACTCGAATGGACCGAGGTATTACGGCCCGCTTCTTTTGCGCCATAAAGGTTATCATCTGCAACATGGATAATCTCATCCAACGTGGCTTTGTCACATTGCTCACCTCGTAAATTGGCAAAATCGAACTCACACGAACCAATCGACACAGTAATCGGCTTGTCATCCACTTCTATACTGTTGACACAGGTTCGCATCTTCTCAACCAACACACGCCTAACTTCAACTTCTCGCTCTGGAAGCCAAACTACAAACTCTTCGCCACCAAAGCGCGCAATGAAATCACTTTCTACTAACTGGGCTTTAATTGCTGTCGCCACTTTTTTCAGAACATTATCGCCAACTTGATGCCCGTGGGTATCGTTAACACGCTTAAAGTGGTCGATGTCGATTACCGCTAGTGTTCCCTTGCCACCCGCACGTTTCATTCGTTCGATGTCTAGGTGGACGGTTTTGAACATACTGCGACGGTTGGCAACCCCCGTGAGGGCATCGTGATAAGCTTGATACTCTAAACGCGCATTCAGCTGCTGCAAACGCTCTTCCTGTTTCCTGCGAATCAGCTCTACTTCGATCCAAGACGCCATCAGCTTAAGCGCATCTACATCAATATCTTTAAATTTACGTGGATACGGAATTGCAGAGGAGAAGTTAAGCGTGCCAAAAATCTCATCATCAATGAAAATTGGAACGCCAATATAGGATTCTAAACCAAAAGCTTGATAGGCAGGGTGTGTCGCATACTTATCGTTTTCGCCCATATTTTCAATCATGACAGGGCCGTATGAACTGCAGGTAATTTGACAATAAGTATGGTCGTATTCAAAAGTGTCGCCCACCGCTAGCTCTACGCCTTCGGGAGTTACACAGTGAAGCACGGTATATTTGTTGCCTTCGATGTGAGACAAAATACCGATATCAAGGTCGAAGCGCTCTAACCCCATCATAATCAGTTGGCTGACCTGAATATCAAACCCTTTCTGATAGTCATTAGTGATTTGATACAAACTGCGTATCACTTTCTCACTTTCACTCTCTGCGACCATAACTTTCCACCAATTAAGAATCTTATTATTTAAGATAGAGTTAGCGAAATCTTTAATGCAACTGTTTTCTCATTTTGCCGCCTAAATATTTGCCGTTCAGCCCATTAATTTCTATCGCTACATGGCGAGACCTAAACGGCTTTGGTAGTATTGCTCAATCTTACAGACATCCGGATTAATGGATATGCACCTTTCAAAACTGACCAACGATATTTTTGATCACCTTTACCGCGACATTTCTGAGTTTCGTAGTACTTTCGATTTACCTGTAGCTTCTCCTGAAAGTTTAGACGATAAAGCAGACACGCTGCACACTTCTCTAGCTATCGAAGAGCTAACAGAACTTGCAGAAGCGGATAATAAGACAGAACAAGCAGACGCGATTATCGACAGTGTTTACGTTTTGATGGGACGTTTGGTGCACCTAGGCCACGATAAGATTGAAGATAACCTCGCGATCAATTACCTCATCGACTTACTGCTTAATGTTGCTGTAAACCGAGGAATTGAGTTTTTACCATGTTGGGATGAAGTGCATTCAAGCAATATGAGTAAAGTATGCCGCAACGAAAAAGAATACGCGGAAACCGAAGCGCATTATGCAGAGCAAGGCATCAAGCTGATGGCGGTACAAAAAGGTGATTACATCATCGCAAAATGTGCTGAAGACTTTGTTTCAGAAGGCAAAACAGTTCGCCAAGGCAAAGTGCTGAAATCGATTTACTACCGTCCTGCGGATTTAGCACCACTGACCAAATAGATAAAAAGACGCCACCTTTGGGTAACCCCTTAGGTGGCGTAAGCTGCCATAGTCAAAACATGGCTTCATCAAACTTCAGATAAGTTCCCACCTACAGTCACTTACTTCCGCTTGAATCCGCCTAACAAGAACGAGAATGTATCGTTCTTAGTGTTGCCAATAGTGTGCCAGTTTTTGAAAAAACTTAACCCACTGATTTAAAACACAATCTTAAATCAGCCACTACAAAGTTCGATTAGACACGATCGATTTAAGTGCAAGGCGCACCAAAGATAACCCTTTAGTGGTAACTAAAAGCAGTTGATCTTAAAAGCTTAATCAAACAAAAGGACGGGAGAACCTTCGACAACTACACGCTTGACCTCAGTTCTAAATACTCGCGACAACTCAGAGACAGATAACACCTCATCTACCGCGCCAACATTTTGCAGCACCCCTTTCTCTAGCAACAGTGCTTTATCCGCATACTTAAGTGTACGATTGAGATCGTGATTAGACATAAGCACAGTAATGCCCATTTCTGCGACACGCTGTATCAGTTTATACAGAAGCGTTTCTTGACCAATATCGAGGGGGGCTGCGGGTTCGTCGAGAATCAGTAATTTTGCGTGGGGGTTTAATGTTGGCCAGATCTGCAAACAGATCGCACAAAGCCTGACTCTTTGCCATTCACCACCAGACAAATGATGAATCGATCTATTTAGCTTGTCATCAATCTCTAATAAAGTCGCAAGCTCTTCAATCACAGCTGTTAGCTGAGGAGAATCAGGCGATACTAGCGCTGGTAAAGACAAAGATAGGTAATGCACCACATCAAGGTTGAATGCAGGTCGGTCACTTTGCGCCAGAAATGCCCGAGTACTTGATAAAGCTTCAATAGAGGCACCTTTCACCTTCTGGTCGAAGATCTTCGCCTTGCCTTCAAAGTCTAATAACCCCGCGACAGCAGAAAGCAAAGTGCTTTTACCACTACCGTTGGGGCCAATCACATGTAGGATCTCTCCCGGCATCACCTCAAAGGAAAGTGGTAGCAGTCGTGAACCAACAGAAAGGCTATTAACGTGAATCATGATTACTCACCAGCATCCAAATAAAGATAGGGGCGCCTATTGACGTAGTCACGACACCTAATGGTAACTCGGCAGAGTTGAGCGCCGTACGAGCAATAAGGTCGGCAAACACCACTAAGGTTGCCCCTGCGAGGGCCGAAATTGGCAATAGATAGCGGTTTTCGCTACCGAATGCGAGCCTAAGTAGATGAGGGACAACCAGACCAACAAAGCCGATGACTCCGCCCAGTGCAACCGCACCGCCGACTAAGACTGATACGGCAAAAATCAGCTTCCAACGTGCTTCATCGACATCAACACCAAGTTGCTTAGCATGCTGCTCTCCCATCATCAGCTTATCTAGCAATGTTCCTTTACAACATAGCCAGATAAGTACCGGGATTAAAATCAGCGTTAGCACGTGGTGATACCAACTGGCAGCGCCGATACTGCCCATTAGCCAATACATGAGCTGACGTAGGCTGAGGTCATCACTGAAATAAAAAGCCCATGTGACCACTGCGCCAGAAAGGATACCTAATGCTACCCCCACCAGAAGAAGTCGTGTCGTGGTTAAACGCATTCTCTTTGCTACAAAGACTAGAAGCAGGGTAAACGCTAAAGCCCCCACTACGGCAGCAAGCATAAAGCCAACTGGAGTTGCCAAAGCGGGGATAAAGAATAGCACCAGCACCATAAGTACACTGGCGCCACCGGAGATACCTAACACTCCTGGTTCGGCAAGCACATTGCCCAATAATACTTGAAGTACTGCCCCAGAAACGGCCAAAGCTGCACCCACAGCGATTGCGGCAAATAATCTTGGTAGACGAAGCTGAAGAATCAATTGCTCTTGAAGAGAAGAGAGTTCTCGAAAGGGAGAAATGAATACCTCGCCAACAACCAAATACAAGCTGCTGATGAGTAATAAAGAAACGATAAACAGTAGGCCAAAGCGCATCCACCTTTGACGCCTACGATCCAAGAGCTGAGTAAATTCCATGTTGTCGCTAAATAGCCGGGTAAACCCTAAAAAATAATGGCTTAACGATACCGTTAAGCCATTAAAATAGAAAGCCTCTATTGATTTTAATCGTAGACTATCTGCCCTTCTTCATAGCGAGTTTTCACCGGACAGACCATCAATGCCGCACGTTGACCAATTGCAACATGTCGGTTTGGAAAGACAATCGCCTCACCTTCATTTTTCGCCATTAATGGTTTATCTCCATCATGACCAAACACTTCGCCATGCTTAAATGCGGTAAAGTTTTCGACGTTATCGTCAAAGAGGAAATCAAAATCATCATGAATTCGCACGATAGTGCGGCTGACACGATACATGATCGGTTTACGTGGTAAATGCTCAGATTCGCTGCTTGAGACGAGGTCGCGTAACGCTAAGTCAAACGCGACGAGTTTATCTAACTCATTTTCGCCAATTTTAGCCACTCGACCGAGCTCCACAGTCAGAGCTTGAGCACCAAAGTTCTCAGCACTGAACCAACTAAAGGTGCTTGAAGGCGCGTTAGAGAACATCACTGCTTCTAAGTGCGCGCTAGAGACAAAATCCATCAAGGCTTCGCTACGAACTGGGTGGCGAACTTTAGGGCTAACGACAAATGAGTAATGCTTCGATAAGCGAATCGCACAGTGCAAGTCCAAGTGCCAACGTTTATCTTGCGGCGTATCTTGATAAAACTCGGTGACGACTAGCTTAAGATCCTTCGCGATCTCAAGCTCTTTTGAAGGCTCATACTCTTTATCATCAAACAGACGATTTAGATTCATTTCGATAAATCGAGTGTGAGCATTGGTCGCTTCTGGGTGAGCGTTAATAAACAGCAGCCGTTCAGTAACAGGCTGAAAACCAGTTTGAATGTCTGTAATGATTTTATCGACAATTTCCATCGGTGCAGTTTCATCGCCATGAATACCACACGAAATAATGATGTGCTTACTCTCTTCAGAAAGATTCGCTGGAATCACCTCCAGCACACCACGTTGATGTAATTTAAAGACAACTCCACCAGCAACTGTCATCTCACTTGCTGGCATCTCTTGTTCTAAGTCTAAGCTGTCAAAAAGAAAAGATTGGCGAAAGAGGGTTTTCGTCATGCGCTACTCCTTTATTGCACAGCGGGTATGTTAATGAATTGTTCAGACAAATTATGTAGGAGCGATCCCACTTATTGACACAAATCCTGTGCCTCATCGTAATTTATCAATTTCCTCACTAAGGGGAGGAAAAGAAGGCTCTCGCTGTACAAATTAGCCGAGCTTCCGCCCGGCTAATTGATATTATCATGATTTTAAGCTGTTTATTTTTGATCTAGCAACAATTCAAACTCATCAATCTTCGCTTTTACTCGATCAATGCTCTGTTGCCAGAACTCCGCTTGCGATAAATCCATACCAAGATGTTTATCTACTACCTCTTCAGCCATCATAGAGCCCGTGTCTCGCAACAGGTTAACGTAGTCACTGTAGAAGCGCTCACCTTTGCTTTCGCGCTGGGCGTAAACACCGATACTAAATAGGTAGCCAAACAAGTATGGATAGTTGTAGAAGCTCACTTCAGAGATAGAAAAATGCAGCTTGCTTGCCCAGAAGTATGGATCTGGCTCTGACATTGAGTCACCATACCATTCGCTCCACGTGTCGCTCATCAGTTCACACAACTGCGGTGCGGTCAGTTCACCTTCATTGCGCTGCTCATAGAAACGTTTTTCGAACTCGAAGCGGACTGGAATATTCACCATTAGTGCATAGCAACTTGAAAGCTCTTCCCACAGCATTTCTAACTTTTCTTCGCGATTTGCCACTTGCTCTAACAAGTAGTCGCGAACAACGTTCTCAGCAAAAATAGACGCCGTCTCTGCTAACGTCATTGGGTAGCGAGTCTGGCAAAGTGGCATATCGCGCATAACCCAGTTGTGGAATGCATGACCCAGTTCATGTGCTAGTGTAAGAAGATCTGAGCGACTGCCGCCCCAAGTCATAAACACTAGGGGTGTGCGTGTGGCAGCGAATTTGGTGCAATACGCACCTAAACGGCGGTTTTCTGTTGGCTCAGCATCAATCCAACCGTTTTCAACCATCAAATCGACAAATTCTGCCATCTCGGCATCGACTTGCGCAAAGGCGGCACGAATGATCTCAATCGCTTGGTCAAAACTATAAACCGTCGGTTCTGCCTCAGTTAAGCTCGGCATTCCAGCAAGGTGGTTCCAAGGACGCATCTGTTGTAGCCCGTGAACTCGCGCCATCAACTGCCCTGCTTTTTGTCCAATACCGCGATTGTCTTTTGCAGTCGACATCATGGCGTCCAGCGTCGCTGCTTGAATTCGGCTGCCGTGCAAACTTGGGTCTAAGAAATGGACGTCTTGTTTAGTCGAACGTTTTTGGTATTCAGTGAGTCGCCAACCTGCCAGAGCATTTAATATTGCCGCGAATGACTCTTGATTATCTTTCATCGCAGATTGGATACCACGCCAAGCTGGCTCTTGCTGTTCAAAGTCAGTTCCGTACAAGATGCTAGCGGCTTGCGAGAAACCGACTTTGCTTTCTTGTCCATCTGCGAGCGTGACCTGCAGCGACCCGGTGATGTTGTCGTACAATCTGCCCCACGCATCACGTCCGTCGACTTCCATGGCCGTAAGCAATTGCTCTTCAGCCACACTAAGCTTGGTAGCCGCGAGCTTACGAGTACAATCAATCTGAAATGCCTGACCAGCAACATCTGGGCTTTCATGACTTAGAACATCAACAATGAAGTTATCTGGTGCGTTGGTCAGCGTATCTTCGTAAGGGGCAAACGCTTGAGATAGCTCAGAGCTTAGTTTTGCCACTTTGCCCACTAACCCTTTTGCCAGAGCGTCAGTCGCATCAATAGACGCATGACACTGAGCAAATGTATTGATTGTCGACAGTAGTTTGCCTGCTGCTTCACTGGTTTGAATGGCATTTTGTGTCACAGATACCGACTCACGATTGTCTACGTGCGCGCCAAGAGCTTGAATACACTGTTTGATCAATTCGATATCTTGTTCAATTTTTGGGTCATTAAGGTTTTGATAAGCGATGGATAAATTCCAGCTAGGTGAGGTCATGTTATTTCCTTAGCTATCCGATTAACGGTTTCCCTATCATGCAGACGCGAAAGTAGTCTTGGTCTGCTTTGGTAATTTGTATGTGAGTTAAAGATTGATGAGCAATGTTTAACGTCGAGTAGAGAGCGGCATTGCTCCAATCTAACTGGAGTATCTTTGCAAGAATCATTCTAATCGTACCGCCGTGACAGACGATTAATGTGTCTTTATCGACAGTTTTGGAAAATGTATCCCAAGCCACTGAAACTCGGAGATAAAAATCGCCAAGCGGTTCAGCCTTTGGTAATGGGTTTTGTTTTGGGTCTTGCCAAAATGCATCCAATAGATCCCATGACGTTTTGACCTGTTCAAAAGGGACACCATCTAATTCGCCAAAGTAGGTCTCTTTCCAATCAGCATTAACGACAAGTTCCAATTCAGGCTTTTGAGCATGGATAAGCTTCGCTAGGTCGCTGCAACGTTTGAGTGGAGAAGTTTGCACTACCGAAAAGTCGAGCTTCTCATCGAGTAAACAGCGGCAAATCTCTACTTGCCTTTCAGGTGCAACCTCAATATCAGTATGGCCATAAAGTGCGGGCTCACCGATTGTTTTTCCATGACGAAGTAGATAGATATTGATCGTTTTAGTCACGTTGGCACTCATCAGCTTTTATCAAAGTCATTGGTCTCTTTCAAAGTCATTGGTAAACCTGCGGCAACAAATGTCACCTTATCTGCAATCTTGGCAATCGCTTGGTTCATCCAACCTGCATGATCGACAAATAAACGCGAGATTTCTCCCAGAGGAATCACCCCTAGCCCAACTTCGTTCGAGACAAGCAGTATATCCGCTTTCGACTGTTGAAGAGCGAGAACCAGCGCCTCTACCCGCTGCTTAATCTCAAGCTCAGTAAGCGTTTCACCCTCGTTGTAGATGACGTTATTCAGCCATAAGGTCAAACAATCTATCAGTATCACATCTGAAGAATTAAACTGCGAGATGAGCTTAACTAAATCAACGGGACACTCATGCTCGACCCAACTCTCACCGCGCGAAGCTTGATGATGTGCAATACGCTTTCTCATCTCATCATCAAATGCAATCGCAGTCGCCACATAGTGTCTCGTTTTATGCGCGCTCATCATGTCAGTCTGAGCTTCTGCAAAACTCGATTTGCCCGAACGGGCACCGCCTAAAACCAAATGAATCGTCATTAGCTGTTTACCTGTATCGCAATCAAGGTGAGATAAATAAGCAACTCGCCAATTTGCTGAGCCGCACCTAAACAATCACCAGTAAACCCGCCGATGCGTACTGTTAACCAACGCTTAAACAGCACCCTGAATGTTAATACCACAGCCACTAGCCAGACCGTTGTGCTTAAACCAAGCATCAAACATGGCAGTAGACCTGTCGTCAGCAGCACCCATAACTCCACTCGCGACTGCTTTTGCGCCAAAGGTTTACTCTTACTGGTGTCTGTGTCACTCACATAGGGCATATCGTAGATAAGCGACGCAGCGACGGCTCGGCTTAACGTATAGGCAACCACCACAAACAATAAGATCGACTCAAACTGGATCAGCTCAGACAATAAAACAAACTTACCAAGCAGTACCATGACCAAGGCGCTCGCCCCGTAGGTGCCGATACGGCTATCTTTCATAATGGTAAGACGGCGCTCAATCGTCATACCTCCACCGATGCCGTCTGCCATATCGGTTAATCCATCTTCATGGAAAGCCCCTGTTAGCAATAGGCTAAACACCATCATTATGAAGATAGAGACGCTCGCAGGGAAAAGCAGTTGGGCACTCCACAGCACCGCAGCGCACAAGCTGCCCAAGAGTAAACCGACCAAAGCAAAGTATCGCCCTGCTTGGTTCATTCGCTCTTCGCTGTAAGGGATATTTTTCGGCATTGGGATTCGAGAAAAGAACCCCAATGCAAGCATGAACAACTGATATTGATTTATGAGTGAAGGCATCAGTCGACCACGACTCCGGCTTCTTCAAAGCTTGCCATATGGTTATAAAACTCAGTCGCAGCATAAACTAACGGCATCGCGAGCACTGCCCCTGTTCCTTCACCTAATCGAAGCGAAAGATCCAATAAAGGTTTGGCGTCGAGTTCAGCCAATAAGTGTTGATGCCCCGCTTCATGCGATTGGTGAGCGAAAATCATAACATCGCGGCAGTTTAGATTAATCAGTGATGCAGCATAAGCAGCGGCCGAAACAATGAAACCATCGACAATGACTGGTATTTGGCGTTCTGCTGCGGCGAGGAAACCGCCTACCATCTGAACAATTTCAAAACCACCTACTTCAGCCAGCATTTCGATAACGCCCAAACCTTTACAGCGCGAGACACCTTTTTCAACCAACTCGATTTTCTTCGCTAGCTGTTCGTCAGTGATGCCAGTTCCACGACCGACACACTCCGCGACATTTTTGCCGCTCAAAGCACCAAGAATGGCGGCGGCACTACTGGTATTGCCAATACCCATTTCACCAAACATCACTAGGTTTGAACCAGAATCGATGATATTGGTTATTAACTGTTTACCCAAATCAATGCCATGCTGCGCCGTTTCAAGGCTCATCGCGGCTTGACGAGAAAAGTTATTGGTACGCTCACCGAGTCGCTGAACAATAAACGCACTGGATTCATGCTCAACCGGTAACAGGATTCCAGTATCCACCACTACCAGCTCGACTTGGTTGGTTCGGCAAAAACAGTTAATTGCTGCGCCACCCGCTAGAAAATTAAGCACCATCTGTTGGGTAACTGCACTCGGTGCAATACTGACGCCTTCGTCGGCAATGCCATGATCTCCGGCAAAAACAATCGCGGTCGGCTTAGTCACTTCAATAGCGGTGACGACGTCACTTCTACCCTGACTCTGAATCAATGCGATTTGATGGGCAAGGTCTTCTAATTGACCCAATGCACCAAGTGGTTTGGTTTTTTGGTTAATACGATGCCAGATAGCATCTGAATGAATTTGGTCTAGCATGGTTTTAATCTATTTAGGTCGAGCAACAGAGAATACGTTATCAAGCGTGGCATATTGGCTACCACCTAAACGCGAGAGAGGGTTCACTTTAAGTGCATCAACCACTAAGCGATCGCTACGCTCGCCGATAACCTCAGGCGCAATATATACTTTTTCAATTTCGGCGAAGATAAGGCTTTGTGGTGTTTCACCAATCTCTTTCACTTCATACAATTTGCACGCAAACGCAATAGGACAATCTTTAACCCTCGGTAAATCGAAGCCATCAAAATCCGTTAGCTCTATCCCTGTAGCTTCAATTTCAGACTCACCATGTTCAAGCGTTGCAGCAGTTTGAGTCACATCATGGGCAGAATCATGATGAGCGATATGAATAACCATTTTTCCGGTTTCTAACACATTCCGCGTTGTGTCTTTCACCTCTCCTGAAGGCTTTTTACCCACAGAAAACATCAACAAAGGCGGGTTACTTGAAACGGCCGTAAAGTAAGAAAATGGCGCAAGGTTGTAGTTGTCTTGTTCTGAATCGGTCAATACCCAAGCGATAGGTCTTGGAATGACGGTTTGTGTCATCAAATGATAAATTTGGGTGGGGGCCAGCGTGCTGAGCTCGATGTTCATCCCTTTTCCTTTCTGAGCGGTTCCTATTGGCTTGAGTGTAACTTGAAATCAAACAGTTAACACGCTTTATCCATGGTTCATTGACCTCGCCAATTTGCAAAACGATTCCGAATTTGACCACAAAACTGAAATTTTTCGCCAAATACGCCTATCTTTTAGGTTAGGGAGAGCGTTTAAAACGGCACAAACTGTGCATTAAATTTCGTCGTGACATTGTTTTCTCCCGATTGATAGTGCAAGGAGGTTTTATGATTGCCAATCAACATTCGAAAAAACAAAAACAGAACAAACCACAACAACGCAACCAAAAGAAAGTCCCTCTATCATTAACATAAACCGTAGAACAGACCTCGCCCAGTGCGAGGTCTAATTGTTCCAACTACTCTTCTCACTCAAAACTGCGGTACAAGTTTCTTTCTTGGTGCATCAACCTTGTCGCAGATCACAGACTTTCCTGCTTGATTATAAGATGCTCAACCATTCGTCAAAAATGTACTTTGAAGATAGGCTTGTTCACCTTGGATAACTCAAACAACATCACTGTAATTACAGCGGGCAGTACGGGGCTGATCGGTAATGAACTGATTAAGCAGATGTTGGAACGCGAACCAATTGAGCATATTTACGCCCTGACTCGTCGTAAACTTCCCTTCTTCCATTCCAAGCTTGAAGAGATTCAGCATCCAGAACTACGCATTCAAGAGTGGGATGAAGACAAACCACGACCGGAGTTTGGTTTTATCTGCCTAGGTACAACACTTAAACAAGCAGGCTCCAAACAAGCATTAGAAAGCGTAGATTACCAACTGGTGTGCGATGTTGCTCAAGAAATGAAGCTACTCGGTGTAAAGCAGTTGGCCGTCGTCTCAAGTTACGGGGCATCTGCCCGTTCATTTTCCCACTACCTACGATGCAAAGGACGCATGGAGCTAACCATTGAGCGCATGGGCTTTGATCGTGTCCTCTTCGTTCGTCCAGGTCCTTTAAAAGGGTTACGAGAACAACCACGTAAAGACGAAGTCGTCACCCAAACCATGCTGAAGATTTGTCAGCCACTAATGATTGGTCCGCTTGCCAAGCTCATTCCGATTGAAGCCTCTGACGTAGCATTGGCGATGCAGTATCTGCTTTTTTCCCACTCCAATAAAAAACGAGAAACGGCCGATAGCGTTGCGATGCGAAAAGTGCTTAAAAAGTATCAATAAACCGCTCAATTTCACTGTTATGTGTACATCTTCCGCACTTAATAACCGTTAGCTATATTTAATGCCCTTTTGTAACTTCAATTGGGTATTTCAAATCATTACCCTTCATACCGAATCAAATTCCATAAGATATTAATTCTATCAATATCATCATTAAAAACTAAAGGATATGTAAATATGTCAGTAGTGGTTATCGCTTCGCTAGCGGTATTTGTTGGCATTCTCTTTTTCCTCTATGGACAGCAGAAAAAAGAGAACACTTTATCGCGTCTCGTGTTACTTGGTCTCGTCTTTGGTAGTGCTTTCGGTTTAGCGTTACAGCTCATCTTCGGCGAAGGCAATCCCGTAATCGCTCAAACGCTAGAATGGGTAAATGTGGTCGGTCGTGGCTATGTTGGTCTGCTGAAAATGATCATCATGCCATTAGTATTAGTGTCAATGATCGCCGCGGTTGTTAAGCTAGAAAAAGGTGGCGCTCTGGGTAAGATCTCGGGGCTCACTATTTCAGTGTTACTTGCAACGACGGCTATATCCGCTTTGATCGGTATCGTTGTCACTCAAGCATTTGGTCTAAGTGCTGAAGGTTTAACGGAAGGTGCCCGAGAAACAGCACGTATCGCAGCCCTAGAAACGCGTGCCGATCGCGTGAGTGACCTCACCATCCCACAAATGCTGGTTAGCTTTATTCCAACCAACCCCTTTGCCGACCTGACTGGTGCTCGTTCTACTTCGATCATCGCAGTGGTTATCTTTGGCGTGCTCACTGGTATTGCAGCGCGTAAAGTAATGGCTGAGAAGCAAGAGCTGGAATCACCAATTCGCACGTTTGTCGAAGCGGCTCAATCTATTGTTATGCGCTTAGTTAAGATGATCATGGCACTTACGCCTTATGGTATCGCTGCACTAATGGCAAAAGTGGTTGCGACCTCAAGTGCCTCCGATATTCTTAACCTGTTAGGCTTTATTGTCGCTTCTTATGTTGCGATTGCGCTGATGTTCGTTGTCCACGGTGTGTTAGTCTCTTTTGTCGGCGTGAGCCCTAAAGAATACTTCCAGAAGATTTGGCCAGTGCTGACTTTCGCCTTTACTTCACGTAGCTCAGCGGCAACGATTCCTTTAAACGTTGAAGCGCAAATCAACAAGCTACGCGTTCCACCAGCAATTGCAAACCTATCAGCTTCGTTTGGTGCCACTATCGGCCAGAATGGTTGTGCAGGTATCTACCCTGCGATGCTAGCAGTCATGGTCGCGCCAAGTGTTGGCATCGACCCAATGGACATCAACTTCATTCTTTCTTTGATTGCCATTATTGTGATTAGCTCATTTGGTATCGCAGGTGTAGGTGGCGGCGCGACGTTCGCAGCTCTTATCGTGCTACCTGCAATGGGCTTACCGGTTACGATTGCCGCGCTATTGATCTCTATCGAACCACTGATCGATATGGCACGTACCGCACTAAACGTTTCAGGCGCAATGACAGCAGGTACCATTACCAGCCGCTTGATGAAGCAAACCGTAAAAGATGAAGAGCTAGAAACACAGCAAGCGTAACGCTCTACTCTCATTAAAACGAATAATGGCCGACAATAGTCGGCCATTTTTTTCGCTTAAATCGCACGTTTTAATCATATTGACCAATTTGAGTGATACCCTATACTCTAATAAAATCTCTATTTGGGGCGAAAATATGAACACGCTAACAGCCAACGATGCTAAACGAAACTTTGGAGAACTGCTTTTAAGTGCTCAACGTGAACCTATAAAGATCAGTAAGAACAGTAAAGACGCTGTCGTTGTTATGTCTATCAAAGACTACGAGGAACTAGAGAGTATGAAAGCAGAGTATCTTAAGCATTGCTTTGAATCAGCGAAGAAAGACTTAGCGGAAGGTAATACTGTCGACGGCGAAAGCTTTTTGAAGGCACTCTAAAACTCGCTATGCCGCAAAGACATTTCAAATTAAGTAAATTAGCTCAGCGCCACTTAACAAAAGTCAAAGAATACACTTTAGACAACTACTCCGACCTTCAATGGCAAAGATATAAAGATACCTTGCTATCAGGACTCCAACTGTTAGCCGAGAACCCAGACTTAGGTCGCGATTGTAGCGAAGTCTACCCACAAGGTTTCTATTTTCATATAGGGAAACATACTGCCTACTTCACCAAAGAAAACGGATTTATCTTGATCGTTGCGGTATTAAATCAATCCCAGTTGCCAGAAAAGCATTTGAAAAGCAGATAGAGAACATACTAACTTCGAGCTAAGTTTTTCATTCAGAACGACTGCAATTTTTTACCATCCTGACTTCAAGTAAACACCAACTTCCCTTAGCTGAGCCTTAAGGTCGAGCAACTGAACGTAAGTCACTACTATTTGGAACAAAGCACCTATACCTGCCGCAAACATTATTCCAATAGAATAACCTGACCACCAAGCGTTATCTGAATGGTTTGTGATACTAAAAAACGTCAATGCAAACCAAACAAAGCTAGTGGTATAAAGCACAAGTTCATTGCAGCTAACACGATAGGTATTCGTCGCAACGTCATACTTAATTTTCACTTTAGAGGTAACCGTACCCAACTTGATATATATCGTATTACCGCCGCTTTCATATTCAATGCTATTAACATCTAGCACCCGCTCTATCCGTTCAAGCATGTTCAACCGCCTTATGTAACTAATCTTAGTCACGCCAGGTTAATAGCAAACAAATGTCATATCCTTCGGTAGGCAAGCTTTCACGACTCACTTCACACCACGTTCTTACCATAGGGTGGTTCTACAATTTCAGATTGCATTACGCAATCACACTCACATGAGTTAGGATCAGCCAATATGAAGCATAAAATTCACTTCTTAAGATAATGTTCCTCCACTTTTCTTATTGATTGGTTTTAATCCCATCTCAGAATTAGCTTAAATATTTATCTCATGGCTGTTATAGAGAATGCACAATCGTTTACTATAGATAGATATTTTTCTTAATTAACTATAGATGATTAGTAATAGCTCAAAAATATTCCAACAATAAATATGCCGTTCAACTTTAAGTGAACGGCATATGAGTACTTCTTTTATCAATGAACCTTAGATTCTAGTATTTCTAATCGCTTTAGCAACTCAGTATTTAAGTTTTGCATTTTCATAAGTTCACTCTGTAAATCCTCAATGCAAACGTTATAGTCATCACAAATCTTAACCTTGCCACCAATTACAGCAAAGGTCCTATCATCCGACATTTCAGGCAAATACTGAGGATCTGTTATAATTCCGCCTACATAACGTAGACCTATTACAACAGAGTTATTACCAGTAACGTTAATATAGTTACCCAATGCTAGTGATTCTTTTCCTTGGACCCAGATAGAATTACCAAACGCGATCGAATAATCACCAAGTGCTTTGGCATTATAACCCCCAGCAGTTGAAAACGTGCCTGATGCGGTGCCATAACCCCAAGCGCTAGAAAGTGTACCGTCAGCAGTACTTCCCCCCCAAGCTGTTGAACGTTCTCCAGAAGCCGTTGAATTACGTCCCCAGGCTGTACTATCACGACCCGAGGCTTGGACCCCTTCCCCCCATGCAGTACTATAATCCCCGGAGGCTATTCCTTGTCCCCACGCTGTGCTGAACTTACCTACAGCCTTAGCTTCTTGACCCCATGCAGTTGATCCTTCTTGAGAGGCGACAGTTCTGTTCCCCCAAGCGCTGCTATAAGGCCCTTTTGCGGAAGTCTCCTGCCCCCAAGCGGTGCTAAGACGACCACTGGCCTCAACACTATCACCCCAAGCAGTACTTGCGGTACCAGTCGCGTCACGAGACATACCCCAGGTTACCTCCCAGTGATCCCCCATCTCAAGCACTTTTGCTTGAACTGACATAGAAAAAGATAAAGACGTAGTCATAACCACTGCAATTAATTTAATTTTCATATTTTCTCTTAACCATCTTCTGAGCTAAACCTATTTATAGAATTGAGCACCGATATACTCAGACAAGCTCTAAATTGCATAAAACTATCATAAATAAACATACCAAACTAATAACCACTTGTATTACACACAATAGATAATTACACTATTTTTTAGAACTTAATATTCAGTCTGTGATTTTCAACTCAATAGGAATAAATATAAAAACTAAAGATATCAACAAAAACAATGCCAAGACAATAATCAAAATATCAAATTTATTATTTCAAACTCTCTTCAGAAAGAATTACACACAGTCATTATTTACAATTAACACATTAGCTACTAAATTGGATTTTTCGCTTATCAAACACAAATCAGAGAATGCATCAAGCGCTGTATAATAGAAACGAGTTTGATGTTAGGAATATTTAAACGCACTCTAAACCACTAACTAATATGACCTACTACAACTAAGTGCTTGAGCCAAGGCCCAAACCACTGTTGCCTATATCTATCTAAGTCCATTGCCTTAGCTCCTCTGCAATGGTCTAATACCGAGGTAGATTTCAAACCCTTGGTAATAAAGACAATGCAGCAAGAGCATCAGCCTACGTTTTTCTTTTTTGATTACGAGACGTGGGGAACTAGCCCAGCGAAAGATCGACCGTGTCAGTTTGCGGGTGTTCGTACCGATATGGACTTCAATATTCTTGGTGAACCTCTTGTTATTTATTGTCAGCCGCCTGCGGATTACCTTCCGGCACCGGAAGCAGCGCTAATTACAGGAATTACTCCGCAAACTGCAGAAAACCAAGGTCTTTCAGAACCCGAGTTCATCGCAAAGATCCACGAACAACTGGCAACACCAAACACCATTAGTTTGGGCTATAACAGTATCCGATTCGATGATGAGGTAACGCGCTACACCTGTTACCGAAACTTTATCGATCCTTATGCGTGGAGCTGGCAAAACGGTAACTCTCGCTGGGATTTGCTTGATGTCATGCGTGCTTGCTACGCGCTTCGTCCAGAAGGAGTAAACTGGCCTGAGAACGATGAAGGCTTTATCAGCTTTAAGCTAGAACATTTATCTGTTGCCAATGGCATTGAACATGAAAACGCGCACGACGCAATGGCGGATGTTATCGCGACGATTGAAATGGCTAAAAAGGTGAAAGCGGCTCAACCAAAATTGTTTGATTACTTCCTAAGCATGCGTCACAAGCGCAAGTTGAACGAGCTGATCGACATCGTGAATATGACACCCTTGATGCATGTTTCAGGTATGTTGGGCAAAGAGTGTAACTACACTAGCTGGGTTGTTCCTGTTGCTTGGCACCCGACGAATCAAAACGCAGTTATTTGTGTCGATTTGGCGAAAGATCCGCAAGCCCTATTGGATTTGGATACCGAGCAGCTTAATGAGCGACTGTATACTAAGCGTTCTGACCTTGCACCTGACGAGCTTCCGGTCCCTGTTAAGCTTATCCACCTCAATAAGTGCCCTATTCTCGCTCCAGCAAAAACACTCACTGCTGAAAACGCAGAGAAGATTGGTATTGACCGTGAAAAATGTTTAGAGAACTTGGCACTTCTACGCCAACACCCTGAAATTCGTGAAAAGCTGATTGGTGTTTATGGCATTGAGCGGGAATATGAAAAGAGCAATGATGTCGATAGCATGCTCTACGATGGTTTCTTCTCTCCGGCAGATAAAGCGGCGATGAACATCATTCGTGAAACTGACCCAAACAATCTATCTGCGCTTGATATTTCATTTAGTGATGACCGCATTGCGCAATTGCTGTTCCGTTATCGCGCGCGAAACTTCCCGTGGACGCTCGAAGAGTCAGAACAACAGCGATGGGCGACGCACTGTCGTGACTACTTCGAAAGTCGTATTGAAGACTACATGATAAATTTGGAAAACTTAGTTCACGAACATGAAAGTGACCAAAAGAAAATCGCTATTTTAAAATCTATCTACCAATACGTACAAAAGCGAGTATCCTAGTAGTCAAAATTAAAAATAGTAACCAAGTCCTGCACCCTACAACCTGGCCTAACTCTCTAAATACTAATCAAAACTCTAAGTTAGGCATTTGAATAATTCGAGCCTTCAGCACTCTGGAGGTTCTGCAGTTGGACGACTCTACACTATGGCGAAAACTTTGCTTCAATACGTCGTATCTATGGGGCTGATATTTTTGTGCCTTGTCGCGGGCATTAATATTCAACACTTATTAGGTATCTCTATTCCTGGCAGCATCATCGGTATGCTGATTTTGTTTGCTTTGCTTGCGAGCGGACTCGTGCCTTCAGACTGGGTTAAACCCGGTGCCTCTCTCTTTATTCGCTACATGGTGCTGCTATTCGTCCCTATCAGTGTTGGCTTGATGGAGCATTTCGATATGCTAATCGCTAACGCCTTACCGATTTTAGCAAGTGCTGTAGGTGGTACTCTCATCGTACTGGTCGTTTTGGGGTTAATGCTCGATCGCATGCTTAAAGGAGGACAAAAATAATGTGGTTATTTGTCACTATTGTTGTTTTCTTTGCCGCACGTTGGCTATGCCAAAAAGTAAAAAGCCCTTTTATGAATCCTTTATTGGTGAGCCTAGCCGTTCTCATTCCACTGCTGACTTACCTGAAAGTGCCATTTGAAACTTACTATGCCGACAATCAGTGGATTAATTATCTACTGCAACCAGCAGTAGTCGCGCTGGCTTATCCTCTATATGAGCAATTACCACAGATCCGAGCCAATTGGCGTATCATCATGCTGGCGTGCGGTGTGGGCAGTATCATGTCGATGTTTACCGCAAGCATGATTGCCGTTTACTTAAAGGCAGATATTTCTCTAATCGCAAGCTTGTTGGGTAAATCAGTGACCACACCGATTGCGATGGAGGTTTCTAGTCACCTTGGTGGTGAGCCCGCCATCGCCGCGATACTAGTTTTAATCGTTGGCCTGTTCGGTGCGATTATGGCTTATCCGATTTATAACCTGCTTAACATCACTCACCCTATTGCCAAAGGGCTCACGATGGGGACGGTTTCCCACGCGCTGGGGACAGCAACCTGCGCAGAGAAAGATGGTCAAGATGCGGCTTTTAGCTCTCTAGCACTTGTGGTGTGCGGTGTTATAACCTCAATCCTAGCACCTTCTTTCTTTACCTTGGCAGTCTGGTTGTCAGCGTAAGTAATTGATGTCGAGCTGCAACTAGCGGCTCGACGCACATCACTAATTTCTCGCCTGTAATCGTTATCATGTGTGATATCACTCAAATAATGCAACAGACAATATCGTTACAATATATTTTGTGATCCTGATCGCCGAATAATTCTCATCTTTACATAAAATGTAATACCAATATCGGAGTTTACACACCAGTATCTGGCTCTAAACTCAAAGATATCAACGATGTTTATTAAAGGACTCACTATGAGAAGCCGCATTGAACAGGCGCTATCTGAAGTGCCACAAAACGTAGCAGATTTCTTATCTCCTATTCTTCTTGCTGACGATTTTGACGCGACGATTTCTTCAGAGCAATTTGAGCAACTCCTCGCTATTTCAGGTCTTGATGACGCAGAACTACGAGTATTGCTACTTCCATTTGCAGCCGCTTATTCCTATGCTCCGCTTTCTAAGTTTTATGTGGGTGCAATTGTTCGCGGCCTATCTGGCAAACTCTACTTCGGCGCGAATGTCGAGTTTGACGGCGTTCAACTAGGGCAAACCGTTCACGCAGAGCAATCAGCCATCAGCCATGCGTGGATGAAGGGTGAACAAGGTGTTGCTGACATCACGATCAACTACAGCCCTTGTGGTCACTGTCGTCAGTTTATGAATGAGCTTTCAACCGCTAACGAGCTAAAGATCCAATTGCCGAAACGTGAAGGTCAGCCACTTCATTACTACTTACCAGAATCGTTTGGCCCTTCAGATCTTGGCATCGAATCAGCATTGATGACCTCTGTTGACCATGGAAAACAGACACAAGAGCACGATGAGCTACTACAACTGGCTGTCGCTGCCTTAAATCGTAGCCATGCCCCTTACACACATAACTTAAGTGGTGTCGCGATTAAGACCAAAGATGGCAAAGTATATCAAGGCGCATATGCAGAAAACGCTGCATTTAACCCAAGCCTACCGCCACTTCAGGTTGCGTTGATCCAGTTACTGTTAGACCGTAAGGAGCTCGACAGTATTGATTCTGCGGCCTTGGTAGAAGTAGAAGACGGTACTATCAGCCATCTAGCTAACACACAAGCGACGCTAGAAGCACTAAACCCTGATATTCCAATCACTTACTTGGAACTTTAAACTGAGAAAGGCGCTAAATTAGCGCCTTTTTTGTATCAATTCGGGGTTAAACATCGAAAAACGGTTTGGGGTCGACTTCTAACTGACTAGGGGCTATCGCCTTTTTAATCGTTAGTTTGGTTGTTTTCATATCGACAAAACTTACATCGACAAAACGATGATACTTACGCGAATAGAAACATTTGATTTCTGGCTTTAGCGGCTCGTGGGAATTCGAAGTCCAAACAATACCTACACGTCCGTCACTCAACTCGACCAAAGCCCCAACAGGGAAAACGCCAATACAGTTGATGAATTTGTACACCAACTCTTTGTCTAAATGATTCGGTGTTAAGCTCAAGAGTATTTTAAACGCTTCTGCTGGGCTCATGCCTTGCTTGTAACAGCGATCGGCAGTCAACGCGTCATAGATATCAACGATGCAGCTCATACGACCGTGTAAAGGGATTTCATCACCTTTAAGCCCCGCTGGATAGCCGTTCCCATCGAGTTTTTCATGATGCATCAAACAAACGTCGCGGCTAACATCACTCAAACCTGTAACCATAGTGATGATCTCTTTCGCGTAAACCTGATGAAGCTTCATATGCTCGAACTCTTCGGGTGTTAACCGAGCAGGTTTGTGCAGAACTTTATCATCAACCTTAATTTTGCCAACATCGTGAATAATGCCACCAATCGCCATTTGTTTTAGCGTCTCTTTCGGCAGGCCAAGATGTTTACCAAATGTCACGAGTAAAGTCGCAACATTGACTGAGTGTTCAAGTAAGTACTCATCTTTATTGCGCAGTGCAGATACACAATGCAATGCATCTGAATCAAGCAACACGGATTCGATCATGTCGTCTGCGAGATCATCCAGTTCGGAGACATGTATTGGCTTATCTTCAAAAGTTTGCGTCAGAATCCTGTTAGCCAGCCCTTTTGCTTCTTTGATGATTTTCTGCGCTTTCTTTTGCTGTGAAAAGCGGCTCACCTTTTTCCGCTTCACTGGTGTTGATGCTTCTTGTGGCGATTCAGTTTCTTCCACAACCTTAACGGGTTTAAAAACACTCCCTTTTACTGACAACTCCTTGTCTACCCAAGCAAATTTGACTCCATTTTTAACAAGCTGTTTGACTGCTTTTTCAGACGGCACACGCCCCGCATTGGCGAGATTGACGCGTTTACTGTCTTCGATTGCAGTCACAAACATGCCAACGGTCAGCGTACCGATTGGTATTTTTATGGATTTTTCTGGGTCGAACTGCATTAAGTTAGTAGCCGTATTCTTATTAGAGTTGATTATTGTTAGTGATTATAACTCTAATGCTGAGTATTTACGTAATAAGTGATTGCAATTGCTCAATAAACACCCAAAAAGCGGTAATAAAGTTGAGAATTATCGAAATCGAGATTTTCATCGCTCTTGTCTCGCAGTACTCCACCACTAAAATTAACCAAACACCACAAAGCAAACGTTTGCTTTTCTTTTTCCAATGAGTATCATGCTCGCAAAACCTTCTATTCCTCTTACATTTTAGGGTTAATTATGTTCGGTACTGCAACAGCAAATCATGCAACTCGCGTTCTGCTTCTTGGTTCGGGTGAACTCGGTAAAGAAGTCGCCATCGAATGCCAACGCCTTGGTCTTGAAGTGATCGCATGCGATCGTTACGAAAATGCACCAGCGATGCAGGTTGCCCATCGCAGCTATACATTAGATATGCTTGATGGAGACGCGCTACAGGCAATCATCGAAAAAGAACAGCCTGATTATGTCGTCCCTGAAATTGAAGCCATCGCGACCGATACGTTAGTAGAATTAGAAGCCCAAGGCTTGAACGTCGTGCCAACAGCGAAGGCAACAAAGCTAACAATGAACCGTGAAGGGATCCGTCGCTTAGCCGCAGAAGAGCTAAGCTTAACCACATCCCCTTATCGCTTTGCAGACAGCTATGAAGAGTTTGTTGCCGCAGTAGAAGCAGTTGGTGTGCCGTGTGTATGTAAACCGGTCATGAGTTCTTCAGGCAAAGGCCAAAGTGTCATTAAAAGTGCTGAAGATATTGATAAGGCTTGGAACTATGCACAAGAAGGCGGACGTACTGGAGCAGGTCGCGTCATTGTAGAAGGGTTTATTGATTTCGATTACGAGATCACTTTGCTCACCGTTCGCGCTGTTGATGGCGTACATTTCTGTGCGCCAATTGGTCATCGTCAGGAAGATGGAGACTACCGTGAATCTTGGCAGCCACAAGTTATGACAGACAACGCGCTAGCCGCTGCCCAAGATGCTGCCGGTAAAGTGGTGAATGCACTTGGCGGTTACGGCATCTTTGGTGTTGAGCTGTTTGTCAAAGGCGACACGGTTATCTTTAACGAAGTCTCACCTCGTCCGCACGATACTGGCCTAGTTACTCTGATGTCACAAGATAGTTCTGAGTTCGCTCTGCACGTTCGCGCATTTACAGGTATGCCAATCGCTGGGATTACTCAGTATGGCCCTGCAGCCTCAGCCGTTATCTTAGGGCAAGGAACATCTAGCGATATTCGCTTCGAAGGCCTAGGCGATGCGTTAGCTGCGCCACAAACTCAGCTACGACTATTTGGCAAACCCGATATTGATGGACGCCGCCGTTTAGGAGTCGCCATTACTCGTCGTGAATCCATCGAACAAGCAATTAAAGACGCTAAACAAAGCGCAGATAAAGTAAAAATCATTTACTAAATCGTTTTATCGAAACTAAAAGGCTTGGTCATTTGAAATGACCAAGCCTTTGTTTATCTTAAATTTAAACCACTTCAATCAAGTAAACTTCTTCAGCGAATCGTGCCGATTCATGTTTAGCAATCTTAGGATGCTTCTCAGCTTCTTCATTGCTCTCTAGCTTAGTGATCTTGTAGCCATCGTACAGCGCTCTCACCTCAGATTCAGGGACAGCAAATGGAGGCCCCGGCATTAACTCTTGATCATAATCGAGAGTAACCAGCAAAATGCGCCCATCGGGTTTAAGGAGCGACTTGATCTTTTCTACGTATTGCACTCGCATTTCTTTTGGTAAAGCAATGAGCGAGGCTCGATCATAAATGATATCAACCGGCTTGATTGGCGCAGTAAAGTAGTCACCGACATAGATAGATAGCTCATCAAACTGAAACAGCTCATGCTGACCATTAATCGGCATCACCATTGGCGTGTAAAAATGTTCAGCAAAGAAAGCACGCACGGCAATATTGCTCAGCTCTACCCCCTGCACATCAGAGTGTTTCGTTGCCAGCCATACCAAGTCTTCTGACTTTCCACACAAAGGGACAAATACGTTGTCCTCTGGACTTGGGTTCGTTTCCTGCCAATATTTAATCAGTAGCGGATTGACGTCCTCTAGGTGAAAACCGATCTGGTTTGCCGCCCATTTACCGTGCCAAAATTCTGGGTCTCTCATTTTGTTTCTCTGTGACTGACTTCGTAGCGCATAGCCTATCGGAAAGTGAAGCTGAGTGGTATCCCTTCACCAATCCTATTCTGAAAACTTCATTCAGATTAGGTTCATTTTCATCAGATATACTTAGTTACACATTGAAGATGAACCTTTGAAAAGGGTTGCACTCTAATTAAACGCAAAGGAAATGCGAGACTGTTCAAAGTTTTATCAACGGTCGATGGGAAAGCGATTGGAATCGCACAAAGTGCCCCCATTAACTATGTAGAGATGAGTAGCGCTAGTGATTGAAACTTTTTTCGACACCTTTTTAGCTAAGCCCTACACATCTAAGGAGAGTGAATGAGCCTATTTTTGCGAACTACGGCCCTGATGCTTCTAATGCTCAGCCGTGCCCCTGCATTTGCTGCTATTCCAACCGCGCCGGGTAACGAGGAAAACCGTTCTACTAACCAGAACGAAGTGTGTTCCAAAGCATTCAAACATAACCTAAGCGGCCTTTACGGCATTAAGTCAATGTCGACCACTCCACTTCAGCCATACACTGATTTCGACGTACTTTATAGCAAAGCCCATCAAGCTCAAGCAGAGCTAGAGACCATCTGTAAAAGTACTGCTCTACTGACTTCAACAGAATCTTACTTCGCTGGTATTAAATCGTCTGACCGTGCTAAAGAAAAGATTGCTTATGAACTTGATGGTCAAACAGAGCGAATTACAGACCTAGCCCGTGCCACGATTGTCGCTGACGACATTGAAAGCCTGATGTCCGCCTATGAAGTACTTAACCGCGAAACAACCATTGTTAAAGTTAAAAACCGCTTTAAGAAACCAGCGGAATCTGGATACCGCGACTTAAACGTTCTCGTTCAGCTGCCAAAAACAAATTTAGTCGCTGAAGTACAGCTTCATCTAAAAGCGATTGCAGACGTGAAAAGTGGTCCAGAGCATGACATCTACGAGCGTATTCAGAAAATCGAACGCGCCGCTGCGATTGAAGGTCGTGACTACAGCGAGTTTGAAACCGCACAGATTCGCAATATGCGTAGTGAATCTAAAGAACTGTATCAAAACGCTTGGCAGCCATACATCACCACTCACCTAAGCGCTGCCTAACCTTATTGGGCTTACCTGAACATTCAGGTAAGCCTTTCGATTTAGCAAAGCCTCACCTCTTAAACTATATTTTTATCAAATAGATAAAAATAAGTTGGAGGCAACAATGGGAGGGAAGCTCTGGTTCTTGATCAGCATGATCGTTTTACTAACGACAAATCATGCCTCGGCCGACGACGGATACGGTCCTCTTCAAAGCTACACTCAATCGCCTCTCCATACTAATATCCACTCCCCTCAATTGCGTTCTGGCTTTTCCTTAGATAAGGATGAATATGAAGTTTATGGCGCTGGTACCATTTCTAGCATTTGGGCAGTGACTGCGACTTATGAACTCGATTATTACCAAAACCAGATTGCTATTGGTAGCAAATGGCAACTCGACACAAATTGGCAAATCGACCTCCAATATCGCTGGAACTTTGCTGCCAACAACCATTTAGACAAGCCAACCATCGCCTTTCATGACTTCGTTGGTATTGACCAGAATGGACGCGAAGATGTCGAGCGGAACCGATTTGTTATCGATATGCCAGAGTACGGCGTACAAGAGGAAGGGTTTCGTGGTAAAACCTTGAGCAGTGCAGTAACAGGATACATACAATATCAAGCGTTTACTAATGACCATCATGGTATATCGCTTGGCGTTTCGCTCTATTACAACGACACCGACAATGGCCTTTTCAGCGCTTCAGATTTTGAACAAAGCGTGCAGGTAAATTATGGCTATGTAAGAGAAAAACATGCGCTTGATGCTACCGCAGCCTTAACATTTAGAGATACTCCTACAGACTTTGTTCAAATGCCCTACCGTGATTCTACATGGACAATTGGTATCAGCTATCGCTATGAGTGGTTTGAAAACCACACTTTTATAGGTCAGCTGGCATCGCATCAAGGCTTACTGGATGATGGTGGAGAATTTTCAAAACCCTCCACCGAGTTTACCTATGGCTACCGCTACACTCTCAAAAATACAGCGGTCGAAATTACCTTAGTCGAGAACATGTTCCACGCGGATAATAGTACCGACATCGCTTTTGGTGTTGCGTTCCGCTATCGCTTTGGCTCAGCCGCTTAAACCGAAAGAATGCGGTTGACCGCTGCAGCTATCTCCGAATCAGAGGCATTTCGATTCAACGAGAAAGAGATGTACTGGTCACCACGCATACTTAGCGAGCGATCAACCTCGGCTAAACAGTGCACTACCCCACCATCGAGAATAAACGAAAGTTCGATCTCCTTTTTGTTGATGAAACCATTATTGCGAAACTCAATTTCCTGATAGCAACCTGATTTCGAAGAGAAGTTACCACCGCGCAGGAAACCTTTTTCAACATCTGCTTTAACCATGCCAAAACCCGCTTGCTCGATAGCGGATAGTATCTTGGCAACTACAGGCAATGGTTTGACTTCAACAAAATCACGGTCTTTAGGGTCAATCGCGAAATCAATGTCCAACGTTGTTTCTAGCCAAACATGACATTGATTCTTCAGAGCGTTCAATGCTGTGATTGGAGTTTCATCGTCTAAGCGCAACTCAAAAGGAACCTGTTTAGTCTCATTGGGTTGGATAACAAATGGTTGGACAGCTTGAAGTTTGGCTAATATAAAATCTTGGTAGCTGGTGCTTTCGTCACTCTCTACTTTCATCTCGGTACACAGCTTTAGATTGATCGCGTCGATCTGCTGTTCCACATCACCACCTTGAATATGTACGGTTCCCCTTAGTGTCTCCCCCTGAAAGACAGACATACTTTCTAGCACTGTGTCTACTTTTGCCGCGCCAATTCCTAATGAAGCTTTTAACTTTCCAAACATATTTTATCCTTATGATTCTGTTGCACACATGATTTTGCTTGTTGCACTCTATTTAGCAAGCCATTTGTAGCTAAGTCTGATTAAAAACGTGCGAACCTCGCCAAATTAGGGTTACATACTGCCTAGAACCTTGCATTTACCCACTAAATGTATAACCTTTTGTATAGTCAAATAAGAAGTTAGAACAAATATGAGTAATTCGCCTCTTTACTTACAAATCAAAACTTACATTACGGAACAAATCGAACAAGGGTTTTGGCCTGTCGGTCATCGAATTACCACTGAACTTGAACTGACCAAGCAGTTTAACGTGAGTAGGATGACGGTAAACAAAGCGATTCGAGATTTGGTTTCTGAAGGTAGGTTAGTGAGGCGACCGCGCTTAGGCACCTTTGTCTGCGCACCTGACGATAAAGCAGAATCCCCTCTTCTTGATATTAGAAACATCGCTAAAGAAGTAGAACAGCGGGGGAAATCCTACAGCAGTAAGGTTATCAAGCAGATCGCCCTTTCTGCTGATGACAATGTCGCGATGAAACTAGGCGTCATGTTGGGAAGTTCGGTTTTCTACAGTGAAATCATTCACTTTGAAGATAAATCTCCTATTCAGCTTGAGATTCGCTGGGTGAATGCAAGCTACGCTCCCAACTACCTGCAGCAGGACTTTTCACAAATCACGCCCAACCAATATCTATCTGAAAACTGCCCGTTAAGTGCGATAGAGCATACCGTCGAAGCCATTGTCGCTGATGAATCAGTACGCTCAGCACTTCGCCTTGGAGTCAATGAACCGTGTCTGCTGCTTAATCGACGTACATGGAGTGACGATAAGCTTGTTAGTACCGCATTACTCTACCATCCTGGGGCTAGATACAAATTAAGCTCTAAAGTTCTTCTTTGATAGAGCATTTCATACTTTTTACCGATCACATTTTCGCAACATGAGGCTTGATCAAAATCTATACTTGAAACTATATTTGTATATACATTTAAATCCGAGTATAGATTATGAGCCTTACAAGCGACTTGATATTAGTAAATGCAAAGATAGTCACAATGACCGAGGGGAGCGACGGTTACTCAGTGTCACCGCTTTGCAATATCTATATCAAAGACGGACGCATTCAGTCGATTACGCAAGAATCGTTAAGCAGTGAGCTAAGCACTTCTGTTAACTGCTATGACTGTAAAGGTAAGCTTGTCACTCCGGGCTTTATTGATTGCCATACCCATCTCATTTTCGCAGGCAGTCGCGCCAACGAATTCGAAATGCGCCTCCAAGGTGTGCCGTATCAAGAAATCGCAAAACAAGGCGGGGGCATTCTCTCTACAGTGCGTGCGACTCGTGAAGCAAGTGAACAACAACTCACGGAATTGGCATTACCGCGTTTGGACGGCCTAATTCAATCAGGTGTCACTTCAGTGGAAGTGAAATCTGGTTATGGATTGACCCTTAATGACGAACTAAAAATGCTTCGCGCAGCGAAGGCGTTGGAAGCACACAGAAAGATCCGCGTTTCTACAACGTTACTCGCGGCACATGCTCTTCCTCCCGAGTATTCAGGTCGCGCTGACGACTACATTGAAATGGTCTGCCAAGAAATAATCCCTGCTGCCGCGCAAGAGAATCTCGCGACGAGTGTCGATGTTTTCTGTGAGTCCATCGGTTTCAATTTGGCTCAAACTGAAAAAGTCTATCGAGCTGCGATTGATAATGGACTTGCGATTAAAGGACACACCGAACAACTGTCTAATTTAGGTGGCACGGCGTTGACTGCAAAATACGATGGTTTATCCGCTGATCACATAGAGTTTTTAGATGAAAATGGCGTTATTGCATTGGCTCAGTCGAATACCGTAGCCACGCTGCTTCCTGGTGCATTCTACTTTCTAAGAGAGACACAGTTACCACCCATCGAGTTACTACGTCAGCACAAAATACCAATGGCAATTGCTACTGATTTGAACCCTGGCACATCACCATTTGCAGACTTGACTATGATGATGAATATGGGTTGCACGTTATTTGGATTAACACCAGAGGAAACCTTACGTGGCGTAACCAATCATGCAGCTCAAGCGCTCGGTTTTGGTGAGAGCAGAGGTCAGATAAAACAAGGGTTTGATGCTGATCTCGCAATCTGGGATGTGACTCACCCTGCCGAGTTTAGCTATTTCCAAGGTGCGCCTAGATTATCGGCTCGCCTTGTTGCTGGAGAGCTCGATCATGTCTAATCAATTAACCACCAACCAAGAATTTCATTGGCAAGGTCGTCACGATGCAGAAGATGGAGCGTTAGGAAAGCGTGTCCATCATGTCATCAAACAGATTCAAGTCGATGAGCTTCAGCCCTATAGAAATGCCGTTAGCTTGCTTGGTTTCTGCAGTGATGCGGGGGTTGCTCGCAACAAGGGGCGCATCGGTGCGAAAAGAGCGCCAGATTTGATTCGCCGCGCACTGGCAAACATGGCTTGGCATAGAGAAAGCGCATTAATTGATCTGGGCAACGTTGTCTGCGATGACGACCAACTAGAACAAAGCCAATCTCACTGTGCCAACGTGATTGCCACAGCGCTCAAATCCACACCGGTTATCACCTTAGGTGGAGGTCATGAAGTTGCATGGGCATCATTTCAGGGCTTGGCGCAATATTTTGAGTATCTCAATCCCGCAAAGCCACCAAAGATAGGTATCATTAACTTTGACGCTCATTTCGACTTGAGAGCATTTGAATGTGATCAGACGGAAATTAAACCCAGCTCAGGCACACCTTTTAACCAAATTCAGCACTATTGTGCCAAAAAAGAGTGGCCATTCCATTACGCCTGCCTAGGTGTCAGCCGAGCAAGCAATACAGAGGCTCTGTTCCAACGCGCCGACGAACTTGGCGTTTGGTATATCGAAGACAAAGACCTCGCACACTTAAATCATATTTATCACCTTACTCAGTTGCAGCACTTTATCGACAACTGTGACTACATCTACCTCACCATTGATTTAGATGTTTTCCCTGCAGCTACTGCGCCGGGGGTGAGCGCGCCAGCCGCCAGAGGAGTCAGCATTGATATGCTCGCTCCATTCATCGACAGAATCTTACATTACAAGCAAAAACTGGTGATCGCAGATATCGCAGAGTACAACCCGACCTATGACGTAGACAGCCAAACCGCTCGGTTAGCCGCACGTCTTTGTTGGGATATTGCGAACGCTTTCTCCGAAAAATAACTACCCAGAACTCAGTGGCAATGATAGGCGCGAGATGGCGCCCTAGCCCTTTGTTTGTCTGGATAACGTGAACCACAAGGAGCCTTACCATGACGTTTAGATACGGTGTTGATCGATTAGATCTTGATACTGTAAACGGCATCGCGAATGGACACATCAAAGCAAAACTGTGCCCTGAAGCCTTAACAAAAATTAATGTCAGCCGTGCCAATGTAGATAAGATGGCCAACTCTGATAAAGCAATTTATGGCATTAACACCGGTTTTGGGCCGCTGTGCGATACGCAGATATCACCACAAGAAACGCATTTACTACAAAAAAATCTGCTTATCACCCATGCGGTTGGTGTGGGCGAACCGATCGAAAAAGCAATTTCTAAGTTAATGCTAATCACCAAAGTTCATGCCCTTAGCCAAGGTTTCTCTGGTATACGCTTGGAAGTGGTAGAGCGTATGCTTACTTTCCTCGAATTGGACCTCATTCCGGTTGTCCCTGAACAGGGCTCTGTGGGTGCATCTGGCGATTTAGCGCCTCTATCACACCTCTTTTTACCACTGATAGGCGAAGGTGAATTCTGGCAGGATGATCAGATAAAGTCTGCCAAGGCTGTACTTGAGGCCAATGGGTTAGAACCATTGGAGTTGCATGCAAAAGAAGGTTTAGCCTTAATTAATGGTACTCAATTTATTCTCTCCCATGCCATTACTGCATTAACAAAAATGCGTTACCTGTTAGATCTTGCAGACGTCGCTGGCGCTATGAGTATTGAAGGAATGCAAGGTAGTGAATCACCGTTCAGAGACGAACTACACCAAACGCGAGCTTTTGTTGGCAACTTAGAAGTCGCAGCGCGTATGAGAAGACTGCTTAAAGACTCTCAAAACATGGCCTCTCATGGTAACTGTGGTCGCGTGCAAGACCCTTATTCGCTGCGTTGTATTCCGCAAGTTCACGGCGCTTCTCGTAATGCCTACTATCACTTAGAAGAACTTGTTGAAATCGAGATGAACTCAGTGACCGACAATCCGATCGTCATCAGTAGCGAAGAAGCTATTTCTGGTGGCAGCTTCCATGGACAGCCATTAGCTATGGTTCTCGATTATGCGGCGATTGCGGCTGCAGAACTTGGCAATATTGCTGATCGTCGTTGTTATCTTTTATTAGAAGGGCTTCATGGTTTACCGCGTCTATTGACTGTAGCAGGTGGTCTCAATTCAGGCATGATGATCCCTCAGTATGCGACAGCAGCACTAGTAACAGAAAATAAATCACTCTGTTTCCCTCCATCGGCTGATAGCGTACCTACCTCAATGGGCCAAGAAGACCATGTCTCGATGGGCAGTATTTCAGGTAGAAAACTCAATCAAATCTTAGGCAACTTGGATAAGATTCTTGCCATTGAGCTCATGTATGCCGCTCAAGCACTGGAATTCAGAAGACCTAATCGTTGCTCTGATCTTATTGAGAAAAACTTCGAATTGATACGCACTAAAGTCGCTAAGCTCGAAGAAGATAGGCTATTGAAACCTGATATTGACGCGATGGTAGAGTTAGTGAAATCCCAAGCTTTCACTGTGAGTTTTGACGCTTAATTTTGGAGTAAATGATGACTTTTGAACTTAGCTTTCAAGAACAAATTAAACAGGGGATCCCTGAGCAGCTGCCACCGGCAAAACCTTATCCGGTGAATGTTAACCGTGCGCCTAAGCGTAAAGATATTCTCAGCACAGAAGAGAAACAACTCGCCATTCGCAATGCCCTTAGATACTTTCCCAAGGCATGGCACCAAGAGCTTGCGCATGAGTTTGCGCAAGAGTTAAATGCCTTTGGCCGCATTTATATGTATCGCTTTAAGCCGAATTACTTGATGAAAGCGCGAGCAATAAGCGACTATCCAGCAAAATGCCAGCAAGCTGCCGCCATTATGTTGATGATCGATAACAACCTTGATCCTGCAGTTGCCCAACACCCAGAAGAGCTTATCACTTATGGTGGCAATGGGGCGGTTTTTCAAAACTGGGCGCAATACCTGTTAGCAATGAAATACCTCAGTGAGATGGAGAGCGATCAAACCTTGCACCTGTACTCAGGCCATCCTATGGGGTTATTCCCTTCTTCACCAGAAGCCCCTCGTGTTGTCGTCACCAATGGTATGATGATCCCGAACTATTCTAAGCCAGACGATTGGGAAAAATTCAATGCGTTGGGCGTGACTCAATATGGTCAAATGACAGCTGGTTCATTTATGTATATTGGCCCTCAAGGGATTGTTCATGGAACAACGATTACCGTTATGAATGCTTTCCGCAAGGTGTTAGAAGCAGGTGAACAAGCTAAGGGCAAGATATTCCTTACCGCTGGTTTAGGTGGCATGAGTGGAGCACAACCCAAAGCAGGTAACATTGCTAAGTGTATTACTGTTTGTGCCGAAGTTAACCCTAATGCCGCGACTAAGCGTCATCAACAAGGCTGGGTTGATGAACTCATCGATAATATGCCTGAGCTAATTAAGCGCGTCAAAGTAGCACAGGCCAACGAAGAGGTCGTCTCGATTGCCTATATCGGTAATGTGGTTGAGGTTTGGGAATCGTTCCTAGAAGAAGAGATCTTTGTTCACTTAGGCTCAGACCAAACGTCACTGCATAATCCTTGGTCTGGCGGCTACTATCCAGTTGATATTAGCTACGAAGAGTCTAATCGTTTGATTAGAGAGGAACCTGAAGTATTCAAAGAAAAAGTACAAGCGACATTAAGACGCCATGGCGCTGCCGTCAACAAGCATACTGAGAAAGGAACTTACTTCTTTGACTATGGTAATGCCTTCTTATTAGAAGCCTCACGTGCAGGCGCTGATGTTATGGCAGCAAACGGTATTGATTTTAAGTACCCTTCTTACGTGCAGGATATTTTGGGGCCAATGTGCTTTGACTATGGCTTTGGTCCATTCCGTTGGGTTTGTACTTCCGGTAAACCAGAAGATCTCGACAAAACAGATGAAATAGCAGCACAAGTTTTAAGTAATATTATGCAAAGCTCTCCTGCTGAGATCCAACAACAGATGCAGGACAATATTACTTGGATCAATGACGCTAAAGCCAATAGGTTAGTCGTAGGCTCACAAGCAAGGATTCTGTATGCCGATGCTCAAGGTAGAATGGAAATTGCGAAAGCCTTTAACGATGCTATTAATCGAGGCGAAATTGGCCCTGTAGTCCTAGGACGAGATCACCATGATGTCAGTGGTACAGACTCTCCATTTAGAGAAACATCAAATATCTATGACGGTAGTCGCTTTACTGCTGACATGGCCATTCACAATGTGATTGGCGATAGCTTCCGTGGTGCCACTTGGGTTTCAATCCATAACGGTGGTGGCGTAGGTTGGGGTGAAGTTATCAATGGTGGCTTTGGTATGCTGCTTGATGGCAGCAGTGACGCGGAGCGCAAGCTTCAATCCATGCTTCTATTTGATGTTAACAACGGCATCGCTAGACGTAGCTGGGCTCGCAATGAAGAGGCCAACTTTGCCATTAAGCGCGAAATGGATAGAACACCTAAGCTAAAAGTAACCCTCGCTAATTTAGTTGACGAGCAAATTATTGATGACTTAGCTATCTAACCTTAAATCTAATCACAAACGGCATAAATAGGTATTCAGATAATTTATGCTGTTTGGTATTACGTGCGACGCCCAAATTAAGGGTAAATCAAAGGTCTAGCCTTATGGCTAGACCTTTGTAATCGAACTGAATCCTACTCATTGAGTAGGGTTATCAATTACTTTCTACGACGAGCTGCTAAGACAAGTAAACCGATACTGACCCAGCCAAGACTACCACCGCCTCCGCCACCTGAATTAGTAGTAGGAGTTGTTGATGTGGTTGTTGATGCTTTTCTGAAGTTTGAGATGTACACAGCATCTTCACCAGCATCTAACGATCCATCTTTGACATACTCAAACTTAATACGATTTGAAGACTTGGGCAAAGTAAATTTATGAGTGAAGCTTCTTTCTCCCGTAACACCACCTTTGGACTCACCATTTACATATAAATACAGTTTGTCCGAAGAATGTGTAGACAAACGGACATCAAATTCATAAGTACCAGCAGCAATACCATCGAACATCAATGTTGATTTATCTCCATTTGATATAGGAGCAGACCGTAACATATTGCCTGAATGTACCTGCCAAGGGTAATCATTACTATATACCGACGCCGACGGGATGGACAGCGTACTTGCCAATCCACTATCAGCAACATTTGCCCCTTCAACTAACACCTCTGAAACGACACGATCTGTCACGCCATTCACAACATACTGTAAAGAGTGATGCAGTGAATGTGCACCATATGAGGGAACATTAAATTCAACACTGACTTCACACCCTTGTCCTGGGCCGATAAGACCATTACAAGTATTAGAGTATGTTGCTGTGCTTGCAGGAGCTCCTAAAGACGTGAAAGTTACTGTATTCTCAGAGTAATTTTTATAAAGAAAGGTATGTCTGAAGTTGCTTCCCACTGTTGCATACCCTTCAAATACTTTTGAGTCATAGCTCACCCCTGTAGAGTGTTTCTTAATCCAATCAGAGTAATGACTAACGTTTGCATATACACCATAAGTACCTTGTTTCCCACAATGTTCGTCTCCAAAGCTTACAATACCGAGCTGTATACCACTGCTCTTCACCACAATTGGACCGCCGCTATCCCCTCGGCATGAGTCAAAGCCTTCGTTCGATGTGCCTGCGCAAAAGTTAGTACTAGTTGTATTTGCAGTAACGTCACGATATACGCTACTGCAAGTACTTTGATTGACCAGAGGCACATCCACTTGTTTCAGTTGGACAGGATTGGTTGCACTTCCAAGCTCTGGAGTAGTTGTCCCCCAACCAGCAACTGTCAGAATAGTTCCATCAGATGTGTTGTTCCTAGTATCCATGTCTGCCAACACAACAGCAGTAGCTTCATTACTTGTTATATCTCTCGCCAATTCTAAAACCGCAACATCTCCAAAATTGCTAGAAGCCACGTAGTTGTCATAGGTATAAATTTTATTAACCGCGATCCTAGCCCCTTCGAAAGAAGCGTTGTTTAAGTTATTTATTCCAACAACAGCATCAATTTCATCTGGTTTAAAATCTTCTACACAATGCGCAGCCGTCAAAATATAACGTCGTCCGATAAAACTACCGCCACAAAACTGACCAGTATAAGCGTCTTGATTTTTCTTCACCAAAGCTGTGATATACGGCCAATCGGATTGATTCGCATTGGTGCCATTAATGATGTAAGGGGTAATTTCTGTTGCTAAAGCTGAAGCCGTTATAAAGCCAGAACAGCTTAGTGCTAACGGAATAGACCAACGTGACATATTAAATACATTCCTAATAATTATTTTTAATCGAATGGGAATATACACAAAACGAATATGTCACTACACAAATAACAAATAGTTTTATAAACCAGATCACTTTTCCTGAGCATTTGCTCAATTTCGAGACATCGAAATCGATGAAAATTCTAAATCCACCGTCTAACTCGCTGTTTGTAATCTAAATATTCTGCGCCAAACAGTGACTCTAAAGCGCGTTCTTCGGGCCGGATTTGAAAACGATTCATATACCAGACAAACCCAAAGCTAAATACAATCGCGAGTAGGTTTTGTTGCCAATAGGCGAAGCCAAATAGCAACAGAAATAAGCCTAGATACATTGGGTTGCGGCTGTAGCCGAAGATTCCTGAGTCGACTACTGATGAAGCGTTTTCGACTTTGATTGGGTTGACCGTCGTTTTAGCGCGCTTGAACTCATACACCCCACCTAAGCCCGCGATACCTGCAGCTAAAAAGCACAGCGCAAAAATAATTGAGTTGAGTGGCAAGCCGATTTTAAAAGTAAGAAATTCATGGCTGATATGATTAATCACCACAAAGAACAACAAAAAGAGAGCGACAGGCGGAATCTTCCTTTCTAGCTTATCCATTGATATTCCTTAACAAACAGAGGTCTACTGTATAAAAAATAGCTCAGCCATATCGACTGAGCTATTTAATTGTTAGATAATCTGCAATAGCGCTTGCAGTGGGTGCTGAACCTTTACATCTTCGAAACGCTTGACTTGGCTTCGGCAAGAGTAACCAGTAATCAAGCAGCGCTCTTTAGGTAAGTCTTGCAGTCGAGGTTTCCAACTCAATCCGTAAATATCTTTCGACATTTGCAGCTTATCGACTTCGTGACCAAAGGTCCCCGCCATGCCACAACAGCCTACAGGAACCGTATCAAGCCGAGCACCAAAATGAGCGAATATTGCCCCCCACTCCTTTTCAGCATTTGGCATCTTGGTTTTTTCGGTACAGTGAGCAAATAGATACCAAGGCTCTTGACCATTTGATGGCTGCTTATCCATCTCGCTCAACTTAGGCTCAAGCCATTCATGAACAGTGAGGACTTGGAAATCGCCACGCTTATCACCTAACACCTCTTGGTATTCATCGCGATAGCAGAGCACTAACGCAGGGTCTACGCCGACTAGTGGGATACCGATATCAGCTACCTGCTGTAAAAAGGCAGCGGTACTTTTCGCATTTGCGGCGAATTGTTTTAAGAAGCCTTTCACATGCTGCGCTTTACCATTGGGTTTAAATGGAAGCAATACCGGGGTCTTGCCCAACTTAGTCACCAAAGAAGCAAAATCTTCGACAACTTGTGCATCGTAGTAGCTAGTAAATGGGTCTTGAACGATGACAACATGATTCGCTTTGTCATCTTTCGATAGCGCCGCGAGATCTTGTAGATCAAATGACTTAAGCGACGTTAGTCTCTTGGTTAAAGTCGGCACTGAGAGTAAAGGTGAGTCAACATAACCTACTGATTTAGCGGTTAAGTCTTGCACCCACTTTTGCTTTAACGCACCGTTAACCAGTTTCGGCGCTTTCGCCAATACAGGAAGCATAGACTCAATGTTCGCGACCAAATAATCCTTAGCGGGACGCTGATAACGAGAGTAATAGATATTAAGGAATCGAGAACGGAAGCTTGGAACATCCACTTTAATTGGACATTGGCTCGCACACGCTTTACACGCTAGACAGCCGTTCATTGCCTCATAAACCTCATGAGAAAAGTCATACTCATGTCGCTTATTGAGGTTATTTCGCACGCGATCAATCATGGTTTTGATTGACGAACTTTCTTCCAGTACCTGCTTTTCAAGATCAAGGATATCAATTCCTTGCTCAGTTAATTGACGAAGCCACTCTCGAACTAGACCTGCTCGCCCTTTTGGTGAATGTCGTCGGTCGGCTGTCACCTTCATTGAAGGACACATTGGAGAGGAAGTGTCGTAGTTGAAGCACAAGCCATTACCATTACATTCCATGGCTTGTTTAAAACTATCGCGAACTTGAACGTCGATCTGGCGATCGTAATATCCACGTTTGGTATCCGTTACTTTCACCAGCTCTTCTGTACTTTCAAGCGGTGTACAGATCTTACCCGGATTCATCTTATTGTGAGGGTCGAAAGCCGCTTTTACTCTGCGTAACTCTGTAAATAACTCTTCGCCGAAAAACTCTGGCCCATACTCTGAGCGATAACCCTTACCGTGCTCCCCCCACATTAAGCCACCATATTTCGCCACCAGCTTAACCACTTCGTCGGAAATTTCATGCATCAAGCTTTCTTGTTTCGGATCGCATAGATCAAGCGCCGGGCGAACGTGGAGAACACCTGCATCAACATGGCCAAACATGCCGTAGTTCAACGATTTCGCATCAAGAAGTTCACGGAACTCCGCAATAAAGTCGGCAAGGTTTTCTGGTGGAACACACGTGTCTTCCGCAAAGGCGACGGGTTTCGCTCGTCCTTTTGCCGCACCTAACAAGCCAACGGCCTTTTTACGCATATTGTAAATACGACCTATGCTAGCAACATCGCTACAGACTTGATAACCGATGATGCCGGCTTCATTGTTCTCTAGCATACTTTCTAGGCGCACAGTTAACGCTTTTACCTGCTGCTCGACTTCCTGTACATCTTGACCAGCAAACTCGACCATATTGATCCCTTGCATATCTTTGCCGGGAACGTCGGTCAAAAGGTCACTCACTGTGTGCCAAACAATATCTTGCTTGGCTAAGTTAAGTACCCGAGAGTCAACGGTTTCTACTGAGAGCGCATTCGCTTCAACCATAAAGGGGGCGTTTCGCAGTGCAGAGTCAAAACTGTTGTACTTCACATTAACTAAAGTTCGAGCTTTGGGGATTGGCGTGAGATTGAGTTTTGCTTCAGTGATAAACGCGAGTGAACCTTCCGCGCCACACAGCACACGGGTTAAATCAAACTTGTCTGCGTCGGTATCGAGCGCGTTTTTTAGATCGTATCCCGTTAAAAATCGATTAAGAGGAGGAAACTTCGCTTCAATTTGAGAGCGTTTCTCGCGACATACCTTCTCGGTAACGTGGAATGCTTCAAATGCATACTCGCCTTCCTGCGGCATGCCTTTCGATAAATCTGACTCTAAGCATGAGCCATCAGCAAACACAGCTTGCAGCGAAAGTACATGGTCCGATGTTTTACCGTACTTAAGTGAACCCTGGCCAGAGGCATCGGTGTTGATCATACCGCCCAAAGTCGCGCGGTTACTGGTCGACAAATCTGGAGAGAAGAAGTAACCAAACGGTCTTATTGCATCGTTAAGTTGATCCTTAACAATACCCGTTTGTACGCGAACCCAACCTTCTTTCTCATTGATCTCCAAAACCTTATTCATATGACGAGACAGGTCAACTACGACGCCCTTCGTCAGGGACTGTCCGTTGGTACCTGTGCCGCCTCCACGAGGAGAAAACTTGATTCGTTCATACTGCGATTGAGTACTAAGCTTACCTATAAGTGATACATCTTCGGTGGTTCTGGGATGCACGACCGCTTGAGGTAACTCTTGGTAGACGCTGTTATCAGTGGAGACAGCTAAGCGGCTAGAAAACTGGCTTTCGATGTCACCGCTAAATCCGGCGGCTTTAAGTTCTTCGAGAAAGGTGAGTACAATCGGATCAACATCCGACTGTGAATGTAATCTTGGTAACATTTGCTTCCTGCCCCCTACTACGCTGATCCAATCAGCAGTGGGTTCACTTCAGTTTAAAAACTATTATTTGAATCAGGTCACTTTACAACATTTAAAAGGGTGATCAAAACAGAAATGCAGTGTCAGAATGGAACTTATCGCATTTTTTTCCCACACTTAGAATTATTGGACAAACTTTAAGTGTCTCTTATGAGCGAGTCATCAATGAAAAAAAATAAAGTCATCACAACAGAAGATATTCTTTTGAAATTGTGCCAGTCCGTTTCTGGCGTTTTAACCTCTGCGACAAGCTCGCAAATTTCATACTCAGCTATGGTACAGAAGATTACGAAAACAAGCCTTAAGCCTGATTTCGGCTGCTTTGTACTATTTGATGGTGGATTTTCAGGTCTAGTCGTTATCAACTTCACTTCTAAAGCTGCGCTTGAGGTGTACACAAACTACATGCGCAACATGGGTATGCCTGAAGAAGAGCTTGCGACTCTGCATACTTCTGATGAAGTGGCGGATGTATTGGGTGAGCTTATGAACCAATTGGTCGGTCACTTTACTAACCAAGTGCGCAAAGACCTTCATACTCACATCACGCAAAACCAACCGAAAATGCTTTCTTTGAACAAACAGGTGAACCTATCGGTCGATACCAATCTCGATCGTCCTCAGGCGCGCCGTGTGACCTTCTCTACCGAGCAAGGCAACATTTTCTACCTAGAGCTAGCAATGGACAAAACGGAGTTCATTCAGCTAGAAGAGTTTGAAGCGACGGAAGATGAGTGCCCTGATGATATCTTGGAGCAAACTCAACAAAAGATGAAAGCGAAAAACGACAAAAAGGAAGAGAAGCAAGACAGTAATGCCAATGACCTGCTGGATGAACTAGGTATCTAGCGTAACCTCACTCTTGCTAATGGAATGCCGTCGACAGTTCGATGGCATTCTCTATTCTCTATTCTCTATTCTCTATTCTCATTATCCTGACTGAGCGCCTTATAACGACAACTCATTTCCGTTTTTAACCAGAAAACGGTAAAATGTCCGACTTTGCTAAATTAGTGAGATTTGAAGCGGTCGATGGATAAACAAAAAGCCCTTAAGAAAATTGCGAAATGTTTAGAACTTGGTAACTCTGCTAACGTTAACGAAGCGGCGAATGCAATCAAGATGGCTCATCGCTTGATGCTTAAGTACGGCCTCGATAAAGACGATATTGAGTTTATCAAGATGGGCAAAACCCAATCGACTCACCTCCTGCCAGCCAACGTTGGTTCAAATCTGCTTAGAATTATTCGCGGCATTAACACGAAATTTGGCGTCGAAGCCGTTTTACTCAATCACAAAGGTTTGAAACGTGTAGAGTTCATTGGTGAAGCTGACCGTGCCATCTTCGCAGCTTTTGCGTTTGATATTGTCTATCGTGAAATGAATGAACAAACTGGTCGTTTCCGCAATGGTTTTTCAGGCTCCGGCACACCAACAACAGAGGTCACTCGACGAGTCAACTCTTTCCTTTCTGGCTGGGTTGAAGGGGCTTTAGAAAAGTTACCGATCATCAGCCCTGATGAAGATTCGGCGAAAAAAATTGATGACTACATCGATAAAGAGTTCAAAAACATCGACCGAGAGACATTCAAACAACAACTCAGAGAAGCGATGAAGAACTTAACCGAAGATTATGAAGTCGGTTTAAAGAAAGGCCGTACCGTCTCAGTTAACCGTCCTATAGATGGGGCACAAGCACCAAAAATGCTCAGATAGAGCAAGCTTTGTTCACCCACCGTTAATATTCAGTAAATTAATCTTTTCCGCATTGACATAGCGAATGCCATCGGTTTAATTCATGGCATTCGAGACCCAGACTAACCTTGTCTGGCAATAATAATGATACACGGAGATGTTATCGTGAAGAAGATTACGGCTGCTTTAGCCATCGCAATAGCCCTTTCTGGCTGCCAAGCCACACAGCGCCAAAACGCAACCACTGGCGAAACCGAAACCAACTCAGCAACCCAAGGTGCACTTATCGGCGCCATCGCAGGTGCTGCTGTTGGCTTAGCAACCGGTGATGATGCAACAGAGCGTCGACAGCACGCGCTTATCGGTGCTGCGGGTGGTGCCGCTGTCGGTGGCGGTATCGGTTACTACTTTGACCAACAAGAAGCCGCACTACGCAAAGAACTTATGGACTCTGGTGTGCAAGTAGAGCGCGTTGGAGAAAATCAGTTATTGCTTCGTCTAGAAAACGGTATTGGCTTCCAAACAAGCTCTTATCAACTTGACCCTAGCATTCATAAAACCTTGCGTGGCGTAGCAAGAATCTTGGTTGAGTACCCAGATACTAGCCTTGTTATTGATGGCCATACTGACAGTACAGGTAGCGATACAACCAACCAAATCTTGTCAGAGCGTCGCGCTGAATCAGTACGTTCTTACCTAGTTTCACAGGGTGTTGCAGCAGGTCGAGCAGTTGCTCGCGGCAATGGTGAACGATACCCGCTTTGTACTAACAGTACTTCGGAAGGTCGAGCTTGCAATCGACGCGTAGAAATTCAGATCTTACCGCTAAAATAATTTTGGCGAGATCGTTGCAAAAATGGCTTCCACGGAAGCCATTTTTTTATTCGTAATATCGATTCGAGACAATAATTATCTATTTTTTCTGGCTAATTGATATACTTAGCAAATACAACCACTTTTATCCTAGTGACTAGAGGCTGATTTGCGAATCCTATCCCTTCTACTACTTGTTTACTCTTCAGTGAGTTTTGCTCAAACAGTAGAAGAGCTCACACAAAGCGCACAGAATAACAATGTCCACGCTCAGTTGGAGCTCGCAGATAGATACCAGAAAGGGCAAGGGGTGACTCAGTCTGACTCAGAAGCTTTCTACTGGTATCAACAAGCAGCAAACAATGGGAGTGATTCCGCAGCAGCAAACCTAGGACGCGCTTACTATAAAGGCCTTGGAACAAAGGTAGATATTGAGAATGCGATATTTTGGCTTAGCAAAGCTGCAATATCCGGTGACAAACAAGCTCCATTATTACTTGGCCAGTTGTACGAGCAAGTAAAAGAGCAGCCTGACAACCTGGATCTAGCGGAGCTTTGGTATGAACAAGCAGCGAAAGAGAACCCAGATGCTGAGAAAGATTATGCTCGGGTACTTGAACAGCAGTTTAATAATCGTAGAGCTAAGCAAGTAGCGGCTATTGATCAGTTAGAAGTGGCCTTTGACCATCAAGATATAGAACTAAGCCCTAAAGCAAAGTCCCTCGCCCACCAAGGACAAGCACAGAGCACCACTATCTATGCATTAATTGGCCTGCTCGCAGTGAGTATTGCGCTCATCATATGGCTGTTACGCACGAACCGCTCACTTCGATCGCTTACCGAAAGCAGTGATTCCGATGCCCAAAGGCAGCAAGTCAAAGTTGACCGGGAAATTCGACGTAAAGATGAAACCTTAAAGCAGCAAAAACGCCAGATGGAGGCGATGTATCGCCATATTAAAAAACTTCAAGCTCAGCCAAAACCGAGCACTAAATCTCAATCTGTCGCGCAAGATAAACCAATCACCCTCGCTTGCACACTGTTTGGCTTTAACCCTGCCAAGATCCCTGATGAAAAACAGATCAAACTTCGCTACAAGCAGTTGTCTAAAGTTTATCATCCAGACCTAAAAGGAAGTGAGGAAGAGATGAAGCGCCTAAATCAGGCACTTAAAGTCATACTCAAACACGTTAACAAATAGTTACAAAACCCAAGTAATTAGATTTCCAATTTTAGACAAGGCTTAAATTACAAGGCTACGCAATCGATCCCCCTCCCATTACACGTAACAAATAGTTAACCATATACCGTTATTCATGTCATAATCTGCACCGAAAATAACACCTAGTAAATAGGGTGGGGAGAAATCTATGTTTACTATCGAAGGTGTATGCGATTGGTGCAAAAAGCCAAGCATGCTAACCAAACATGAATACGTTGACGGTAAAAGCCATCATTCATGTAAAGAGTGCAATGACTTAGCGACATTGGATGTACGTCAGTTCAACATTGCCGAATTACAACAGCGTGGGCGTCAAATCAGCTCACTACGTTAATTCGTACTCTTTCTCCAAGGACGACACTAAGGCCACCTTAAAAGGTGGCTTTTTGCTTTATTGGTATACGCATCAGTTTTATTAACACTTCGTTTACAAGTCAAGGTGATTAAGGTAGGTTCAAATTAGGTATTGAGAACGGTAGCCTCTTAATGAACCCTGATATCGCAATAGAAATAGATCGTAGAAAGCATCTGGAAATGATGGATGCCTTCCCTATGATCGCGATTCTACAAGGTGCTTTAGCCACTTTGGTTCTAAGTTTGACCGTATTCAATTACGGGCTATCAAGTCAAAGCATTATCTGGGCGGGTCTGTTCTTATGTGTCATTAGCGCGCGATATATCGTTGACCGCTCTTTAAGGCCACATATCGATAAACACAGCATGACCAAGACACATTGGTTTGCTCTGCTTACGACTCGATCTTTAATCGGCTTCGTCTGGTCATTAGGATCTATCTGGTATATTCAGATCGCTCCAGAACACAACTTACTGACTACCACAATCTGGTGCACCGCCCTCGCCTTCGCTGGTACTATCTTTCACATCAACTCTATTTCAGCACTGCAAATATACTTTTGGTCACTGATTCTGCCACTTGTTGTTTACTTTTCAATTGGCTTAGAGCGTTTATTTGAAGCGTTTACCTTAGTGCTATGCGGCGTCATTTACGTTAGCTTATACACCCGAATTCTGCACAATAAAGCGTTAAAAAGAATCGCAGAAGAGATTGAAAAAGAACAATTAATCCGGCAACTTTCTGAAGCAAACCACTCGATAAAGGCACTCGCTGAGCAGGATGCGTTAACCGAGCTGAAAAACCGCACCTACTTCAATCAAAAGATAGAAGCCGTATGGCTGCGTAGCAAAGAAAAACACCAAGATCTTTGCGTCATCTTATTTGATATCGACCACTTTAAACCTTTCAACGATAACTATGGACACGTATCTGGAGATAAAGCCTTACGTAAAGTCGCCAAGCGACTTAAGACAATAGATCTAGAAGCGGAATATAGCTTCTTTGCCAGAGTCGGCGGTGAGGAGTTCGTGGCAGTATTACCCAATACCAACTTAGATAAAGCGATAACTATCGCGGAACGGATTAGGTTTGGCATTGAAAGCGCAGCCATACCACATCAATACTCCTCTTGTGCAGATATTATTACTATCAGTGCTGGAGTCGCGATTTGCACCGCCGGAAAAACCTCTTCGATTATTGACATGATGGAACAAGCAGATAAGGCCCTCTATCTCGCGAAAGAGGGCGGTAGGAATCAAGTAGCGATATCTCTAGAACCTAAACAGCCGCATCTGGTTGAGCTTCAGGTGCAGCCCTCTTAAACGCCTCCAACTCACTTAGTGACGTTGTCACTCTAACAATATTTGAATAAGGGGTTAAATCAACGTCAAAACGCTTGGCGTTGTATACCTGCGGGACAAGACAAGCATCAACCAAAGAGACCTCATCGCCAACACTATATTCACCGCTACACAATTCCAGTCGTTTTTCCAGCGCGGTAAAGCCCTGCTCTATCCAATGCCTATACCACCGAGTTTTGTCCCCCTCTTCGACAGAAAGCTCACCCGATAAATATTGCAGTACTCTCAGGTTATTGAGAGGGTGAATATCGACGGCGATATCCTGCGCCAGTGACTTCACGATGTAACGGCGCTCTTTGTCTAGCGGGGTAAGCACAACCTCTGGGTAGGTTTCATCAAGGTAATCGATGATCGCTAAAGATTGGTTAAGAGTGACGCCTCCATCGACTAGCACTGGCACTAACTGGTTCGGATTGAGATTCTGATAATCGGCGGAGTGTTGTTCTCCGCCGTTTTTTACCAAATGAATAGAGCGCTGCTGATAACTCAACTCTTTTAGGTTAAGTGCGATTCTCACACGGTATGCTGCTGAAGAACGCCAATAACCATAGAGAATGCGATCACTCATATTTCACCACTTGTTGGTCAATCGCGCCAAAGATCGAGTGACCATCCGCGTCTTTCATTTCCATCTTGATTCGGTCACCAAACTTCATGAAACTCGTTGACGGTGAGCCATCACGGATCGTTTCTATCATTCGTACTTCAGCAATGCAGGAGTATCCAACCCCACCTTCACAAATCGCAGTACCAAAGTCAGTACCTTGTTTATTTGATACTGTGCCTGAACCGATGATCGCTCCTGCTGATAGAGGGCGACTTTTGGCTGCATGTGCAATCAGTTCCGGAAACTCGAACGTCATATCAACACCCGCATTTGGACACCCAAAGGGTTCATTGTTGTAAAAGCTTAGAAGTGGCAGATTCACTTTACCACCATCCCAGTCGTCCCCGAGTTCATCAGGCGTCACCGCTACCGGTGAGAAAACTGAAGATGGTTTTGATTGAAAGAAACCAAACCCTTTCGCGAGCTCGTTAGGGATCAACCCGCGAAGTGAAACATCATTGACTAGCATAATCAGCCTGATAGATTGCGCCGCTTCTTCAGCCGTAGCTCCCATTGCAACATCACCTGTTACGACAGCCACTTCACCTTCGAAGTCAATTCCCCACTCTTCGGTCACTACCGGGATATCATCATAAGGTCCGATAAACGCGTCGGAGCCTCCCTGATACATCAAGGGATCAGTCCAAAAACTTGGCGGCATTTCCGCGCCACGCGCTTTACGCACCAATTCGACATGGTTGACATACGCTGAGCCATCCGCCCATTGGTATGCTCGCGGTAAAGGAGATTCACTCAAAGCTGGATCAAATGGCATTTCGCTGGTTAGCTCACCGTTATTCAACGCCAAATAAACCTCATTGAGCTGAGATTCAACATGACTCCAATTGTCTAACGCTTCTTGCATCGTTTGTGCAACTTCAGGTACAGCGACACATTTTGTCAGTGCTTTGTTTACCACAACCAGTAAGCCATCTCGGCTATCATTCTTTAGGGTTGCTAACTTCATATCCAGTCCCTTTCTATTTTTCTTTCCAACTGTAGACGTACTCTTTGTTTTCCACCTGCTCAGCCTCGTTACTGAAGTGCAGCGCGTGTCTGGTATCAATCATGACCGCAACTTCATCAGTAAACTTCTTCTTGTACTCTTGACCTGCTTTAAAAGCTTTAGGATGAGGGCCATGAGTAAAGCCTGCTGGATGGAAGGTCACCATACCCGCTTCAATATTGTCGCGACTGAAAAAATCTCCGGCGTGATAAAACAGCACTTCGTCATAATCATCGTTATTGTGATAAAACGGCACTTTCAGTGCACCTGGGTCACTTTCAATGGGCCTAGGAACAAAGGTACATATAACAAACCCTTGACCAACAAAGGTGGTATGCGCCGATGGTGGTAAGTGATACCTGTGTGACATTAATGGTCGGATATCACGCCAATTCACTCGCACGACTGACAGGTCACCATGCCAACCAATCGCATCAAGTGGATTGAATGGATACGTGACAACACTGACTTGGTCGTGACGCTTGATATGAACCTGTGTGGCGTCCTCGGAATACTGGGCTTTAAACTGGTCATCAATTTTCGGTACATCCAACACCGCAGGATCAAAAACAGCGTGATTTCCTACCATACCCTTCTCTGGTAGCGTGTAAGCCGCATCCGTATTTTCAATCATCAAAACAAACATGGGTTCACGAGGTTCTAATCGCCAACTCGTCGAACGCGGAATCATTACATAATCGCCTTCAACCACTTCTAAGTGTCCGTAGTCACAGTAAAGATCTGCAGTTCCCTGATGAATAAACAACAGCTCATCCCCATCAGCATTTCTAACCAAATGCGTCATGGCATTCTCTAACTTCCATACGCGTACTTTACAGTTGGCGTTATGAAGAAGATGCGGCACAGACCAAGGTGAACGCTGGTGTGATTCCTCTACGTGGTTGAAGTTGAACGCGCGTGGTTTTAAATCGCCTTCCCACTCACTCCAACCGGTAGGAGCATGTTGATGGTGAAAGTGGGCAGCAGGCCCAAAGAACCCGCTACGGCCAGCTTCACGTTCGTAAATTGCCTCTTCGGGAAAATCAGCGTGCGCTTGCTTGGAGCACACTCCCTCCCGATGAGGGAATGTTATCCATTTATGCATCGTCTAGTACCCCACGACGGATTTGATCTTCTTCAATCGACTCAAATAGCGCTTTAAAGTTACCCTCGCCGAACCCTTCGTTACCTTTACGTTGAATGATTTCGAAGAACACGGGACCAATTACTGTCTGAGTAAAGATCTGCAGTAGGATGCCATCTTTCATTGGTGCGCCATCGATCAATATTCGTAGATCGCGTAATTTCGACACGTCTTCTTTGTGTCCATCCACGCGGCTATCAACTTTTTCGTAGTAAGTATCGGGGGTTGGCATAAAGTCCATACCACGATCACGCAGAGTTTGGACTGTCTGGTAAATATCATCTGTGGTTAAGGCGATATGCTGAATGCCTTCGCCGTTGTACTCACGAATAAACTCTTCAATTTGCGATTTGTCATCAGAGGATTCGTTTATAGGAATTCGGATCTTGCCACAAGGCGCAGTCATCGCTCGGCTCACCAAGCCCGTTAATTTGCCTTCAATGTCGAAGTAGCGAATTTCACGGAAGTTACCAATGCGCTCATAGAAGCCCGACCATACGTCCATATTACCTTGCTTAACATTATGCGTTAGGTGGTCTATCTCGTAGAGGCCGACATCCATTTTAGCAAGACGCTCCTTCGCGTCTTCATAAAAGCGGAAGTCCACTTCATAAATACTGCCATCTTGGTAACGATCAACGAAATACAGCAAGCTCTCACCAATACCGTATATCGCAGGGATGCTAAGTTCCATTGGACCAATTTCAGTGATGTATTCTTTACCACCATTGTCTAGCGCCTGCTTCATTGCAACCGCCGAGTCTTTAACGCGAAATGCCATGCCACACACAGAAGGGCCATGAATTTCAGCAAAAGCATGGGCCTGACTATGGGGTTGAGCATTAACGATAAAATTCACATCACCTTGTCGATAAAGCCACGCTTCTTTTGAACGGTGTTTAGCCACTTCTGCAAACCCAAGCGAATTAAACAGGTCTTTAAGCGCTTGAATACCTTTCGCGTCTGCCGCTGTATATTCAACAAACTCAAATCCATCTGTACCTAGTGGGTTGTACGCTTCGTTCATTTCTATATCCCTCGTTATTGATCTAACTACCGTGTAACTATCAATAACTTGGCTCAGCTAAGCGCAAATTTGAACCTTACACGCCCAATCCGAAGTTAACGAAATGTAATTACAAACTGTAAACACGTTTAATTCAGATAACTTTAATTCATAAAAATCAAAAGTTTAAATTAAATTACAAAGTAACAATTAGTTTACATTTAACCAATAATCATAACTTCCTGCTTATTAACAAGTATAGTTCAGTCTTGAATTTGACTCTGAAGACCAAACAGGTCTAGCTGCCTTGTTACATTGAGCAAATCAATTCAATCATTCACATAAAATCACTAGGCAAATCGTTAACCATAAATTGACATTAGGAGTTGCTGATAGATTGATATAGCGCAGACAAATCTCCCCTTCGAGCCGTTATGGTTATCCCCTCTGTTCCTTAACGAGGTATAACAATGACTCAAATTAACCGTGAACGTCTGGTCGAACACTTTATCCAACTAGTAAAAATTGACAGCGAATCTCGCAACGAAAAGCAAATTGCGCAGGCGCTTGCCGAACAGTTAGGTGAACTAGGATTTACTGTCCATAAACTGCCAGTTCCGGAAGAGGTATCAAATGGTTTTAACGTCTATGCTCGACTAGAAGGTACGATTGACGATAGCGTTGTACTTAGCTGCCATATGGATACCGTGACTCCAGGCATTGGTATTGAGCCAGTGATTGAAGACGGCATCATTCGTTCGAAAGGCAACACTATTTTAGGTGGTGATGACAAATCGGGTATTGCCGCGATTATGGAAGCAGTTCGCAGCATTAAAGCACAAAACCTAGCTCACAAGACCATTGAACTCGCCTTCACTGTTCATGAAGAAGGTGGCCTATTCGGCTCTGAAAACTTCGACATGTCTTACATTCAAGCCGACAAAGCAATCGTATTAGATACTGGTGGTCCTATTGGCACTATCGTCAATGCCGCACCGGGTCAGCAAAAGATCGTTGCGAACTTTATCGGGCGCCCAGCTCATGCAGGCTTGGCACCAGAAGAAGGTATTAGCGCGATTCAAGTCGCCTCTGAAGCCATCACCAACATGAAGCTACTCCGTATTGATGAGGAGACAACAGCTAACATTGGTATCGTTCAAGGTGGTAACGCGACCAATATCGTTATGCCTGAGCTAAAAGTGGTTGCGGAAGCACGCTCGCTAAACGATGACAAACTGACGGCACAAGTTGCTCATATGGTTGAAACCTTCCAAGTGGCCGCAGATAAGCATGGTGCACAAGTTGAGATTGAATCGACTCGTGCATACAACGCGTTTGTGATTGCAGATGATCATCCACATATTGAATCGGTAAAAGCCTCTTTCGAAGCCATTGGGGCAAACCCATACACTAAAGGGACTGGTGGTGGTAGTGATGCCAACAACTTTAATGCAAAAGGGTTAATCACGGTTAATATCTCTACCGGTATGGCAAAAGTTCATACTACAGAAGAGTTCATTGCTATTGATGATATGGTGAAAGTGACGGAGTTTGTTGAGCACTATCTAACGCACTAAGTAACGCTGATAACCACAAAAGCCGCAAAATGCGGCTTTTGTTTTATTGAATGTTACGCGCTACTCTTTGGTCAATTTCACCACCCTCTTCTCCCGCATTTCCTGAGTCATCATTGAAGCAAACTCGTCATGGGAAAGCGGTTGCGAGAAAAGATATCCTTGATATTGATCGCAGCCCTCTTGAACAAGTACATCCAACTGCTCCTGAAATTCGACCCCTTCCGCTACAAGTTTTATTCCCAAACTGTGTCCCATTTGAATGATGGTACGGACAAGGACGCGATCAGAGTGATTGATAGCACACTCGTCGATAAAACATTTATCAATCTTGATAATATCAATGGGGAGTTGTTTTAAATACTTAAGGCTCGAGTACTCCACACCAAAGTCATCTATCGCAATTGAAACACCGATGGCTCTCAGTTGACGACAAATATCGGTGATGTTCTCAGGATCACTCATCAATGTAGATTCAGTTATTTCTAACTGCAGTAGGTGCGACGGCAATTGTGTCTCTTTCAGCGCTTTGCACACCACTTCAAATAGATCTGCATGCGCAAACTGGACGGTTGAAACATTGACTGCAATACAAACCGGTAGATGCTGGTCATAATACTGCTTCGCTTGGCGACATGCTTCATGGATGATCCAATGACCTATAGGCACAATCTGTGTCGTCTTTTCAGCAATTGGAATAAACTCCGCCGGCGATATTGGGCCAAGTTGTGGATGGTTCCAACGCAGCAAGGCTTCCGCACCGACTATCTTAACCGATTCAACGTCCACCTTAGGTTGAAACATAAGAATAAACTGGTGGCTAGATAAGGCAGAACGTATCTCTGTCTCGATCTGATGCTGCCTAATTGTTTCCCCAAGCAACTCATCGTCAAACCAACAAACCGCCCCACCACCGACCGAGCGAGCTTTATATAGAGCGAAGTCAGCGTTTTTCTCCCACACTTCTGGGCTACCTACCGCATCCGCAGCATAGGCAACCCCAATACAATAGGAGAGTCGATGAGAAGTATTGTCCACATCAAACATCGCTCTTTGATGACGATTTAACTCATCTACGAGTTGTTCGAGCTTAGGTTGGAGTTCTTTATCCTCCACCACAACGATAAATTCATCACCGCCAAATCGATAGACCTTACCCACATCTCCCACTATACCCGCAATATGCTTAGAGAATGCGATTAGCAGTTCATCGCCATATCGATACCCCAATCGGTCGTTAACGTTTTTAAAACCCTCTAGACCAATGTGTACCATCCCGAAATGTTTCGCATTATGCTCAGTTATCCTATCGATATCCTCTTTATAGGCGTTGGCATTGGGCAGTTTCGTCAAGTAGTCGGTCTGACTCTCTGTTTTGAAAGTCGCCGCTTGTTGTTGCGTTTTTACAAACAAGTAAGTCATTAACGTGGCAAACACAGTGACTGCGGTCATCTCAATTGAGGTATCAATAAACGTATGAAAGTCTGAGATGGTTAACTGATATAAGTAGCCATTAATCAGTGCAGCACATACCGCAATTGGCCACAACGTACCCGGAAACAGCACGATGTAGCACAACGGTAAGAACAATAGACACGCTTTTACAAGCTCTAGAGGGAAAGGCTGAATCAATCCTCCAATCAAGAACAAACTAGTGGCTGAAAAAGCAAATACGTGTTTGAGAGATCGGTTGGTGCAATACAATGCTAACAATAACAATACAGGAAATAGGTAGAATGCATATTCCCAAGGGTGCGGTTGCAGCAAAAATGAATGGGACATAACCCCTACTGCAACGATGTAGGCGATATAAGCGATAACTTGTACGGCTTCGTTTACCTTAAATAGCTGCTGCATTTGATGCCTTGCTTACTTGTTTCTTCTAATAAACAGTAGCGCATATTTAGCATCTTCGGCGGAATCAAATAGATTTACAGCCACTAAAATAACAAAAACGCCTCAAAAATGAGGCGTTGTTTCAATGAAGCAGAGATATTCTACAGGCCAAGCTCTTCAGAAAGTGCCTTCATTTGCTTTAGGTCCATTTGATGAACCCGAATCATTTGTTCAACTTGGCTCAAGCGAGATTGGGCTTCGTCCTGTTTATCACACGAATCAGATTTTGCATCCCAAGACGTCCCTTCTAAGTATATATCACATGCTTTCTTAAGTTCAGCGATCTTAGGTTGGAGCTCTTCCCTCTCTTTCTCTAGAGACTCAAGTTCCATTTTTACTCTTAGCTCTTGTTGAAACAATTCACGTGATCGCTCAAACATGGTCGCCTGCATATCTGCTTGTCGATTAAGCTTGCTGTTCTGCGAGTTAGCCGTCTGCAGCTGCTCTTTTTGCGTGGTGATCTGTTCCTCAAGCGACAAGTTAACTTTTTCGAGCTCATTAACTTGTTGCTCAAGTTTACTTACAACTTCTTGGTGTTCAGTTTTTTGTTCCTCTATCGCTTTTTGTAGCTTTAGTGCCACTTCATCGTCGACCTTAGCCACTTTTTCTTCTACTTGAACGACCATTTTCTGCTTGTCTTCCGCCAGAGTTTGATACTGTTGCTCAAGTGTTTGGTATGTGGACTCCCATTTTTTTGCAGTCAGTGTCGATCCAACCAAACCACCTAACGCCAAACCTAAAACACCTGCGATGATAATATAGAGATGCGTTCGCTTGTCTCGCTCTTCAATAACGACAACGTCATCATTCTCTTGGTTATCGGTATGTTCGTTCACTTATTTGCTCCTGAGGGTTAACGCATCAGTTCTGTAATCATGAGCGTGGTTGTGTAAAGTAAAAAGCCAGCAATCAAAGTAACAACCACGTATTTCTGTAGCTTTTCGCTTGTCCGATAGCGAATCAAAACAAACGCCAAAGCCACTAAAAAAGCAATTGCAAGTAACCTTGTCATAACCTCTCCTTAGGCAGACTTTCTATTCATTACTTTATACCATTTTTACGCCGAAATAGTCAGAAACGCGTAGTTTTACTGGCTAAGAATTTTAATTTAATTGATTCAAATGGTTACTTTGTTATCAAAGTGCAAATCTAAGAGCAAATTACGAGCACTTTAACGTGAACCACAGCATTTTGTTTTGGTGCTCTGGTCGAACTAAGGTATAAAGAGCTAACGAAAAATAGTGGGAAATACCGATGAAACCATACAAGTTGGACAATAAGAAACGCCGCATCCAAAAGAAACTGTTTTTGGGTGAATTTGCAATGCTTGGATTTGAGCTAAGCTGCGAAACCACAATCACCGATTTCGATAAGTATGACGTATTTGTCGATGAGTTCATCGATTACATTGATGGCTTAGGCCTTTGCTTTGGTGGTGGTGGCCTAGAGCTGTTTGAAGGCTTCCTATGCTGCAATGCTCGCTACGCCGATGCGACTGAAGAGCAAAAAGCCCAAGTTGTTGCATGGTTAGAAGCTCGTGAAGAGGTTAAATCAGTGCAAACTAGCGATTTGGTAGACGCAAACTACTTCTAGCTTCCGCCCCTGTCTATGAAAAATAGCGCCATTTACGGCGCTATTTTTGTATGCTCTATCTCACTTCCATCCCAAGATTATACTGTGCCAAACAGCGCGTTACGTAACTTACTTTTAACAAAGCAGCAATAACAATCGTGCTTATATGTGCGGCAATTTGCTCGCCTAAAGTAAATTTGTAAGCGTACGGATAAGAAATGAGTACGCTGACGACTAACGCAACAAAGGTTAATAGCAGTGCAACATTCGAAAAGTTCAAAAGTTTATTAAAAGTAGTATTGGTTGGTTGAGCAAACATATCGACCTCACTTTGATCATTTTATTGTTTTATACACTCTACACTGCACATACCTTGCCAAAATATTAAATCGTTTTAAATCTGATGCTTAAAAGATACAACAAACAGAACAGTGTCAATTAGACACCCCTTAAAAAGAGTCATTATGACAACGCCAATACTAATAAACACCAAGAAATCATCACTATAAAAACCTTTCATTTGATGTAAATCAGCTATTGAAATACAAAAAAATAATGATAGAGTTCACACATCGATAGCAACCAGTGTTATCGACTAACTTTTACTCAGTTTATCGAGTAATTGTTCCGATGAAGACTGCAGGAGAGTGGTTATTTACCAAATGTTAACATTTGGTAAGGATAACCTACCGAAGAAGTAAATCTTTCAGGTGCCATTTAGGTGGCGGGGACTGTAGTTGGAGGAGCCTCTGGAGAGAACCGTTAAATCGGTCGCCGAAGGAGCAAGCCTATTTGTAGGTGAAACTCTCAGGCACAAAGGACAGAGGAGTGGAAAGAACAATTCAGCTATTTCGCATTTCTGTCTGTAGCTAATCGGGATCAATGATCTCTGCACTTTCACTCTTCTCCTTAAATAAGCATTATCACTTAAGGGGAAATCATGGATAACCTTCAATCTTTACTTAAAACAATCGACAGCTTTGTCTGGGGCCCACCACTATTGATCTTATTGGTTGGTACCGGTGTCTACTTCACTTTTCGTTTGGGTTTACTACAGTTTAGACACTTACCGACTGCGCTGAAAATGGTGTTCAGTAAAGATGACTCTAAAACACAAGGCGACGTCTCTAGTTTCGCTGCGTTGTGCACCGCCCTATCGGCAACGATTGGTACAGGTAACATCGTAGGTGTCGCGACAGCAATTAAGCTTGGTGGACCAGGTGCTCTATTCTGGATGTGGCTTGCAGCTCTATTCGGTATGGCGACCAAATACGCAGAGTGTCTGCTTGCTGTAAAATACCGCAAAGTCGACGACAAAGGCCAGATGATCGGTGGCCCTATGTACTATCTGCAATATGGCGTAGGCTCCAAGGCTCTCGCAGTGATGTTTGCTGTATTTGCATTGGGTGTAGCCTGCTTCGGCATCGGTACCTTCCCGCAAGTCAACGCGATAATAGATGCCAGCGAAATCTCGTTTGGTGTTTCTCGTGAAATCTCAGCCAGTGTACTAACACTGCTTGTTGCCTTTGTAACACTGGGCGGTATTAAATCTATCGCGAAAGTCGCCGGTAAAGTCGTACCAACCATGGCGCTGTTCTACGTATTAGCCTGTTTAAGCGTGATTATTATGAACGCAGACAAGCTACTAGATGCGGTAGAGCTTGTACTGGTTTCTGCCTTTACATCTACGGCAGCAACTGGCGGGTTCTTAGGCGCAAGCATTATGCTAGCTATCCAGTCAGGTATTGCTCGCGGTGTGTTCTCGAATGAATCTGGCCTTGGTAGTGCACCAATGGCGGCGGCGGCGGCAAAAACCGATTCATGTGTAAAGCAAGGCCTGATCTCAATGACAGGCACCTTCTTCGACACTATCATTATTTGTACTATGACCGGTCTTGCGCTGATTCTTACGGGTGCTTGGCAAAGTGACTTTGCAGGTGCAGCCATGACCACTCATGCCTTTGCGGTGGGTCTTAATGCCGACACGTTTGGCCCGATGCTTGTCTCAATTGGTTTGATCTTCTTTGCCTTCACCACCATTTTAGGTTGGAACTACTATGGTGAACGCTGCGTAGTTTACCTATTTGGCACCAAAGCGGTGTTGCCATATAAACTTGTGTTCGTCTGTTTAGTTGCCTCTGGCGCCTTCTTACACTTAGACATGATTTGGATTATTGCCGATATCGTTAATGGTCTAATGGCAATTCCAAACCTAATTGGTCTTATTGCTTTGCGCCATGTTGTGGTTGAAGAAACAAAACTTTACTTTGCTCAGGTCTCAACGGTTCGCAGTAATCGTGTGACTGTTTAATCAAGCCTAATAAACCAATGCGAAGCCGTAACGCTTCGCATTTTTTTGCTTTAGCTAACTGAAACAAATACTTCACCCAAACGTCCCTCTACAGTTCTAAACTTGTCTCAAACCCTGTTTGAGCTTGATAATGATTGGACATATCCCCCGCGACATTCAGCATATTGAACAACTCGCCGAGCAGTTTCCTCAGCACGTTCATTTAAACCTCCTCGATAAAATCCCGCATCAAGGGAAATCACTGCCAATATACGCTCTGGAGGTAGGCGCCAATATTCGACAAGCCCCATGCCTTTTCTTTATTGGCGCAGTTCATGGTGTCGAACGGATTGGTAGCCAGATCATTCTGGCGTTTGTTAAGAGTTTACTTCGGAGACTAGAGTGGGATAGGCAGTTAAAAGAGTCGCTGGAACGAGTTCGAATTGTCTCAATACCAGTCGTTAATCCGTGGGGTGTCGCTCTTAAGAAACGAGCCAACCACAATGGTGTCGATTTGATGAGAAACGCCCCAATCAAAAGCTCAAACCCTATTCATCAACTCTATGCTGGGCAAGATTTTAGTTCTGCGCTGCCGTGGTATCGCGGTAACCCCGAACAGATGGAACGAGAGCTGCAAGCTTTGTCACAGTACATTCTCTGTAGTACAGAGCACTCCCGATCTTCGATTTTGCTCGATCTTCATAGTGGCTTTGGCACGCGTGATAGACTTTGGTTTCCTTATGCCCACAGTAAACAACCGCCAAGTAATTTATCCCAATACTACTTGCTGTATAGGCATTTTAGAAAGAGCTACCCTCACTACGAGCTTTACCAGTTTGAACCGCAATGGCACCAGTACACGACTCATGGTGATTTTTGGGATTGGATGCTATTACAGCATCAAACGAAATCAGAGAACGACTTTTTACCGCTCACTCTCGAGCTTGGTTCTTGGCTATGGGTGAAAAAGAACCCAATACAAATGCTCAGATTCAGCCAAATGTTTCACCCGACTAAACCCCATAGGATCAAACGGGTACAGCGGCGACACAGTACTCTGCTAAGCTATTTAATTCAGGTGCTCGACAACGATCTACTCGCCAATATGTCGATAAGCGATGAAGAAAAGTATAGGGAAAAGGCCAACAAACTATGGTACCGATAGTCTTAGTCAGAGGGTTATTAAGAGAAAGCGGTCATTGGCAGGATTTAGTCAATGCCATTCAGCAAGCTTCTCCAGAGATCGCGGTCATCACGCCCAATGTCCCCGGCAACGGTGCGCTTTACAATAAGACTAGCCCAAGCAGTATCGAGCAAATGCTTGCACCTGTGCTGACACAACTCCCTAAGAGCTGCCAACGTTATCACTTAGTCGCGATTTCAATGGGCTCTATGCTCGCCAGTCATTGGGCACATGTACTACCGGGCCAGGTAGCAAGCTTAACCCTGATTAATCCGAGCTTTTCTCGTTACAGCCCTTTTTGGCAACGAATAAACCTTCAGGCCCTACTCAGCATTGGTGCATCAAGTTTAAAAGGGAGTGAAGCATTCCAACAGTCTATCATCGAATGGACAAGCCCAATCAGCCTTCATCATCCTGAAGTGATCGAACATCACCTTAATCTTGCGCGAAATCACCCTGTCACTGCGATCAATGCGATTCGACAACTGTATGCTGCAGCAAAATTTAAAGGGCAAAGCGCTCCACCAGCAATTCCAACTCAAATCATTGTTAGCGAACGAGACAAACTAGTAGATAGTCGATGTGGCGAAGCTATCGCGAAGGCTTGGAAGGTAGAAATAAAACGTTTTGATTGTGATGCGCACGACTTGCCGTTAGCCAAACCGCACGCACTGTGTGATCATCTTTTACACTGGTTTGCCAATATCGAGCTAAGCACAGACTATACCTGAGGCTTTTCAACCAGAAGCTTGATACCAAGGAAGACTAAAACCGCCCCTGTCGAACCTTCCATCCAGCGGGTAAATCGTGGACTTTGAAGTAAGTTTTTCGCTTTCGTAAGCACGCCCGCTAAACCACACTGCCAAACCATGGCGATAACAAAATGGATCGCAGCCATTAAGCAAGATTGCAAAAATGCTGAACCTTCAGGGTTGATAAACTGAGGCAAAAACGCGAGGTAGAAAACCGCTGTTTTAGGGTTTAGCACGTTAGATAGAAATCCTTCACGTAGTGACCGCTTTGCATCAAGAGGCGTTGAACCCACCACGACGTTTGCATTTAAACCTGAACTCGTTCCATTTAAGAGGCTTTTCAAAGTCATCATACCTAGCCAGATTAAGTAGGCTGCGCCAACCATCTTCACCGCGTTAAACAGTTCAGCAGATTGCGCCAAAATCGCAGAAATACCCACCGCCGAAAACGTGGCATGGACGAACAAACCAAAACATATCCCTAAGCTTGTTAAAAAACCATCACTAAAGCCGCCACGCGAGGAGTTACGAATTACCAAGGCAGTGTCTAAACCAGGAGTCAGTGTAAGAATAGTAATAGCGATTAAAAAGGCTTCGATATTGATAATCATGGGTCGTCCTGACTGATTAGGGGCTGTTTACAATTTCACCCCATGTTATAGGAAGGTATAACCGAGGTTCAACTCTTGATTAAATTCACTTGGTCTCATAATCATTGATTGATAAGCTTTCGCCTTTACAAATCAATAGTCACGGAAGGCGACCCATGAGCGCATTCGAAAAACTCAAACAACATTCTAAAAAGATCTCACACTTCAATCACCTTGCTGCTATCTGTGGTTGGGACCAAGCAGCTGTTATGCCATCAGGCGGAAATCAAGCTCGCTCAGAAGCGATGGCAGAACTGTCGGTGCACATTCACGGCTTACATACTCAGCCACAACTAGAAGACTGGTTTGCAGAAGCCGAATCTGAACAGTTAAACACTCAAGATCAAGCCACATTGCGCGAGTTAAAGCGTCAATGGCAACAGGCGAACGTGTTACCAGAGTCATTAGTGCAGGCCAAATCTTTAGCCGGCTCTAGATGTGAGCACGCGTGGCGTACCCAGCGCGGAGACAATGACTGGCAAGGTTTTGAAAAAAACTGGGCAGAGGTGGTAAAGCTCTCACAAGAAGAAGCGCAAATTCGCGCTGAAGTAAATGGTCTTTCTCCTTACGATGCCATGCTTGATATTTATGAGCCAGGAACTAACTCCGAATCTCTTGACCGTCTGTTTAGCGATGTAAAAACCTGGTTGCCTGAGCTGATCAACCAAGTGATTGATAAACAAGCCTCTGAACATTATGTTCAAGCAGAAGGCACTTTCGATACCAGTAAACAGAAAGCACTCGGTCTTGAAGTAATGAAGCTACTTCAATTTGACTTCAACCATGGACGCTTAGATGAAAGTGTTCACCCATTTTGTGGTGGTGTACCAACGGACGTTCGTATCACCACTCGCTATGATGAAAGCGAGTTTGTTCAATCCTTGATGGGGATTGTTCACGAAACGGGGCATGCTCGCTATGAGCAAGGACTGCCAAAGTCGCTGTCTGGCTTGGCATCTGGTGAGGCGCGTTCAATGGGTATCCACGAATCTCAATCTCTGTTCTTTGAGATGCAAGTAGGCCGAAGTGACGCCTTTATCGAACACCTTGCTCGTCTAGCTGGTCAGCATTTCGATGGTCACAGCACAGAGTTGTTCTCGCAATCGAACTTCCAAAAACTCTACACACGAGTTAAAAAAGACTTTATCCGCGTCGATGCTGACGAGCTCACCTACCCTGCTCACGTCATTTTGCGCTATGAAATCGAGCGTGACCTAATCAATGGCAAGATAAAACATACAGACGTTCCAGAGCTATGGAATCAAAAAATGCAACAGTACTTAGGGCTTTCAACAGAAGGCAACTATAAGAATGGTTGTATGCAAGACATCCACTGGACAGACGGTGCATTCGGTTACTTCCCGTCATACACATTAGGTGCCATGTACGCGGCTCAGTTTATGTCGGCCATGAAACAAACGATTGATGTAGACGGCGCGATTCGAAGCGGCGACCTATCACCTATTTTCGCTTGGCTAGAAGATAAGATCTGGAGTAAAGGAAGCTTATTAACCATGGATGAACTGGTGAAGCAAGCGACTGGTGAAACACTCAATGCGAAGTTCTTCCAAGATCATTTGAAGAGCCGCTATTTATAAGCTTAATGCGGGAACAGTCACTCAGGCTGTTCCCGCGTTCCAACTTTGTTCAATTAAAGCCTTTGATTATCTGGTGCCGATATAGAGCGCTAATTAAATCTTGTTTAGTATGCAAAACGAGCATCACATAAGCTTTATTGTCAATGATTTCATATAGACAACGATAAGAACTATCTAATCTTTCCCGAAACTTGACTCCAACATCCAACAATGTCGGATTATATCTGTAACGTTCAGGGTCATCAGAGATAGCATCATAATTTCGGATTACTAAGCCTTCAGTAAATGCCACCACTTGCTCTTCTGAGTGGTTTTCAACTGCAAGCGATTCAATTTCTAATAAACAGTTAACGGCCATTTCCGTGAAGATGACTTCCAAAAGTTAGCTCCTAGCAGCACGAAGACGTTCTAATACTTCTTCTTTTGAGTGAACTCGACCAGCCACTACATCATCTTTGGCCATCATAGCCAACTTTAACAGCGCATTTGCCTGTCGTTCAGCATGGATGACTTTTTCTTCTTGTTCCCTTTCTTCTGCAGTTTGAATATACAGCTCCGCCGTACCATTTTTTGTTACTACACAGCCGCCTTTGAAGGCATCAGGATTACCAAGGCTATCTTTTGCAGCGCGTTGTGACATCGTATGAGTCTTGTTCATAGTGACCTCGCTAAAAAAGTTACACAAAAATTTTATGCCAATATTATGTCGAGGTCAAATATGGGCTCAATTTATCCCCAAAACTGCATATGCCACTGCTCACTGGAAAGGTGTTTGACGTTGACGGTATGATCCGCAACGGCCTGACTGACGTGCTCTTTCAGGCAATCAAACCATTCTAGAATTACCCATTCATTTTTCAGAACGACTTCAAAAGTCCTGAATGATAATCTGAGATATCCAAGGTAACACCATACTCTTGAACCCATTGATCGAGGTTCGCTTGAGCGGCATTTAAACTGTTCATAGTAATGGTGTTGTCATCGAGTTGCCAAAGCTGACGAGAGCCTTCGTAGCTAAATTGAAGTGCCAGCATCGCATTAACATTTCCATTTTGTGCCGCGGTTTGCAGTACTCGATTCTTACGGTGGATCAGATTTAAAGCCTGTTTAAGATCCCACACATACGCCACTTCACGCATTTTAGGGTGCGTTTTTAACTTTACTAACGTCACCACTACTCCAATTGCACTGACGATGACACCAAGTAAGTTCCAGTGAAAATGAGAACCTTGCTCTGCTGGGAATAGGTAAATCAACGTTTGAGAAATTGCCAAACTAAATGCAGACAAAGCCGCAATACAGGCGACAATCACGATATTCAAACGAGAACGGTATAGCTGCTTGTCGATATTTTGTAACTGCATCAATAATCCATTTTTTTAGCCGACTAAAGCCATATCAATAGTCTTAAATGAGTAGATGATTATACACATCACACTCGATGATTAATAAGGACGCTCGCTGATTATTGGTAAGGAGACGTATCTGTATATCGAACCACACAGACTTTCCTTTCTAAACGGCACCAACTGATAACCCACAACATTGTTGTCGGGGATCTATATTAACGTTGTTGAATCGACGATTGGTAGGGTTCAAAGCTAATACCATATTTTTCATATAGCTCAGCTATAGTGCCATTTTTCACTAGTCTTTCCATTTCCATATCAAAGATTGTAGCTAAAGCGCTTGAGTTCTCTGAATCAGAAAAAACCACGAAGAGTTTCTCTCCTTTTTTAGTCACGACAGTCACAAACTGTGATGCGCTTGTCGATCGCGCGTGCATGGATAAAGCCGAGCCATAATCTACCAACGCATCTACTCTTCCTTTTTCCAGCAGCTTTAATCCCTGCGCCACATTGTCTACTTCCACCTTTATCAAGCGCACACCTTTTAAAAATCCTTGGTCAAAGTCGTAACCTCTGACCCACGCGACCTTCTTTTCATCTAGCGAGCCATATCGACGATTTTCCCAATCGAGTGCGCCTGATCGAAATCGCACTACCACATCCTCTTCAATGCTGATGTGCCACCTTGGATAAAGAAAACCCAGATTCTCTTGCGGATAATAATAATCCCCAATGTAAGCATCGGCAGCTTTCTTCCCGACTAACTGCTTTGCTCGCTTCCAAGGCTTAGTACTAAGCTCGACTTGAATACCTGCGGAACTAAACACCGCGGTCACAATCTCCCAATATAAACCCGTGCCATCGCTATTAGTGTAACCTTGCCACTCTTCACTCACTACTTTGATAGTCTGAATTCTATCCGAGCTAGAAACTCCGCTGCACATGAAAATAGATGTAAGCACAAATATGGAAGTTAACTTCGACATCGTCCTCTCCTTACTACTAGTAAAGAGCATAGTTGAGGACAACAGGTGATGCGATATCCGTCGACTGATACTAAAGCTTTACGATTCTAATGAAATTCCAAGCTCTGTACGTTTTCGTTTACTTAGATTTAAAGCTGCCAAGCGATACGATTCTGATAAGTAGTATTTCAAGTCGTCGTCTAGCTCACCGGACGTTTGAGTTTGTTGAATCCATTTCATGCCTCGCGAGGCAAAATAAGGAGCGGGTCTATACCCTTCGCAATCACTCAGAAACTGGAAATTTAAGTCTGATGTTTTAAAAGTGAATGCGGCTTCACCATCATCACTCCAGCCACCGATGGCAAAGACTTTTCCACCGACTTTCCAAACGTGAGAATTACCCCATTGAATAACGTGGCTTGTCGCGGCGAACTCTCCGCAGAACTGATTAAACTCTTCGTAAGTCACTTTATTCTCCAATTGCCCATGTATACGAATGACACGAAAATAGCTCGGCTAGTGACAACACTATAACCTACAGACCATTTCCATCAGTCCATTGTTTTCTGAAGACTTGGAAAAGCCATGTGCGTGGTAGAGTTGTACTGCAGGGTTTTCAATAAACACCCTCAAGATGATTTTTGAGCAGGCTCGATCCCTTGCATGCTGTTTTATCAAGCTTATAGATTTAGAGCCATAGCCTCGGCCTTGAAACTGCGGCTCTAACTGGAAATCTCTTAGATACGTTGTTTCACCTTCGTCATAACTAAAGCGAACCAAACCAACTCGCTTTTCATCTACACAAATTTCAAAGTTATCTAGCTCTTGCCAACTTTCGATAAAGCGCTGATGATCCCACACTATTCCCCTGCTCTGATAATAGGCTGACATATTTTCTTGAGTCAAAGACTCGGCGTAATGAGAGTCCGAAGCCGGACTGAATACTAACTGCATCCAAGAAAACTCCTCTGATCAATTACTAAACTCTACACTTGATAGTCGAATACGATGATGTCTTCCAACAGAGGGCGGAACACATCTTTTAGCGCATCATGTTCTGGGTGAGGTAAATAGTTTTGTCGCCCAGCCTCATCCACAAACGTCATCAAGACTGAATGCGTATATCCTTGATTTTTGCCTTCAGGGCTATCGTTCAGTCCCCACTCCACCTCTAACACACCTTCAATTTTGTTAGGCATTTGCTCAAAAAGGGCTCTGAGCTTTTCAATTTCAGTTGACTGAGCATCTTGCTTAAACTTGATCAGTAATATGTGCCGAATCATGCGCGTCTCTACTTTTGTCTTTAGTAACGATAACTTAACATCGTTTGGCTGGCTTCGACCAGTAGAAAGCGCATGAAGAAAGGATCTAAGTCAATGACTCGACAGCGATGTAAATCTCTACCTCTTGAGCACCTTTGTAAAACTCAAAGTCCGTCGTATAAGAGCGCTTATGCTGGCAGTCTTCAGCAGCAAAGTAGTGCCACACTTCCTGCCATAGACTAATTACCGCATCGGGAAACTCCCCTTGGGCGGAAAACACCAGGTATTGACCAGTTTCTATATTCGTTTGCACAATGGCTTCTTGGGCTTCACCACTTAAAAAGTCGGAACAGGCAATCACATCATACTTGCCGTTATAATCTGACTCATAGTTGGTATACACACCATATATCCGATTTTCTGAGCTCAGCTTCGGGAATATTTCTTTGTAAAAGAACTCCCACAACTGTCCAATTTTAGCCGTTTCAGGTTGGCATTCGTCTGCATTCGTCGTTGTTACTGAAAGGCCTGTTACCCTAATTTCTTTGAAAGTCTGTAGTTCCATTCGTCATCTCATTGTTAGCTAAAGTGTTCTAAAACTTGTTGTTTGGACATCGCTTTCGATTGGTTTGAAAAGCAATAATATTTAGGTTTTTGGTCAATAAAGTACTGAACATCCATTTCCATTTTCTTGTGGCTAGGTAGTAGCCCCACTGGAATGTTGTAGCTGTTATCCGCTATAAAGCGGCTAAATAAATGCGTGCCACACTCAGTACAGAAAGCCCGAGTAGCCCAAGGAGAAGAACGATACTCTTTAACAAACGCTCTCCCTTCAAAAATGACGCTGGTCCCGCAGAAAGTCATGAGTTGAGGCCCGCCTCCCCATACCTGACAGGAACTGCAGTGGCACACTGTGAATTTCTGGGGGATCGACTCAATATGCACTGTTACTTTTCCACACAGGCAGTTCGTCTTGTTATTTGCAGACATCGCTTTACATCCAATCCTTGTTTAAAAATCGATGTGCAAACAGTAGCAAATCCTACTGACAACTTTTGTCAGTAGGAATGGCATAGAACATATTAATATTAGAGGGGAGAATTGGCTTGTTGGTTGGGTAACGCTTAGGGAGTAAGCGGTTCGCGATAGACCACTTTAAAACGCTCAAGAACCAATAGCATCTCTTCACTCGGCGCTATGTTTAGCTCTTCACACTCCAAAGAGAAAAACTTCCAATGAGCCTCACGCCACCAGCGAAGAGATTTGTCGCCCTCGCCTTCAGATGCAGCAAACTCCGCAGTCACTTGGTTGTATCGGCAGGTAGAAACAGACGTAATTTCAATGATGCACACTGGCTCACCTTGCCAATTGGTTACCACTTGCAGGTGACCGATTTGTGGCATTAGCTCGCCTTCATGACTGTACCAATACTCCATGCTACATGAAGCGGTTTTCTCGCCACGTAAGATCAAATCTGCACATAGGTTGGCATTGTGTTCATCAGCGCAGAAATAATCGGCACTAAATGAGATGTATTGCTGAGCGACGCTAGGGGGTAACGTCGCAAGAAATTGATCGAGATATTTTTGGCTTGATACTTCCATGACAGCCTCTGTGGTTTGGTAGCTGATGTAAAGACGTGTTGCTAAGCTTTCTTAACAAACTTGGCGGTCACCATCATTTCTCCCGCTCCATCAACTTTACAATCAAGTTCATGGTCTTTGCCTTCAACGATTCGTCTAATCACAGCTTTCGTGCCGATTTTAAGGACCAAAGAGCTACCTTTAACTTTTAGGTCTTTCGCTAGCGTCACTTTATCACCCTCTTCAAGGGCTGTGCCGTTGGCATCTTTCGCGGTAAACACGCTTTCATCAGGCTCGTTTGGGTTCCACTCATGAGCACACTCTGGGCATACTAGGTTGATTTGATCTTGGTAAACATACTCAGATTGGCAGTTCGGGCAAGGAGGAAAAGACATAGTCATTGTTCTTAGTTAGTGAAATTAGAACATATGATAGTGTCTCTCCCTCTCTGTTGCGAGTGATACGGCGAACTTTAGTGAAACAATCACTTACCTAACTCGCCTCTATGGGCTCCGACTTGAGTTGGGAAATAAAAGAGTTCAACTCTGACAGAGAACGAATGATGTGCACTGACTTATTCTCTTCAAAATTCTTTAAGCGCTGTTCAAAGTCCGCATTCCAAAATTTAGGGCTTAGCCGCAAGAATTTATAGCTCTGCATGCTGCCCTTAACGATGGAGCTCCCTTCCGGCCAACCTTCTGGTTTTACCGCTAGCCCCTTAAGCATACGTTTAGTCACCAACCAGTAACTGACGTAATATGGTAAATCGATATAGATTAACATATCGGCAGACTCAAGACGTTGGCTGAAAGAGTCCAAGGGGCCCAAGCCGTCAATGACCCAGCTGTCTGCGCTGAGAATATCTCGATGCTTTTTATCAAACACTTCCCTTGTCTCGGCCGTTCCATCTTTTCTGAAGGCAATAGAGTCGAGCTGGTGCAATGGTAAGTTTTTAATCAGAGCTAGTTGCTTACTCAGTGATGACTTACCACTTCCTGGCTTTCCAAAAACAGCGATTTTCTTCATATTTCCTCCGTCGACCAAATTGGTAAAATCCCAGAGGCAGAAAAACAAAACCCACCTCTTTCGGGTGGGTTAAACGAAAATAAACACGCAAAAACTCCACCATTCCTAAGGAATGATGATAATTCGAGAATCTTGGCGCGTTAGAATCATTTTCATATCAATATATTTGTATATAAATCATTCAGTGTCAATGGCAATAAATTTCAGGCCTATAGCTTTTACTCACTATTTTCTTTAGCGTACGTCATTAAGTACTGCTTTTCAGAAAAGCCGTATTTACGATAGAAACCTACCGCGCTGTCATTGTTCGACCAAACATGCAAATCAACCGAAGACGCATCACGAGATTGCGCCCAATGAACAAAGCTATCGACTAACTCCCTAGCTATGCCCTTTCCTCTTGAGGCAGGGCACACTATCAGCTCTTCTAGATAAGCATATAGCCTAGCCTGACTCCAACGACGCTCGGGGGTTTTAGTGATGGAACCTAACAGCACACCTACTGCAACACCATCAATCTCTTTTACAACGAGATATTGATTTTTGTCTGCGAGTATCTGCTTAAGCTCCTCAAGCGCTAAAACATCTTCAGTTTCGCGCACAACATTAGGCGCTAACTGCGCATTGTGCTGGTTTTCGAGAATAAACAACCTAACCAAGTCTGAATGGTCAGATACTACCGTTTTACGAATCATAGTTTTCTCTAACATTCTTGTTTTTGCCAACACGCATTATGAACACAATTAGTTGCGTTTCACCGCCACTACCGAAAACGTATGCCAATGTTTTTGTCTTCCCAATGCTGTTTCAGCTTTTTCATCGCGTTCAACAAATCGGATAATTTCAAAGTTTGAAAACAGGGCTTTAACATCTGACTCAGAGAGAGGAGTTGTCGGGCTACGGTAGTTATTTGCCCAAGAGTCTTTTGTCCCCATAAAGTCACCAGCAAACACGCCACCTTCTACTAGCGAAGACTCAATCTTTTTCCATGTAGCTGAGAAGCAACTTGGATCAGCGAAGAATAAACTACTGTTGGCAATCACAAGACCACATTGAGGGTAATCATAATCTTCAAATGAAGACTGCGAGATATCAACCAGAGCACTTTGCCCAAACCTGTCTCGACAAATTGCTATAGCATCGGGATTAACATCAAAGCCATGCACTTGGTAGCCTTGCCCGAGTAAATAATCAATATCGCTCCCCGTACCACACCCACAGTCAATCGCTACTTTAGTAGACGACTTGTTGAGCTTAACAACAAACTCCGTTCGCTTAAGATGAGGTTTAGCTAATGCTTTTTCGTAGTATTGACGCCAAATATCGCTGTGTTCATCCATATGCTTTATTCCTTGTTGAACCAGTCAACTTAGACCCTTTCTCCATTCTCTATGGCTTGACGCAAAGAGGCAATAAATTCACGAACCCTCCGGTTGTTGTCGGCATGAAGTTCATTACCGCAAGACTCATCTCGATAAAAGATCTCCGGATCTGAATAGATGGGTAAGCGTAATTTTTCGTAACTCATGATTGTTCCAGCGTTTGCACACTTATAAGCCCTTGCATAAGGTTTGACGAGGTGTTTATTTGCAGGCTTGAGGCTACGTTCAAGTTGTCCTTGTAACAATGAAAAGAACAGGGTTTCACTATGATTTGCGTACATCAAATGCCCAAACTCATGTTCAAGGACATAAGGAGGCGCATCATCCGCTAACAAAATGAAACCACGGTTAAACTCCCAGCGCGTCATGCCATTGATGTTTTCTTCAAATATTGGGTGACGGTAATCAAGAACAAAAACGAAGTAGCTTAGCGGATCATGCTCAATTGAATCTAACCGCTCTTTACCAATGGCATTGCGACCTTGCAAATAGACTTCTTCTAGATACTCCGTATCTGAAAGACCAAAATCGACATATTGATATGATGCCAGTTGACGCATAAGTGGCAAACAAGAATTCGCTAGTGTTTGGTTTGCAAACTCTATCTGCTTGACGGCACTACGCTTTCCGAAAAATTCTTTTAGTGGACTATCAACAAAATAATGCACTTTGGTCGATAAAATCGTCTCGTCATGACTACACCTTGCTAAATCCAAATTATCCAAGTCGAGAGGGGTTTGATCGGGTCTATTTAGATAGAAAAGAGCCGCAGTGACAACAAGAGATGCGATAACTAAGACTTTTTTCATAGTTTTACTTTAAACTCATAAAACTCTTGTTCAATGCTTTATCCAATGACCTTCTTAAGACACTCAACTTGTTTTTCTAATAATTGACCGTCACCTGAAGAATAAGATTTAGCTACATTGATCCATTGGGTACCCGTCTCGTCGATATGCTTAAATTCCACTTGCAGTGCATAACGCGAACAGCGGCTTAGGGAAAATAGAAAACCAACAACACTCAAACTCACTGCGATACCAATTAACCATGAAGGAGCAGGACTGAACTGATTGACTACTAGCCAAGCTGATCCTGAAAATAACGCAAGCCAAAAGATCATTTGACCCAAATTATCCAATAACGACATGCGCTTAAATTTAGCATTGGTAATCTTTGCAAGTGGGTAGCTATCTTTTTTGAAATGAAAATTATTGGTATCAATTTGGAAATCAGATTCTTTAAACATTTTAGATCTTGCCCTTATTATTGTTCTTCGACTTATGTAAGTACTTCTTTGCGAATTCTCTTAGTACCTTCGCGTTATTCTTTAAATCTTCGGAGCCACACAATTCGCCATTGAAAATAGTGTCAGGATTAGAATAAACAGGAATGATATCTCGCTCATACGACATGATAGTGCCGCGTCCAGAGCAAACAGCTCCAAACGCAAACTTTTCACTCTTGGGATACGAACTGATAAGGTACTCGTTAATATCAAAGTTAACCATCTGTTCTTTTAGCGTTTTTATATCGTGTGAAGCGCCGCTCAGATGACCAATTTCATGCTCCATAACATGATCATGACAATTCAACGCTATATTAAAAAACAGCGAAGAGCTCGATGAATAGCCGCACCATTTGGATTGGTAGCTGTCATTAAAGTTGGCAAACACAATACCTTTAAAAATAGGAACGCCGTCATTATTGTACTCTGGAAAGTCACGTTCTATAGATAACTTTAGAAACCGCTCAGACACATCAACGTCCTTAAACCAGCTACTATCAATCGCTGGGACATATTCAATATGAGTCACTTTGCGAGATATTGGTATACACGAATTCTCTAGGGTCATATTAGCGAAAGCCATCCAAGCATTTATTTTCGCTTGTACAAACTCTTTAGAATATTCGGCTAACACATCATCATTAATGTATAAATGCACTTCAGTTTCTAGCAGAGTGTTGTGATCACACCGCGGAAGCTGCAGACTGCTATCAGCCATGACACTCCCGTGCACGAAAGCGGAAGCTAACAGTAAGGTTGGTATTTTCATTTCATTGAACCACAGCTATTGGCGGCCTTTTAAGCCCAACAGCATCAAGAGATATAGCGAATGCTCGCCTTAACCATATGAAACAAAATACATTATCAGAATTTATAAAACAAGAACAACCAATTACCACAAGTTGGTAATTGATGGTTGAGCCAATTTGCGCGAGGGGAAAACAAATAGGGTGAAGAGGCAGCCGCACTGCCTCTTAGTTGAAAATGTTATGCCAATTACCCGGCTCTTGCTCCATTTGGCATCGGGGCTTCAGGACAAGCCAAACACGGTTGAAGCTTATCTTCATAGCCAATATCAAACAGCATACCTTGGGAGACTTCACCCGCCATTTTTCTCTCAGGTAAGTTGACCACAAACAAAGCCTGCTTCCCTTCGATTTCTTTCGGGTTTTCACGTTCTTGCTTAATACCTGCCAATATAGATCTTGTATGGTCACCGAAATCGACGGTAAGTTTCATCAGTTTATCGGACTTTGCAACCTCACTGACTTCAACAATCGTCCCCACTCGGATATCAACTTTAGCAAAGTCTTCAAATGCGATAGTTTCTTTAATAGGTGCATGATTCATAAACGTTTCCTTAGACTACTTATCAACGCGTTAAAACTAATTACTTTATCTATTTGCCATAGGGTGGTCTGGGTGCAGCTGAAGCAAATCCCAAAGATTGCCGTACAAGTCTTCAAATACGGCAACGGTGCCATAGTCTTGCTCCTTGGGTTCTCGAACAAAGTGAATTCCAATCGATTTCATTCGCTCATAATCACGCCAGAAGTCATCGGTACTTAAAAACAGGAACACGCGCCCACCAGATTGATTACCAATAAAATCATGCTGCTCAGGTTTCGATGCTTTAGCGAGCAGTAGGGTCGCACCATGTGAATTCGGCGGAGCAACAACGACCCAACGCTTGTCTTGCTCTGGCTGGTAGGTGTCTTCAATCAGTTCAAACTGAAGTTTGTTAACGTAGAAGTCTATGGCATCGTCGTAGTCTTTGACGACTAAGGCGATGTGAACGATGTTTTGCTTCATTTTCTACCTAATGAATTATCTTATTCTGGGTCGTTATATTAACCATTTAAATGATTTAGTTAAGAATTCTCGTGCATTTTCTCTGACTATTTCACCGTGAGACATCACGAGAACACTTGGATTCCACCTCAACAAACATTCAAGGTGCTTACGAGCTTCCGCTTTGCCAAACATAAAGCTGAGTCGCCAATCGACAGGCATTTTGCCATTGGGAGCCAGTATACCGACTCGCTTCGCGACCACTCTTTGCCAATAGTTAAACTTTCGACCGGAAAAGTTCTCGACCAAATCTGTAACGATCAATGTGTGTGATTGTTTATGAAAGAAAACACATTCTTCCATCAACGGAGAACCAGTGAAAAGTACCTGTTCGATATCTGATTGCCACTCCCAAACATAATCACTGTTTAATGAGGCGTTAAAGTAGATGTCTCGGCGTTTTTTAATCACTTCATCAGTACCAAATACCTGAGCTTCAGGAAACGCACTAATCCAATCAGGGAGAAAGAGATGATGCAGATGATTTGGGGCGATTAGAAATTTTACCGTGCCTAGACTTTCTAATTGGCTCTGGACTTCCTCGGTCAGCTCGATAGGACTGTGAACCCAAAGCTCACCATCAGTAAGCCTAACGATTGTCATTCTAGTTGAAAAAGGCAGTCCGAAGAACGAAACCGTACTGCCATCAAAAATCCATATGTCGTTAGCTAGCTTTTCCATGCCACGCCCCTCTTACTAGCTTATTAAAACCTTAAACCTAGCGCTTTTAACTCGTCTTCAGCTTGCTCAGCCGACAAGAATTGAATCGCGTGCATCCCAACGCTTTTAGCACCTTCGACGTTATGCGGCATATCATCTAGAAACACACATTGCTCGGCTATGAGCTGATTGCTATTGAGTAAGGAGTGGTAGATTTCAGGTTGGGGTTTTAGCAAACCTAAGTCAGCGGAAACTGTAGCAGCGTCAAATAACGGCCAAAAGTCGTATTCTGTTTTTAGGAAGTCGACAATTTCAACTACGTTGTCCGTCAAGGCATAAACACCATAGCCAGCAGCTTTAACCTTCTTTAGTAAATCGACAGATCCGTAAAGCTCAATTAAAGATTGCTTAACGTAATAGAACAAGCGATCACAATCTTGCGGTGTAAAATCTAACTCAAGCTGGTATCGATCTTTGGCTTCAATTTCGTTGAGAAAACCTCGATTGAGATCAAGCCAAATGTCACTCATAAAGACTTTCTTTGCGAGCTCTTCAGGTTGTTCTACATTGCCAAATGTCAGCCTCACAATCTCCAGTGGCGCCCAACGTACAATCACATTACCGACATCGAAAACAACATTCTTAATTACTGTGTTCTGCATAAGCCCAACCGACCTTTATGTTTATAGTGAAGTAAATTTCATGATTGAGGTTAACTCAGTTTTTCTAGTAACAAATGGCGAAAACTCACAAAACCTGCCATACAAATACTCAGTTGATACTCATCGCATGTTTGCGATCAAAAACGGAGCGATAATCGCTCCGTTGTTTATTCCAATCCTTTAGCGTCTTCTATTAAGATTACGCCTTTCTGAGCCAACTCATTGGCAACATTGTCCGCATTGTCGGGAAACACGGCTCTGGTTGAGGCGAGATTGAGTATTACTTTAAAACCCGCACCTAAAAGCTGTTCAACCGACTTTTTCACACAATAATCTAAAGCGAGTCCGCCAACAATAACGGTTTCTATTTGCCTAGCATGTAAGAATTCGATCCCGCCAGTAGAAAGGGTATCAGCTTGATCGTGATAAAACGACCCATACGGGTGGGCGTCAGGGTCAATACCTTTGTTGATTTGGAAATCATAGTCTCGAATTTCAGGTAAACCCGGTAGCAATTCCACACCAGATGTGCCCACAACACAGTGAGGATTCCACTTAATGTCCACCTCAGGAAGGCCAACAGGTTCAAGCATATTTTCAGGCGTTTCAGCCTCCCATGCTGCGCCAGGTGGATGCATGTCGCGAGAAACTAAACGCACTGAAGCTTTACTGTGATTGCACTTGAGTTCCTCAACAATCTCTAACGCGCCCTGTACAGGCAGCTCTTTAGGGCATAACTCGCTAAAGCCTTTCTGCGGGTCAACATCAATCGAGGCCGTTGTCGTTTTATCAATCTTAATCGTCTGAAATTGCATTACTCTCTCCTTGCGTCATCATCGCAGGCAGGTTTGGAAATAGGTTACACACATTTCACCAAGGCTATACACTTGGGCTGGCTTGCCACCTTTACCACGGTTTGTTGAAGCCATTTTATTCGCACTGACAATGACTCTGGTATCAATCAATCGGCGTTTCACCGTCATGCGATTCACCTCTACACCAAATTTTGCGTATGCGGCAATGATGTCTGAAACAAGAAATTCTTTGTCTAAAGCAAACAGCGCGACTGAGGTGTATTCAACCGCCGCTCGTAGCTTTTTCCACGCAAGCTTAATCAAATCGGCATGGTCAAAAGCCAGTTCAATCTCATCATCCAGAATACTATTAAGTGGAAACCATCTCAGTTGCTCTTGGCACAAGCCACAATTCTCGATTTGCTCGACATTCGCTTGGTTGAGCAACGCATAATGAGCAATGGTGACACTCCAACCTTCTGGGTCACGCTTAGGGTTACCTTCTACCATCGGTTGGCTAATATAATTGGGGTAAGTATGTATTTTTTGGCGACAAATACGCTTACGAGCAGCATCAAAATCTTGGTCAGCTTGCTGCCCTCCCTGATTAGATAAATCCTGCTCAAAGACAAACCCACCAGGGATTGACCATAAGCCATGTTCCGGTCTGTCTAGGTTGTTTCTTTTGATCAGTAAGGTCTCTAACCCTTCATCACCTAACCTAAGGCATATCATGTCAATGGTGACAATCATCGTACGACCCCTAACTCCTTAATTGTTAGATACATTACCACCACAACGTATAATATCAACAGGAAAGTAACAATACGTGACTTACCTTACCATACTCACTTCACCCCTTACTTCTATAAGCATATATCTATTCAACAAAAGTAGAATAGACAAATTCCAATCAAACTAACTATAGTTAATAACATAATTTGACAAACCCTAAGTGCTTATTTAAAGTTCAGTACAACAATAAAGCCCTAAGAAACATAGGATGGCTGAATGACCGCCAAGCTTTTTAACGACAACATCATCCAAAGCGCACTTGATCTCGATGTCTATAAGATCAACATGATGCATGCGGCGCGAAAGTTTTATCCAGATACCCAGGTTCGCTATGAACTTATTGTTCGCTCAAACGAAGATTTATCTGGTTTAAAAGACGACGTTAATAACGAGATTGGCAAACTCGCACAAATTACATTCAGCCAAGAAGAAATCGCTTACCTTGAGGCGAAAGCCCCTTACCTTGATCCAGACTTTCTCGGTTACTTGAGTGAGTTCGAGTTCAGACCTCTGCAACAAGTCAGCGTAACCACACTTGATGGTCAACTTCGTGTTTCGATTTCAGGGCTTTGGCATGAAACCATTCTCTACGAAACACTCGTTATGAGTATTATCTCTGAAGTGCGTAATAGAACTCGATGGAATGCCATTCCTTATTCGCAGTTTGCCAGTGTGCTGGAAGAAAAAATCACTTATCTCAAGTCTGAATTAAAACGCAGAAATATTACTCATTTCCAGTTCTCGGAGATGGGAAGCCGACGCCGTTTTAGCGCCCAAGTGCAGCGTGACTTAGTCAGCCACCTTCACCAGCATGCACCTGAACTGATGAGCGGTACAAGTAACTACCACTTAGCCAAACAATTTGATTTAACGCCAATCGGAACGGTGGCACACGAATGGTTTATGGCTCACCAGCAACTGGTGGAGCCAGCTCAGTCGCAAAAGGTCGCCTTAGACAAGTGGCATCAAGCATTTAATGGCAAACTCGGCATTGCACTAACAGACACCATAGGTATTGATGCGTTTTTGCAAGACTTCACTTATGAACGTGCAAGTGTCTATGCTGGCGTACGACACGACTCTGGAAGCCCATTTGACTGGGGTGACAAAATGATTGCTCATTACAAGTCACTGGGTATCGATCCAAAGTCAAAAGTGCTGATCTTTACCGACGGGCTGAACTTTGAACGCGCACTGGAAATTAGCGAGTACTTTGCAGATCGCGCTAACATCAGTTTCGGTATTGGTACATTTCTGGCGAATGACATGGGCGATTGGTCGGATGAAAACAGCCGTTACCAACCGCTGTCGATGGTCGTTAAAATGACAGAGTGCAATGGCGCCGCCGTCGCGAAAATCAGCGATGAGCCGGAAAAAGCCATGTGTGAAGACCCGATCTTCCTTGCCGATTTAAGACAAAGCTTTGGCCTTGAGTCCAAGTACGATAAAGCAAGCTAAAAGCCCAGCATAAGAAAACGGAGCATTGCGCTCCGTTTTTTTGCTTTATAAGAGCTTAAAGGCTCATGATTTTCTTAAACTCTTCTTCGGAGTACTTCTTCTCTGTGCTCTTAGTTAAGTCTGTCATCATCTTATATCTAAGCTCAGTTGCCATACTTAACGTGCGTTTAAGCTGTCCATAAGAGTAATCTGCGGCCATATTTAAGGCTGCCTGTTTGTCGGCTTTGTACATGCCTGTTAGCGTTTTATCTAAATGTTTCACTTGCTTGTAGAGTTGGGTTTCTTCTTCATCCCAAGTCGCTTTTAATATCGGCAAATATTTATCTGGGTTAGCAGAAGCCAATGCCGTTAAGCTGCGGAACTGCCAGTAAGCAGAGTCATCACTATAGGTGTCATCACCAACTTGGAAGGCCTTAGGGTATTGTTGCAATGTGGAGTACAGCGGTACTAACACCGACTCTGGCAACACGCCAAAGCTCTGCCAAATCACGCCTTGAAGTTCATCTGGCATGTTAGGACGCAATTGAATAACGTGCGATTCTAGCTGACGCTCTACACGAATTGGTCGTTTCGCTTTGCCTTCTAGAGCAGTTCCGTCATAAGTCGCACTCAAGACTTCCGCGACATCTTTCACCGATATTTTCTCGTCAGGCTTCATAAACAGCGGATACTGTGCAAGTCGACTTTGTTGGTACTTAGATGGAGTTAACATTTTCTGCCCTAGCCATTCGCGGTCAATATTGTACTCATCCCCTATTACTCCGAAGGCCTTGGCAAAGTTGAACGATTTTTTGTCTGCTTTGTCGAGAAGCTTATGTTGCTCCACGAACTCAAACATGCCTTTCGAATGCAGAACATCTTTGCTCGCGAGATTCACGCCATGTACGCGCAAGCCATTGGCAATCATCGCATAGCTATCATCTGGCACTTTTACCGCAATCCAATGGTGACCAGAACCAATTTCAAACAACCAAGCTTCGTTGATGTCCGCAATGTAGAGGCTGTTGCCCTCTCCTGCACCATACGTTTCGATGTATTGACCCAGAAGCTTTACAGCTTGTTTAGCATTTTCAGCTTGCGGAAGAATTAAGGTAGGAATAATCGCTTCGATCACACCATTGTCGACTAGAGGATCAACCTTAGCGACTTTGTCGTTTATTTCTGCACTGGTCGTCGCGGAGATGGCAACGTTATGCTCATTGATGCCGCGCTCTTCATAGAACTTGCCATCACTGTCGACAGTTTTCGCATCCCAGTCTGGTATCGCGGAGTAGGCATAAAAGTGCTTCGGCATAGGAACAACTAAACCATTGCCAAGTGTCCAGTCTCCTTCTGGATTGTCTTGTGCTGGCCGATACTCTAAGTATTTGTTCCAGTTATTGATACCAAAGTCTTCGTTACGCGCAATCATTATACTGCCATCGCTAGACGCCCCTTTGCCGACGATAAGACCAGTACAAGCTATCGCATTACCACTTAACGCGACAGCTACAGCAGTTGCTAAAAAGGATACAGACCATGTTTTCATCTTAATTCTCCGCATATGAAACGAGATAGAACCTAAGTTCACGTCAGTTGTATTTGCAGGGTTGTTATTGTCACTCAATGAGAATGTTTTCGACTGAGTGTACTGACCATTCGATGAGAATTTTCTTCTTCTCGTCACATTAATGACAATTTTAATTAAGAATAATTATTTGAAAAATATGCAGTTTTTGCATAATTTCATTAAGCGTTTCTAGAGGTCAACTTTGACAGTACTCCAACTGAACTTTGTGCACAATTGTTTAAGCTCAGCCACTTCAGATTCGGTTTGCGACACTAACCAATCCAAAATCTCATTGGCAATAGGAGTATGGTTTTTCTGATAACAATAGTATTGCCAATCACTATGCTGTAAAGCAATGGCTTCAGGACATTTAAGGAACTTTCGTTTGAGTTCAGGTAATACCAATAGCAAATCCGTTACGGTAACACCCTGCCCAGACAGACAGGCACTAAGTGCCAGATCTAAACTAAAAAATACCGTGTCACGACCGAGCTTTTTCCCTTTAAGATCCGCGTTAGCAATCCATAGTTTCCAGTCCTGATGATCTAGCGTGGCATGCAAATGAGGAAGCTTGAGCACATCTTCAATCTGAATACTCTTATCTGACAGTAATTCGGCATAAACTGGTGCCATGTACTCGGCGCGCAAGAAAGTCACACCCTGTTTACCCAGATATCTCTCTTTTTGCCGAGTGTTGATGATTAAGAGATCGCAATCTTCTGATTCGAGTACGGGATCTTCTTCGATAGATGGGATGATCACTATCTCATGCTCAGGGTATCTCTCATTGAGCATAGCGACATTGGGCATCAAAACACGCGTGGCATAACTCAATGCACTTTTGATCACGATGCGCTTTTTAGCCGGAGCCTTCCATTGCGCGATTAATGACTCTAGGTTATGGAAATTTTGCCTCAGTACTTCATACAAGTCTTTCCCTTGAGCGGTCAATTCGATACTGCGATGTTTGCGATTTAACAGCGACGCATTCAACTCGTCTTCAAGTTGTTTTATCTGTCTACTAACAGCACTTTGCGTGACGTTTAGCTCATCTGCAGCTTTGGTAAAACTCATTAGGCGTGCCACTGCCTCAAACACTTTTAATCCATTGTGCGAATAAGGAAGACTGGAATAAGGGCTCATATAACTCTCGCATGATCTGAACTCATGCCAGAGTGGCATAAATGTCATTTGAACGCCAGTCTGATAACCCTTACCTTTATGTGATAATGATCACGAGGCTCCCAATGAAAAAAATTCTCTCTCTCGCTATACCACTTATCATCTCGCAAATGATCTCTATGGCATTGGTACTTACTGATGTTTGGATGATGTCGCGATTAAGTGTGTCTGCAATTGCAGCAGGAGGTTTAGGGGCTTCAATCTACTCATTCGTATTTATCGTGGCGAGCAGTACCGTGGGCTGCGTCGCGAACTTAATTGCCATTGCCTACGGCCAGAGAATTGCTCGTCCAGAGTTTGGCAACCAACAGATTAGACTAGCCGTTAAAGGGGCGGTACTGCTGTCAGTGATTCTAAGCCTAGTGCTTAGCATCAGCTTCATGTTTGTTCCCCAGTTACTTGCGATCGCGAATCAGCCGAGTGAACTCGCAGCACCTGCAATGCAATATGTCGATACATTGAAATGGGCAATGCTGCCTTCTTTGCTCCTTCTCGTGCTGCGAGGCTTAACCAGTGCTTTCGGCAATGTGCGTTCGATTATGGTGATGTCATTGCTGACCGTCGCGTTAAACGTCCCAATCAGCTACGTACTTGCATTCACTATGGACTTAGGGCTCGCTGGCTTAGGCGCAGGGACAGCACTTGCTGCATTTATTGTCATGATTGGCTACGCCGCATGGGTATTTAAACGCCCAGAGTATGCCTCTTTTGCTCCTTGGCTTAACAAGGATGAGTACTCGCTATCCTTGCTGACTCCGTTACTGGCAATGGGATTACCGATCGCTTTAGCTGCATTACTAGAACACGGCCTAATTTACGGCGGCACACTCATGGCTGGCACCATCAGTATCGCAGCCTTAGCCTTACATCAGATCCTTCTACAATGTTTGAGCTTTACGTGGAACATTAACTTTGGTTTCTCTCAAGCAGCCGCCATTCTTGTTGGCCAAGACTTCGGCGCAGAAAACTACGATGGCATTAAGCGTACCGCTCTTCGTAGCTTTGGTATTACAACAGTGCTCAGTATCATTCTTGCGGGAGGCTTTATGCTTTGGCCAGAGCTTATCGCAGGTATGTTTAACCTTGATGGTGAACTCACGCACTTGCTAGCAATGGTACTTTGGGTTGTTGCGTTGTCATTCATCGTTGACGCATGGCAGCTGTTGGCTATCAACCTACTACGCGGAATGAAGATTGTTATGGGCCCAACCATCATGACAGCGATTGGCTACTGGGTGTTTGGTCTGCCAGCGGCGTGGCTGTTAATGCCGCACTTCGAGCTAGCGGGCATCTGGGGTGGTATTGGGATAGGTTTAGGAGTTACCGGTGTATTGCTATTAGCCCAACTGCTCATGGCAATCAAGAAGCAGCGCAATACAGATTCTCTTGCTGTAGCAATGGGCTAAGCGTAGACTCTCGCTACCATCATGCACTGTTAAGCGAAACATCAAGTCATGACCGATCTAGACATTGAATTTGAACACATCTACTTGGAAGTGAAAGCAGAACGTTGGCCACAAATAGAACGCTTTCTGTTTAGCTATTACTGTTATCGAGAAGGCTTCGTCACGAGCAAAAACAAGCCCGATTGGGAAACCGCTCGTGTGAAGGCTCCGCGATCAAATGGTGTTCAAGATATTCGAGACTCTGCATTAGAACCAATCGTACCACTGAAGGTAGTCATCGGCGAAATCAAGCGTTACTGGCGAGATGGAGAGCTAACACCAAACTCCCTAAGGCGTATTCTAGATAGCTTACTTCACTATGCGACCATCTCGAAACAAGAACTCACAGAACTTAAAAAAGCTGGCCTGCAAAACGCAATGCCAGCTTGTTGGTATCAGAGTGAAACAAAAGACACACATTCTAGAATTAAAACTATAAATATCTGTCCTCAATTACCCACCAAATGAGGTTTAGCTCGAACCATGCGAAAACTGAACTTTCGTAACATCAACCCAGTTTTGAGTGCCAACATAATCATTGGTTGGATCAGTTAAACTTCCACCAGTCTGTTGGCTAAATGTACCGTTACCTGGAACGTAGTCAACACTTGACGGTGATTCGGCGTCAGTGACTACTACATTCACAGGGGTCGAAGGGGTGATGGCTAGAATTTTTTGCTTCATCTCCATCCATTCACCGTTGTTATGCGTTACCGTTAGATCTTTGTTAAGTCTAAAGCCGAGCGACCTTTCAGTAACAACATTGTTCTTAGTAAGTTTGTAAGCTCTAACTCCACCTAAATCACTTGAAAAAATATTAGTTACACCCGCACCAAGAACAATACCGCTAAGTTTACGAACACGATACGTAGTGCCTGATTTAGTGTACTCTACAAAAAAGTCAGCACTAGACGTCCAGGAACCATATGTAGCTAGACCAGCTCCATTTCCAATCAAAAATCGAATATCACCATCGTCATAAGAGCCACTGTTGTTGATGTCAAACGTAACAGTAAACGTAGATTTACCAATACTATCTGGCCAGTTGTTGTTTAAATATACTTGAACCTCAAACCAGTTTTTCATCGATGTTGTATCATAGACATCAGTATAGATTGCATGCTCCTCTACAGTGTTTGTATCTGCAGGTCCTCCACCAGAACCGCCGCAGCCAAATAGCGCTACACTTAGACAACCTAGCAACATGTACTTATTGTTTGTTTTAACCATTATCCGAATCACTTATAAATTGTTATGTAGATTTAAAGCAAGTCTCTTTTATAAAATAAGAATATACATGTCAACGCATACATAACAGTAACAGATACTAATCACATATAACTGATTTTAATGGTTAAAAACCAGGCAGTTATACAAACAACAGCTGGCCTGCAAGACGCAATGCCAGCTTGTTGGTATCAGAGTGATGGAAGCGAGTTATTTGAGCGCTATTGCGTGGCTCATATTGAGATAAAAAAATAAGTGCGCTTAGAGCATCTTCAGTCATATAGGCGGAAGTGTATTTCACCACTCTACCTGTATCTAGAGAATTACGGTTGTTGTATGAAGAAACCCGCGCTACCAATTGATTGGTGTTCTTCTGTCGCTATTACTCGACCTCCAATTGTATTCTGCTCTTCATAATTTCCACCATGATAGATCGCCAATTGAGTAACACCTGTCCCTGCAATAAAACCAATAAGAATTCCATGCTCACCTTGATAGGGTTTAAATTGCCTTAACTGATCATCATTATTCAAGTCTAGATTAAGATAGTTTGCACAACTATCTGGGTCGGAAAGAGTAGTTTCAAAAATCATCATCTGATTATCGCCCTGAGTGGAGAATCCAGTTGGATTAGTCTGGCAGTACTTGTTTCCATTATCAAAAATTGAGGCGACAAGTTTAAGAGAGCCATTTCCATCTTCAGTAAATTCATAGTGATTGTAGGTTTTAGAGCTAGCATAGCTATTAATATGCCCCCAAACGGTATTAGGTAATGTAGGTACTCCATCTACCAATTTGTTAGTTTCAATAGGCTGAAATAAAATATCTGCCGTTGAAGAGTGTACGCGTGGTGCTACTAGCTTAAATCCATTACCTGTCGTTCTAAAAGTTATATCGTTCATCGCTATGGCATCAATTTGAGCTTTCTGAGCGGATGGTAAAGATTGCTTCCAGTTGCCAAACAACCAGGTTCCCGAACTATTTTTTGCGTTCCTACGTAATCCCCAATCTATCGGGGTCTCATATCTCAATACCAGCTCTTCAGGGGTTTGAGTATTATTGGGGTTGTACTCACCTAAAACGTTAATGAACTTCTGATTACCCAGTTCATCTATACCGACAATATTCCCATACAATTCTTGTCCGGAAAGATTATGATAGCCAAAAGCAATGCCCATATATTCTGGAGAGCTATCTGAACGACGTTTTAAATCGGCTGAATCGCTATTACCGACTGTAGTAATATAGAGTCCACTCGGGTAAACAATTGTCGTTTCATTGATTTTGTTTTCGTTGCCTTTGATGTTTGCATTGCCATCACCACCGGAACCACCACATCCGACTACCAAGGTCGTTAAAACTAGAGCGGCTATTAAAGACTTAATCATTGTACTACCTTCCAAGTTTCCAAAAATTTGAGCACTACTTTGCTGTGAATGAAACACGATCACAGCCCATAGGGAGAGCGAGCTGATTTATCTTTTTGGAAGGTATTAAGAGATTTAATTTAATACAAAAAACGTTTAACACAAAAGTTAAATAAAATGTCTTTTTATATTTATATTTCTGTTTTAAAAGAGTTTTTAAACACCTGCTATATTCTATCGTCGATAACGGATCTTAGCCGGAAACACTAGCTGTTCGGGTTGTCGATTGGGCTTATTTAACAGAGCCTTTCCTGATTCAAATAAAGCTTGTGCAATCAAGTCACAATCTTGTTCTACCGAATCTATTTTAATTGGCAGACAATCTAAAATATCGTAGTTATCAAAGGTTGCGATACGAACATCAGACATCAGTAAGTTCTTTTCCGTCAAATAACGCAATACGCCTTCTAGCAACGAATATGAGGCGGTAAATACAGACTTTGGTACTCGGCCATTTTTCTCGACCACTTTGGCCATCATGTCGTAACCAGAACCAGGCTGATAGTCTTGGTGAAAAACAAACTCATCCCGATACTTGATTCCGGCCTGCTGTAATCCCGCTTGGTAACCAGAGAAACGCTCCCTACTCGGTGAGAGATCCAGTTGCCCACCGATATAAAAACACTCATTAAGGCCTTTCACTAAGTTCGCAACGACCTCTTGAGTCGCGCTAGCAGCGTCCGTTTTAATATTGGTAAAAACGCTGTCTTCAAATACTCGGTCAAAAAGAATAACAGGCGTCGTCTGTTTCAGTGGCTGTAAGTCGTTCTCACTAGTTTGAGACGTCGCAATCAATAACACATCAACTTGCCTGTCGACCAAGCTTTGAATCGCCTGCTTTTCCATTTCTGGATCATCGTCTGATGATGCGATTAACAGCTGGTAACCTTCACTACGACAAAGCACCTCCAACCGTTTTGCGATAGTAGCAAAACCCATGTTGGTCAGATCAGGAATGACAAGCCCTGCAGTATAGGTCTGCTTAGACTTCAACGCCCGCGCATAAATGCTCGGCGAATAGTTGTTTGCCACAGCGATAGCTTCTACTTTCTTTACTGTTTCTTCATTTATGCGGTGCTTTTTAGCATGACCATTGAGCACAAAACTTACGGTCGATTTTGAAACACCTGCCAATTCAGCAATATCTGCTAGCTTAAGCTTTTTCGTTGTCATTCTTTTCCTGTTAATGCTCGTCGTCTAAGAGTGGCGAACCCTGCCCTATTCTACTGGCATCAAGCAATATAGCTAACTGTTTGCACGTCTTATCGCTTTATCGATCCTAGTGGCATCTAAAAGATCGGATTGGATCACAATTCACTCTCTTAGCATTCATTATAACTCGATTTAGCTATTAGCTAAATCGTTTTAGCTCTATAATTGGAGCATCGTTATTGAGAGATTAGAGGTGACAACTATGAACAGAGTTTGGGTGACAGGCGACGCCGTCGTTGACCTAATTCCTGATACCGAATCAACCTACTTAAAATGTCCAGGTGGCGCGCCAGCCAACGTAGCGGTTGCGATCGCTAGGCTCTGTGGAAAAAGCGCATTCTTTGGTCGTGTTGGTCAAGATCCCCTTGGCAGGTTTATGAAGAACACACTCGCTGATGAACAAGTAGATACTGAGTTTATGCTGCTTGATGACGCACATCGCACTTCGACAGTGATCGTCGACCTAGATGACAGCGGCGAGCGCAGCTTTACCTTTATGGTTAAACCCAGTGCCGATCAGTTTTTAGCTGAAAGTGACATTCCTCAGTTTAAGGCAGGCGAATGGCTACACGTGTGCTCGATTGCATTGGCTAACGAACCGAGCCGCAGCAGCACTCTTAAAGCGATGCGCCAAATCAAAGCCGTTGGTGGATTTGTTAGCTTCGATCCAAACCTACGTGAAGAAGTGTGGGCACAGCCAGACGAACTCAAACCCGTGGTCAAACAAGCGATTGCGCTCGCTGACGTAGTAAAATTTTCTGATGATGAACTGATGTTTCTGACCAACACCAGTTCGCTTGATGATGGATTAAAAGCCATTGAAAGCGATAGCAACTCATTGGTTCTTGTCACTCAAGGTGCAAAAGGTGCGCTTGTTGTCTTCGAAGGTGAGCAACGTTTGCTCTCAGGTCAAACCGTTAAGCCAGTCGACACGACTGGTGCGGGCGATGCGTTCGTAGGTGGTTTGTTAGCCAAACTGTCGCAACACAGTGACTGGGCGAACAGTTCAAATATCGAGGCTGCAGTTCAATGGGCGAACGGTTGTGGTGCTTTAGCTACGACTCAAAAGGGTGCAATGACCGCGTTACCAACTCAACAAGCATTGTTAGAGTATATCTAGATGTAATACCAACCAGAATAAATTTCTGGTCATTCTTGCTGGTTAAAATCGCTGATAGCAGCGTTATAGCTTTTGTAGGTAGGTCTACTAGCTAGCTGCAATCTATGCCTTGCTCTAAGCGATTTTTCCTGCGCAATTATCTGATCAGCTATTTATCCCGATTGGTATAATATGAGAACGAGCAGATAAACGAAGGCCCCGAGAACTGTACTCGGGGCCTTTTTTTCGTCAGAGACCAGCAATTTTAGTTTGAACTGAAAGGCGCATTGCTCGCATTTAAGCGTCTGTATCTTGCATCAAGTGACGTGCCTTTAATTGATATCCCAGTTGCGTTTTCCGCTGTAAACACTCGTGATGTCATTACCGCTTGCCCACCGTTAACAAACACTTCAATTGAAGAGTTGTCAGCCAAAATACGTAGATCAATTCTGTCCGATATCAGTGGCAGTTCACGAATCGTATCCGGTGCTCGGTTTAGTGATTTCGAGCGATCCATGACTAGACGTTGGTTATCTGAATCTGCTTTAAGTACCAAAGCTTGATCATCATTTTCAAATAGACGCAACTCACTCCCCCACTCTAGAGAAACACTTAAATCAAATGACTTCGTTTCTAAATCATAGCGCTCTGCCGTAAGTTCAATAGACTGCTCAGCTTGCGCGAGCTGCTCTATCTCTTTGATTGGCCACTGATTCAGTTTCCCATCTTTTACTGTCAATTCACGCATCGCGGTTAGTTGGTGTACCCAACCATTATCCGAAGAAGGCTGATCAACTTCATCGGGTAGTCCCATCCAACCACACATGACGCGTCGGCCATCGGGTGTCAACATAGTTTGCGGGGCGTAAAAATCAAAGCCGTAGTCAAGATGTGTAAAGTCAGATAACTCGATACCTTTTTCGTGACTCAATTTCGCACGAGCAATGCCGTTGTGATGTGGGATGGTATTATGCTTAGAAAACGACTCAATGCCCTGAGGCCCAATCACGGCATAGGTATGGTCTGCAATCGTAAATAGATCTGGACACTCCCACATGTAACCAAAGTCACCCAACCCTTCTCCATACAGCCCTTTGAATTTCCAGTCTTTTAGGTTATCTGAAGTGTAAATCGCTAAGCGCCCTTGCAGATCGGTGGTTTGTGCTCCAAGCAACATCACCCACTCTTCACCGTAATGTACAATTTTAGGATCTCTAATATGCGGGGTGACACCTTCAGGAAGGCAATCGATCACTGGACCATGCTTGATAAAGTGATAACCGTCATCCGATATCGCTAAACACTGGGTTGTATGTCGATCGCGTTGCTCACCAATTCGAGTATTACCCGTATAGAACAGCATCAATTGGTTGTCATGGCTAAGTGCATGACCAGAGAACACTCCATGAGAGTCAAACCAATCTGAAGGTGTCAACGCAGTAGATTGCCACTGCCAGTTGACCAAATCAGCGCTTGAGAGATGCGCCCAGTACTTGTCTTTATGCTCGCAAGCGTGCGGATACCATTGGTAAAAAAGGTGATACTCGCCATTGTGGAAGACAAAACCATTTGGGTCGTTAAGCAGACCTTGAGGCGGAGAGACATGCCAATTCGGTCGATGCGAGCATGCAGTCGGTGCTAACCTTGGTGCGAGTGCTGCACGTTGGTTTTCTGCGATGTATCGGCCTACTTTTAGCAGGGCTTCACAATCAAATGACTGAGTAAGCTTAAACACCACCTGAGACTCACCCAGTATGTCCCTAACATCTACGATAAGATGGCTGTCAGCCACTAACGAAACATCAGCAACCGCTAAAATCAGCTCATCATTAGGAACTAAAACCCGAGTAACATTGTTTTTGCCACCACAAAGGGTGAGATAGTGTTCAACAGACATCAAAAATTACCTAAAAATTGGGAACGTTTGCAAAACTACATTATCAGATTAGAAAGTACAAGAGATGTCGTGCTGTTTGGCCGCTATTGTCGTGATCAAGAGCACAAAAAAAGCCTGATAGCTCAGGCTTTTTCTTAAAGAGAATCAGTTCTGGCTAGCAGGTTTCTCGGTCAATATTTTGGAACGTTAACACGAGTTTACTCATCACTTGTGGCTTTCCGTCAATTAGCTCCAGCAACATTTTTGCACCATTTTCCCCTGCCTTATCAAAAGCATAGTTAAAGGTAGATAAACTTGGCGAGTTGATGTATCCCAGCTCGTCATTGCCGACTCCAAGAACTTTGATTTGTTTACCCACTTCAATTCCTGCCTCTTGGAGCGCTTTTATTGCTCCGACAGCAATACGGTCAGTGGCACAAAACACGCCATCCACGCTTGGGTAACTGGCAACAATTTGCTTCATGTTCGCGTAGCCTGATTCAATGCTAAACTCTCCGTGGCAATGGAAGAGCAATTGTTGGTCATTCATCGCTAACGCTTGCGTTAAGCCATCTGAGCGTAGTTTGTCGACAGCTACATCAGAATCAGGAACACCAATAAAACCAATTTGCTTGCAACCCGCCGCAAGCAGTCGATTCCCGGCTTCAAAACCAACGCGGAGATCGTCATGGACAACGCTCGGGATATTAAACAATGAGCCATCTTGTCCAACGAGCACAACAGGCGATTTAGACTGACTTATTGCTTTAACTAATTCGTTGTCGATATGCGTAGCATAAAGCACAATCCCTTCGACACGTTTCTGGTTAAACAACTGAATATATTCAATTTCTTTTGCACCAGATAATTGAGCACTCGCCAATAGGACATGTTTGCCTGCTTGTTCAAACACTCGGCTTAAACCGTCAATCCCTTGCGCAGTCGCATGTGAAGAAACACGAGGTACGATCACACCAACTAAGTTGGTTTTCTGTGATTTCAGATCTTTTGCCACCTGATTGACCACATAGCCAACCTCTTCTACCGCTTTCATCACTTTAACCTTGGTGGCCTCTTTTACGCCGTATTCGTTGTTGATCACTCGGGATACGGTCGATTTAGAGACTCCAGCCAGTTCTGCGACGTCATGTAAGCTTGCCATTGAGGGCTCTCATAATAAGTTATTGGGATTGTTTGCAAAAAGTACCAGATTTCAAGGCAATTTCCACCTTGCCCAATCGGTTTAGCAAAATATTTTAGCAGATCTATCTCACATAAAACCCCAATATGTTTTGACTCAATCCTATTGATCGCAAAGAATCGATTTTGCAAACGTTCCCAAAAAGTATTCAACACCTTTTTGAACTATTAACTAGATAAGTAGAAGATAACAACCGGGGTTTGGAATGAACTATCCAATTATTGCAAAAGAGCTGCTGGAGCTTCTTGGAGGCAAAGATAACCTTCAAGCGCTCGCCCACTGTGCAACACGCCTACGTTTAGCGTTAAAAGATGACTCAATCATTGATGAAGAGGCTATCGCTAACCTTGACGGGGTAAAAGGCCAATTTAAAGTTGCTGGTCAATATCAGATCATTTTTGGTTCTGGAATTGTTAACCAAGTCCATGCAGAAATGGCAAAACTTACTGGCATGAGTGAGATGTCAACCAATGACGTCGCAAGCGCCGGAGCAGAAAAACAAAACATTGTGCAACGCGCGGTAAAAGGCTTGTCTGATATCTTCGTTCCAATCATTCCAGCCATTGTTGCGGGTGGTCTGTTGATGGGTATCTTTAACTTGCTCACAGCTAAAGGTTTGTTTATCGACGGACAATCCTTGATTGACGCAAATCCCGGACTCGCTGATCTTGCAAGTATGATTAACACCTTTGCTAACGCACCTTTTGTCTACTTGCCAGTACTTCTTGCTTTCTCTGCCAGCAAAAAATTCGGTGGCAACCCATTCTTGGGAGCTGCATTAGGTATGTTGATGGTTCACCCTGATCTGCTTAACGGCTGGGGATTCGCTGGAGCCAGCGTTGCGGGGACTATCCCGACTTGGAACATCTTTGGTTTTGAAATCCAAAAAGTGGGTTACCAAGGCTCAGTTCTTCCCGTTCTAGTGTCTGCATACATTCTAGCCAAAGTAGAGAACGGCCTGCGTAAAGTTATCCCTTCAGTATTGGATAACCTGCTGACTCCTATGCTCGCCATTTTCATTACAGGTTTCTTAACGTTTACGCTTGTTGGTCCTATCACTCGTGACATCGGTTTTCTACTTGGTGACGGCCTAAACTGGTTATACGATTCTGCAGGCTTCATCGGTGGCGCGCTATTCGGCTTCATTTACGCACCATTTGTTATTACCGGTATGCACCACAGCTTTATTGCCATTGAAACACAATTACTCGCTGACATCGCAGTGACTGGTGGTACGTTTATTTTCCCAATTGCCGCTATGTCAAACATCGCACAAGGGGCTTCTGCGCTTGCGGTTGGTTTTACCACTAAAGATACCAAGCTAAAAGGAATCGCTATGCCATCTGGTGTAACGGCCTTACTTGGTATTACCGAGCCAGCAATGTTTGGTGTAAACCTTAAACTTCGTTACCCATTCATCGCAGCTGTTATCGGTGCAGCCGCATCAAGTGCCTTTATCACTCTATTCAATGTTAAAGCACAAGCTCTAGGAGCAGCTGGACTACCAGGTGTTATTTCGATTGTGCCAGATAAGCTAGGTTACTACGTGGCGGGTATGGCTATTTCATTCGCTGTTGCATTTGGCCTAACCTTGGTACTCGGCGCACGTGAGCGTATCAAAAGTACAAACGCTGCCACAGTTTAAAGTCGGTTCTTAAAGGACTAGAACCCCCGTAGTCAAAACACGTTTTGACTCCTGCCCCACTTTCGAGTGGGGCTTTTCTGATTGGCGTTTTTAAATCTGTTGTCTTTTTAGGATCTAACGGCGGAGTGTATCTTTATTGCCAAAGGCAAAAACAAATAAGAAACCAAAGGGACAATAATGGCGACCGACACAAAGGTCACCACTTCCTTATTGTCTGAAATGTTTTCCACCACAAACGGTGGTATAGCGTAAACCAGCGGCAATAAAATGATAAAGGTATACAACGCCACCCAATGCCGCGAGGGTGGCGCTGAGTTTTCAGCGCCTTTCATTACTATCCTCGTGCAAAGTAGCTATTCATTACATACCCATACTTAGTCGTATGCTCTGCCAATACTTGACCCAGAGCTTCGCCATGCTCACTTCTCCAGTCGTTCATTAGCTCCGCCAAAACCGATGCCCAGGTCGTAACTTTGACCCCTGCTTGAGTTAGCCGTTGCACTGTCACCTCTTGCACGGTTTTATTCCACGTCCCCGAGGCATCAATAACAGCGTATACATCGTAACCTTCCTCTACCGCTGATAAAGCAGGGAACAGCAAGCAAACATCGGTGACTATTCCTGCCATAATGATTTTTTTACGCCCTGTTTTTTCTATCGCTTGCTTAAATGCTAAGCTATCCCACGCATTAATCTGGCCTTCACGTTCAATGACATTCTCACCCAAAATGTTGGTAATCTCAGGCATGACTGGCCCATTAGGGCCTTCCGGTAAGCTTGCTGTCACGACACTTGGTAACCCGATCGCTTGCGCGGTTCTGGTTAAACCAACAATGTTGTTCTTTAGCACGGTAGGATGTTCATCCCCTAGCCCTACCATCAAACCTGTCTGGTGATCGATCATTGCTAGTACTGCATTTTCTGCCGTTAGAAACTCTGAATATTTTGTTTTCATTGTGTATCCCTCACTCATTGCTTGTGGTTAGAACTGTTCTGTAAAAATAAGGATCAATTGACTCTCTTCTCGTGCAGTAAAAGTCAGTTCCTCGGCGCGGACTAGCGTCCCTGCTTCAACTTCAACCCCATTTATCTCTGCGTGGCCTGTGCTCAAATAAGCCAAAACCTCTCCATGGTGCTGTGTTTGATAACCTTCATCAGCTTGTACCATTTCGATAATGGTGTGGCTGTCAAACGTCTCCGACTGGGTGTTGCGACCGCCATATATTCTGGTTCGTTGATTCGCTTTTGGGGTATAGGATTTGTAACCTGCTGGTTCTCCTGCTACCTCAGGTAAGACCCAAAGTTGGATAAGCTGGTTTGGAACACCATCTGGATTGGCTTCATTGTGTGCAAAACCTTCCCCACCAGCACGCTGCACCTGAGCCTCGCCAGCAACAAGGCCTTTGCCATGCTCAAGTGAGCCTTTATGGCTAACACGCCCTTTCGCCATAACGCTTATCACATCAATTTCTCGATGTGGGTGCATACCTGTTTCGCCATACGGGACGAAGTTGGCATCTGCTAGGTAAACAAAATTGCCAATGCCGTTAGACGTTTTAGGGTGCTTGCGAGCGCCAAATACTCGGTAATCTGTGACTACCTGCTTTTCTTCCAGTCCAGCAAAGCCACCTTGAGGAAGTTGGTCAAGAGTTAGAATTTCCATCGCTTAATCCTTAATATTTTCTAAGTGATGGAAGTAGAATAGTTTGGTATTAGATATTGATATATAAGCACCCTGACACAATACTGTTCAATATTTGATAACAGTGACCAGGAAATGCTGAATTGTGATTTAAACGACTTGATGGTTTTTGCCACGGTCGTGGAAAGGGGTAGCTTTACAGCAGCTGCCGAAGCCTACAATACGCCCAAATCGAACATTAGTCGTAAGATTACTCGGCTTGAAAAGCATTTAGGAGTCAGGCTACTAGAGCGCTCAACTCGTTCTCTTAACATGACTGAAGTGGGCCAACGCTACTATGAATACTGTCGGAGAATTAAAGAGGAGCTTGATGCCGCAGATAGCGCCGTTGAGGCTATGTTGGAAAAGCCTCAAGGACGATTGAGAATTTGTACATCCTTAGGGGTGGGTCAATCACTACTCTCCGAACACTTGGCTGCCTTTTGCATGCAAAACCCAGATGTGGAGCTGGATCTAACACTAACAAACCGCCGCGTGGATCTAATTGAAGAGGGATTCGATCTCACTTTTCGAGTCGGTGAGTTGGCCGATTCTACACTCGTTGCAAAGCGTCTTTGTTCCATTGATCTGAGGCTTTATGCCGCGCCCAATCTTGAGTTCAAAAGTCTGTCTCACCCAGATGAACTCTCGGCACAACCATTGATGTTGATGAGTGCGAAAGAGCGAAGTGCTGATTGGCATCTTATTTCTAGTTGTGCTGAACATCATTTATCATTTAAGCCAAGTGTTCGTTGTGATGATTTCTCTATGTTGAAACGTATGGCGGTTCAAGGACTCGGTATCACAGAACTACCCGATTATATGGCTAAAGAGTTTGAAGAAAATGGTAAGCTAATTAACGTCTTACCCGATTGGAAGTTCAAGCCTGTGACCCTTTATGCGCTATACCCTAGTCACAGAGGCGCAACACCTAAAGTTCGGGCATTACTCGATTATTTAAACAACGTATTAAAATAAATTGGCTAGTTAAAAAATAATGAAAACCGTCTATCAAATTAGTGATTGTCACCTGAGCGATGAATCAAGCTATGAGAACCTAAAACAAGCTCTGGTTCATGCAGAGCAAGATACCAGCTGTGACACACTACTTCTCACCGGCGATATTTGCTGTAACCCAAAATCTGGAGACTACGCTAAGCTCGTCGCCTTTGTTACTGAGTATGTCACCAGTAAAACAATTTTTGCCATCGCAGGGAATCATGATGACTCCCACCTGATGAGGGAAGAACTTAAAGGCTCAGTCATTCAAGTTGCCGATAGAGCTAAGATTCATGGTCGAGATGTCTTGTTCCTCGACTCAAGCTATAAGCCGATAGATGCTCAACATCCGCTTGGTTCGGGCCGGATAGATAACCGTGGCCTGGCTAAGTTCAGAAAGCAAATTCGAAAGACAAGTAACCCAATAGTGGTTATCCACCACCCCGTGATCCCAGTTGGCGCAGACTGGATGCAAGCCATTCGCTTAGAAAATGACACGCAACTCATGGCACTTTTACGCAAGCATCAGGTAAAAGACGTTATTTGCGGCCATGGCCACGATGGCATCGTTGAAACAAGGCAAAGTGTAACCCAATATATGGCGCCTGCCACGGCGTATGGATTCGATCACTCTATTAATGAATACAATCGCAGCGACAGAGTTGGCTTGAGTAAGATAACTTTTTACATTGAGTCTATTGATTATCAGCCTATCTATCTTTGAACTTCGCACAGGAAGCTACGCTAGGCATAAAAAAACCTGCTGACAAAGCAGGTTTTTTACTATCTGGTCAGCAATGATTCCTCGCGTAGCAACGCACGAAAACTTCTCAGAGACGTGAGCTACTATAGCGTCAACCGCACCAGCGATGTCTGCATATTCTAGCGTACGCTCTACTGAGTGTAGCGTCAGTGTGATTGCTCGGCTCTTCTTACCTTATTATCTAACCTCTTGATACTTTCAGGCTAACTCTACGACTAATGTCTAACTCACTGAGACTATTTGTTTTTTTGCGTTTGGTTTAAGGTACTAACAACTTAAATGATTACGTTTATTTGTAGGGTAATTTGCTCGTTATATTTAACTGTGAACCTCAAGCTTTTTACAACAAGACCAACGATATTCTTGCTTGTTTCCGACCCTATTCTTAGTCAGTCATCTTCACTTTTTAATAATAACTCAAGTTACACCCAATATAGATTTATCGCATTTTTGTAGAAAAACGAATCTCACTCACTACTCCGCTACCTCTTAATACCGGGAGTAAATTACGTTTGTTGGAACAACACACCTCAGAGTGTGAACGAAAGGAATCAAAATGAGCAGTACTTTAGAGTCCGCACATATAAGAACAGATAAGCCTCAAGCCAATGAGGATGAACTCAGTTATGAACAACAACACAAACCAAGCTCTGAATTTGAGTCCCGAGAGCAGTATCTAGAGCACGAGTTGCAAATCATGTCGCCTAAACGCTGGCGTCCAAACTTGCCGTTTAAAGATTATCGATTTGAGATTGAAGACACCATCCCAGCAATGGCGGCGACCATTGGTAAAGTAGTAATGGTGGGCGCTATTGCAGCAACCTTTGCCGGAGCTCTAGGGCTAAACGAAGGATTTATCCTAGAAAATGTTCGTTATGAATTACTTATCGCTTCAGTGTTCATTATTCTTTTCTCTGGTTTATTATTGCCAACCGCTAACCTCGCAGGTACACACGGCCCACTTATCCCCTTGATTCCGATTGTTGTTGCCGCTGGCGGGCACCCGATGGCCTTTGGCTTGCTGATTGGCGCGTTTGGCTTATTGCTGGCCATCAGTAAAGGTGGCAGCATGTTGGCAAATCTCACCAGTAAAGGTGTGTGTGGCGGCTTGTTGCTCTACCTCGGCTTTGTTGGAACGGTTTCTCAAGTCAAAAAGCTATTCGCTTGGGCAGAAGGAATTGGTATGAGTCACATCGCTTTCGTCGTGATCTTTTGTACCATTATTTTGTACGCGCTATTGGAACATTTCCGTAAGCGTTGGCTAGCAGTGCCTCTTAGTTGCTTGCTGGGTGGCACGTTAGCTTTTGCGATGGGCGCACCGTTTTCTTTCCAAACGGAGCCTGGTTTGCCTAATATGAACCCTATGTATTGGTGGGGAGAAGATACAGGTTGGATGCTAGGCCTACCGACAATTGAACATTTCATGGTAGTACTGCCGTTTGCTATTTTAGCCGTAGCGATGTGGTCTCCAGATTTCTTAGGCCATCAAGTCTTTCAAAAAATCAGCTACCCAGAACGCACTGAAAAAGTGCACATGAACATTGACGATACCATGACCACGGCATCTATTCGTCAGACGTTTGGTTCTTTGCTCGGTGGTACCAACTTTACCTCTTCATGGGGTACTTACATCGTGCCAGCCGCAATTGCCAAACGCCCTATTCCTGCTGGCGCTTTGCTTACAGCTCTGTTTTGTATCATCGCCGCTGTTTGGGGATACCCGATGGATTTAGCTATCTGGCAACCGGTACTTTGTGTTGCACTGATCGTTGGTGTATTCGTTCCATTGCTAGAAGCTGGAATGGAGATGACGCGTGAAGGGAAAACCACCCAATCTGCCGCGATTGTTGTGTTTTCATCAGCGCTAGTAAACCCTGCGTTTGGTTGGTCACTCACCATGCTGTTAGATAACTTAGGCTTAATCGGTTGTAAAGAACGTAGCGGTGAACTGAGTAAAATGAGCCGTTGGGTGTTGCCTGGCATCATGTTTGTCGTGCTAACCAGTGTGATGGCGTTAGTTGGTCTTCTTCCTGGTATTCCTGCCATTATTCCAAGCTTTCGTTAACCGTTAGACGCGAGTTGAAGTCAGTGGGAATTTAACCTCTTGGTTATATTTGTAAAAACTAAGGCCTCGCTATTGCGAGGCCTTTGGTTTCTGAGGTGATGACCAACCAACTCATTTTTGCCCCAAAGCGAGTTACAATCAGTGTCAAAAAAATTATTTATACGGTCGCTAGATATCACACATTTTTGAGTCACTCTTCTAATAGACTCCATCGGTGTTTGTGGACAGATGCATACTAGTTATGAATTACGAATCCCAGTTCACCAATGGAATCCCTAACAGCCGTCATATCTTCTTTAGCGAGCAACTCGTGATCTAAAGCCAACACCAGCCTCTTCTTAGCACGAGTAAGAGCGACATAAACTTTTTTCCATTCTTTATTAAATCGGTTTGCTTCGCTAATACCATTTTGGGTTAAGTATTTCAGGGTATTAGAGCTAAGTATAATTACACACACATCTGCATCCAATCCCTTGATAGACTCGATACTTTGGACTTTGAATTGAACGTCATTTCCCGTGCCAGAATTGCACAACTCATACAGTTGGGCGAAGTGCTGACCATTAAGTGTCAAGCCATGAGTGGCTTTTAGCCTATTGATAGCAATTCTTGCACCGACTTCGGCAACATCGTCCATAAAGTCAGAAAAAGCTGCTTTAACAAACAAAGCTTTGTCTTTCTTGTGGTTAGAATCACGAATCATTTCCTCGATCTCTCGTGGGAATGCGTGTTTGTGTTTAGACGAAGTTGTATAGCGACCATTCTTTTTGTCGATACAAACAAGTTGTTTTGTATCTAAGTAGTTCGTTAGTAGCTCGTCATATCGTCCGTCCGTCGATTCAATATACATGAGTTCACCAACCATTTCTGATAGTGACTCTTGTTGCTGATCTTCATAACAGAAGCTGTTTGAGACCGCTAGTATCTCTGTGGGTACTCGTCTGGTTTGATTGTTGATCGGTAATATGGTCGCGTATTCTTTTGGAGCTACTTTTCGAACGAAAGCATCAAGATCTTGGGGAAACTTGATTGCTTGTTTTGGATCTCCGATCATGTATACATCAATATCGTTGCAGCCTAGAACTTCGAAAAAGCGGAGTGCATCTTTGTCTAAGTCTTGGACTTCGTCGATGAATATCTTGTCAAAGCAACTGCCTAGAATAGCTAATAGTCTGCGGACTTTTGCTTTCTTCGCTCTGTTGTTGTGCTTGCTGGTGGTTTCATCAACAATTTGTTTAGCGATGTTGTATACATTATCTGTATGAATGACATTAATCTTTTTAAGTCGTGCAAAAAGACCATTCTTGTACTTAGGATTCGATATCATAATTGATGTGTCGTTATACACATCACCGAGAGTGAATGACGAGAAAGGGTAGATGATTTCGTTTAACAAGAAGCTATGTACTGTCTGTATACAGAGGTTCGACGGAATAAAGCCATGTTGTTTGATTATCTCTTGCTCTATCTTTGCTATTGCTGAGTTTGTGTATGTAAGTGCAAATGTCTTTTTGTGACTAGTACAAGCTTTGATGTGATCTATCAAAGTCTTTGCTAAGCCATAAGTTTTCCCAGCACCTGCACCAGCGATTTGTACTTCTATCATGATACCGCCTCGATGACCTCAGCGATGTGAGCCGGTAATTGGATATCCAGTGGGTTCTCTTCATCAACCATTGCATCACATACATCAAGCATTCTTGCTGTCTTACCATTGATCATGTGATCGGACACTGCGGCGAGATCGCCTTCCATTTCGAATAAACCATTTAGCAAAGCAAGGTTGTCTTCTGCTGCTACTAAATCAATCTCAAGTGTGTAGTTTGTTGTTGTTCTTACAGTGACATTCGCATTTGCTGTGTCATAAGCATCATGTTTGGTTTGTGCGGCATCTGAATTGTCATAATCACGGACAACACCAATTTTCTTGTTCTGGTTATCTTTGTTCAAAGCTAGCCATATATCTAAGAAAGTGGCGTAACCACGTTGACCAATTGGAATAATATCAATGTCGCTGAGGTCTGGTTGTTTAGACAAATAAGTGCTGATCAGCATTTCTTCAGTTGGACCCTCGACGAGAATGACTTTGTTCGCAAACAACAGCTTTAGGATGTCGAAGTTAGGTCTCTTTCTTAGATAGTCAACTAGTTTAGGTGGAGTATCAGACAGACTAATTGCTTTCTCGCCAGTAAACGCCAACACATTAGAGATCTTCAACTTGTTAATGATCGATGGGTTATGGGTCGAAATGATAGTTTGTACAAGCGAGCCGCTGTTGCTTGAGCTTTTCTCAATGAAGTCTCTTACTAAACGAAGGTTGTTAACGCTCAAGTGTGCTTCTGGTTCTTCTATACAGCACAGGTTGAATGTATCACCACATGACTTGTAGTAAGCAAACAGGATGAGTATGTAGATAAGATTTCTTTGTCCTAAGCCCTTTTGGTACAGAAATTCATTACCGTATTTCAAAGTGATGTTCGATAAGATGTTCTTCAAGTTAGGCAGGTTAGGAGTGCACTCAAGCTGTTTGATAATACTGTCGTAATTCTCAAAATCGTCATTAGTTCCAATTACTTTGTCGAATGTTTCAGTCTTTTCAATAGCACTAAAGAACTCAGAGTAAGCTGTATTGATCTGACCTTTGTCGTCATCGTTGAGAGTGTTCATAAGCAGCTTGGTGAAAATGCTATTGGACTTCATTGAACTGCTTTCTGAGAAGTCATCTCGCTCCGCATTGATACTATGGATACTGACGTGTTTTAAGTCACTGTATGCGATAGGCTTTTCGTTGTTCACAGATACGACTTGGTAGTCGTATAGCTCAACGGGTAGAGTAAACCAATTAATATCATCTAAAGTCTTACCAGCGAGCGATTTCTTTACAACCTCAAGCAAGTCTTTGTCGTCTTTAGGCTTAAAGTCGTATCTGATTTTGTATGTTTCTTCGTCTCCATCAGCAACAATCCACTTAGCTAACAGAGCTGTTTCATAAGCATTTTTCGGATCTGCGAACTCTACGGTTACGGATACTTTAGGGATATTTGTAAGCTGATTCTCTTCAGTGTCATCATCGACAACAGACTTTAGAAAATCAATAACGGCATCTTTGTTGATATCAGACACACTCAAACGCTTCTGGTTGAAGTCTATTTGGTTGCCGCTCAACGGTAACGAAAGTGCGGTGAAAAAGTTCGTCTTCCCAGTATCGTTTTCACCAATGACAACTGTTAGCTGTTGAAGCTGTGCTTCGAAAAAGCGGAAGCTTCGATAGTTGTTGATCGTTACCTTTCTGATGTACATAAGAATTTCCCTAAAAAGCATACAAGCGCATATGCCACTAATGTACTACAGGTCATGTGGTTATTGTATTGTTCCAATTACTTGTTGGTGCCTAAGTGTGATCGCATGTAGCTCGGAAATGTCCACTAATGAGCTAACACCCAACTCCTTACTCATCCATCCCAAACAAAAAGGCCTCGCAATGCGAGGCCTTTGGGTTTCTATCTAATCAGAAGTGATTAGTCACGCAGTGAAGCACCGAACTTTTCAGATACGTGAGCAACGATAGCATCAACCGCGCCAGCGATGTCTGCATCTTCAAGCGTGCGTTCTACTGACTGTAGTGTTAGAGCGATTGCTAGGCTCTTCTTACCTTCTTCAACGCCCTTACCAACGTAAACGTCGAACAGTTTCGCGTCTTTCAGGAACTCACCACCTTGCTCTAGACATGCTGCAACGATGTCGCCAGAAGCCACGGCTTCATCAACAACGACCGCGATGTCACGACGGTTTGATGGGAACTTAGAAAGCTGTACTGCTTCTGGAATCACTTTAGTGCTGATTGCAGACCATTCTACTTCGAATACGATAGTACGGCCGTTTAGACCAAACTTACGCTCAAGTTCTGGGTGAACTGTACCGATTACACCTACTTGCTTGCCATCAACGATGATCGCTGCAGATTGACCTGGGTGAAGTGCTGGGTTCGCTGCTTTGTCTTCAGCTGAAAGCGCTGCGAAAGAGTAAGCTGCTTCGTTAGCTGTTAGCTCAAGAACCGCTTCTAGATCGCCTTTCAGGTCAAAGAAATCAACTGTATTGGTTTCGATGTCCCAGTGCTCTTCGCTGCGAGTACCTGCGATAACACCAGCAAGCATAGGCTCTTGGCGCATACCGTTTTCAGCAGACTCACATGGGATGAAACGCAGGCCGTATTCGAATAGACGAACGCGCGGCTGTTGACGCTTCTGGTTGTGAACCACAGTGTTTAGTAGACCTTGGATTAGGCCTAGGCGCATTGCTGACATATCCGCAGAGATTGGGAATGGCAGGATTAGCGGCTCAACACCCGGAACAACAAGCTTTTGCTGCTCTGGTTCAACGAAGCTGTAAGTGATCGCTTCTTGGTAACCGCGGTCCACAAGCAGGTTACGAACGCGTTTAAGCGGAATGTTCGCTTCAACGTGGTCGTGCATCTTAAGTGCTGCCGCTGGGTTTTGGTTAGGGATATTATCGTAGCCGTAGATGCGACCTACTTCTTCAATTAGGTCTTGCTCGATTGCGATATCAAAACGCCATGTCGGTGCTGTCGCTGTCCAACCAGTGTCAGTCGTTGATACTGTTAGGCCAAGACGCTCTAGGATTTCAACAACATCGCTGTCTGCAATGTGGTGACCTAGCAAGCTGTCTAGCTTAGTGCGACGTAGTGACACTGTGTTTGCTTTTGGTAGGTCAGCTTCTGACTCTACAGCAACAACAGGTGCTACTTCACCGCCACAGATCTCAACAAGAAGTTCTGTCGCACGCTCCATTGCGCTTGTTTGTAGTGCGAAATCGACACCACGCTCAAAACGCATTGAAGAATCCGTGTGCAGACCGTAGCTACGCGCGCGGCCACGGATGTGGTCTGGTGCGAAGAATGCACACTCAAGTAGTACGTCTTTAGTCTCAGTGGTTACACCAGACTCTTCACCGCCAAAGATACCTGCGATAGCAAGTGCTTTGTTGTGGTCTGCGACAACTAGAGTATCTGCGTTTAGCTCAGCTTCATTGCCGTCTAGAAGAGTTAGCTTCTCGCCCTGCTCTGCCATACGTACTACGATGCCACCTTCGATCTTAGCAAGATCAAATGCGTGCATTGGCTGGCCTTGCTCTAGAAGAACAAAGTTAGTGATGTCTACGACTGGGTCGATAGAGCGAATACCACAGCGGCGCAGTTTCTCTTGCATCCAAAGTGGTGTTTCAGCTTGAACGTTTACGTTCTTAACCACACGGCCAAGGTAACGTGGACATGCTGCAGTCGCTTTCACTTCGATAGAAACTGTGTCGTCGATAGCTGGAGCGACAGGGTTAACTGCAGGCTCAGTCACGTCAGCACGGTTTAGAACGCCAACTTCACGCGCCATACCACGGATGCTGAAACAGTCAGCGCGGTTAGCCGTTAGGTCTACGTCTACTGTTACGTCGTCAAGACCTAGGAATTCACGGAAATCAGTACCGATTGCTGCGTCTTCTGCTAGTTCCATGATGCCATCAGATTCAACGTCGATACCTAGTTCAGAGAATGAACACAGCATGCCGTGTGATGGTTGACCACGTAGTTTTGCTTTTTTGATTTTGAAATCGCCTGGTAGAACAGCACCAACAGTCGCTACAGCAACTTTGATACCTAGGCGACAGTTAGATGCGCCACAAACGATGTCTAGAAGTTCTTCAGCGCCAACATCTACTTTAGTTACGCGTAGTTTGTCAGCGTCTGGGTGTTGACCACACTCAACCACTTTACCTACTTTAACGCCAGTGAAAGAACCAGCAACAGGTAGTACGTCGTCTACTTCTAGACCCGCCATTGTGATTTGGTGTGTAAGTTCGTCAGTCGATACCGCAGGGTTTACCCACTCACGAAGCCAAGATTCGCTAAATTTCATAGTGATGTATCCCCTGGATTACTTGAACTGTTTTAGGAAACGAAGGTCGTTCTCGAAGAACGCACGAAGATCGTTTACGCCGTAACGAAGCATAGTCAGACGCTCAACGCCCATACCAAATGCGAAGCCAGAGTATTTCTCAGGGTCGATGCCAACGCTGCGAAGTACGTTAGGGTGAACCATGCCACAACCTAGAACTTCAAGCCATTTGCCGTTCTTACCTTTCACGTCTACTTCTGCTGAAGGCTCAGTGAATGGGAAGTAAGAAGGACGGAAACGAACTTCAACTTCTTCTTCAAAGAAGTTACATAGGAAGTCGTGCAAGATGCCTTTAAGCTGTGCGAAGTTTACGTTCTCGTCTACTAGCATGCCTTCCACTTGGTGGAACATTGGCGTGTGTGTTTGGTCGTAGTCGTTACGGTAAACACGGCCCGGTGCGATGAAGCGGAATGGTGGTTTACCATTTTCCATCGTACGGATCTGAACGCCAGACGTGTGAGTACGTAGCATTAGATCTGGGTTAAAGAAGAACGTGTCGTGGTCAGTACGCGCTGGGTGATCTTCTGCGATGTTTAGTGCATCAAAGTTGTGGAATGCATCTTCAATCTCAGGACCAGACTCAGTGTTAAAGCCTAGCTCACCAAAGAACTGTTCAATACGCTCAACAGTACGAGTCACAGGGTGTAGACCACCGTTCTCGATACGACGACCTGGTAGAGTCACGTCGATTGTTTCTGCTGCAAGCTTCGCTTCTAGCTCTGCACGTTGTAGTGCATCTTTACGAGCTGCGATCGCTTGTTGAACAACGCCTTTCGCTTTGTTGATCTCTTGACCAGCTTCACGGCGCTCTTCTGGTGGTAGTTTACCTAGGCTTTGAAGTTGAGCCGTTAGCTCACCTTTTTTGCCTAGATACTGAACACGCACTTCATCAAGTGCGACTAACGAATCTGCAGCTTCAATTGCTGCATTCGCGTTAGCAATGATCTCTTCTAGATGTTGCATCGTTTCCTCATCTACCTTTTGGTAGTTTCCATAAGGTTTCCCGGAAGGGAATTTCGGTATTTTCAAGTAGCTGTACATAGTAACGAAAGCAACGTTCAAAGCCAAACTGAAATATCCTTAGAATCACCTGTTGGACACTTATCAAGCATCTAAATTGGCTAACCACTTTGATACTTGCCGCAAAAGTATCACTTTTTATTATTTAACATATAACCTAAAATAATTTTAACTTATTCATCAATAGCGATAGATTGGCTTTCAACAGAGTTAAGAAAAAAATTGAGGTAAATATGAATCTGACAATCACTCCTATTCTTCCTGAGCATGACCAAGCAATATGCGAAATTATTCAGGAGGTTGGCGCAGAGTTTGGCGCGGTTGGTGAGGGTTATGGTCCTTCGGATGCCGAAGTGAGCAGCATGAGCCAGCACTATACCCTTGAGAATAAGTCACTCTATCTTGTCGCTAAACTAGACGGAAAAATCGTCGGCGGATGCGGGCTCGCCCCATTTTCAAGTAGTGACAAAGTCTGCGAGCTAAAGAAACTGTTCCTTCTGCCAGATAGCAGAGGGCTCGGTTTGGGTAGAAAGCTAGTGTCTGCTTGTCTCGATTTTGCTCGTGAACAAGGGTTTGAATCTTGCTATCTCGACACCTTATCCAATATGAATGCTGCGGTGCGAATGTATGAAACGTTTGGGTTTGAGCACTTATCCCAACCACTGGAAGGCACCGAGCACAATAGTTGCGATGTCTGGATGCTAAAAGAGCTGTAATTGATGAATAACTACAAACTCCTGCCCGCTTTAAATGCACTGCTCCAAACGCAGAGCCTTACGGAAGCGGCTAAAAAGCTGAATGTGACTCAACCAGCAATGAGTCGAACACTGGGTCAAATACGAGATGCTTTTGGCGATCCCATTTTAGTTCGAGACGGAAAGGAGTTTGTGCTAACCAATAGAGCGCAAGAGCTAAAACAGACCTTGCCTAGCCTACTGAAACAGATGGATGCGCTTTATCAACATTCTGATTTTAAGCTCGAAGATATTGAACGGCGCTTTCACATAGGGTTTGACTCGTTTGTCTCAGGCGCTGCGCTCCCTGAGATCGCAAGGCTCGTCACTACAGATTGCCCAAATGCTTCCATTCATGGTTCGATAATAGATAACGGACAGCTAGAGGCGCTTGCCACTAGCTCTCTTGATGTCGTTGCCACAATGGCGGTTGATGTACCCAATCATATTCATGGCAAACGTATCGCCAGTGACCATTATGTTGTAATAGGGTCAAAGCAGAGCTTGGGACGAAGTAAAACGCTGTCTTTACATGAGTATTTTGCAGCGAAACATATTCAAGTGAGTGGATTAGGTGACAAGACCCGCGAGGTGGATGGCGTGTTTAAGAAACGCGAACATCAAAGAGTTATCTCTGCGGTGATGCCTGATTTGCAGAGTGCAGCTCAGCTATTGGAAGTTAGTAGCAATATTATGACTGTTCCAAGTCATATTGCGGCTTCGTTGTGTCAACAATATGCGCTGCAAACAATACCATTGCCTTTCCAGCTTCCAGAGCATCATTACTACCTGCTGTGGCACGAAAAGCATCATAAAGACCCCGAGCATCGATGGTTTCGTCACGAGTGCTATAAGCTGATTAAGCAACACTTCAAAATTTGATGCACTCTAGTGTCGGTACGTAAAAGAAAAGGGAGCTTTACTAGCTCCCTCAATTTCTAATTTTAGTCCACCTTAAAGGCTTGGTGCTGGAACATCTGCTCAACAATCTCATGAGAGCTCGCCGACGCTGATAAATCGAGGCCTGAGATATCGAACTGTTCTAAAGCGATAGATACTGATTTTCCATCGTCTGCCGTTAGGTCAATATTTAATGTCTCTTTGTCTGCATCGAAGCTCGCCGTTAGATGATTTAGCAGATTTTCCATGTCCTTATCTTCATCACCTAATGGTGCCAAAACATCGGTAAAATCAAGCTTATCTTCGTTCAAATGGAAGTCTTTAATAATGTCTTGATCGGCTGTGATATTTAGTGATTCTGAAGAAAAAGCAAACACATCTTTTCCTGCCCCACCCGTTAAGATATCACTTCCTAAACCGCCGATAAGTACATCGTTATCTAGACCACCGATAAGGATATCATCACCTGCACCACCATTTAATGTGTCAGCTCCATCATACCCGACCAGAGCATCGTTACCATCCGTTCCATTCAAGGTATTCGCTTGGCTATCACCTTGAACTATGTTGCGCGACGAATCCGGCTGCGATGTATCTTGAACATCGATAGTAATTTGGCTCTCAGCGACATCACCGTCTGCATCTACGACTCTAGCGATAAACTTATCTTGTTGATGACCATCTACATTGTTCGCTTTGTAGTCATAGCGCCCATTTTCAAAGTTAATCGTAAGGTGACCATGAGTCGTGTCAATTTTCACTAAAGAACTCTCAGACACTGTTTCTATGTGGCCCGCTACACTCTTGGTCACTTCTCCAGTTAGCTTATCGAAATGGTAGGTATCTCCTTCGACGACTATCGTGTCTACCCACTGTTCCTCGCCCCCTTGATGAGTAATCAAGTCACTCTGTAGCTGGCCAGACACTGTTTTGATCAGCAGTTCTTCTATCTGTGCGTCATCGACCACTACAATCGCTGAGCCTTTGTCTGTCGCTATCGGCTCCAGGTACTTCAAATCAGCCCCGGCACCGATCCCTACTGACCAAATATTGTCAATTGTCTGCCCACTCGTCTCGATGCTCTTTTCCATAGCATTTTCGAGGATCATTTTTTCTTCAGCAGTTGTTGGTTCTACCAAACCATCTCGAACTTGCTGGTATCGCTCAGGGCTAGAAAAATCATCTTCGCTACTCCATTTCATTAGACTTTCACGAGCCTTGGTTTCGTAGCCGCCTGACTGATTTGTCCAGCCATCGAAATCTGTCGTGACACCATCAGAAATAAAGTAAAGCTGCGTATTGGTGCTATTGAGCAATGACTGACTCGTTGGGTCTGTAAGTACTTCATGCACTTGATCAATCGCTTGGCTATAAGGTGTCCAAGCCGATGGCTGAACATCAAAGAAGAACTGACGAATGTCTCCTACTGAACTTAGCCACCCAGAAATCTGCCCATCCGGAAAACCACTGTGTGCCGCAATTTTAAATTGTACATCGCCGACATCCTGGTACTTTTCAAACATTGCTGTGATGGAGTCTCTTGCCAGTTCCCAGCGTGTCACCCAGTGTCCGTCTGCATCCAGTACCTGACTACTCATCGACTGTGAAGCATCAAGCGCTATTACTACGGTGTTGCTTTGCAGCGCGACATCATTGATCACGTGGTGGGCAGAATTTGAACTAGGTACCGAGTCGGTAACATCTAGGTGCAAAAGGGCACTCTCAGATTGACCACCTGCGTTCACCTCGACTTTTGCCGAAATGTCGATCTTATCTGCACCTTGTTCAGCATGATCTAGAGCAGAATACTGAACAACAGAATAGTGGCCCGTGTTAACGTCGATGGTTGCTTCTAGCACTTTAACGCGATCTGAGCCAGCTCCTGTATATCCGGTTAGAGTAGTTTGGTCTGCGCTCACCTCAAACGACACTGGTTTACCGCCACTGGTGAAGCCACTCAAACTCTGGTCTACTTCAAAGTGATATTCGGCATCAGTCGCAGATCCAAGGTCTGCTACCAAATCTCCTTCTGCATGAGCTCCCGTATCTGTACCTAATTCAGATTCATTTAACTCAGCGTGAGCGTCATTTAAGGACATTGGCTCACCCATAACGCTGACAGTAACCTCAGCGGTATCTTTTAAGCCGTCTTCATCTTCGATGGTGTACTCAAAGGTGTATTCCTTCACTTCACCAGTTTTGATGATACGTTCGTTTGCCGGTAAAGATTCAAGATATTTCGCAGCGTCAAAGACCAACTTCCCGTCTTTAAGAGTTAAGAAGTCTTCTTTTGGATAATCGACAATCGTCAAGTCATCACCATCAGGGTCATGATCATTTGCCAAAACATCTAGCTCTAACGTACCTGAGCCACTGGTTTGGTAACTATCGTCAAAAGTAGTCAGGTCTGCGCTAACTTGAGTAACGAAATACTCAGAACCTTTTGGATCAACAACACCGTCTTTGTAGCTGATCGTCGACATCTCAATACTGTCAAAATAGCGACCATCTGCGTCAATGCTGACGACTTGACTGCCTCCGCGAGTACCTTCAAAGACACCAGTCGCGACTAGTTCACCTTTGTAGTATGCCTTCCAGACTCCACGTTCAATACCAGGCTCCCAGCTACCATTTTTGGTGTCAGTCCAAAGGTTCTTCACCTCCACTTCGGCGTGATTAGACACTTGTCCATTGGCAAATGAAAAACGCATTGCTTCACTTTGGCCAGTGACATCATCGTAACCGATCTGTCCATCTTGGACTCGGTCTGAACCTTTATCGAGTGAAGAACTCACACCGTACTTATGATCGCCATCACCGGTATAATCAGATTTAGACGCATCAGCGACTTTATTTCCTGTAGTATCAATCACATAGTAATCGACACTGATATCGGCACTGTCATCCCAATTGTTCTGATCCAGTGTCTTGGTCGTCGTTTCGATGCCCTTATCATCTTCAGCGATTGGCGCTTCGTTAAGGTCGTTGATAAGCACTTTAACTTGAGCCGTATCTTTTCCATTAAATTGGTCGCGGGCTTCTACCTCTAGTTGGTAACTGTCGATTGTTTCATGATCGAACGTAACATCATTCTTAACACTGATTTCACCCGTTGCCGTATTTATCTCAAACAGGTCTGTGTGATTCGTTAGGTGATAGGTCACCTGACTGCTTTGGTCGATATCGAACGCTTCAACCTTGCCAATGACTCCTGTTGGGGTATTTTCATCAACGCTAAACTGATAGCTATCTGCGTCGATATTACCTTGCGAGTCACGTCCATGACTGTCATTGCTACCACTGATGAACTCTGGCGCATCGTTGGTGCCCGTGATGGTGATTTCAACTTGGTGTGGTGTGCCATCTTGCGAGTACACAGTGAAGGTTTCAATGCGTGTCTGACCTTCCCCTAAGTATTCCACTTTGCTGTTGTCGACGTTGTACGTCCACTCACCGCCTTCAGTGATGGTCAGGCTGCCCAGTGGCGCCCCTTCACTTGGGTGGTTGTTTGGCGACACCTCAGTTTTAAAGGTGTCGTTCGCGTTGTTGCCATCCACATCGACAGACGTCAGTGTGCCTTTATCTTCAAGGATCACATTGCCGTCACCTTCCGTCACTGCGCCTTTATCATCGCCGCTGATTTGCGCGGCGTCGTTGGTGCCTGTGATGGTGATTTCGACTTGATGCGGTGTGCCGTCTTGCGAGTACACGGTAAAGGTTTCAATGCGTGTCTGACCTTCACCTAAATATTCCACTTTGCTGTTGTCAACGTTGTACGTCCACTCACCGCCTTCAGTGATGGTCAGGCTGCCCAGTGGCGCCCCTTCACTTGAGTGGTTGTTTGGCGTCACCTCAGTTTTAAAGGTGTCGTTCGCGTTGTTG
>WJXF01000009.1_pt1 | contig 174496 bp, 182 predicted proteins | sample 9263211 | NCBI WGS metagenome assembly WJXF01 (sample SAMN12697362, study PRJNA563984) | aquatic metagenome | isolation source: water sample from a prawn hatchery tank treated with erythromycin, plated on... | place: Australia | collected 2018-10-17
CATCGAAATACCGTTTGTAGCATTTTCAATGTATTGCTCAGTCTGGTTACTTGTCTTTTCTAGACGTTTAGCCAGACCCATTCCTGATACATCATCTGCCGCTGAGTTAATGCGAAGACCTGTAGTTAGACGCTCTGAAGCTTTGTTAATGTCGTTTTGTGAGTTAGTAATACCTGTTGCTGCGTTTTCTGCATTTAGGTTTGTATTGATTGAAAGCATGTTATGCCCCTTAAAAGTTGACTAAAAAAAGAAGTGAGCCTTAGCTCACTTCATTTATGACTGTTACGTCTTCAATTGTTATTTCTTCTTCACCTGATTCATCAGGCGAATCTGATAAATCAAACTCATCTAAAGAGGAGTTTGATTCTCTCCCGCCATCGTCACCACCAGACCATGACCCAGAAGAATCGCTGTATTCACGATTAGCCTCCGCCATGATCTCGGATTTGTGTTGATTGAGAAGGTTCGAGACAACGTCACTGGATGTCACCACAGACAACCTAATGCCATCTACACTCTTTTGAACCTCCAACTTAATCTCACCTAGATAATTGGGGCGCACCGTTATTCTTAGTTCTTTTTTATCGCCTAACTCAAGCTTTTCGGAAACTTCTTTAGTTAATTCCTTTAAGTTATTGATAAATACCTTAGTTGGTTTTAAAACCTTCTCATTAATAGGAGTTGGCGTTTCAGCTTTGAGATCCGATTGAGCTGCCAGAAACCCTACTGTCGATGTTGAGTTCCCGTCATAAGACGAGGTAGAGCGACTATCGCTAATATCAACCTTAATAGTTGGTAATTCCTTTGTTTGGGCGTCCGTTTTAAATCGAGACTCTGACTTCTGCTCCACTTCATCTTGTGGCGTCAACGGAACCTTTCCGCTGATATCAGAAGCGACTGTGGTGGATTTGGGGCGATTTTCAGCCATCTCTTTCGCAATCAGTTGATTATCTAAAGAAGCCTGACTAGATTCACCGCTCACTTTCCCCAGCAACTCAGCCTTCGACTTAGAGTCAACCACCAGAGCCCCAGCAGGTATTGAAGTTGGTACTGACGAACTCTTTTTATCAGTACCATTTGATACCACGTCCTGAGAATGACCAGAAAGCCGAGCAAAATCCGTAAGGCTAGCTTTCGGGCTAAGCTTCGATCGATCTATAATCGGGTCACCATCACTCGCCACAGATCCTCCCTCTTGCAAAACTACCGACAATGAAACGATGCGACTGTTATCCCTTACTCTGTTATGGGTCAGGTCTTTTATCTCCTGAATCACCTGCTCAGCACTTTTATCCGAATTTTGAAGCACACTAATACCGTTCTCTATCGAAGATTGCTGGTGGCGTGACTTATCGTGCTCGCTGGAATCAGAAGCATGTTCTCTTTCCGCTTCTCCATCTTTTATTAGGGAGGCGAATTCCCCATATTCACTTGAGGTTGCCGTCGTTGACGAGGCACCGTTCGCTGAACCGCCATTTTGAATCTTATTGTTTGTGGTGATAAGATCACTCATAGTTAATACATTCATATTTAATAGTTCCTTTATGAAAGATAACCTTTCCAAAGAAAAACGAATAAAAACCTTACTCGCATCGTTTAACGAAAAGATCACAGATGTCCAAAGACAAATATTCGACAACAAACAAAAGCAACTCAATAACGCTCAAGAACAAGAAGCAGCTCTCGATGAAAAGAGGAAGACTGTCGTTGAATCTGGCACACATTCATCTAATTATATTCTGGCGTCATTTGATTACAACTTAGCCCTAACAAACAAAATCAAAGACTTAGAGCTGGAAATGCGCCATTTAAAGAATGAACAAAACAAGTTAAATAAACGACTTATAAAGATATTCAGAAAAAAAATCGCCATTGAAACGTTGGCAAAAAAAATAAAGAATTTATTGGAAAAAGAGAGCGACAAGCACGAGACACTGATCGCTCAAGAGGTGGCGTTTAGAAATAGCAGATCGAATCAGTAAAGGTAACATCTCCAGTTCTTAGAACGGAACCTGACAAAATTTCACCCTTCGAATCACTGTAGGTAAACTCAAGGTGATCCCTACCATTTAAATGAGACATGGTATACTCAATCTGCGTAGCAACTCTGCTTCCGCACTTTATATCAGTGAAGTCGGGAAGCCTCACTGCACACTTTCTATGCCGCATCTCCTTGGATGAGTCACTCATCTCCAACAGCGTCTTACAAACCCTATTCTCTTCGTTTGTTAATGATAGCGAAAAAAGCGAACCATCAATGTTAACTAGGCTGTGAGAATCCACCCCCACTGAGTTTATTCCCGTAGGGTAAGCCTTAGCCACAGATGCAAAAGAAAGCACCAGAAGCGCTGGAATGAACAACTTACTCAACGCCATCTATAAGCCTACGAAGTTCTTTCGCCAAGGAAGCGTTACGAAGAACACCATCCCTACCAAATTTAATGGTCTCAATCGCTTCATCAACCCCATCTCCTCGGTATCCAAGCCTCACAGCTCTTGCTACCAAACTAGGGTATTCTCCTAGAAGCTTACTAGCTACCTTGGGGCTATATTTTGCGATGATCAAGTTTTGCTTCGCCATAAGAAATAGCGCCTCAGGACTACCTGAATTAGCCGCGCTAGCTAGCAACCTCATTGCACTTGACTGATTAAACATCCCTGAGCTTTTATCTAAGTACAACCGAGCTAAAAGGACTTTATTTTCTAGAGTATCAGCAAGATGACCAACGTACTTTTTAGCCTTTGCTCTCTCTTTCAAGCTTGGTTGAGAAGAATAGATTATAATCAACTCCCTAGCTGCCGTTGAATCCTTACTTTTCGCGAGGTGCTCCAAGTATTTCAACTTCCTCTTCTCGGGATAACCCAACTCATTAATATACAAAATCGCTGTATTCGCCAAAGCCTTAGTCGGTTGCACTGCAAACGACTGCTCTAACGACGACAACGCTAAATCCAAATCGTAGTAATCGCCCGATTTATCACTGTATACCTTTGAAAGTAAGAGATTAACCTCGGCACCAGTATAGGCATCAACAGCCTCCAAAAGATCATCTGCCGTCGAGATTACATCGTCATACTCACCCTTTAAGTAACTTACTCTCATTGACTCATAGTCTCCGCCCCCAGAAAGAGACAGACTACCAAATGCAATTGTCAACGCAGCAGCTATCCCAATAGCTGGCACCTTGTATTTAGCGAAAAGATCCTGAGCTTGACCCGAACCCTCAGCTTCCCAACCATCGTTTTCAAAATTATCACTCATTATTCTTTGACCTGTTTCTATCATGTTGGTTTTTTTTCATCGTCATTTCAATATTGAACGCAACATCGTCCACCAACTCTGATAACTGGCTAATCTCTACATTATCAGTAATATCGTACTTAGCTATGTGAGTCGTCAACGCAGAACTCAACGCTTGCTTTATAGACTCTGGATAGTGTGCATATATGAACTCATCATCATTAAGTCTATCTCTTTCAGCAAGTAAAGTTAGAACATCAGTAGCTTTCATCATACTCCCCGAAACCAAGCTTTAAATCGTGAAAAAAGTCTTGTGCACTGCACACTAGCGATATGTGAGCTAGGGAGTGCATAAAACAATCTCTATCTTCATTGACGACTATTATTGGCACCTTCCTAGACAAAGCTTGATTAAATAAGCTTTCCGTTACTGGGCAGAGCCCCGAAGCGCCAACAATTAGAACGGAAGCTATGTGATCTGTAACAAACGCCCCCTCAACCTCTGCTACGCTCCGCTTCTTCTGGCTTAGTAAAGAATCAGGAAAATTAGGGGAAACCTGCTCTCTATCAATAGGGAACTGAACTTTCGTTCGTTTTCTAGTGTTTACATCTATGCCCTGAGTCACATCACCCCATAAATCCACAATTTTGATTCTTGAAGTTGTCCTCTCTGGAATATCTGATATTGGGGAGTTATTTACGATGTATGAATTAGCCAAACTCATCTCTTGACTCAATTCTTTGAAATAAGACTTGAGGAAGCCATTCTCCTCAACCTCCTCACTTAGCTTTAAAAGCTCGTTCCATTTCTCGTAAAGGCGATTTAAGTCTCTCGATTGTAAGGAACTCACAGAATCGTCATCGAGATATGTTGGCAAGTAATCGGTCATGCAACCTGTACCCAAGACAATTATTGAAGACGAGTTTTTCCCCAACCTTTTCCTAATCTCTCTCACCTGTTTCTGATCTAAGAACTTAAGCTCTGCCATGCTCCCCTCCCTCAGCAAAGAAACCTTCACTAACTAATTCAGGGGTAAGCACATCCGAGCCCAAACCGCCCAAGAACTGAGTGGAGAAATTCAAAACACTGTGCATCTCCCTTATAATCTTTCTAACATTCGACAAATCAATCTCGCTAGTAAGAGCGTCAATCAACGCCCTAGAGTAATAACAGAGTGACGGCTTTAACTTGTTAGGGGATAATGCCCTCCCCCGTCCTTGCAGCTCTATTAGCTCAAACCCTAGATCCTCTCGCACAACTTGCACTAGTTCAGTGAATGCCAAAGCTATATCACAAAGCTCATTCGACTGAGTAGCTTTAATAAAGTAGTAAGCTTGCTCAACAGAACCATCAACACAAATTTCATCGACTAATAAAGAAGGGAGGAACTGTTCCGCCAAAGACCTATATATACGCACATACTCGCAATTTCCGTCGATTGCACCCTCGACGCATAACTCTGGCTCATTACTAGCGGTATAACCCCAAAGACAAGTAACCTCGCGAAGCAAAATTAGCCTTGCCACTTCTCTCACTTGTTCATTTTCATCTTCCAAAAATGAGTCTGGCGCTAAAACAATACCTTCATAGTCCGTTACAGAGACTAGTAAAGAAGCATTCGTTAGACTTTCATCAATAGCCTCTAGAGCTACGGTTAAAAGGTGGTTAATTTTTTCTTTTAATTTCATGGCAAGCCCCTTTGTTTTTTTTGCCATTAGGGGCGATCCCAAAAAAATCGTCAATTTAAATCGAATAATTGCTTTATTACCTACACCACCAAAAACATTTTCAACGACTTACGCGAAATAGGTGTCCACATTTAACTCGCGAAGTGTCAAAGTTGCGAAATAAACAATGAATTTCAAAATAACTCCAAACTTCATAGACTTTAAGTGTTACCTATTAAACATTCAAACGAACAGAATATAACTATGATCAAAAAAACCTTGATGGCGACACTGTTAGTCATGGCTTCTCAAAATGCATTAGCAACAGAAGCAGCAACAACTCGCGTCACACCTGAACCTACTATTGCGCAAACAATTGAATCCAAATTCATTGAGGCAACGAACACAATCTCATTCAACTACGTAGAGCCATTGGGCGACACTGGATTGCACGCTGTTCAACATAACGGAAGCTACATGGTGGTTAGCGAAGACTTGGATATTCTACTTACGGGAACCTCTATTAATCTGAAAGATAAGGTCGATCTCAAAAAGGAATGGGTAAAGAAAAGCATATCACCAATCCTAGATGAATTGACGCAAGATGAGTACACCGTCTACCCCGCTAACGGAGAAACTATCGATGTACTTTGGGTTCTATCAGACCTAAGCTGCGGATATTGCCAAAGTTTGCATGAGCAATTCCCATTGTTAACATCACAGGGAATTGAGATACGCGTCATCCCTTTTGTTAGAGGGCTTAACTCTGATGTATCCAAGAAAAATTATGACAACACAATGGCAATCTACTCCACTGGGCTCCAAGAAGAGCGAAGACAACTCCAAGAGCGAGCATTTTCTGGGGAGTATGTTGGGAAAAACGCGAAAATCGATCCCAACGCAAAGAAGATTTTGGACAAAGGATTCAAAGTTGGGCTGAATGCAAACATCACGGGAACCCCACTGATGATTAATAGCAATGGTAATACCCTAGCAGGTCTAGCTGATACAAAATTCATAGTAGAAAACTTTATACCAAGTAAATAGAAAAAAAAGGAAGGTTTAATTCAAACCTTCTTTTTCTTTTGACTCTCCAAACAGGCTCTCTGTTTTCTTCGCAAGAACCACTAGGAACAACGACGTTAGAAGCACCGCACACAAAACTTCCCAAATAGATACAACACGACCTAAAGACTCCACGTTATGCGTGGTAAGAACCCCAAGCCCATTAGCACCACTAACTAGAAAGCCATCTCCAAAAGAAATGAACAAATTCATATTCTGCTGAACCTCGCTATATGAGGTCAGTGAGAATGTCGAGATTTCAGCCACCTTGGAGATAGCGACACCAACAATGAATAAAATTGCTGAGAAAAAGACCACTACTGAATTCACTATTATTACCAGTTTACAATCAATATAGTAACACGATAACACATGCTATAAAAATGTAAAGGCTCTTTAGATTATCTATACTTAATACAAAGAACCCGAAGAATGCTAATCGAAATTAACTCACACTACACGCTTGATGGCTTCATCACTTTTGAGGACGCTAAAAAAGTCGTAGACCATTACGGAGATCAACAACCAACACTCCTTATTTCTGATGCCAACTCGCTTTCTGGTGCACCAGACTTTGTGGCATTCTGTAAGAAAAATAAGATTGACTACCTTGTTGGTTCTAAGCTCATGTTGTCGGTGGATAACAGCGACGAATCCGTTCGTGGCTATATTACTGCTGTCGCTAGGAACGAAAAAGGGCTTACTGAGATATCTAGGCTGTTATCTCAGGCAAACACACCCGATTTGATTGCACCATCCAATCACACTTATAAACTTGAGGATTTGCAAGGGCAGCTTGAGAATGTTGACATACTTGTAGACGAAAACTCTCCCGCCTTTTTAGCACTTCAATCGGGTGATGCAGATAAAGCACTTGATATTCGAAACAAGATCTACATGAGCGGAGCCAAACGGGTTCTATACAAACATCACGCAGTGAAAGATGAGGTGATAAGCACTTCTAAAACTCTCTCAATGTACAACTCAGCAATCAGCGATGTGGACGATCAGTTCTTAATCGATAGCGCAGAAATTTCTGTCCTTAGGCATGAACACAGAGAAGTTGCATTGAAGCGCCAAAGAAAGAAAGCCGCATCAACTAACGACAGACTGTTCTACTCGAATAGGAAGATTGCAAGGAACATTGACACTGAAAAACTGACTCACACCCCCAAGTTTAATGACAACCCACAAGTTTCATTCGAAAACGAGCTCTATATACCCGACGTAGGGGGGAGCCATGACTTTACACATACCGCGTGGGAGAAACTAAATGAGCTCGTTCCAGAAAAACATCCGCAACGTGCGAAATACGAAGAAAGACTAAAGCATGAGCTAGGGGTAATCGACCGATTAGGACTAGGGAGATACTTTAAGTTAATATGCGGGTTTGCTAATTTCTGTAAGGAAAAAGGAGTCCCCTTAAACCTTAGAGGCTCAGCTGCGTCGAGCTTGGTTCTTTACCTTAACGATGTGTCACCAAAAGAGTTAGATCCAGTAGCTCTTGGGCTAGACGTTAGACGATTCATTGATGACGCAAGGGCTGGCAATTTTGCAGACATCGATATTGAGCTCCCAAGTGAATATTCAGACTTGTTTTCAGAATACGTAAACACCCACCAACTTGGCGATGATCCACACCACGATGTGTGCTCCCTTATGGTGTTCGAAAAGAGTAAGTTCCTAAAATCAACATTGACAGAAGCCGCGTCAGAAATAATCGATTCAAAAAGCATCGATACATTTCACAAAAAAGTGTTTGAGTCTCTAAAAGAAAAGAAAATAGTAAAGGGCAACAAAGACTATTCCGAACTGAAAACATCAAATGCCGACTTACCAACATTGCTAGGAGACAAGCGATTCAATGTTGATGAAAAGAAAGTCATATTTCATGCACTCACACTCAATGGGATAAACAACGCGATAACAGTACACCCATCAAAGCACATTTTAACCAGACTCGGAGAAACTATGATTCCCGTGTTTATTGGTGCCAACGGAAAACTCATAGCTGCAGCTGACAAAGACAACTGTGAATCGATGGGCTTCATTCCGTATGACATGATAAAAGTCAATATGATGAGCTGCATTCACAGGGCGCGAAACATCATAGAAGCAAGAGGGTTAGACGCAGTAGATATCAGTGATGCTTTCCTAAAGGGAGAAAAAAACAAGTACGCAGCATTGTTCAACGGGCTAACTGAATCAAACTATCTCATAAACCAGATATCATCAGATTATGCTATGAAATACATCAATGCCATCGAACCCGATGACGTAACCTCATTCGCCTTTGCCCTAGCACTAATACGCCCTGCTGCAGGTGACCAAGGGGAAATTGGGGTTCCTGACGAAGTTTTAAGTTCAGACCCTGTAATTGCAAACGTGCTCAATAAAACTCGGGGCGTATTTACTTACGATGAGCAGATTCTGCAAATAACCACTGAGGCGGCTGGACTAACGAATTGGCACGGAGACCAATTGCGTACAGCTATCAGAAAAAACAAGCCTCAAATAATAGATGAGTTGAGGGAACCTTTTATCAACGGTCTAGTAGCCAAAGGTCGCACTATCGAAAGGAGTGAAGAGATATTTGAGAATATTGCAAACTACACCGGCAAATACTTTTTCAATGAATCTCATGCTATGTCGTACACCGTTATATCGCTAGAGCAGATGGTTATCAAAAACACTTATCCCGAGGTGTTCTTTGAAAGTACAGTTCTTCACCCAGACAAAAAGTCCCCTTCACCAACTGAGTACAAATTGGAGGGTGACATCCCATTAACAGAGAGGCAGCAAATGATCGCTCACGCCATCAAGGAATACCAATCTAATGGATTTAGCTTTGAATCTGCGGATGTGAATATATCGGAGACGGAGAATTTTTCATGTGTTAACAGCTCAATTTACCCCTCTCTTGCTAGTGTGATACCAGACAGAGGTACGTTGGATATTATTGATCGAATCAAAGCCTCTCAGGGTAAAGTGGAATCTATTAAACAAGTATGCGACACACTAAACAGATTAGGTGAGTTCGATGTAGGGAGAGCGTCAAAAGTGTCCGAGCAAAACTCTAGAAAATGCGCTCAGATCACAGACACGGTTGTAGACATGATAAAGCTAGGTCTATTTGACAAAGTCCCATTCAATGAAGATTTAGCCTTTGTTAATGACACCGACGACACTGTAATCTTACGCTCAATACTAATCAAAGTAGCAAGAGATTACATAGAGGCGTCATCACTTGGAATATCCAATGAACTAACCGTTTCTGTTCAGCGTGAAGACTTGGTATCAGCTAAAGCCATTGCTACGCACGAACTCAAAACCCTCGGGTATTCAACAACCCGAGAAGCTGTCGTCGTTCCGAAAAAGGAATATATAAATCATTACAAGGCAAGCCTCGGAGACAAACCCAGCCCTACCTCTCCACCAAACAAAGCCCGAAGCGTTAACAAGGGGTGGGGACATCCATAAATGCATTGTCAGTTGTAATACAAAGAGTTGCACTTGCTCGATGAAAGATCTAGTTTTTGAGAAAATGTCAGATAAAAGGCAGAGCACTCAAGAGCTAGATCGACCAAGAGATCTACCACCAGTATCAGGAGGTCCCAGAAGAAAGCAGTTAGTAACAATAAAAACGCACCTTTCTCCAATAAACCCTGAGCTAAAAAACATCCTCGCAGCCGTTAGCGCCATTAAAATGATTCATGGCGAAGAGATGGAAAGAATATCCGAATCAAACAACTCTAGCGAAGCAGTTGAGCTCCTAGAAGACATAATGGAAAAAGTCGACGACATAACGTCATCAGTGGGACAAATTACGAAACTGATCAGAAAATGAAGCTAGACCACCTCTTTACGAGGTGGTCTATTTATTTGTACCATTCTTAAAAAGAACCAATGATCACAATAATTATCCTATGTGGCGCTGTATACGCAGGTGCAGCCTACCTGTCAGAAAAATCGATTAACCCTGACACCCCTGCTTTTGACGCTTTAAAGAGAGGCTCAACGCGCATCTATGACACCCTTATCTTAGAAATTGAAAAATTAGGTAAAAAAGATACGCCAAAAGAAGAAGAGTCAACCAAACAGGAAGAAGAGCAACCAAAAGACGAGGATAGCAAAGACTCGTAAAGTTAAAGCTCAATCTACAATTCCTGAAAACAGAAGGTCGCAAAGCGACCTTTTCTTTTTGTTCACAACAGCAACAACAAAAAGTACCCTTAAAGAAAAAATGACAACCGACGATCTTGCGTACTTATCATCTATTGACTCAAGGTTCCTAAAAGACCTCAAACTGATAATCAAAAACGACTACTCTGCACTAACGCCCAAAGGGGAGGAAAACCTACTCAAGTGCCTAAAAAAAGGCGGAAAGGATAGCTACGCTGCAGTGGCGAAAAGCTTGCTGGTAATGGACATAGAACAAATGGGGGCTGTGCTCTCATCGGCAATAAAGAATGATCTTAGAGGGGTCAAAGCTCTTTGCGACTACATTGCTGACACAAACACCCCTATTAACACAAAACTTGCATCAAAAGTAAGGACAATCAACACGCAAAGTATTGTTAAAAATACGATAGTTGACACAAATGTTCTAAAATTAAAAAAAACCATTAGAAATCATGCGTAAAAAAAACCTTATTTGGGCTGCAATACTAAGCACGTCGCTTTTTACTAGCCAAGCGTTAGCTCTAGATCTCGCATCGCAATTAAGCGATGAGCAAACCGAGTCAATACTAAAACAAACACGAGAAAGCGAGAAATACAGCTGCTCACCAGAAGACTTAGCCGACTACATTGACGTTGCATCGGCATCAATGAAAGTCAGACCAAATGTCCTGTCTAGCTCCGAATTTATAAACAACCAAGCCGCCATGAAACAGGAGCAAGGGATAGAAGACTGTTCCATGAATTTCGCCAACATGGAAGTTGTCAAGGATATCAAAAAACTCATAGAGCAAGTAAAGAACTTCCAGATACCCTCCCCTCCTTCAAGCGATCCAGTTTGGCCTATGGTTCAACAACTCGCTAATCAGGTTTACGACGCTCTACTTCAAGGCGTTTGCGGCGCAATGACAGAAGAGCTTGCTATGGAACTTGTCAATGAAATCATGGATCATGAGCTTGGCTTCGACCTTAGCGACGTGAAAGAGTTCGACAAGAATGAATTTGCGCTAGAGGCAGCAGAGGATTACCTTGAGAACGAAAAGGGCATAGACGGAGATGTACTAGACAAAGAAGAGTGGGACGACCTATTTGGCGACGAAACTAAAGACATCTACGAAGATCAAAAAGAATCCATGATGGACAATATGTTCGACTAACTCGCAAACTAAAAAGGAGCCAATTACGGCTCCTTTTTCATTGGTTAGAACTTAATCGACAAAACCTCATAGACAACATCTTCATCAGAAGGGGTCTCAATGCAAACCTCATCCCCAATTCTCTTGCCAACCAATTCTTTACCCAGCGGAGAAAGATAACTGATTACGCCATTTTTAGGATCAGACTCCATAACGCCAAGAACCCTATACTCACTGAGCTTTCCCGTATCAACGTTTTCCAACTGGACTAGACAACCAAATAGAACCTTTTCAGAAGGCTGCCCAGCCTTACCGCTAAAGTCTACAATCTGGCAATTCTGGAAAAAATCATCAATTTTTGATACTGCTTTCTGGACACGAGCGAGTTCAGCTTGCAAGCGCATATACTCTGAGTTCTCAGATTCATCGCCACTTTCCTGTTCCTTTGAGTCTCGCATTGCCGATATAATAGATGAGTGCTCATCAGCTAAGCTTCGTCGCTCATCCTTGAGTTTTTCAGCGCCTTGCGCTGAAATATGATGTACTGTTTTCATTGTTAATATGTATTTTCATCAAATCTACATATCAACAGTTGATCGAGCAAATTTTTTTTAAGGCTCCGTTAAGGAGCCTTGATATTTATCGGTATGGTAATTCATCCGCTGCCGCTGAAAGCTGTTCTATCGACAGACTCATTGCTTTTTCTGGAGTTAAAGTGAAAGAAGATGGCACGCGCTTTTCCTTAATAAGTCGCTTGAGGTGAAGATTTATTTTCTTTCTCCAGAACGTTAAATCTTCTTTTTGAACCTTATCACCCAAACGATATGCTTGATCTCGCTCCAAATCAGCAATGTCGCTAGGTCTTTTCGAATCTCTTATAGCTAATAGAGCTAGACTTTCGGACATTCCCTGAGTTGCTATGTGCGCACGTAGTGACTTCAAACCTTCCTCGGTAAGAGCTAAACCTGCACCTGCTGCCTTAGAAGGCTTTTTACGCGCTGCCTTGGCTTTCTGATCACTAGAGCTTTTAGGTGCAACTTCTTCGCCCTTACCTTGATCACCTGAGTCAACTACAGGCTCATCACTAGCTACAGGCTCATCACTAGCTACAGGCTCATCACTAGCTACAGGCTCATCACTAACCACAGGCTCATCACTAACCACAGGCTCATCACTAACTACAGGCTCAGCACTAACTACAGGCTCAGCACTAACTACAGGCTCAGCACTAGCTACAGGCTCATCACTAGCTACAGGCTCATCACTAGCTACAGGCTCATCACTAACTACAGACTCATCACTAACTACAGGCTCATCCACCACAGGAGCTAGGTCACCAGCAACGCCGTCATCAGATACCGTAGATTCATCACTTAACAGCTCATTAACCTGAGCACTAATGTCTTTACTAATTGGAGATACAGACGTCTGCTCTTGCGATTTATCTTCCACAGAGTGCTTAGAGACCTCTGGCTTAACACCATTTACTACGCCAACCTTAACCTCAACCCCGATGAGGTTAACTAACGCTAGCTGCAAGGAAAGCTCTTTTAACGGGTCTTCAACAACAATACTCGCCTTTGCGGCTTCGTAGAATGATTTTGTTTTGTCATGGAATAAGCTTATAGTTGTAGTCTGTTTAAATCGATTATCACCGAACGCTTCAACATCAGTTGTTAACGACAGATCCGAACCAAGCGATTCGCGCAAGCCTCGTATAACAGACTCGACAGTCGGGTTAGATTGTTCGTCAATTACTGCTAAAACTTCTTGTAGCTGTTTGTCGCCACCTTGCTTGTTTCGTTTCTGTCTGGTCATTAATTTTTCCTCATGTTTATAGGTCAATAATCTAGCACAATCTAAAAAAAAATAAAGAAAAAAACGAACAAAGAGAAATAAAAAGATATGTTAAACCAAGCACTTTTATCACTAATACTGCATAAATTCGACCGCAATGCCAACTCTGTGTTAAATAAGATAAAAAAAATAAATAATAAATCTACAAATGAACTGGTCGAGTATTCAACGTGCGAGACAGAAGCTAGCATCGAACTAATTGCGTCATTATGTATACTTTCCCAAAGAACTCTTGGGTTAATGCCATACAAGCACCAAATACAAGGGCTCTTAGCAGTATCAAAAGGCTACTCCTTGAATATGTTCACAGGAGAAGGAAAAACGCTAATTTGTACGCTAGGGGCGATTGTTCTTTTAAAAAGTAGAGACAAAGTAAAAGTTTGCACCGCTAACGACTATCTCAGCAAAAGAGACTATAGGTTTTCGAAACCTCTACTTGATTTACTCGGCATATCAAGCTCCGAAACCCCCAGCAGAACGGCAAGCATCCAATATTCACCAATTCAAACATTTATAATGTCATGGCTTCAAGATGCTAGCGCGACTTCACTCAATACCATGACACACGTAGGTTTCAACAATGGCTCTGAGAAGCACGCAATCATAATTGATGAAATAGACAGCACACTGATAGAGTCGTCAGGAATCACCTACACAACTGCGTCGACATCTCAAACAAACCACGAGATCGCGAAACTAGCATACTCTGTCGCTAAAAAATCCTTAACGCTTTACCCGAAAATCGTAGAAAGAAAAGAGCACTCGGTTGACTTAGCCGAAGAACACTTTGACCTACTTGAAAGAACACTAAAAGAGATGGGGATTAGCGCAACCTTAAGCGACGACTCCTCGACATTTTATTTCCAAATAAAAGCATCTCTACTAGCAATCACCGCACTAGAGAAGGGAACTGACTACACAGTCCTAAAAAACAAGATACAGAGGCTTAACAAAAGCAACGGTAGGGCTGACAAAAGAACGTTCAACGATATGGTTCTTAACGCCCTGCAAATAAAGGAATCTGTACGAGTGACAGAAAAGAATTGTAAGTTTGCGATTTCAAGCTTGCAGAACTACGTCAAGCGCTATGCGACTATTGTAGGGATGTCAGGCACTGCATCTATCAACGCCCTTGAGTTAAAACACACCTATGGGATCAGAGTAATCAACATAAAAAGAAGAGTTGAATCTTTACTCCTTCACGAAGGCTACACCCTCTTCCCCACGATCGAAGAGAAGCTGTCTCACACAGCAAACAAAATCCTTGAATACGCGGGGACTAATCCCATTTTAGTAGTCACCCAAAACGAGTCCGAAGTAGAGAAACTATCCAACATGCTACCTCGACACCTAACCACTCAAACTCTAACTAGTCGAAATATGGAGGATGAAGGGAAAGTTATAGCAAATGCGGGGAAACCTAAGAACATCACTATAACTACTCGCGTATGCTCACGAGGTGCGGACATTGAAGTCAACGACGACAACATGCTAATTGTCATTGCTACATCCGTTGGCGAAACGTGCGTCGATGACTCACAACTTTCTGGCCGAACAGCAAGAAATGGCAAGAAAGGGCTCTGTATGTTCTTCTGTTCTGCGGAAGACTCCTTTTTTGCTAGGCTGTCAAAAAAGAAACCAGAGGTCATAGTGAAATTCTGCAGCGACATTAATGCAGATCAAGGTGAAGCCGAATCCACAAAGCGGGCTTTAACTTGGGTCATAAAGAATGAGCAGCGCATCTCTCTTGCACAAAAAAGAAACGCCAGAAAACAGCTCATGTATTTCGATGAGCCAATCTCCAACCAACTGGACGTCCTATTATCCAAACGCATTCAGATATTAACCAACGATACCTCGCTTGCCTCATTAACGGACAACTTGAACAGAACAAACATTGATGAGAAAGACCTTGTGATTATTAGCCGAGATATTGCCATCGACTCCCTAGATGAAGCTTGGCGACCCCACATAAACAATCTAATCGATAATAGAACAGAGTTATTCGACTTAGGTACAGAAGGCATTCGAAGATACAAGAGTTCTTCAACTCAGCTACTAGAGGACTTTGTGCATTCATATCAATCGAAGTTAAACATTAACGTGCAAAAACACCTCGAAATGCTAATGTAGACTACTTGGTTGCAGAGTGGTATTATACCATTAATTCCACCTAAAGGATTTGAAGTTATGAGCAAGAAAGAAATCTACGAGTTTTATGACTCTTATGGAAAGGTTATGTCTGGATGCAACTTTTGGATCGAAGCAACCATACTCACTTTCATTTATGGAGCGTTTTTCCTATAAAAACGACTCGCTACAGCTAGCGAGTCGCTTGAATTTAAATACAATAAATTTATGTAAGTTATTGATTTTTAGTGCTTTTTAGAGTGATCAGAAGGGAATGTCATCGATGAAATCGATCGGAGGAACATTACTTGACGACGACTGTGAAGGCTCCTGAGGGGGCTGGTTCTGCAAAGGCTTTTGCGGCGCTTGTCGCTGTTGACTCGGTTCATGCTGATTGTTCGCGGCTGACTGAGGAGAATCTTTTAGCCGATCTAGTAAATCAATAATCCCAAACGGATACTGAACGACAATCTCGGTTGTAAACCTATCCTGTCCCTGAGCATCCTGCCACTTGTTCGTTTTCAACTCTCCCTCTAGAAATACAGCCGTCCCCTTCTGAGCTCTATCCCTAACGTACTCCGCGCTTCTACCAAAAACAACAACCCTATGATACTCGGTACGTTCCTGACGTTCATTTGTCCCCTTGTCAATCCACGAGACTGACGTAGCAAGAGATACATTAGCTACTGGGTTTCCTGTTTTGGTAGTTCTAAAATCTGGATCTATGGTTAAATTACCCTTCAATATGACTCTGTTAATCGACGACATGTGTGTATCTTTTTTAAGATTATATGTCGCATATTGTTATAATCCAAAAAAAACCATCGCTATGCTCGAAATGATTTTAGCAGTCGACAAAAATGGCTGTATCGGAAAGTCTGGGGATCTACCTTGGAGAATCCCAAAAGACCTTCAACACTTCAAATCAAAGACCATTAACAAGATAGTCGTAATGGGCTATTCAACTTGGGTAAGCTTAGAAAAAAAAGACTTACCCAATAGGAAAAATTTAATCATCTCTAGAAAAAAAAGTGGTAACAAGTTCATCAACGACTTAAAGGATGTTATTGAACTATCGAAAGAACATGAGGTTGTTGTCATTGGAGGTGCCGAGATTTACAACCAGCTAGCAGCCCATGCAGATAAAATTCATGTTACTCATGTCGACACTATCGTCGATAAGGGCGACACATTCTTTGATATGACACTATTGAACTTGTTTACTAAAGCAAGCTCCACCAAAATGTCAGACAATGGGTATGACCTAGAATTTGCCACATACACCCCTAAACCAAAAAAGGGCTCCTAAAAAGAGCCCTTGTTCAACTACGCAATTATATCAATTATATCGAGGACAACCTTACTGCCCGTCCTCGTAGGAGACAAAACAGGCTTCGCCACTATATGGTAAGACCTTCCCTTTTCAAGCTTACCGAAGTAGCGAGAGCGCTCCATATCAGGCCAAAAGGCAGTAATCGGGCTATTTCTAAAGTTCAACTTAATTTCGATGTCGCCATCTTTCATCTTGAAGCTTTCGACTTTCACATTGAACTCATACTGTGGATAGGGAAACCTAGCACCGAATGGCTCAAGCTGAGATATCTCAGCTATCAAAGTCTTGTCCAAAACTTTGGATTCTGGAAATGCACCATCGCTAAATACGACTGGGCTAAGTGCCCTACCAACACTTTTTTCGTAGGAGCTAGTGAAACTTTTTATTGCCTCATTTAACTCATTCAGCCGAGCATGATCGCATTCAAACCTAACAAAACCCCTGTCGGTCTCCGAAGCCTTAACATCAACAGCTTCCTCAACAGCTCCCACAAGACCGTTCCTTATAAGAGATTTAGGAGCCGCAAGAGTACAAGACATTACTGTTGCCTTTTTTATCGTAAGCTTGGGCTTTCTATGCGAACTCAAATCTAAAGTAACTTCACCTTCCGCAGTCGTCTCTGTATAAATCCCGCGCTTTATCCCGAAGATACTCGACTTGGTCAGTTTGGCTGCATCAATCATACTCAAGCCTTTGATGCCACTCTTATCCTTACCCATTAAATCAAAGGTTGGCGCATATTGCCCCTTAGCCTTATTAACCAGTAGGATATCGCCACCCTCCAGTTCGTACTGATTTGGCTTCAAGCTCTTAAATATATCGCATTTCAACTCATCGAGCCTATCAACACTTAACTCCGATTCATTAAACTGCACAGGAGCCGATACCACGACTGGCTTACCATACTTCCATAAAATCTTTGATGAAATATTGTCCAGCATAGATGGCTTCGCTGACTGCAAATAGATAGATGCACTAGGCAAACCTGCTTGCTGGAACGCCATTTCCGCCTGAACGTCAGCTACTCGAAAAGACTCTTTCTCTTGAGCCCTAATCTCCCCCTTACCCATCAACCTCAGGTATCGTTTTGCCTCGGAAGCCTTAGTCGACTGTAGAAATTTAACCAAAGGAAAAGGCGACTGCTGCATGTAAGACGAAGCCAACACTCGCGACACTAATGTCGAAGACATCACAGAAGAACCTATACCGACATTAACTTCTGCCATCTCAGCCTTCATAGCGACCCATTGCTCTAACTCAGATGAGTTGATTGCGGACAACCCTTGCTTAACAAAGGCTCTATTTATCGGCTCCCGAACGTCACCAAGCTCACCAAAAACAGAACAAGCGCCATAAGGGGTTATGTAGCCCATTTTTTGGTCTTTTATTCCAACCACACCCTTTTTAACAAATACCCGCCTAAGGTTCATTAGCAACACCTCAGTCAGTATTGTCAATGAAATATCCTTGGGCTGAAAGTTATCATTTGGTTTATTTGGATTTAAAAATCCGAATAAAGGGGACGTGTACCCTTTTGATACAGATGAGCAATCGAGGGACACCACATCAAGGATAAACCCCTTTTTCTTTATTCTCTTGCGCATTGCATCCAAAGCCGAATGAGTGCTCTCTCCCGCACCCAGCGCTACGAATAAAGTAGGGCAATCATCACCGTTGTATAAACCATCCAAAAATCTCTCACTATAAGGAGTGTCACTAGGAGGGGTGAACAACAATTTAATCCTATAAGGCACTGCTCCAAATGTTTTACACAAGGCATCCTCTAGCAAAGCAGCAGCAGCTACGCTATCTAGCGTATACTCACAACAAATTGTTATTTGCTCAGATCTTTGAATTGCTCTAAATAGACGAGAAGACACTTTGTCCACTTGTGACAAGGCAGATACATCCAAATCGCTAAAGCTTGGAGACAGGAAGTCTTTTGTGAGTACGTGCTCTGGTATTCTTCTCTTAGCAATGATACCCGCTTGCACTTCACTCGCGAAGTTTACTGTCGCCTCTTTGAACCGCTTAGGGTCACAAGACAATCTAACCAAGTTTAACTGTTCCATTTCACAGAAACCTTTTCACTACTCAAAATAGTATTTTCATTATAAAAACGCATATTCCCTGACTATACCATATTGCAATCAAAGTACCAACACCACAGGCAAAACCTGATGTTTTAAAAGAATTTTTGGTTTTCGATCACAGCATGTATCATGTAAATAAAGCATGAGCCAAAAACAACGACCTGCTTTACAGACCACACCTCTCGAAACTGATATAGCGCGAGAGTTCAACTTAACCGTAACAAGCAAACAACAGTGCTTCCCAGAGCTCAATACGGCAGCCACGTACAAACTAATAAAAAATCTGGGATTACAGACGAAACAAAAGAAACCTAAATTCAACCCCTCAAAAACACTTCGATACTGCATATCACCACACCAAAACATCGAAGTCTGGTTCAAATACTCACCCGACAAGACTAAGTTTAACCCCCTAATTCAAGAGACCATTGAGGAGCAAACCAGACAAATTAATGAATTCGTGAATGAGTTAATTCGGTCAAGTCTTATATCCCTAGATTCACTAGAGTCGCCTATATTCGCCAATGAAAGTAACTATAAATCAAAGTTACAATCTGATATCAAAAAAGCTTTTGCAAAGCAGTGGGCTGAAGGAACCTACCTAGACATTCCGCAACTATTTCCCACAGCTAGAAAACTAAAACGAACAATCACAATCTTCGCAGGCCCAACTAGTTGCGGCAAAACATACAATGCTTTTGAATTACTAAAAGTCGCACAAGAAGGGCAATACCTAGCCCCACTTCGACTCAACGCACTTGAAGCATACGAAGAATTAAATGAAAGCAATGTCCCTTGCAACCTAGTCACAGGAGAAGAAAAGGTCGAAACAGACGGTGCTAAACACCAAGCTTCAACTGCAGAGATGGCAAGTTTTCGAGGGGAAACGGGTGCCGTCGTTGTTGATGAGGCACAATTCATTGATGATCCTGACAGAGGGTGGGCATTTTGCAACGCAATCATTGGGGCTCCATCGAAAAATATAATCGTGACCTGCCCAGAGTACGCCGTTGAGAAAATAAAACGACTTGCATCAATACTTGGCGACGAAGTTAATGAGTTCATACTCCCAAGAAAGACCAAGCTCAGCATGACAGAGCAGCCGGCACTGAACTTATCCAAAATCGAACCAGCTACAGCAATTGTCACCTTTAGTAGGCGGCGCGTATTTGAACTAAAGGAAGAGTTGGAGCGCTATAGTAAAGTTGCTGTTGTTTACGGCGCAATGCCCCCCGAGGTTCGACGAGAACAAGCTAGAAGGTTCAGGGATAGGGAGGTCGATATAGTTATCGCAACAGACTGCATAGGAATTGGTCTCAACCTGCCAATCAAACACGTTATATTCGACACCATAGAAAAGTTTGATGGGGAGCGTCGACGCAAACTTCACCAATCCGAAGTCCTTCAAATAGCTGGGAGAGCTGGGAGGTATAAGATTTATGACGAAGGCTTCGTAAGCGGTCGTAACTGGAGGGACCAAAAATACATTGAAAATTGCTTAACACTTCCTAACCAAACAATGATGAAAGATAAGTTCTCAGCCAAGGTCCCCTTTGAACTCATACAGGAATACATGGAGCTGTCTGGAGAAGAACGACTAAGCGTCGCGACCGAAGCCATACAGGAACGGGTACGATTCGATGAAAATACGTACGAACTAGCTTCCGTTGAGTTAGTTGTGGAAACCCTACGACTGATTGAGTCATATGAGCTAGATATGGAGAGAGAGGAGATCTGGAGGATAGCCCACATTCCAATTGAAGTTGAGCTTGTAGAGCAAACATTTGTAGATTGCCTATTGAACGTTTCAGGATATGGGAAAGAAGTTAGCTTCTCTAGCCACGTCTTAAACCAACCGCACAAGAGCGACCTAGACAAGATGTTTGCACTCGAAGAGTTGAGTAATCAACTTGATTGCGCCCACTGGTTTTACAATCGTTACGAGGATAAATTCGAAGATGGGTTTGAGCGAGAAATAACGAAATTGAAGAAGCGAGTAAACACCGCAATGAACAACACTGTACTGAAACTGTAACGTTAAAAAAATAAGGCAGCCCACCAGCTGCCTTTTTTACTATTTCAAAACTCTTACCAATTTTTCATCATCAAAGCTGGAGTAAGCTAGTTCAAACATAGAGTGCCTCTCCCCCTCCATAAAAAGACTGAGCGCCTTAGCTTTAACTGGGTGCGCGACCTTCAATTCCTCCAAACCTTCTATTGTAGACAAATCGAAGTCATCTGCTTCGAAAACTAATAGATAAGCGACAAAGGCGAGCAAGGGAAAATCATCGGACATAAACTTTTCAAGGAACTGCTCCTTTTGTTCATGAACAAAACTTCCTTGATCGAGAGCAACCTTATCCAGCATACCCTTGAGCTCCTTGTAGTCACCCTCAGCAGCAAGCCGCTCAATCACGCTTTCATACGAATAAAACAAAGCAGCTACTCTTTATCACTTGGTTTCTTTTGGGTGGATCGACACTTAGGGTACGCAGAACAGCCATAAAAGACCCCATTTTTTCCTGTCCTCTCCACCATTGGCGAACCACATTTCTTGCATAAGGCGGCATGTTCGCTTTTTATCTCAATACCCCTCATGGCTATTTGCTTATCAGCCAACTTAGTAAGAGCTTCTACGCAGATTTTATCAAACCCCTCCTTGTCGAAGCTTCTTAGTATCTTCACTTTATCGGCAAGCGCTGGATGAATCGTAAACTGGACTTTTTTCATAATTTCATTATTGGATTAGGTCTTCTAGTTTAGACGCGGCATTGTATGGTGCCACTGACATGAAGTGAGTTACGTACTTCTGAGAGCCGTCGACCCTAACCCCAACAACAACATCCTTGTAACCAAGGTTTGAGTAGAAATAGTCCCCATCTTCGTTAAGCATGAATTCTTTTTTTACAAAAGGAATCGAACCTGATTTTTTCTTGAGATAGTTATCTTTTGTATCTTTTCCGACATACATAGTGACTCCATTACAACCTGACACTGTCACCCCATCTGTCTGAATACAATTCATCACAAATTGACCCAATTTAGAGCTCAGAAATTCCTCTACAGATACAGATGGATCTTTAGCGACTTGACGGCGGGTTTTCCCATTATCCTCAACGTCCACCAGCTTCGCCCTTGCCTCAAACAATGCCGTATCTTCACCATCGCTTATTTTAAAAGCATAAAACGGCACTACTCCATCTGACGAGTATGTCAATATTCTGGTTAGCACTGAGCGAACCTGCTCTTCTGAGTCAAACATTTGCACTTTATTGGGGAAAGCAGTCTTTATTGAAATAAACTTGTTATCTCCACTGCTGCCAAAAAAAACCTGCGCCTTAGCAACAACCGCCTTCGTCTGACCTGACGTGTCTTTAGCCACCACGTTTGCCCACCTTGACTCAAAGTGACCCTCAGGTTTCTTTTGGGCTGACTCAAACTGCAGTACGCCCCCAACCTGAACCGACTTCTTGCCATTATTAAATATTCTATCGAAATCAGGGCGATCGAATTCCGCACCTTCCTTCTTATTGAATCTCCCAAGAGTTATTTTGACATCCTCTTGGTTATCCAACCTTTTGCCGTAAACAAAGTGGTCATCGAAAGAATCTACGATCACTGGGATGTTTTCGGCTTGATTAGAGCCATTTGCTCTTTCGCTTTTGAAAGCCTCCTTATTTGCCTCCATCAAAGATTTTAAAGCGCCCATGATTTATGTGTTTTTTTTCAATATAGACAATTACAGACAATTTTTTAACCAACTCGCACAAAAAAGGACTTCCAAGTGTGACCTAGAAGCCCGTAATATTCACATTCCACCTCAATGACGATATACAGCTTAGTAGCCTGATGTACACCAACCTACCATTGGTGAACTAAGACCAATCACTCAAAGGGCGCACAATTCTCTCCCTCCTCTCTATTTTGGGGGCGACAAACCTTTCTCTAGATACCAGCGGGGATCTAAGATACTTTTCGTCATTAATGATTGCAGAATAAACCTTCGCTAAGATTTTTGAGTCTAATAATGCTCCGTGCATGTCGCGATCATGAGTAATCTCATAGAACTCTTGGATAAAGTCGAGACTATACCCCGCAGCTTTACTAAATACCCTATTAGCAGCAATATCCTTTAATTCTGCTCTCGTATACATTCTCTGGAACAGAGCCATAGTGTCCAAGGTCTTTATGAAGCCTTCAAAAAATGAAGGGTACTCCCTTTTTTCTTCCAACATCTCAGCTCTCTTCCATTCAGCATTCATGAACTGGACATCAAAAAGCGCATTATGAGCTACAAAGCGCAACTTGCCTTTGACTGTATTGTCCATGGATTTATCTAGTACCATTAATTGTTCAAGAAAAGGTTTAATTTCAGCAAACGTTCTTGCCGGCGATGGTAGAACGAAATCCGTCCTAGACGCTCCTGAGTTAGTAACCAACCCAGCCTTACCCTCTAGAAAATCCTCATCGATACCGTGTACAAAATCAATCACCTCTTGAGGTATATAATCAATACTGTTGTACCTCTCTAGGACATGCTTTGGCTCTTTGAAAGGGTTTATATACTCATGAAAGAATATCTGCTCCCCGTCACCATCCAGCAGCGGCTTAAGAACATGGTTTTCAATGATGTAAAAAAGGAAACCTATTTCCAACACCCTATCCTTCTTACCAAAATTTTTGCTGTCGCCGAGCTCTTTAGTTCCAGTTGTTTCTGTATCCCCAACGATAAAGATATCTAAGCCCTCGCGAAGTTTACGCAAAACCTCATCCCGCCATTGAGGTATCTTTTTCTGCGGGGTAATTAAAAGTGTATTCATAAGAACAGTATATTCAATTTTCTGTAATTCGTTTATGATTGCGTCGGAAGAAAGTAGGGACACTGGGTACAATAATGAACGAGCAGACCGTAGACCATGAGACATACCTCAATAGTCTCATTGACGACTTTTACTCTAAACGCGAAGCAGTAATAATAGCGAATGAAGTCAGGGACATTGTTCTAGACATAAAAAGAGAGAAAATTCGAGAGATAGAAAAACAGACCCTAAAAAGGGTTAACCATCTAATACATGACACCAATTACTCTATTCGAGACTGTGCAATCAGCGAATTTACAAACAAGTTTGAGTCGTACGATATCGAGGTAAAAAATGGTGCTGTTTCACTTACGGCAGAAATTAACTTCGACCTACCCGACCACCTTAAAAATGAATACACCCGAGGCAGTCAGTTACAAAAGCTAGTATCAAAAGCTTCAAGAGATTACCTGCGTACCATTGAAGAATACAGTAAGCTAAAAGAAGTTGATATGAACTCTCCGCATACCGAAATAGACGTATTCAGCTGTGTTTGGAGGACGTTTGATAGCGCTATGCACAAAGGTATAAAGAAAGCTCTCGAAACCCACAATTTATTCTATTGCGAGCTCACCACGGGGAACAAACATCAGATTGTCGACGCAAAAAAACAAAGCATGGGGATGGGCGAATACTCTGTTCTTATTGGAACCCTAAACGAATCTTGCGAACTCAAATACACAGATATAAACGATACAAAATTTCATGACGAGCTTGGTGCTCGAACCCATGAAATCAGAGCCTACCCAAAGAGAATAAATTATGAATGTACGTAAAACGGTAAGCGTGATTATCGCCGCACTATCCATGGCAGCATGTGACAGTGCAAGCTTCAAAAAAACTGCCTTTGAAATCAGTGGGGCATCTGAAAAACTATCACGCTCATTTGACCACATGGAACAAATAATGAAGCAAGGGTCATACCTAACCCCAGAAGCAGAACAATCAATTGCAAATATGAAGAATGATCTTCAAACCTTACCAGCAGGTCAGTTTTCGTATAATGACGAATCGACAGGAGAATGCAACACTAGCATATCGTTGACTTACACAATTAACAAAAACAACATATCAGCGGAAGCCACAGCCAACCTCAACTGCCCTCTATTCGATGTTAATCACTATTTTGATGGGGGAGCTATAAGCACCTACAAGATGAAAGACGGCATTATATCTACAACTTACGTCAGTGGAGATAAAGGAATGATTCCCCCCAAAATGGTACTGCTAAGCTCCTCTGACACCTCAATCACGTTAGCGTCACCAACAACTCCAGAACTTAACAGCCTAGATGATTTAAGAAGCACAGCGGAAAAGTCGCAGACGCCGCTTTCAGTCATTAAGCCGACAACTTACATCAAGCGCCAATAGGTGCGCAGCATTAAAAAGCCCGCATACATATGCGGGCTTATATCTGGGAGACTAGCTGAGCAGCTCTTTCAGTTCGGATAAATGCTCAATCTGAACAATCTTGATGCTACCGCCTTCTTTTTCCATATCCTTGTGATAATTTCTCTTTGGTATAACCACTGTATCAAACCCATGCATCGACGCCTCAACAACTCGCGGCACCCCATTTGAGATAGGTCTAATTTCCCCCGTAAGAGATAACTCCCCAAAGAAACACATTCCGCGTGGGATAGCCTTATCGTTATCCGAAGAATAAAGAGCCGCAGCCAATGCTAGATCTGTACTAGTTTCTGTCTCTGGAAGCTTCATACCACCCACGAGGTTGACATGAATATCCTTAAATAGACGTGTACCCAAAGCCTTAGACATTACAGCCGTAATCATAGTTAAACGATTATAATGAATACCAATAGTGTTTCTCATCGGCTTCTCACCAGCAGCCTCTGTCACAAGAGCTTGAACTTCAATGAGGATATTCCTCGCACCGTCCCTAATACAAGTCGTCGCCAATCCCGAATAATCACGATCACTTCTAGTTAGGAAAAGTTTACTTGGATTATCGACACTCACCATCCCTGTTTCGTGCATTTGGAACAACCCAATTTGGTCGGTGTCCCCAAATCGATTCTTTCGAGCTCTGAGCGTTCTAAGCGAATCCCCTACATCAATGTGGATGGAAGTATCAATTACGTGTTCAAGCACCTTAGGTCCCGCCATCGCCGAATCTTTATTTACGTGACCGATCATTATTAGCGTGACTCCGTTCTGCTTACAGAATATGTTTAGCTCAGTAGCACAATGCTTTACCTGAGATATACCACCAGCATCACCGTTGGAGTTTTCACTTTTTATAGCCTGAATAGAGTCCAAAAAGACAATTTTCGCCCCCGTACTCTCTATCATAGCGATGAGCTCTTCCAAATTCGCAGTATTTCCGAACTTCATGTTCACTTTGTCGTATTGAAGTCTTAAACGTCCCTTACCACGAGTTGCGAACTGACCAAGGCTTTCTTCCGCCGTATTATAGAGAACCACCCCCTTATTGGCGAAAACCTCAGCAACCTTTGAGAGTAGCGTCGTTTTACCTGCGCCCGGATCTCCCGTCAACAGGACAATCGAGCCAATAGTCAAACCCCCACCAAGAACTCTATCAAGTTCTTTAATTCCGACTACCATACGCTCACCTTCGTTGGTATCGATTTGATCTATTGTATATACATGAGCCCCTGATGCCCCTGCATAACCAGCTGACTTTCGAGCCTCGCTGACCGTTTTACCTGATTCAACTGACTTAACGGACTTAGCGCCACTTGCGAGTTTTACCTCTGTAATTTTGTTCCAAGCACCACAAGCATTGCACTGACCTTGCCAACGCGGAAAATCGGCACCACAATCGTTACATACGTAAGCAACCTTAGCCTTTGCCATGTTTTTCTCCATAAAAATGAGCAACTTAAAAGTCGCTCAATATCTTAGTTCTTTTTTAAAGGCACGAATTCTGAAGAAAACCTGCCCCATTGTAAAGCTCTCTTTTTACTTAAAAGAGAATTTATCTCTATCTTTATTGAGATGTTCGTTAGCACGCGCCGTAATTTTTGCTGTGTATTGCTTAACAGCCGAAATCACCTGTTTTGCATCCTCTTCGTTAACCTCGTGCTTAGCTGATATCGAAATCACCTTTCCGAAAGCTTTCTTTATTTTTTTACCCTGAGGCGTGCTAGGTGCATTCGTTTTGCTACTTTTGAGTGACTTGGTCAAAGTCGAAACATGTTTCGCCACACCTTTCATCTCTTGAGTCATAGACTCTGCATCGGACGGGTTCTTTATTGATAGAGCAGCCTTCTCTAGCGTCTCCAATAGCTCCTGCATCGCGGGTAACACTTCCTCTCTAAAAGATGGGGCGCGTCCGCTAGGTTTCACAGCATCATTTTCTGCCGCCAAATCTACGCTATTATTATCTTCTGCCATAGTTTTCTTTAACTATTCAATATTTCTCTCAAAATTTGAAATATTTTTCCCCCAGAACTACCTTTAAACAAAAGCACGAATGGACATACAGACTGCAATTTTGATTTCTAGTTTAGGAGGAAACGTCATATCGGCGCTCGCCTTCAACAAACTCGCCATCGGAATGCAAAACTTCAAACATGTAGCGACAGACATTTCCACGCTAAGCAAAGTGGTTGAGCTGAATCAAGAGTCAGAAGACTTTATCGAGCAGTTGGAACTTGCCACCCTGCTATTCAACCAATCTGCTGACAGCATACTGGTTTCTACACCTGATGGGGTCATCACATCCGCCAACCCAGCCTTTTTCAAGAAAACTGGATTTAGTCAAGATGACGTACTGGGGCAGGTTATCGGATTCAACAGCACTGGCATCGATGAATCGTTCGAGGGCTCATTCAATAGAGCTATGAGCGACGATGGCGTTGCAACGCTAGAAATCATCACCGAGAAGAAAGACAAGACGTCCATACCAGAACTCTGCACCATTTCACCCATCTACAAGGATGACGAGATTAAGAGTGTAGTTGTGTTCGCGAGAGACATAAGTGAACAGAAAGAGCGTGAGAATAGACTGATAAGGGAAGCCAAGCACGACAAACTCACTGGCGTTTACAATAGGGAGGGATTTGACTCTCGATTAAACTCAGCCATCGAAACGCTAAACGCCCACAGCGACGACTGCACAGGCAAAGAAGTTGGCGTTGTTTTCCTTGATCTCGACGAATTCAAACCTGTTAATGACACGTACGGACATGATGTGGGCGATAGCCTACTAATCGCTGTTGCCGAGCGCTTGAAAGAGAGCATAGGGGAGCTGGATACAGTTGCTCGACTTGGGGGCGACGAATTTGTCGCGGTTTTCCCTATGTGTGACGGCAAAAAGGATCTTCAAGAGAAAGCCAAGCGCATTCTGTATGCAATGAGAGAGCCAGTAGTAACAGATGCCGTAACTTTGACAATCAAATGCTCAATAGGGGCTGCAGCGTACCCGTCGGACGCCCAGAACCAAGAAGAGCTCATCAAAGCAAGTGATGTGGCAATGTACCAAGCGAAGTCAGCGGGCAAAAACCAGATCCGCATTTACGACGAGCACTTCAAAACGGAAGATCAAGAATTCGAAGCATTATCAGAGCTGATCGAGCACGCCGCAGTCGAAGACGAGTTCGACATTGCACTTCGCCCCGTATACAACGACTCGGGGGACGTGTACTACTTTGACATTTTGCTAAGATGGTTCCGCGACGAGGGAGAGATCAAACCTGCCAAACTAGTTAAGGTCGCCGAAAAACATGATCAAATGCAGCTCCTCTACGACTTCATCCTTCGCAAACTTGCGTTTAGCCCTAAGATAAAGCAGTTGATGGCTGAAAACGCCCTGTTCTCTATCAAACTTGAAGAGAAGGCTATCAAATCAGATTCATTCTCTGAACAGCTATTGGAGAAATTGGACAACTTGGGCATCCCGAAGTCGCAAATTGTTATACGAGTAGACGAGCCAATTGTAGCTAAAAACTACAAGGTCGCGGTGGCTAACATTAACCACCTAGAGATGAACGGCGTCAAAGTCTGCCTTGATGACTTCTGCACGGGAGAGTTCTCGATACTTTCAAGGCTATCAATATGCTCTACGTTCGCAAAACTACCTCGTGAACTTGTCAATGAAATGATTCGTGACAAAAACAAAGCGCACTCACTAGGAGCGATATTTGCCCTAGCAGAGGCTATGGGGTGCGTTATAGTAATCGAAGGCATTGAAAGTGAAGACGCATACAAGACATTTGCGGAGCACGGCGCTCGATACCTCCAAGGTGACTTCCTATCACGCGTGTTATTGGAGAAAGACTTACCTGAGAGCATTTTCGAACTACAACGAATTGAGCTTTAACACCAAAAAACGCAGCCATCAGGCTGCGTTTCACTTTTCTAGAAATTAACTACACCAAAACCCACTTTACCGCCCCACTTTTATGAACGTAAGGAACTGGGTCTATTCTTCTTACATCTTCCAAGACCCAAGGAGTATTCCATTTCATTGCTTCTGGTGTATTTCGGTAATCAACCCTATGTTTATCGAAGTTCTGCTCCAATTCCTCTAACGTCATAGGAGCCAAACAATCGACAATTTTACAAACGCCAACAATTTTACCGCTACCCTTTTCGATCAAGCCAATCCAACCACGAATCTTGACGTTGCCACTCCTCATTTCCCAAGGTTTTAGCCTTTGCAAAATATACTCAATCCAAGGCTTATCTATAATCAAAGCTCTTGTTATCTCAATGCCATCTATAATCACACTACGTCCTCTTAAACGTCCACCAGCAAAAAAAAGAATCGCTACTCAGCGACCCTTCTAAGTGCTAGATCAAACTCTGCTGCTGATTAGGTCTCAAAACACCCGTAAAATCCCTCCGAGGCTTACGCTTAGGACTAGGAACCTCATTTGCCTTATTGAGTTTATTGGAGAAATCATCTTCAAAAAGGTTAATTTGATTAACCTCATGCCCCATTTTCTGCACAAGATCCTCTTGCGACTTAATAACTTGCTCAGTGGTCATAATCTGCTCTGCCTGTGCTACCAAAGACTCGACAAACTCCATATCAACGGTGTTGGGCACGAAACTCAACGAATTATACGTCACCACTGGATCGACTGGAAGCGCATGTTTATAGCCATGGAGCGGTCTCTTTTCAAAGCCACCCGTGACGATATAAGAATCCTTGTTGTCGAGCGCTGACTCGATAACACCTAAATCATTCAATCTCCCCAACATCGCCTTATCTAATTCAGGTTTTTCACCCACTATTTGCTCTCTTATTACCTCACTAGACAGTAGTCCAATAAGAATGTGGGACTCGTCTATTGAGAATTGAGCAGCAAATTCATTCGGGTCTACGACCTCCAACAACTCTTTCGCCAACTCAGCTATTGGTTTAGATAGCCCCTTTATACAAGCGGCATTGAGGGGAGCAACTCTGTAGTCATTCCTATTGGGGACCTTCGTGTGAGAATGCGGCCACTCTATTTGCGAAGAAGGATGAAAACTACCAAACGCATCCGTACTCTGCTCCAAGTGAGCCCTAAAACCGTACGTTAGTTTACTTTCAGCCTTAGAGTACGCCTTGGCAGCAGCCATAAATTCACTCCAAACTGGATCATTCTCGCGCTCGCCAAACGGAATGGAGTCATCAGTTCTTTCCATCACTTCGTCACGCACTTGCGCCAACCTTTCAAGTTCCGCATCAGCAGCAGCCTCGAACTCCACTTCGTTTATCTGCATCTTTTCGCCGCGAGCCAAGCTATTAAGAAACTTCAATTCTCGGTAGTTTACTTTGGGAGAGCCTATAAACTCCAAGCCTTTAGCAAAAGCCCTCTTCGCAGTAACCGCCGCCAGTTCTGGGGATGGTTTCTTCAAGACGTGATCTTTCACCATATTGAGTACCACAATCTGACGAGCCACGTCTTCCATGTTGTAACTGTTCTTTGATCTACCGATGTGAGTTGGATAGTCAATCAACTGCTGAACGATTTCAGCGTTCGTAAGGAGTGGGTTTTCATCATTCTCCTTTAACGCGCCTTCAACAGTGCTAGGAGTCCACGTACAAACACCACCAACGGGTTCATATTTACGAATAAGACGCGCTCGCTTCTCCTCATCCTCACTGACTATGTTTTTCCTTGGCTCAACAAAATTCACCTCAACTTCATGAGCTGGTTTTAAATCGATTCCATCCACCCCAAAGAAAGACTGATAATATTCCTTCATTTGAAGTAGATTTTCAGGCTCCATGTCTTGGAAGTTGAAGTATATATCAGCTCTAGAAGCGTACACTTCAATGCCCTTTACTATGTTTATGTAGTGTGGATTATCTATAGAGTCCTCAGCAGCCCTCACACGCGCAAAAAATTCAGAGAAGTCTTCGCCATTGTAATCGTACTTGTTTAGGAGGTAGGCTATCTCCCCTCCTCTAGCGATCACCTCTCGATCGTTATAGTAGTATGCAGCTTTGTCCCCATAAACTTCTTTAAGGTAATCCATATCCAACCTAGCCCTGAGAGCCTTAACCATCCCCTCCCGCGCTTCATCATAAAGCGTGTCGCTTTGGTGAATCATTTCATGCCCAAGAGCAATACCACCCTCTTTTAAGTCCTTGGCTTTTTTAAAGTCACATGCAACCAAGTTATATTGCTCAACATGTAAACCGAGCGCATTGTAGTTTCCAAGCAATCTGAACGCTAAAGTCATGTCCCGCTCATGATCTGGGGCACCCCTCCACTTATCCCTTTCGATTTGTTGAAGAACATTGTCAACCATCTCTAAGCCACATGCTCTATCAACCTCCAGAGCACGCACCGTCGGGTTATTTGCGATAAAGTGTGCAATCTTATCAACTAACTCCTTTTGTTTTTTATGTCGCGGCGCTAATTGAACGATTCCATCGGGAGCTGTAATGTAGGTTGAATCCTTCTTCACCGACTCGACCATCGCACGCTGAGTAAAGTCCGCCAAATAGCGACGTTCATAGTCGGAGTGTTGAGCCACGTACTCCCCATAACCCAACACTAAGTCATCCCTAATTCGCTCCACAAGAAGAGACGCCTCCTTCATACTCTCTGCGTTACCCAAATATTCCATCGAAGAAGCCAAATCGACTGCTTCTGTGCGACTTGTACTAAATATCTTCTTAGCGTGAGAGCGTATATTCTCGAAAGTTGCCGTGTCTGTACCCAAGTGAGTCTGCAATATTTGCTCTTTGACCAGTTCAGCAGGAAACTCTCTCAATAGAGGCAACTCAACGCCCCCAAAATCAAGAGAGTAAGTTTTTGGGTCATAAGAATCGCCGAACACAACCCTCATATCTTGCTCGTTGGACTTCAAAGACAAGACAAAGTGGTTCTCATCGACAGTAGACACCAGAGCATGAATGTCTCGGAGGTCTTTGACAGCCTTATCCAAGTCATTTTTGAAAGCGGCTAGCACAGATACTGGGTGGCTAAATTTTCCAATAGTCATCATCTTTCGTGGTGTTACCACCGCACCTGACTTAGCAAAGAAGGCTGCCAATTTCAGGGTTTTACTAGAATATTGGTCTATCGCCTCAAGAGAAGCGCTATTTACAAGAGCACGTTTCATTTTCTTTTAATTATATATTTTTCCATTGATCAAAAAAAACGGGGCTATCTTAGAGCCCCGTTTTTGTGCGCGAATGTAACCTACAGACTACTCCTCTGCAGCACTCTCTAGATCAGAGTCATCTGCAACCATATCGACTGCATCAAACTCATCAACTTCATCCACCTCATCACCACAGTTGGCAATAGGCACAGCAGACACCAAAGAGTCCTTAGCATCCTTAACGCTCGTTAGGATAACCCCTTTGGAGTTTCTGCCAAGTACCGTTCTACCTGATAGATCAAATTTATTGACCATGCCTTTGCTTGTCGTAGTCATTACTAGCGAGGACGCATCCATATGCATCTTGAAAGTCGTCAGCGTTTTATCGCCTTCATTCAAGTTAATCGTCTTAACACCCTGACCACCACGGCGACGTTTAGTAAAGAGTTCTGGGTCGGTTAGTCGAACCATACCTTTCTTAGTCACTGTAACAAAAACAGCTCCCTCGTCCTCTGGTTCAAATGGTACACCTGAGATAACCTTATCATTACCTAGCAACTTGATCGCTTTAACACCCATAGAACCTCGTGAGGTTTGGCGAACGTCACCCACACTGAATTTTATCGTTTTGTTACCGTCGGTCGAGATAAGCACATTCGCTTCATTAGAGGTAACAAAAGCAAAGGCTACCAAGTCACCTTCATGTTTCGCGTTAATTGCATTGATAGTCGAACCACGTCGCATCGATGTGTTGAATTTAGACAGCGCAATATTGATAACCTGCCCTTTTTCAGTACCCACAATCAACTGACGCTCTTCGCTCTCGATCTGGTCTTCTTCGGTTATACCAAACAACCAACGAACCTTCTCATCAGATTCGAGCGTCACAAAGTTGTTAAGGTGAGTACCTTTATCCGTCATCTCAATGTCATAGGCATCTATGAACGTGATACGCCCTTGGTCGGTTACGATTGCAACCTTGTCATGAGCCATAATCGTTATCAAATTCTTGGTACTATCACCCTTGTTGAACTTGATCTGACTTCGACCGAGAGTCCCACGATTCTGCTTCTGGACGTCTTCCACTTTAACACGCTTGAGATTACCAGCATCAGTAAGTATGACGGCACAACTATCGTTCGCGACCAAATCCTTACGCTCGATATTAATACGTGGAATCTGGTACTCGCATCGACGGTGACCAACCAAAGGAACTTCGTGGCGCGGGTCTTTGAATGAATAGAAACGGTCAATCTCACGCTCCGATTCTTCGATAAGAAGCTCTATTCGCTTACGCTCATCGCCAAGGAGAGCCTCCAACTCTGCAATGCGCTCCATCGTCTCATCGTAACGAGATCTAGCGTCTTCAATGCCTGAGTTCGCCAAACTTTGGAGCTTCATTGCCAAAATGTAGTTAGCTTGCTCTTCGTCTACATCAAGAAGCTTCATTAGAGCAACACGAGACTCTGCAGTGTTTGCAGAAGCACGAATCGCAGCAATCGTTTCATCGAGATTGTTGATCGCACGCATCAACCCTTCCAGCAAATGCACTGCTCGCTTCTCTTTTTCATAAAAATACTGAGTACGGCGAAGAACAGTTTCTTTTCTGAACTGAATGAACGCATCAAACGCTTCATATAATCCAACAAGTTTCGGCTTGTTTTCCTTGATAACATTCATGTTGTAAGTAAACGATGTTTCTACATCTGTTTTCTTACACAAGTCGTTGTAAACAAGCTCTGGCTCATAGCCGTTTTTCAACTCAATTACGATGCGAACACCGTTTCGGTCAACCTTTGATGAACTATCAAGAACCCTCTGTATACCCTCAATCCTCACCAAACCGTCTTCATCTGGCTTCGATTTCTCAGCGATATCTTGAATCAGTTTCGCCTTGTTTTTAGCGTAAGGAATCTCCGTAAGAACTAAGCAACGCTTAGAACGGACATCTTCCTCCTGCCACTTAGAACGAACATAAAACTTAGACCTGCCGGTCGTCCATGCACTTTCATAGTTCTCAAGACCGTGAATAAAACCGCCTGTTGGAAAGTCTGGTGCCGGCATAATTTCCATCAGCTCCTGAATAGAGCTGCGGCTTCCCACAAGCTCACTATTCAGCATATGGATTACGCAACGCATAGCCTCAACAGGGTTATGCGTTGGCATACGACAAGCCATGCCAACCGCGATACCTTGGCTACCATTAACAATTAAGTTAGGAAAACGAACTGGAAGAACCGACGGCATTGTTTCAGAGCCGTCATAGTTATCTTCAAAATCAACACAACGATTATTGATATCTTCCATAATCGACTCGCCAATTTGAGACATTCGGATTTCCGTGTAACGCATTGCCGCTGGGTTATCACCATCGCGACTACCGAAGTTACCCTGACCGTCCACCAATGGCACGCTCATCGAGAAGCTTTGAGCCAGACGAACAATCGTGTCATACACGGCAGAGTCACCATGAGGGTGATACTTACCGATCACATCACCAACGACACGAGCTGACTTTTTATACGGCTTGGAAGAAAAGTTACCCAACTGCTGCTGCGCATAAAGTACGCGACGATGGACTGGCTTATTGCCATCGCGAATATCAGGCAAAGCTCGACCTTGAATCACGAATTGAGCATAACTCAAATATGAATCAGAAAGAGCATCAGCGATAGGGAGCGGCTTAAATAGTGCGTGTCCCTGATTTAGATCATTTGCGTCTAACATTAAACATCTTCCTCGAATGAAACATTTTGCTCGATGTATTCACGACGGATTGCCACATCCGTACCCATCAATGTGTTGAACATACGCTTTGATTCAAGCTCATCAGTCTCTTTGTTGTATGAAACTTGGTAGAGAATGCGATTTTCTGGGTCAAGCGTTGTCTGACGCAGTTGGTCAGGATTCATCTCCCCCAACCCTTTGAATCGTCCTTTGTCGTATTTTGATGGCACACCATCAGGGAAGGCACGGTTCAAGTCATCGTCATCAATAAAATAGAGAGTTTTGCCTTTGCCAGATTTTGGCTCAAGCTTGTATAGAGGTGGCACAGCAATATAAATATGCCCTTTCTCGATTAACTCACGCGTGTAACCAAAAAACAGACCAAGAAGCAGCGTTCGAATGTGCAAACCATCGATATCCGCATCGGTCATGATGATTATCTTTCCGTAACGAAGCTTATCGTAGTTAAAATCGTGAGCAATAGACGTGCCCATCGCTGAATAGATCATCTGAATTTGATCGGAGTTAACGATGCGCTCTAAAGAGCTCTCTTTGTTGGTGTTCAAAATTTTACCACGCAACGGGAGTATCGCTTGGAATTCTCGGAAGCGCCCCTCTTTTGCAGAACCACCCGCCGAGTCACCCTCCACCATAATCAACTCATTCTCAGAAAGGTCACGACTTTCACAGTCAGTCAACTTTCCTGAAAGTTGCGTGTTGATACTAATGCTGTCTTTTTCTGCTTCTAGACGCACTTGCTCTTGGCGTTCGCGTGCCGAGGCTGCGCCGATAGTCTTTTTAAGTAGGGCATCAGCGAAATCTGGGTTCTGGTCGAAGTATACCGACATGAACTCTAGAATCTCTTTTTTTGATGCTACGGCACCCTTATTTGCAGTCAAACTAGACTTAGTCTGCCCACCAAATTCTGCTTGCTGCATTTTTTGCAGCACAACAATATGCGCACCCGCAACAACATCTTCCGCAGTGAACTTCGCCTTTTCTTTACGACGCAAGGCGTGCTTCTTCACTAATTCGAACAACCCATCCTTCACACCGACAACATGCTTACCGTGGGTTTTCGTTTCGATGTTATTCACAAAGGATTTTATGTGAGGGGCGTTGTATCGGTTGTAGAACATCAAACCGATCTCAGTCTCGACAAGTTCCTCACGCGACTCAAACTCTGCTTTACCAGTTTTTGACTGTTTTGCAGTTTTAATGAGTTTTCGACCTTTGTGGATGTGAGTTCCAGACATAACGAAATGCTTTTCTTGCAAGGCACCTGTTTCATCAGGAGCCCCCTCTGGAAGCTCTAGCAGCGTTTGGAGACCATCGGTTGTCAAGAACACGGTCTCTTTGCCAAGGTAATTTAGTGTGAATTTAACGTTCGGTGCCAAACACGACTTGTTAAACAGGTACTCATGATATTCCTTTTCTGGAATTACATAGCCACCTTCATTAATAGCATCCTCAAACAGCTCTGGAGTAGGTCGGTAAGTTACGGTCGTTCCCGTATCCTCAGGCGAACACTCACCAATAATGACAGGCTCTGTCGTTTGCGGCTCACCTGTAATGAACTCTATTTGTTGGATTTTTCCGTCACGTCTAACCTCTAGTGTCAAAAAGTCAGAAAGTGCGTTAACCACTGATGCACCCACACCATGAAGTCCACCAGCAAACTGATAACTGTTGTTATCAAACTTACCACCAGCGTGCAGTATGGTAAAAATCAAAATTGCGGCTGAAACACCTTCTTCTGGGTGAATATCAGTCGGAATACCACGTCCGTTATCGCGAACTTTTACGGTGCCATCCTCTAAAGCCTCTACGTAGACCTCATCGGCATGTCCGCCCATCGCTTCATCATTTGAGTTATCGGCGATCTCAATAAATAGATGACGAACACCATTTGAATCTGTCGCACCTATATACATCCCCGGACGCTGACGGACAGCATCAAGCTCTTTGAGAACTTTAATCGAGGAGGCTCCATAGTTACTCATACGTGAGTCTCTCCATTGGTTTATTTGACTACTTATTATGCCATGTAAGCCCTTTTTATTGGGTTTTTGCTTGTTTTTTAGACTCTTAGAGGTTGTTGTTTTGACAGAGAAAAAATAGAAGGAACAAAAAAAGTCAAAAAATCTCTTTACACACTTCATGAAAATGAAGATTTTTCGTTACTGGCAAAAAAAAAGAAGACTGTTAGCCAGCCTTCTTTTTTCAATCAACAGATCTGGTATTAACCAAACTTGCGCAGTCGATCGTTAATGTAATTCATAACTTGCATGTGCCCATCAGACACAATACTTCGGTGCCTATCCAAATCCAAATCCACAACCGCGTCTTTACGTGCATCGGCTCTTTCTTGTAGTGTTGAAGCAATCTTCTCTACTTCATCCACCAACTTAGGTATTTCTGACACCGAAAACCCAGCGGTGGTTATGCGACACTTGAGTTTTTCGAGCTTTTCTAAGAGAGTTGATGTCTTAGCAGCCCCTTTTTTGGCTGGATACAATTCATCCAATGTCTTTGGCTGATTGTCCGCATTGTTCAACACTTCAAGACTTGCCATCATCTCGTCGATTATCTTTATTTCAAATCCCATAACTTAACCTTATTATTTTTTTATTCCTTCGATGATGACCGTCCTAACGCCATCAGAAAGTAACGTAACCTCATCACCCTTAACGAGATCTTCCACTTTAATCCTTTCACCAGTATCAACACTGTAGACGTCCGTAACCTTGCCCGACTCTTGACGAACACACTCATCCAGCAACGTCCGATTAATTGCAACCCTTTGCTTGAGAACAAGGTTTTCGATACTCTCTACTGATTCGTTAGAATCCCCCTCCTTTCTCTGGGACTCTATAAGCGACTTAAAAACAAAATCACTGAGCTCCAGTCTAAGCTCTCTAATCGCACCAAGACTAAAAGACATTTCCTCGTCTTTACATGGAGTTACGCTGTCACCAACATGAGACACAGTTTCATCCAAATTTGAAAGCAACGCCTCCCTTATTTCCACAACATCACCGAAAGGTAGAGCGGTGCCCTCGTATTGGCATTCTCGGCGAGCTAACTCAGCTAAGCTTTTGTTAACTAGGACCATCAGGTCATTCCTTATTTCACGAACCAACCCCTTCCACTGTTCGCCGTGCCACGCCGTTTCCACTGTCGGTCTGTTTGGGGTTGTCTTACCTCCTATACACAAAGAGACCATCAAGTTGGCAAAAGTTAGTCTGCCCGTCGACAAGGATGCGATGCTCGTGGTGAACGCTGATGAGAACGGAGACACCACGACAGGCGCTTCTAACTCTGAAATCGCAGAAAGCACTGCATTTTTATTTAGAACAAAACTATCTACGACTCCTACATCAACCAAATCGAAGTACAGAAGGTCTCCAGCCTTTAGAGACTTTAACTCCTCTATGAAAGTGGATTGTTCATCCTTGTTTTCTTTTCGGTAGTTGTAAGGAACGAACTTAGATTCTAATCCGAAAGCATTTAAAAGAAGTGCGACATCCTCGAATTCGCCATGCAACCCACCGCCATCGTGTGATACGACAACAACTCTCGTCACCTTTGACAAATCGAGCGACTTGGGGATCGTCGAACTCTCAACTTCAACCGACTTATCATTAAGAGAAGGCAGCACCTCTTGAAGTGGCACTACACTTGTCGCCATTATTGTGAAACCCTGCGTAGGACTAATAACAACCTTACCAGTAACACTCACCGCGCAGCCGATCTCTAACTTCGCACAAGACTCACCTGCCTGAGAGGCTGGCTTCCAAATTGCCTTAATTACTGACTTTGCTTCAAGTCCACCAAGCTCACTTGGTTCGACCTGAGCTAGTTCCAATAGGTAGAAATTACGAACCCTCGTTATCGCGGCTATGACAAATTGAGCATCTGTGAACTCGCGGTTTTTAATATCTTTATTGGCTAAACTATAAAAATCACTTAGCACCATAATTGTTCACTATTTCATCTTCTTTCGTTCAAAATACATTTTTTGTAACCTTAATAAAAGAACACAACAAATCTGTAAATTATGAAATTCGAGCTGAGTATCCCTGTACCAAAAGGAGAAGCGAACGGTCTGTTATATAAGCTAAGGAAAGACATGAAGAAGCGATACCCCCATACGTCGACCATCATCAAAGGAATGGATGACGAGTTTTTGATCGAGGAAGGTGCTAGATCACTCATCACTGAAAGGGTTCGTATAGAGTTCGACGGCATTGAGTTTATACCCGCCGAGGTGTCACTAAAGGTAAGTAAAGACAACGTAATCCCCCTTACCCCGACCAAAGCTGTAGAAAAACAAAGCACCAGTTCGGCATACAACTACAGCATACACAGTGAGGGTGGCAAGGCTAGCATCTATCAGCCTACCAGCAGCGAAGCATCCTTTTTTTTGAATAGGGTCAAAAACATGAATAGGTTTGTACTCAACCGAGAATTCAAACCGCATGTAAACAGTAGAGCTGTGCGAAAAGAACCGTTTATGGATGCAGTCGCAAAACTCGTCGACCGGTTTCAGTTTATACCTAGCACTGGAGGAATGAGCAACAAAAACCCCTCCACAACAAAGGCTGCAATCAGCCTATCATTAGGGCTAACTCCCAAACACCCTAAAGCCGCCGCAATGGTTGAGCAAATAAAAGACACCGCTCCAACAGCGATTGAACCTCTCATTGCAAAAATTAAAGAATCATTAAGTCAAACTGACCTTTTAACCGAAGTAAACTCATTACTATCCAAAGATTTTATCGCATTTGAAGACTGTGAGACCATAGCAATGTCCATTGACTCTGCAGTGAATAACTACGCGCTAAAATGCTCGCCCAAAGCTCTTCAAACTCTCAGAAGCGAAGTCGGCGACCACCTTCGATTAGAAGGCGTTATTACAAAATCAACCTATGGTTACTCACAAAGAAGGCAATACGACTACCAACTGTCTTTCCAGACAACGGACAACGAAAACGTTGTTTTTGTTAGCGGGACTGAATTCAAGATCCCACGGGATGAGTTGAGGTCTGTGATCGGAAAGGAAAATGTTATCGTTCATGGAGAGGTGCTATCCAAAGTCGAGCCAGTGTCTAACATGTTTGCGGGCTCTACGACGATGAAACTTCACCACATAGAAATACCCAACAAACCTGACGTGACACTTGAAAACAAAAAAACACAAACACTCAAACAGAGGCAACCTTGAACCTAAAAGACAATATACTAATCGTTGGGGGAGATACAATTCTCAACATGATAATAGCGACGATCTTTACCAGAGAAGGGCACGACGTCGCCATTATCGATGAAAACCAAAACAATGCCTTCAACTATTCAAACCTATTTTTAGCAGAAGATGGCGGACAAAAACTCAGCCAACTAAACATTGCCTTTGGGCAGCAGGAGTTCTCCTCCAGTAATGAGCTTATAAACAGACTTGTCGAATCAATACATACAGCGAGAAAGGGCAGACTGCGCTTTTTTGGGAAGGATTACAGAAAACTTCACAAAGCTAAGATTGAGGATAAACTGGTTTTTCACCTTAGCCCCCATCAAAAGCAAAGCCCCACACCGTTAGAAAAAACGATCTACCGCAAGTTCCCCGCGACGTATGGTGGATTTCGACGTTTCTTGCCTCGTCCATTAAAAAGAATATCCGTGTGCGATCCAAAACTAACAATCCTCACAACCCCACCATCGTTCATAGGGGGGATTGAGATATCTCACGAAGACGGACTTCGAATTCAATCCGCAAAATACTCAAAACTCCACCTTTGTGAGTGTGCCAAATTTCAAATAGAGGATTTTAAAGATAGCACCCTATTTGAGAAGAGTTTTAGGCGATACATTGAAGACATAGAGCAACTTAAACAAGTTGCTCTAGAGTACACTGAACTGATGAAAACTGAATAAGACTCAGCAGAGCAAAGAGTCACCCAATAAATATTTATCGATCCTCTCTTTGTTCTGCTCAGTCCACCTAACGAACTTCAAACCACCAAAGCAGTCATCGCCCACTCGGTTATCTTTCCAAAACTCCATTACACACTTATGTTGGGCATCGCACGACATGCACTCTGGGTTGAGGTTCTTTGTCATTTGCTTCGTGAGGTAATCTAAGCGTTCAGGCGAGTTCAATATCGACACGAAGTCATCTGACTTTATGGCATTACCAAATGGACGTAGAAACTCCTCATAACCACTGTGGTAGTCAGGAAGCGATAGATCACCATTAGGCATTAAAAATAGGGTTTGTGCTGCGATGTTTGATATATGATCTGCTCTTTTGTCTTGCGTTACTACAAACTGTAGCTGCCCCACTTCAAATGTAGGCAACCCCTCTTCTTTTCTTTGGAGGCACTCCTCAGACATCTCGATTAAAAATCTAGACCAATTATCCATGGTAGGAGCGAAAGTGTCATACTTCTTACCCTTGTTCTGTTCATTCAGCATAAAGGGCAAGAAACCAGCATCCGTCACGCCCAAACCATTAAGATAATCCGACACACCCTTAGCGCCCATTTTAAGCATTTCAGAATTGACAACCGACAACGTCGACACCGTAAGACCATGGAATTGAGCCTCCCTAACCTTCAACTCCCAATCGCGCATGTATTTCCTTCCTCGCATGAAGCCATCGTAACTTGTCTGGACATGACCGTCGCAATACTTCTTGATAAAGCCATACCAATCTGGAGAGGTTTCCACTAACGAGGTGAGTAAAACGTGCTTAGTTGTGTAACCTTTATCACTAGAAAATTTGGCGTTAATAGTCAGAATGAGTTCTTCGAAATAATCCATAGGCATAGAAGTTGGCTCACCTCCATACCAATAGAGAACAATAGTCTTGTTCTCTATTTCTTTTTGGTCGTAATACGCAACGATCTTGTCACAGATGTCCGAAACATCCTTTACCTGCATACGAGTCGGATCTGCCCTTTGTTCCTTTGAAAGGTAGCAATGAGGGCACTTTAGTTCGCAAAACAAACTAGGCATCATCGTTAAGATAAGGTATCCATCTTCTATTGAGGTTTGGACTTGCTGGTTAAAAAACATAATCTTTCTCTAATTCTTTTTTTGTACCGCCTTCAAATCTTCTAACATGTAGAAAAATTAAAAAAATGACAGCCATTTATCAAAAAACGCTATCCAACTCAGTAACAACCATTGGAGTTGGTCTTCACTCTGGTAATGAATGCAGTTTAACAATTTCGCCACGAGAACCAAATTTTGGGATTAAGTTTGTATCGATGGAAGACCCTCTGAAAACAGAGATCCCAGTTACAGCCGAAACACTGGATGGCGGGCAGTTAGGAACCAACCTAAGGCAAGGAGAGGCGTGCATACGAACAGTCGAACACCTTCTTTCTGCGGTGGTATCCTTAGGTCTAAGCAATGCACTAATCTCCGTCACAGGCGGAGAAATTCCAATTCGAGACGGTTCTGCCAAGCACTTTATCGAGTTGATAGAGGGCGGCGAACTGATCGAGCAAGATGCGTTAAAAATCAAACAGCCTCTTACACAAGAAATTTTAATGCAGTTCGAGCATGGAAAAAGCGTATCCATAAAACCAATCCTCAATTCGGAAGAGGTTGTCATCACGATGGAAGTCGATTTCGATAACGAAGTTACGAAAGGGCTCCCGCAAAAACTTCACTATACTCACTCACAAGAGAGCTACATCCACCACATTGGACTAGCAAGAACATTTGGCTTTAAAAAGGACATCGACGCCCTCCTAGATATGGGACTAGTTCTAGGTGGATCACTATCCAACGCAATCCTAATTGGGGAAGACAAGATCCTTAACAAAGAGGGATTAAGATTCAACGACGAGCTAGTTGCTCACAAGATCTTGGATATCATCGGAGACTTCTTTCCACTAATAAATGACTACCATGGGTTTGAAATCGAAGCGTTTAAAGCTGGACACTATGTGAATAACAAGACCCTGAAAAACATATACTCAGCTTTGTAAGCATCAAGACAATGAAAACGAGATCAAGTCAGACTGTATTAGAAAGTAGACTAATTACCACCTTCCGCCCCGAGGGAACAAGAGACAACTATCAGTTGCGGTGCTTATCGTCCACAGGACAGATCGAGAGATTCATTGTCGTGAAATCTGGAAGTCGTGAAGACAACCCTTATCAAACTTCAATAGCAGTAGAGGTACGCGTCTGCGTCCAAAAAGCTAGGGTATCAATTAAAACCTTTGATCTCGAATTGTCTTTAGAAACGTGGCTTCAATCCGAGATTAAAGACTACCTATCCCACTACTTACAATCAAAGCAGCGCCCTCCAAGTTGACTGGGAGCGAACGTAAAATAAACTAAGGGGGCTGAAATCAGCCCCCTATTTACTGCACCTAAAACTCCGACGCCCGATCATCATTCAGCTAGCTTCCCATTAACCTTAACGTCCGTTGATAGGAGCATCTCAAGTATTGAATGAAGCAAACTCAGCTCATGAGTATGCTGATAGCTGCTATATGGCTGATAAAACCAATTCAGCACACAATCTTTCGCCACACCACTTTCATCATTAAAATCTAATGTCAAAGTGCAAGAGTAGCCACCAGCATTAGGCACGTACTCGATGTCTACATTTGCGTCAGTTAATTTCACTTTATCTGGAAGGTGGTTATCTACCGTCAACTTCTTGATAAGAATAGATCTTACACCCTCTGCATCACACATAGTCTGTGGCGCGAGCATTCGATACTCAAGCGAGTACGGATTGTCATCGTTAACAAGCTCCTCGCTAGCAATCTTTGTCAAAGTATCACTTAGCTCCACAAGCAATTCCAATCCTTCGCAGCCCATATGTAAGCTAAAAGGCATACAATAACGAGTGGTTAGAGGGAAGATATACTTATTGTCATACTCTGATCTAGAGACCTCCATTAGCACGTTACACGGCATATAAAACACACCAAGCTTTTCGCCATCCTCCAAAGAGTCTGCACTAATCGGATCTAAGATCTGATCAACGCGCTCCGTTGCACTCGGCGACTCACCAAGTATCGTTGTCTCAACATGCTCACACGTCATCGCATCAGCAATCTCACGCCTTAGCTCGCAACTCAAACCTGTGACTAGCTTCTCCTCGCTAATTAGACAGTCCCCAAGCATAACTGTATGTCCCTCTGCCAAATATGCATCAGCTACCGCCTCTGTAGCCCTATCACAAAAAGCACCTAAATTAGAGAACTGATTAAAAATAGGATCTTGCTCTGAACCTTGGAGCTCATAGGGAACGTTAACTAAACAAGGAATGTAGGTTGTTACACCAAGAAATGTCCTTCCTTCCGATTCGTAGTATGTATGTGAGAACCAATCTGCGATATCAGCCTTCAGATTTGCCCATGCGTTGAAGTTTGACTCCAAAGAGGAAACTGCGTGGTTAACTATATCGTAGCGCCCAGCTTCCAGCAGTCTAAATAGCCTCAATGTCTCTTTGCGTTGCTTAACATCACCCCCTTCAATCAACGCCATGTAATTTTCTCTTGTCTGCAAAGCTTGGTACTCAGCTCTAGCAAACAGGCTAGACTTCCTCTTTTCCATAAAGTTTATTTGTTCTTTAATTAAGTTATATTAGAGCAAAATAAATAAAGCAATGGACAACACAATATATAACATCCTCTGGCCTCTCATTTTGTGGATACCATTTTGGTTTCTACTTTTGAAATCTAGGCAGATCCTAGCTAGGCTGAACAAAGGCAAGTTCGGTCGAAAAAGATTAGCTATTATCGATGGGCTTCAATCAATAAGAATACCGCTATTCTTTATGACCATGACCATATTTTTCAGGCACGCCACTCATGAACTCTTTCCTGACAATGACGGCTACATGCTGATTTTCATGGAAAAGCATGGCTACTTTTTTATATCTCTTTTTTTACTGACCTTCACCATAATCACTTTTTCTAACACGTATAGAAAAGACCTCCAATTCAGCTACGTGATCGAGGAGCTTCAAAATCAAGGTTCAGCGAAAAGTAAGCAAAAGACATACGTGGACGCCATTTCAAAGGTGGTTAACGGCTTTGCAATCGTCATAGCCATAATTCTACTACTCGACCACTTCGGGGTTCCTGCATCTTCAATACTAGCCTTTGGCGGCATGGGCTCTCTCGTAATTGGTTTCGCGGTCAAAGACCTACTAAGTGACATAGCATCAGGAATACTGCTCTATGCTGATGACTTCTTCAAAATTGACGAATGGATTAAGGTTGAAGAGCCACCAATAGAAGGGATAGTTAAATCTATCGGTTGGAGATCGTCGCAAATCATGACGTTTGACGGAAGACCGCTTTATGTACCAAATAGACTTTTAAGTACAGCCACAGTTCAAAATGTTTCTAGGCGAGAATCAATTCGCTTTAAAGAAACATTAAGTCTTTCGCTTGAAACAACTAAACACATATCGGACATCTGCAAAGAAATTCGGAACGACATCTTCCTAAACCACCACGGAATCGACCATACTAAACCCGTCATCGTAAACCTCCAGAATTTCGATGGTGCCGTCGCAAACATTTATATGTCAGCACACACCAAGTGCGCGGACACCGCAACTTTCCACGCAATTAGGCAGGAAATATGGCTAAAGGTGTTAATCGTTCTAAGCACTCACAAAGCTGAAATCAAAGCGCCTGTCGTCAACATCTCCAAATAAAGTTGAGTTGCCTAGTCCAATTTTTTAAGTTTCAAAAAAAATAAGGACTAGGCAAATGCTTGACAAAAACTCCATCTACGGATTCTCACCAGAACAAAACGCACCATTTCAAGATTTCATAGAAGACATTGAGTTTGAAAAAGCCGCTTCGGGAAGCAACCCACTAGATTCGTCGGAAGGGCTTCGTGTTATAGTGTCGGAGCTGAAAAAAGAACTTAACTCAGAAAAGCTGCCAGCTACCAACGAGGCATCTCTAATAATCATAGGTCTCACCTATAGAATGTTGTCAGCAAACAAAGCGATCAACGACGACTTGGCAATCGCATTTCAACAAGCTGCAGCAAATGACCCATTAGCTGCGTACGAAGAAAGACAGGCGTACATCAAAACGATGAAAGCACAACTAAAGGATCAATAATCAATGGCGGTAAACATAAGCAAACGCCTTGGTTTAGCTGTTACTGGAGTCGCCACTATGGCGATTCCTTTATTTTTTTTCTATGCCAACAACCTTCCAATGCATGGACAAAACAACTACGCCAACCTGCACGAACACAAGACCATTGAGTTCAAGGAGAAAAAAAAAGAACCTACATTTAGCATTGAGAGTACACCAACCTCTACCTCTACAGGCTCAACTAGCCACAACACCTATTATGACGTAATGGCGCTCGAAATAGAGGGAGATGAACAGCAAGGCGAAGCAGCGCAACCGAAACTCGAATTATTTGACGACTCTGCCATAGAAGTTAGTGACCAGCTCCTGCAAGTAGAGGGAAAAATCAGTCAACCTAGCACAATCACTCCAGAGCCAACGTTCAATCAACCCGCTAACCCGAAAATCAGGGTCGTTGAGAAAAGCTTCGTTGTAGAGAGTGGGGATACTCTTATCGCAATGCTCCGTGAAGTTGGGGTGCCTACAAAACAAATAAACAACCTCGTTTTTAGTTCTTCAATACCGAGAAAAACTTTGGCGCTAAAGCTCAAAGATGAAATCTTTATTCGCTCAAACAACGGAAACCTTGAGCTAATGCGGATACTACCCAAAGGGAAGACGTTCACGGAGATTAAAAGAAGCGAGGACGGAACATTTACGCATGAAACAATAAAGCACCCAGAGTTGACCACCGAGGAGTCTTTGTCGTTCATCGTAACCAAGAACTTAACATTAAACGCTAAAGAAAAAGGGTTAACGTCAACAGAGATCGCTATCCTAAAATCGGTATTCTCTGAAAAACTAAACCTTTCAAAAATAACCAAAGGAACGGTCATATCCACCGTGTTCAAACGAAGCACATTCAATGAAAGGTACTACGGCGACAGCATACTGGAAGCTGCCGTAATAAACAGCAACGGCAAAGAATACTCCGCTTTTCGATGGGTGGATGGGGACAACGTTGACTACTTTGACAAAGAGGGCGTTAACCTGAAAAATACTTTCAGAAGACATCCCGTCGACAACGTTCGCATAACGTCTAGCTATAACCCAAAAAGGCTTCACCCTGTATTGAAGATAACGCGACCGCACAGAGGCACTGACTATGCAGGTTCGCGACAACCCATAAGGGCAATTGGCGATGGCAGTGTTTACTTTTCTGGAAGAAAAGGCAGCTTTGGAAACACTGTAATAATTCGACATGGGAAAAGTGTACAGACCCTAAGCGCCCACATGTACAAAATAGCGAAAGGAATTAAAAAAGGTACAAAAGTTAAGAAGGGGCAAGTTATCGGCTACATTGGCTCTACAGGAGTCGTTACGGGACCGCACCTACACTTTGAAATGAAAGTTAAGGGCAAATACGTAAACCCAGTCAAAGCTGATCTTGCCACAAACGAGCATGTAACCAACCGAGCTGCCTTCAAAAAGACTGTCTCGAACCTAATGGGCAAACTTCCAATATCTTAGGCAACTTCACAATGTTGGTGGTTTAAAAAAGAGGATGCTCAAGCATCCTCTTTTCGTAATGAAGTGGCGATAACATCAGATTGCCCGAGAGCCCCAAATCACTTCCATTAACTATCTTGCAACTCTTTAACCAACTGATCGTAGAGGAACGCAAATGGATTCTCTCTCACCTCCATATCTTCATGGTTCTGCGAGATATCTTCCACTAAATCACTAACTCCATATGGATACATCTTCGATAAAGCAGATATCCCCCTGATCGCGCCCTGCCTTTTGATTACGTAGTTCTTTAGATCTGAATCAGCCGAGTTCGAGGTTGTCACCCAATACAAATAAGGGGAGATAACGAATCGGAAACTTTGTGCCAAATAGCGCTTCTTAACCTTTATTAAGGCAAGAATTGGAGTACCCCTCGCTCCATCAGGACCCGTACACTTGGTCTTGAAGAACTTCATCAAGTGATTGTTCAAACCGAAACCCTTGAACTTGCTATACACCTCTTCCTCAGTCCCCACTGAATTGGACATAAGAATTATCGTTGATAGGAGATGCATTATTTCTTTACTGAAATCACCCAGAAGCTGAGTAGCCATTACAATCGACAAATTCCATTTTCGAGCGACCCTCATCTCTCCGAGCAGCTGAGCCGCTATAGCCTTTAAATGCCCCGCCCTGTGGAACTCATCGTACACTAGTAGTTTCGGAGTAGCCTTAATGATTGGGATTCTTTTTGCATGGTACTCTCTATATCGCTCTGGAGTTACCTTCAACAGCCCCTCTGTGATGAAAAAGCCCCTCGTTACGATAAATCTACCAAGCATGTAAAACACACCTGCTTGCTTTTTCTCTCTATCACTCTCACCATTAGCAACGTGATCCAAATCGAGAATCATGAAATCTACCCCTTCCACATCTAACCTAGTCGGCTTAGAAATAATCGGGTATGTTTCCATAGCGTACATCAACATCCTTGCTGCATAATCTGTAATCAACTCACCGTCGGAGCCCCCATTCACAGTAACTTTGCTGAATTGATTCTTGATTGTCTTAGATATGTTGAGCTGCTCAATAATATCCTTTATCGTCGGAACCGCGTATCTCTGTGCCTTTGCAGCCAACACTGGCTCTTTGTTGTCGAACAACAGATCTACAATCTCCCACCATGCTGCAGTCGTCTCTTTAACGCCTAATTCCGCTAATTTCTTATCTACATCAGCATTGACCCCTGATTGATACTCTTTGGGGTGATTCCCATCTTTCAAATGGATATAGGCGTCGACAATTGCCTGTTGGAGTAACGCCGGTATGTCTTCTGGTGGTGAAGATTCTTTTTCTGGCGTTAAGACCGCAAGGTAAAAGTTTAGAATAAACTCTCTATGGTCTTTGTCTGGGAATCGACAGCCCAACTCAGTATCGTGAACATTCACTGCATTGCTGTCGTTATTGAGGAGGGTGTGGTGCAGATAGCGACCCTTATACTCCTTCTGAGCCAAGGCAATGAGCGTTTTTATGGTTTCTACCGACGAGAAGCCCACATCCAGATAGCCAATTCTAGGAGTCAATCCGCGAGGGTTATGAGCGAGCCAATGCGCCCATGCAATATTTTGAAGCAAGACCGACTTACCACTACCCATATCAGCAAGTATTCCAACGTTCCAATATTTCTGGAACGAAGATGAAGTCGGCGCAAACGGGAATAACTTCCCTCCTTCAGCCATAAATGAAAGAAATGAACTCTTCCATAATGAAAGTCTGCGGGCAAACGGCAACTGAGGTAAAACACCTTTCAGAGGGGCATAAGATGTCCCCCCAAAAGAACCCGAGTTCACTCCTGCGATCGAACCTAACAACGCCTTTACTGGGTTACCTTTGTACTCTCGGCATCGGGCACCACCCCATTTCGCAAAGGCATTCTTTATGTGGGACCTGTGCTCAGTCAGCACCTCAAATGAAGGACTCCACGTACAAGCAGACACCTTGTATTCAACTGTGGGTTCTTTAATTAACTTGAGGTCATCTGTTGCCTTGATGGATTTATTTAGGCGGACATTGGATGTTGGAAAAGGGAACCTAGATAACGTCTTCTTCCAGAAGAATTGAAAACTAACACTAGAGTCCAAAAAGAACGAAATAAGAACTGGAACATCCTTATTAATGTGCTCCGCCAACTCATTAAACAAAACGAGATTGCGCGGGGGATCTGCAACTTCAAATGCTGAGAATAAATTCCCTCCTACGCTACTAACTTTCTCACTAAGTGACGATTCAACCACGTCATCTGGGAGGATCTGCTCACCTAGAGATGGCCAAAGGGCGTCCTCTATACTAAAGACATCAGAAACAGGATTCTCTTTCCTTTTGGCATAATAGTCACTATCAGGGAAAATTACGTCGAAATCATGCGAGATATCAGGGGTGACAGCCCTCCCGATCGCATTAATGGCGGTTTTTCTATTGAGAACCTGACTCATGGTTCCCATGCTTTCAAGAGCCTTAGTGAAATCCCTTACGAACTCAGTATGCTCGACCCTAACTTGTTCGAATCCACCGACCAGCGCTTGCTTACTCGACTTCAAGACCCCGCCAAGCTTTCGCTCCGAATCGACAATCTCTTCTGTTTGAGTCGAGGACTGCTTGGCACTCAAAATACCCGTTTTAGACCATAGCGCAATCACTACGTCTTCACTTACGATCCTCTCACTAAAAGTTTCTGATTGACTATCGAAGAGACCGTCTAGCTCTACACCAAGCGCCTTAGCTCGGGATTTCGCAGTCGCAACACTCTCCTCCCAGATCTTCTTGCCACCACCATCTATTCGACGGTAGTTGACCTGAACAATGTGCTGCTCGTTATTGAAGTAGTGCTTAACGGTGTCAGCAAAGACATCCGTCTTACTTCTATATGAGTGGTAGTTATCATCCTCTTCTACAGAGCCAAGCACTCTGACGAGGGTACACATGTAACCGTGCTTAGTGACAAAACTAAAGTCGTCATAAGCCGTATTAATCTCGAAGTAATCCTCAAGAGAATCACCCAATGAATTAAGGTAAACCGAAACTATTTGATTGAGCGCCTCGGCTATTTTGGTAGGATTCATTTTCTTTAAAATATAGAAAAATAGACCCACCCAAACAAGTAATAACGCTGAATTACCAGCGTTAACTATCTATGGAAGTTTTTATCTTTGAAGAGAAGTCTTGGATCAAACGATCGGATGCACATCGCTACAACAAATACAACGAAGCACACAACTGAAAAAATTCCGTCCTTACACAGGGCGACAAAGCTCAACACCGACTTACTTATTACAGTTCTTTTTTTGCTGCACAACTCTACTGCCCTCATTCTTTTTTCTTTGCAAGTGCCTAAGCCTCGCAAGAGACCCCGCGACAGGAACTAAGCCAAACATATCGTACCTTTTTTATAAACTTACTAACCTGCTGGCAATTCCCGCAATAGTCATGCCCCAAATTGTAATGAATCATTGACCAAAATCAAACGCTTGACACAAGGGTTGCTTTGTAACATCATCCTCACATCAATTTTTATAACTATGCACTATGAACACCAATGCCCCAGAGTGGTTCGAGACACTTACAGTCGAGCTCAAGCCTAACGTTTGCGATTTAAAGCTTACCAACCAGTTATGGAAAGCCTTTAGCGAAGATACTGACACAACTGCCTACAGTGTTCCCATGCTCAAATCACTAGCAAAAACATTCATAAAGTCTACAGTTGACGACGCATGGCTTCAATCACACACACATCCGCACGAGCACCCGACCGCAACAGAATATAGACACTCAAACCATCAATTTCCGACGACTAGAGAACCCCGAACTCCCACTAATCACTTGAATAGAGCACTTCCTATTCGTGAATTGGCGACACCCAGAAACAAAGCTACTAAACATAGTCCAAGCACGCTTTGGAATGCAAAGGCATCCAATTTCCTAAAAGCGACATCCCCCAAAGGCGTTATAGAATCCAGTTCGATAGTCTCGCGCTGTCCACATTGCAATAGTGCACAACAAATAAGCATTGAGCAACTCAAAAGCGGCACAATCCAATGCACCTCATGCCCAACAAAATACACAGTCTAGACACAAAAAAGCCCCGCTACCTTTTGGTGCGGGGCTAAAGTTTCGTAAGGCTATTACTTTAGACAAGCTGCTGTCGTAAATTTATTGTCGTAACCAAAGTCCCTTTTAACAAGCAAGTTATACTTACACTCCCAAGCCGATGGAGGCTGTTCCGCCCAACGTTTCATCATATCTAAGTACGAACTGCTCATGGGAACGCCATATTTATCATTCATATACAGGTGCGCTCGCCCGATCCAACCCTTTTTGCTTTCTGGTGGCTCGAACAAATCCCTTCTGTCGTCGAACAACACATCACCATCCCCTTTGTAATCATGAACACCGTAGCCTTTAGAGAACTCTGAAAACTCGTAATTCAGCCTATCTGCATTCACTGAACCTACAGCGTATTGTAGATTATGGGGATCTGCCTCAACGATGTTAAAAACAGCACTAGTATCGTTGCAGTTGCTCCTCCCACCATTCTTCCAGCACTCAAGTGTTCGACCGAATGCAGAGGCAGGACTTATGTGCTCAGCCTCAGCCCTTACAGCTCGGCTTTCGGATTTATAAACATTCAGCCCACAAGCATTTGGTTCTACCTTCATAGACAAGTACCCACGGTCGTTTTCAACAACATTGATGTCACAATCGGTATATAGGGTTTTTACGCCATATTTTCTGGTCACCTTCTTCAACCATAGTTTTGCATCCTTAAAATCTACAGGCTTCTGGTTAATGTAAGGAAAAGACTGGTCGTGAGTTATGTTTTGGCTAACTGATTGCTCTTTCACCTTCGCTTCAACCTTATCCTGATACAACTCGACGATATCAATACTTGAGTCAATCAGATCAAAAAGTAGGTCTGAACTAGATTTAGCAAGCGCCATGTTTGGCAAAACTAGGAGCGCCACCAGCGCTAGAATGGGGAATTTAGTCATACTTTGTAATGTGTGTTATTATTTGTTCTGTTTATGGTATCTGAATTGGACAGATTAATCACTAATTATTTTCTTTTTTTGTACATGATTCCGAGCTAACAACTTTATCTCGCAATAGACGCTGAATAACAGATTTGGGGTCTCCACTTTCTTTCGAAACGATATGAGGTTGACCGTCCAACTCCCACCCCTTAGCCAAAAGCTCATTAATGCGCCTGTCATAATCTCTAAAGTCAGCTTGAATTAACTTAACCTCTTTCATTTTTAAAGGACTTTTTCTAATGATAGTTAAGAACCATTTTTGAGACAAAAAAAAGAGAGCTAGTGCCCTCTTTTATAAATTACGCGTCATTATTTCTTGTCGTCAGGCAGAGGAATTTGTACCTCCATTAAGCCTTCATCATTGAGGATATGACTAACATCCTCAATGCTAACTTCATCCAGCAACTTTTTCTCTTCGAAGAAATTGTGGATCGTTTGACGAAGGCGTTCCTCCAATTCGCGAGTTAGTTCTGAGTTCCCATCAGTATGCACTAGCACTGAAAGGCGGTTTTTAGCCGAACTTGCTGAACCAGCACCTGAATTAGAACCGAAGAGTCGAGCAATAATACCTTTAGCCATTAGTTACCACCCCCGAACAATTTACTCAAGAAGCCTTTTGGCTTGTCAACGTAAATCTCTAGCTCTACGTGATTACCCAATAAGCGCGAAACAGCATCTTTATATGCCTTACCGATAGCTTGGTCTTCGTATGTGATAACCGCTTTACCATTGTTAGAAGCGTCAATCACCGCTCTACTCTCAGGAGTCACAGCTAGAAGATTTAGATCTTCACCCAAAATATCCTGAACATCTTCGATACTCAGCATCTCTCCAGCTTCAACACGAGCAGGGTCGTAGCGAGTAATAAGCAGGTGCTGCTTAACAGGCTCCATACCCTCCTCAGCTCGCTGAGACTTCGAATCCAACATCCCCAGAATTCGATCAGAGTCTCTTACTGAACTGATTTCAGGGTTGGTCACCACAACCGCTTCATCAGCAAAGTACAAAGACATCATCGCGCCTTGCTCAATACCCGCTGGAGAATCGCAGATAATGTAGTCAAAATCTAGGTCTTCAAGTTGCTTAATAACATCCTGAACACCTTCTTTAGTGAGGGCGTCTTTATCCTGAGTTTGAGAAGCCGCCAAGATATAGAGGTTGTTAGAGTCTTTGTGGCGAATTAGTGCTTGGCTAATTGTAGCCGTACCCTCAATTACGTTAATAAAGTTGTAGACCACGCGGCGCTCAACACCGAGGATAAGGTCTAAGTTGCGTAGACCGATGTCAAAATCGATAACACAAACCTTCTTGCCAGCTTCCGCTAGACCGAAGGCAATACTTGCGGATGATGTTGTTTTACCAACACCGCCTTTACCCGAAGTAATTACTATTTTTTTAGTCATGACTGATCTCTATTTTCTATTGGTATACAAATTCAGCACGTCTATTTCTACCGTAGCCATCAATATCTTCACGCTCTACGATGATTTTTTCTTCCCCGTATGCGATCACTTCAATGCGCTCAGGGTTAACTCCCTTCGACACAATGAAATCTTTGACAGCTAGTGCACGCTTTTCACTGAGCTTTAAGTTATAAGCTCTGTCACCAACCTCATCAGTATGACCCTCTAGAATAACCTTGATATTATCTAGCTCAGTCAATAACTTAACATGTTTCTCTATTGTTTTCTGAGACTCATTTGAAAGCTCGTACGAATCAAATTCGAAGTAGACCGTCGGGTCATTTAGAGCGCTTAAATCAACCCCAGATTCTGACACTTCTAGCACATTCAGTGACTCAAATCCGTCGTCAGTAAAAATCGCCTCTCTGGCTACGTCTGTATCAATATCCAAACTCTCTGTCTCAATATCAAAAAGCTGATCCATCGAGTCATACTCTTGGACGATTTCTGTTTTTTCTGGCTCAACAGGCTCTCGGTAAATCTCTGTTGTTCCACATGCGGAAAGCAATGCAATTTGCACCGCTATAAACAGTTTTCTTTTCATAGGTGTAATCCATCTTCCAATAATTTAAAGATTCAGTACGCACTAACCTGAATAAGATCGAATCCTTTTAAGCGAATAGCGATGCTTTGTTCATTGAATACGTTAAACCCAACAATGTAACTCCCGACATCGCCATCTTTAACTAAATAGGAAAACTGGCAGTTACTCATTACTGTTGGAGACTCCACCGTTTTATCAAATGACAACGAAGACTTACTACCATTTCTTGAAATAATGAGTTTTTTGGCTGAAGAGCCTACCCAGCAGTCTCGTTTATTTGACACGTCGAATGCATTTAGTGGCACCCCGTGTTTCTTCACTGCCTTACCATCAATTAACTCGAATAAATATGGTAGATCGCCGAACATCTGCAGAAAGGCTGTCCCGCTCAAACTCTTTTTTGGGTAAATTTCTGGTCGAGACGTTGTGGTTACTTTCGACACCTTATCGGTAAGCAAATCAATTTTTACTATATCAGAATTCACCTTCTCATCACTGACAGACACGAACAATTCATGCTCACTAGCAAACGAAGGATAACCATTCAACCCTCTTTCCGAATACGCAACCAACCGTCTATCTGCTACAACGTCGTGCACAAAGATCGTCGCCCGACCAATTTCATAAGACATATACGCCAAGTAACGACCACTAGGTGACCACGAGGGTGACAACAATGGCGAAGAGGATGTGTGAAGAACACGCCTGTCTCCACCCATAAAGTCTGACACTAGCAACGTATACTCGCCGGCTTTCTTAGCGACCATCGCCAATGGTGAGTTGTACGGAGAGTTTGGCTGACCCGTTAACAGCCCGTAGGTATATTGGAGAGCGTCTGCCTTCGTTAGACCCGATTTTTGAGTCGACTTCTGTGTTGGAATGCCCACTGTGTAAGCATCCTCAGATCCAAAACCGACACAAACAAACTCCCTATTAGTTAATCTTGCACCGTCTGAACAAATCCCCTCCCTAACCTTTGCCACACCAGACGCAGCTACTTTTTGATGGAGTGAAGCCGGCACAGATGAATCAACAATCAACAACGGCAAACTACCGCCATCTCCACCAGCATCAATCGTGACACCATAAGAAAGCGGCGATAATATCGCCGCTAATAAGCACAGTTTTGAAATCTTCACTAAAAACGAACCTCCACGGTATAAGTTGTTGTTAACGGGGTCGAGAACTCCTCAAGCCCCGTCTTTTCGAGAGCCAAAAACGCGAAACGATTATAGACGTCATTCCCGCAATCAATATCTTTCAGCTTGTTTGCGGCATAGGTCAACTCGCAAACAAACTCCCCCCTGTAATTGCTCGGCTTCTTGAAGTTAGAGGCCGCAAGCTTCTGAATATCTCTCTGAGCCAACAAGCGGTAGTTTTCGCTATATTGATCTTCCATCTCAAAGGAATCTTCGGGCTCTTTCTCCTCAGACTCCTGCTGGCTGGACTCGTCGATCACTTCGCTCAAGGAAGTTGTGTCGACCTCAACTTGCCTTGAATGACCTGCGTCCAAGGAATTGATCGTCACCACTTGGTAAATAGCGAACAGCGATACCAAAAGTGCAGCCACAATGACTGCACCACCTAGCAACTTCGCTTTATTCGTCGATGAAGACAACTTGGTAGTCGTTACTCGCTGCTTCCGAGTGTTTATCGATAATAGATGTTTGTTCATCACTAGCCTTTGCACTTAACAGTAAAAATAACGCCAACATTACGACTCCACCAACTAGCATCCAAGTCAGTAGCGGACTCCCCTTTTTCTTTCTTGTTTGTACCAGATCATTAAAGTCTGGAGCTTCGTGGGGAACTGGCGATGACTCACCATAGACACTTTCTTCTTCAAGCTCTACCCGAGGCGAGGAATCCTCGTCACCTGTCATCAGCACATCATCGGTATCATTCTTAAAGACATCAACTTTGGTTTTAGGCAGTTCAAAAAGCCCTTTTAGCGACTCTATGAAGCCTCGCTCTTCGCCATGCGTTTCCTTGTTAGGTGACCCATCAGTCAAAGAACCGAATAATTCTGCATCTGGACTTTCATCAATCGAGCCTATTTCTATTGATGCAGACTCCGCAACGTCCTCCACCAACACCTCGCATCTCAATGACTCAACCTTGCCTTGCGCTAGCAATGACTCTAGGTAAACAATTTCATTCGACTCAAGGATGAAATCCGAAAGTGCGTGCTCAAATTTCTGGTAATGCTCAACAACAAACGCTTCAACATCAGAAAAGTCGCGAATATTACGGCGCTTTTGTAGGCTCCCCAAAGACGAAGTTTCAATTACTTCATCAATCTTGCCTTCCATTAGTAGCTCACGACGTTTAAGGCTAACAGAGTCACCTAGTCCTAGCATCTCGACAGCCAACTCAATGGAGCTTAGGAAATACAGAAAGCTTAAAGAGTCCCCGAGCTCATCTTCATCCCAATCGGACAATAAAGGGTAAGCCGAGTTAGGCTTAATCGTGCCCGCTAGGAAGCCCATAGTATCTTCTGGATTTTCCTTTAGAACAGCCAACAGCTTTCGCGTGAGCTCACGAGTATAGGTTCGCACAAAGTCCGACACAGCTTCGTCCTGCGAGGACTTAGCGAACGTGCCAAGTAAATGCCCCGAGTACAAAGCATTGAGACACGGACGCTCTGCCACGGACATTACGTCAATTGCGTCCATATCGTGGTCGCCATAAAAGTAGACTAAAAACCACTGTTCCATCAGCTCTGTGACCACAAAATCTAAATTGGTCAACTCGACTAACGCATCAATTATTTCTGGGTTATACGCAATCAGTAAGAACGGCAATACAACTTCATACTGCTCCTTGTTCTGCAATACATATAACCACTCGTCTGCCGACATATCTGCGATCATGCTATACAAGACAGAATCTATGTCAGAGCTTTCCAACGAGTCTTTGATTAAATCTACGCGACTGCTCATAGTTTACCTCCTGCATGTAGGATCAGTTTGTCGGATTTAACATCCAAATAAACAATCACTGTTCCATTTTTTTCTTTGAAATCCAATTGCTCTTGTGTATAAAAAACCCCATCAACGGACACCAACTCAGGATCAAAATCCGTGGCAATAATGGTCGACTGCTTAGATTTATGTCCTGCGTTAGCACTACCATTAAGCCTCCCAAATACCGTTATAGACCCGTCGGCAGATACACTCGCTCCACGCTTTACATCTCCCAAAATTAGGAGATTTTGACCCTCTGCGTAAATCTGCTGACCACCTCTAATCGGCCCCTTAACAATCATTGTATTGTCGACTGACTCCAAAGTTGCTGGAACTTCAACTACGCGTTCAACCTCCACAACCTTTTCCACATGAACAATCTTCTCGACCTCCACTATTTTCTCAATAACATCAGGCTCCCTATCGACGTCAGATTGATTGTGAGACGAAGTCTCTTCACTCACATTCACCTTCGCCACAAGACCCGAAGACATCGATGGTTGGTCGTCATCGACAGATTTGGGACGCGCTAGAAACTGAACCCCAGCAGCTTTCGCAACTTCGATTTTCGTGTCGATAACGCCGACGAGCCTATGACCCAGTAAGTCCAGCTTGCGACCAAAGCCTTGAATAAAGTCGACCTGCTCTTGGTCAGAATTGAACGGAACACTTGATAGTGATAGAGAAAAGTTAACCTTCGAGAACACCGCAGGAGCCATCTCACCCCTTTGCTCTACGAACTCAAAGAACTCTGTATCATCCTTTGAACACAAAGTAACCTCTGTGCAATTGAATGTCCCAGAGGTTACTGAAAACGATTTATTTCCTGCCATATTTTGCTTATTAGTTATCTGATTAGTACCTAATACATAGGAATAATCACCCACTCAATGCAAAAGTTTTTCTACAAATCAGACATCAGAACCACTTTTCTTTTTTAGGTCGAATATCATCTCTGACTGAACGAGGGATATCATCAAGGAACCTAGAAGGACTCAACGGCGGCTTCTTACCTACCCTGAACCCTGTTGTAGTTAATACCAGCGTCTCCATTGCTCTCGTAATTGCAACGTAAGCTAAGCGCCTCTCCTCCTCAAAATAATCAGCCTTGAACGCAGCGTACGAAGGAAAAACCATCTCTTCCATACCTACCACGACCACATGCTTAAACTCCAGCCCCTTGGAAGCATGAATCGTCATCATCGAAACGCGCTTTTCACCGTTATCTTTAGCGTCAGCGACTTGCAGGTCTGAACTCTGTAAAAACGCTTCCAACTTTGATTCAGGGACATAGTCTCTGTGGTAGTCATCAACAAAACTAAAGTCGAAACCCATCTCGATCAATGTATTCAGGTTTTCAAGCCTATCAGCTCTTTTTGACTCGTCTTTTTCGCTCAAAATCAAAACTTGCAGAAGATCCGTTTTCTTAACAGCCCACTCAATAATCTCTCCGACATTATCTCGATTAAACGCCCTCAATTTGTCGATTATTTTAAGAGTCTTCCTCATTTTAACCTTGTTCTTTCCGTCTCCCTCCGCGCAACTGTTCCTTATGGCGTCCTCTAGACTAACCCCCCGCTCCCGCGCATCAACAACCATAGAGCCATGAGTCCTTTCCCCATAACCGCATTTTTGATACGTCATGGCTAGATGAATCGATGCTAGGTCATTCGGGTTGTAAGCCCACCGAACAAAACTCATCGCAGCTTGAATTTCTTTCCTCATCCAAAAGTTGAGCCCACCTATCAGGTCATACTTTATCTTGTTTTTATGCAGACCAACCTCCAAGGGACCAGATAAAGCATTTCCGCGATACAGGATTGCAATGTCGCTAGGACAACACCCCAATCTCACGAGCTTAGATATATGAGAGACAACCCAGTCAACTTCCTCTTTATAGTTTGAGGTCGTTAACACCGTTATGTTTTCACCACCCTCAGAACCAGTCCACAAGTTCTTGCCTATCCTCTGCTCATTTTGCTTAATGACAGCATTTGCAGCTTTCAATATCTTTGCGGTAGAGCGGTAGTTCTCTTCCAACTTCACAACGTGAACACCCTTCGACTCTGGGAACTTGAGGATGTTTTGAATCTCAGCACCGCGCCATTCATAAACGAGCTGATCCTCATCACCTACTGTCGTTATCATTGTCGAACCACTATCCAATAATGAAATCAGCTTAAACTGCAGGTTGTTGGTGTCTTGAAACTCGTCGACCAAAATTGCTTTAAACGTTGATTGCAGACCTGCCCTAAGTTGCTCGCTCTTAGATAATGAGACTATAGTTTTGATAATGAGATCATTAAAATCTAAGATGGAAAACTCATTTTTGTACAACTCATAGCGCTGATATAACTTAGCCCCTATCGAGGGATTTGCAGGAAATATTTCAAAGAAATGCTCGGCTGACTTTGCTGGTGGCACGCCAATGTTTTTTAGATAATCTATCTTTGATGTGGCATCCCTAAGCCCACTCTTAATGTCACTAAAAATATCGTCGATTCGATTAACAGGAATCCCTTTCTCCAACGCCCTCTTCTTTGCTTCTTCGTACTCTAAAGCGAAGACATCCTTCATCACCCTCCTTTGACCATCGGGATCGAGCAAAGCAAAGTTCTTGTCTAAGCCCGCGTACTCATGATGTTGCCTTAAAACTCGCACACAAAACGAATGGAATGTACCTGCAAACACTGTACCCTCATTTTCCAAACCCTCTTCCCGCAATAAGTCAGACAACCTCTCCTTCATTTCCCTTGCTGCCTTGTTTGTGAATGTAAGAGCAAGAATCTGAGATGTCTCAAATCCGTCAACTAATAAATGCTTCACTATTCTCCTAGTTAGCACTCGGGTTTTACCACTACCAGCCCCCGCCAACACCAAAAGCTTACGAGCATCAGCACTTACAGCTTCCCTCTGCTTTCCATTCAAGCCCTCTAAATACTTTCTCATATCGCATTCATTTGTTTATCTAATATTTTCTTAAACCTCTCTATGTTAAGTGGATAACTCCTCCCCCGTTGAGCCTCACCCAACCACAACTCGGTGTCATTAAAGCTATATGCAAATCTAAGATCTGTTCTATCAGCGATTGGTATCAACTCACGAGACACGTTATCAAAAACATATCTAACACCATCGACCATCGCACTCGTAACCATGTGAGCACCTAAATTGGTATCGACATAGTGGAGAATTGGGTCTGAGTCAGGGAGGGTTTCTTTTAACTTAAAGTATTTCGATATAGCAAAATCTTCGCAATCTCCTGATTCAATAAGAGCGAATTCGCTAGGAGACTGCCAATAATCATTCACCCCAAACAACTGTGCGTCTGAGCGGTACTCAAAACGGTTGAAATAATCATTAAGCTCCTTTGCAACCAAAAGTTCGTTCGATGCTGTTGCGCTAAACGTTATTGGGATCAAAACGATAAGTGCTTGAATGGGGGTCATTTCTATTAAGGATATTTTTTGCAAAAAATCATATCAATAGTGTTGACGGGAGGGTTTTATGTGGTATCTTGAACCTTGTCCGTTTCTCGGGACATTAAAAGCTTGGAGTCGTCCGTGCCAAGTTGTCGTCACAAGGTGCTGACATAGAGAACCAGTGCGCTTTTTTACCGTTCCAGCGGGTTTCTTAGCTCTGAGACACTGGAGTAGCCCCCTTATTAAGGGTTGGGGGCTCAAGTTGGTTGTTAGCTACTGAACATTCCCTTTAAGTAAGTGCTATCAACATCGTTTTGCCGTCTTCGCGAAACAGGACAAGAGAAATATTTGAAAAAGACGGATTTATTCTTAGAGCCACCTCTATTGATTTAGAGGTGGCTTTTTCAATTCTAAAGTCAGGTATCTTTGGAAGAAGTATTCCTCTGAATCATCTTGAACACCACCAACTTCGCCCAAATTAACTTCATAGATAGCTTTCTCATTCACACCTAAACCTTTAGCTAAGTCCAGCACATAATCAATTCTCTCCTGAGCCAATCTGACATTGTACTTCTCGTCACCACGAGGATCTGCCCTACCCGTAACAACAAGCTCAACACCATCAATCTGTGCAACTGCTTCCAATATCGCCGTCACCTCTTCCAGTTGCTCCCCCCTCAAGGTTCTGCTATCAGTCGCAAAATAATAACGCTGAGTCACAGCCCCTAGACTTAACTGTGCATCCAACTCACCCCTTAGGTCTGCAATGAGCAAATCCTTGGTTTTAGACTTTCTTAGGAGCTCCTGATACAGCTCACTAAGCCTCTGGTTTTCATTGGTTAAATACTCGTTCTCCTCTGAATCAACAGAAGCCAATGTATGCACAACTCTTGAGTGAATATACTCGGCGATAGAATCAACCGCTATGTACTCTCGCTCCTCCGTCGGAGCCACCAATTCATCAGCAGAAACAACGGTACTACCTAAGCTCAATGCCGCAAACATCGCAGCCACGACCATTTTCTTATTCTTCATTCTATTTTTTTCACAGTTTATTTTTTTTCAGTTGCTACAAAAAATATTTTTGACTTCCCTTTTTTTAAATTCCTAACCTCTAGTCAGCAATAAGGTCTTGTACAGACCAAACAAATAACACTTATCTAAAAGCGCAAACGGCGCTGAGAAAATAAAGGAATCCTAAATGACTAAAACTAACGATCTATCTTTTGCTGACTTACTTGCTGACTCATGGGTAGACTACGATGTTAATCCACACGAAGCAGTTGAAGTAGAAGTAATCGCTGTAGACGATAATTTTGCTACCCTCGCTATCTACGCTAATGTAGAAGGCGTTGTTGCTGTTCGCGAGTTTGAAAACAAGCCAAAAGTCGGCGACAAAGTGAAGGTTATTGTTAGTGCACTAGACGACGGTCAGGGCGCAGTAGATGTTAGCCACTCTAAGGCTATCGACCTTGAAAGCCGCGATATTGTTAAGGCGGCTATTGAAGAGAAATCTATCATCGAAGTGAAAGTTAAGCTGGCAACTCGCGCTGGTTTAATCACTCAGTTCCACTCTGTAGAAGGCTTCTTGCCAAAATCACACCTAATCGGTGACCACGAAGATCCAAACCTAATCGGACGCCGTCTCAAAGTTATCCCTATCGGCGAAGACGAGAAGAAAAACAATATCATTGTTTCTCAAAAAGAAGCCTTGATTCAGGAGCGTGGCGGCAAGCTTGAAACACTTGAAGGTGAAGTTAAAGTGGGCGATGAGCTCGAAGGCATCGTGAAGAACATCATGCCGTTCGGTGCGTTTGTTGACTTAGGCGGTCGTGACTGTCTAATCCACGTAACTGCTATGACTTGGAACCCTCTAGACGCTAAACCAGCCGACCTCCTAGAAGTTGGTCAGCGCATCAAAGGCGTGATCAACAAAGCAGACGAAAAAGGTCGAATCTTCATGTCAATCCGCAACAACGACATGGGACCTTGGGAAGCAGTTAAAGCTGCTCGAAAAGTAGGTGATAAAGTTGAAGCCCTTGTCTACAAGATCGAAGATAAGAAGAACCTTCTAGTCATCATCGACGGCGTATTAGGCAAAGTTCCACTTAAAGAAATTAGCTGGAACTTCCCTAAACCAAACGAGCTAAAAGCTCTAATCGGCAAGAAAATCGAAGCGACTGTAACTGCATTTGATGAAACTGCTGGTAATGAAGTGGTGATGCTTTCAATCAAAGCTGCTCAACCTAACCCGTGGGAAAAAGCCAAAGATGAGCTAGTAGAAGGTCGAATTCTATCTGCACCTATCAAGTCAATCACAGAACACAACGTGTTCGTTAAAGTTGCTGATAACGTAGATGCGATCGTTCCATACCGTGAAATCGATTGGATGAATCAACAGCGCAAACTGAATTCGCTAACAGTAGGTGACGACGTTATGGTTAAACTTATAACAGTCGACCACGAAGAGCAGAAAGTGACTGCATCTATCAAGCAATGTGACGACAACCCATACGAAGGTTTAAGCAAAAACAAGACTGTTTTAGCTAAGATCACTGGTTTTAGCCGCGATGGTTCTGGAGTCGAGCTAGACATCATCGAGATTGATGGCGAAGAAAAGAAAATCAAAGCGTTCTCTAACTCACGACTAGCGACATCACTCAACGGCGTTAAGGCAGATGAATACCACGAAGTCGGCGATAAGCTGAGCGCTCGCGTTGTCAACATTGGAGCTGATAAGGTTCTACTTGACCTGCGAAACCGCAGCATGAACGAACACGTCAACGGCAGTGAGGCAAATTTATCTCTCAAGCACGCCTTTGCAGAAGCAAACAGCTAAACGCTCATAGACGACACTAACCAAAACGGCGCTTACAAAGCGCCGTTTTGTTATAAATCTGGTGTTAACTCGACTACTTCGGTTACGTGGACTTTGTACATGCCCTTTATCTTGCGATAATTTTTCACAGCATCATAAACCAAAGCTTTTTTAACAGACAAAAATTCAGCCACCTCATTGGCATCTGTGGTGCTAAGAATTATATCATCACTGGTTTCAGTGGTTACCTTCCACTGCTTAAAGGAATGACCATTTTCATTGTCTTTAAGAGGCATGACAGCCTTGTTTTCACGACTAAAAAACAACAGCTCTTTGCCTACCCAAACAGGACGTCCTTGGTTGATTGCTCTACTTGTTGGTGAAGCCGTTAATCCATAATCTTCACAAGCTCCAGAGACTCCATCGCATCTGTTAATCTGCTCACCTTTATAGTTGTAAACATAAACATGCTTGGCACCGTGACGTAATTTTCGAAGGCTGATATTTGCTTTGACACCCGTCTCAACATCGAAGACGTCGAGCATTGAACGGACAAAATAGCGCCCTACTAACGTATGGGTATGGAAGTCTGGCTTTTTATTGCGACTAATATGAGCAGCTTGTGCGCCTATTTTCTCAGCAGCCTCCACAGCATTGTGCGACAATAGGCAAAAGGAACCGTCTGCATCATACAAAGCTACAGCATTCTGGCGTTTTCGTTCCGCCTTCTCCATGAGAACAGCGATAGATCCTCGAACGCTCTTGGTCGCTAATTTTTCAGCTAACTGACGACGATTGACAACATAGGCTTTACCGCCAACAGGAAGGAAGAATTCCATGTAATCTAACGAGAACAACACTTCTTCGACTGATACACCCAAAAGGCTAGCAGCAGCCTTAGCTGTCACAGAAGGGTGCATTTCTTTCCCTTCAAGGCTGTATACATCTAAAACGTCGTGAGAAACCGTATCCATTGTCTAATTAAACCCCTCTTCTTCCGAGGCATTGATGATAGCACAATGAAATGACGAGAAAAAGAGAACGCTGGGCGGTGTATTGACAAGTTTGTTAACAATTTGAAAACCGAACCAATACTACATTTAGAATATGAATAAAATAAAAAGAATTATCATTAGCTTATCCACTTTCTGTGCCCTCGCTGGCTGTACAACCATCGACAGGGTTAGCGTACTAGAGCAGCGCGGGAGCGAGGGGCAGTTTGAGCTGTACTACCACTACCGAAGCGCGGACAATACAGACGCCTCTTTTGAATTAGCCATGAAACATTTGAAAAGATCGGCTGACATGGGCAATGTTTCCGCGAAATTCACATACGCGGTGCAGCTGGAGAAGTCCGCTAGTCTAGAAGCAGCCATACCTTACTACAAAGAATCAGCAACGACATACAACGGACATGCACAATTGAAAGTCGCATATTACCTGCAAAGCATCAACGACCATAAATCTGCACAAGTGTATTTTAAGAAAGCAGAAGCTATTGGATACCCAGAAGCCGTGTATGAGCTCGCGAACTACCATGAAAAGTCAGGAAACCTTGAACAGGCTTACAAGAAGTTCAAGTCCCTTACCGACTTGAACTTTAGAGACAGCAAACTACGAGCAATGAAACTGTCGTTTCTATTCTCACCACTAAAGATTCTGGAATTCGATGACAATATACAAATGCTCTAAAGCACAGGTTGCAGACAAACTTATGCGTCCGAAACCCTCTGTTCGGACGCTATTTCCATTGCCGTGTAGAAGGCGCAGCGCTTCGTGAGCTCATCAGCCGCAAAGTTAATTGCATGTATCTTGCCAACAACAGACCCCTTTCGATGCTTCTTGAAATCAATGTAGTCCCAGAACGATACCACCAGCTCCATCAAAGAACCGTGGACGCCGATGGGCAACTTACTGCGAGTAAGAGGTAAGGTCTCCTGCAATTCTCGCATAACAATGTCATATTTACGCTTAGTCGTTGCATTTCCCTTATTGAACCTATCATACATCCTATGATGAAAGTCAGACACTACCTCATCTGAAACAAAAATCTCTGACAACTCCTCCATATCACCAAAAAAAGCATCCCACTCACCGTAAAGCGCCTCAATCTCCACCTTAGCTTCTGTGACGTTAAAATCAAAATGATGTGAAAGTGCGTACTCCCCATTCTTTTGACCCAAACTACGATTCTGGGACAACTGAACACCAGTCTCTAAATTAAAAGAAACTGGCTTGATCCTCGTTTTCCTGTTTCCATCATTTGAGGTTGTGAACAGAAGACACTTTTTAAAACCAAGTGAACTAACATTCTCTTTTTGCCCCCTGCTAGCCAAAAGATAAATGTGCTTCCCTTCCCTTGTATGACCCGCAGACAGAAGAGTTAGCCCTAGAGCCGACTCTAAGGACAAATACGCCTCTATAAGCTTCTTAGGCTGTGTAGGCTTACGATCTTTACCCGATGTACTGAGCTCTTTTTCGAATCGACCGTTTCTATACATTAATAATGTAGAACTCACTGATCTCACAGGAGTCTCACCATCGGCAAAGAAAACAAGCGGTTTCTTTATTATCTCCCAATCTAAGTCAGCGAGTTTAGCTATTTCGTCAACACTTCCACCTGAGAAATCTTTAAAATTTGTATCGTAAACTGTCTCCATCTCTCATCTCACAAGGCTAAACACTGTATAAAAATAACACAAAATCACGAATTAACAAGTGGAAGCCTATGTTTTAAAACAAAAAAAAGACCCACACAGGGTCTTTTTTATTTAATATGACTTAGGTTTAACTAACCTCAATTTTCCCATCCACTAGATTGACACTAACCTTCGAGGATAGCGATTGTTGACTCTTCATGATGAACTCCGTCACCGGCGAGATTACCTCGATTTCGAAACCCGACTTCAATTTACGGGCACCATCCGCAACACCGAAGTGTTTTTCGATTACGTGGTCAACAACAGCAGTCGACACATCGACCTCAATCGAAAATTTCGACAACAGTTTTGACTCAAATCTACGTCGACTTTTTTCAACAACAAGCTTCGCCACATCGCGATTCAATGGCTGGAACTTAATCTTGCGGTCTACCCTAGCTCTGAACTCTGGAGAGAATTCACTCTCGTACTTACCATCATTGAACTCAACTGTTTTATCAGAAGCCAGTTGATCATTTGCAGAAGCCGCTAAACCAAAAAATCCGCCATTATCTTTGGTATCGATTCCAACGTTTGATGTGAAGAAGATATAGTTCTTGCTTAGGTCAACAACTTTATTCGTTGATGTCGTAAGCGTACCATAATCCATCAACCCCAACATTAACTGACGAATCCGTGGATGAGCTTTCTCAATTTCGTCAAACAGCACGATTGCATCAGGGTTTTTCTTGAGACGATCGAGAAGTGCGCCATCTCCTTTATCAAAGCCAATGTAACCAGAAGGGGAACCCAATAACTTAGAAAGAGTATGTGACTCTTGATACTCACTCATATCAAGACGCACCACCTCTTTACCGATAGCCTTAGCGAACTCGTAAGTTGTCTCAGTTTTTCCAACACCAGTTGGACCCAACATCATAAAGATGGCTGGTGGAGCGTTTTCATTTTCCTTGAGCCCCAAAGACGCTATTCGAGCGCCCTCCGCTATTTGTGCGATAGCATCATCTTGTCCGTAGATATTCTCACTGATTTTTCTCTCAATTTCATTAAGAGAAGCTTCCACTTTAGGGGATAGGCGAGATTCATCTAGAGCAGTAACCCTTGATAACGCCAAACGAAGATTTTCCCCTGACACGGTATCTCTTTGTTCGATAATTGCATTCGTTCTAGCGTACGAAAGACTTGCGGTAATATTAAATAAACGCTCAGCTTTAGTCTTTTCAAAAACCAACTCAGCGAAGTCATCAACTCCCTCGAAACTCACATCATTCGACGCGCTGATTGACTCTGATTCTAATTGAGCCAATTGCTTTAACTCCTCCAATGAATAGTCGCGAAGCTCTACCTTGGCAACACTCCTAAGCCCATTAATCTTGCCGAAAGTAGATTCATAGCAAGAATCAGTCATTGAAAGAACTATTTTTAGACCATTCTCTGCTGCAGCCAATAACGTAGAGATTAGAGCGGAGTTATCCACGAAAGGCTGTATTTTATGGATATTCTCCATAACCAGCACAGATCCATCGTCAATAGCATTCATGATCATTAAGTTAATACGAGCGTTGAGTTCAAAGCTAGCCATCTTATGGAGCTTGCAGTTTAAAAAGCTTGTATTGGCGAGCATTAAAGGCTCTCCGTCGCCATTTTTAATCGAACTTATGGCTCTCTTTATGAGCGTGGTTTTTCCGCAACCCTCGTCGCCTACAACCACAGATATTGCAGATTCTCCCGCTATATGATTGGTCAACTCCTCAAGCTCTCTTTCCTTGCCGATAAATGAGTAATCGAACGGCAACCCCAAAATCTCTTCAAAAAGAGCGTTACCTTCACGATTACCCTTAGGTGTATCATCGGCTGCATCGAGCTTGACCACCTCACCTCTAATCATTTTTCCTAGCTTAACCTCATTATCACTCACATGCAGGTATTCGAAAGAGTCTAAAGCACGCTCACCACCCTCTATTTCCTTCCTCAAGACAGAGAAAACGACAATAAGGAAGTCAAGGACAGGCATTTTTTCTACGTCAGACGACATACGCTCAGAAAGTTCTCTGATTTTCAGCGCCGTAGTCCCTGAACCTACGTTTTTGATATTCGATTGTTTAGGATATTCTGAAATTTGGGAAATGATTAGTCTTTTGGCGTCATCGATATCCAAACTCGGGTCTAACGCCTTTAAGATCTCGATAGCTTCGTCATTGTTGAGAATCGTCAAAAGTATATGCTCTACCAAGATAAGTTTATGCCCGTTGGCTAGCGCTGTGTTTTTGATATCAGTAAAAATCGACATTTCTTATCCTTGTGCCTCTGGGGCTATCTGAATTCTAATATGGTTGTTTATTTCTTGTTCTAACTCATCAGGAGTCAGCTGCTTGGATTGGAGAGAGACAAATAAATCAGTGACACTCGGGAATAGTTCGTTCGTAAATGTGTAAACAAAAAAGATCGCCTCAAACGTGTCTACGTGATACCCAACTCGCTCCCAGTAGTCTGGGTAACTTATATGCTCTAGGGTAAGGCTCCCTGACGATACCTTCTTTTTAATTGCTTCAAATTCCACCGAAAAACATAAGGTCAACAAGACTGAAAATTCATAATCAAATTCCGTTTTACGAATAATCCTAGCTAGGAACCGCTTCATAACGGGCTTAACAGAGCTCCTAGCCATTTTTTGACGAGCGTATATTTTCAAGGAATGTAAACACTGCGTCGCCAGACGCTCTTTAAGTTGGACTTCGACTATGTATGGGTTCCGTTCCGTTCCGCTCATCGCTTAGCGTTAACCTTCTCTAGAATAAGCCCCGCCCCGCGAGCAACCGCCGTCTCTGGCTCTACCGCTACATTTACGTTCATTCCATGAAGATAACCACTCATACACGTATCAAGCCTCGGAAGTTTCGCACCAACGCCCACCAGCGTAATACCATTTTGCTGGATATCTCCCGCCATACCCTCACGAGCTCCCTCTAGAAGCTTTAGAACACCAGACAGTAGGTTTTTTAGAAGCGGGTACAGCGCACTTACAACTTGTAGCTTAGTGATCTCTATTGACTCAGGAACAGACGAGCGCTTCCTCATTGCCGACACGGTAACCGTCACCCCTTTGTCACGCTCTTCCTCATAATATGCACACCCTATTTCGCTTAGTATCTTTTCCGCTGCCTTTTCACCTATCGTATGGTCTGTTTCATCCCTTACGTAAGTGACGATTGCAGCAACAAAGTCTCGATACCCTATCGTCAAATGTGTACTTTCATGAACTCTGGAAACACTTATAATCCCAAGTTCCGTAAACTCATAACTGATGTTGCAAATGATTGAGGCTCTTGGCTCCTCTGGGGATAGACGAGCGCCATAAGCAGCTGCTATTAGTGAAGAGGTAAGAGAAACTTCTCTAGCCCCTACCGAATCAAAAGTCTCTTCATAGATTTTCATTTCAGCAGGGCTGGCGTGATGAGGTGTCACCGCCAAAACACGAGGACCAAACTTCAACAAACCTGCGCCCAAACGCTTGCGCTCAAAGACAGATAGGATTGCATGTTCAATCATATAAGAGCACAAGTCAGGCTCGGCAATGCGCCCTCTGCTTACGGGGCAAGTTACATTTATGCCATGAGGGTTCTTTCCCCTTATAAGTTCCGCATCATCACCTACAGCTAGATATGAGTCCCCTTCGGTAGCGACGACCGATGGCTGGTTAGCCACTATTCCACCGCCGCCTTTATAGATTACCGTTCTTGAGGACGTAATATCTATTGCGAGATCCTCTGTGAACATTTTATTGAATACATTCTTTAACATGCTTGCCAGTCTAATAACGTTTAATGACTCAAAGTTATTAAATAGGAAATGCTGATTCAAAGAAAAAGGCATTAATTGGTGGGTAAACAACCAAAGTGGTTAAAAGGTGACAATCATGGATACAGTTAATCGCAAAAGTGACACAAAGTTCGTACTTCAAGGGGGGGCGGGGAGTGCCGTGCGGAAGTTACGACTATACGGTACAACTTACAGTGAATGGTCTGACTACAAAGAACCTACAGCCATTGATCTAAAAAAAGAGCCCTAGAGCTCTTATATAATGAACAGCTAATTTAAAGGAGAGCTTTCAAACGCTCTTTCGCATTGGGCACCAAAAACAGCATAACCAAAGAAGCGAATAAGGCAGCGACGTTAACTACAAATAACCCGAATTGAGGGGGAAGCGAGCTATCGGTCATTAATACAGCAGTACACAAAGACGAAATAGAAGCGACAAGCGCAATTGCTCTATAAAAGGAGCCTTTCCATAATCCTTTAATTACAAACAACGTGAAAACGAAGTAAAAACAAAGAGCAGCAGACAAAATCCATAAAGACCCTCTGACACTCACAAGATACCCAAGGTGACCCAATATTGATAATAAGGCTAGATTGAACCCTACAATACGAATTAAGTCGAAGTAGTAGTGAGAAACCTTTTTACATCGCGAACTAAACCTACCAAGAACCGTCAACACAGCCCAAGTAACAACGACACCCACAAATGCATATTCTTGACTTCTAAACACAGCAACAAAATTCAACAAGTCCCCATCCCAACCTAATCTAGCGACACCTGTAGTCGTCACAACTAGGTAAGGTATGAACAATCCAAGTGCATACCATGTATTGTAGGAAAGCATTACACCTCTCATGTCAGAGAACCGCGATTTTGGGCAACACGACAAAACTCCGCCAAGAAAAATAAAGAACTTACTCTTGTTATGTATGCCACTACGTTATGAGTATCAGTCGGAAGAATCAGATCCACGGACAAAATGTTGGCAAATTCTAACGCTATCGCCACAGTGACGCTCAAGACAAAAAACACAACAGGTGGAAGCAGGTCACGAGTCACCGATGCCTCTCTTGCGGGCATAACAGCACTCATAAAGAGCAGAAAATACAGGGTCGTAAACACACCTAGCCTCAACTCTCTAATGTCTGTAATCGCCATATAGGCAAAAGTAATAGCCACTATAGCCAAAGCCAAGCAGACGGGCAGCACCTTCTTGATTACTCGCGGAGACTGGGAGCCGTATACGCAAACGATGAAAATAAAAAGAGCGATTAGGCAAGCTGACCATGCAACAATTAACGTTGAATAAGCCGATATATAGTCGGGCAATTGAACAGGATTATAAATGAGGAATGTCAAAGACAAAGCCAGCGCAACCAATACATTTATTCGGTAGCGGAACTGAAACATAAAAAAGCCCCTCTGATTAGATTTGAGGGGCTGTACTTTAACTGGATATCTCTATTTTTTCAACAATTGGAGGCAAAACTAGCCTTTTGATACGGATTTATACTTTAAGCTCAAAAAATCAAAACCTTTATCAATGAACCCCGATGATTCAATGGCATCCTTGGTTATCAGTGGCACTTTCTTTACCAGATCCCCCTTGTACCTAACTCGTATTTCACCCACTACCATTGGTTCTGACGAAATAGGGGCGCTTACGTAAGGAAAACCGTACTCATTGTCTATTAAAGATACTTCTAGCTTAACATGCTTGTTATCAACTTCCCCCGTCAACTCTCTGGGCACTGTCATACTAAAGCTTTCTGCTGGGTAAACAGCAACCTCATCACGATCCCCAAAGTAGACAGGCAGATCAAGTATTCGTCTGTTCTCGTCAATAGGAGTTATGTTGGCAAACCTACGATACCCATAATTCATCAAAATGCGAGCGGCATTAAAACGCTTAGTCGACGTTTTGGCACCAAGGACTACAGCTGCAACATCTCTGTCATTCTTACTATAACTAGCAGCAAGACAGTATTTAGCACGGGAAGTATACCCTGTCTTTAACCCCGTATAGTCGTTGGACTCATGGATCAAGGCGTTTCTGTTTTTTTGCGCGATGCCATTAAATGAGAATTCCTTGATAGAAAAATACTGGTAGTAATCTGGGAACTCATTCATTAGACGATAAATTACCTTTGATAGATCCTTTGCTGTGGACAACCCTGCCCCCTTAGAACTATCAAGCCCCGATGCATTTATGAAGTTGGAATCAAGCATACCGATGTTTTTGGCGTAACCATTCATAAGCTGAGCAAACCTTTCCTCATCCCCCGAGATATGCTCAGCCAAAGCTGTTGCTGCGTCATTACCAGACACAGACAACAAACCCTTAACTAGATCTTCAACAGTGACTCTCTGCCCAATTTCCAGAAACATCGTCGATCCGTTCCTGTCGTATGCACTTTTACTAATTTTAACTTCATCACTTAATGCCAAAGTCCCGTGCTGTATTTCCTTGAACACGACATACGCTGTCATTATTTTCGTCACGCTCGCAATTGGCACTGGCTGGTCAGAAGCTTTCTCGGCAATAACCGACCCCGTTCCACCGTCAATTAGTACGTAGATCGGTGCATCGACTTCTGGAGGAGGTATCACAGCCCCGCTGGTGGACGTTAAGCCTATAGCCAAAAGCAGTGGCAATATCTTTTTCATTTTCATTGGTTTCTTTAATTACGCTCTTTTGGATCTATAATAAAAATAATAAAGAATCTATCAAAGAAATGTTGACTCCAAACAAAATAACTCTAGATCTAAGCGCAATAAGCGAAACACTTGAAGGGAAAATGTCGGTTGAACCGGCACCCAAACCGTTTCGAACATCGACCAACGACTACCTCACGATTCTACCGAACCAAAACGTAGGGATTGCAACTATAGGGAAAGGGATCTACGCAGAAATCCATTTGTTAAAACTGGATGAAAAAGACGTTTCGGGTGAGACAAACCCCCGAACTATTTTGGACAGCATTGACACTAGAAGTGTTGCAACTATGTATGTCAGCGCCAAATCCAAACATGAAGCAAACAGTTTCATCTTTGATAAACGAACTGGTTCTCCCGCAGTAAATGCAACTCACGAATTCTATCGAGAGAGGTTGGCTAGGCATCTAGATAAGTTTGATAGTAGCAATCCTTTATTCTTTAAAAAGGCACTAGCTCACCTAAATGCCAATAAACTAATTGATAACTCTTACATCCCATCACCAGAGAAAATTGAGAGTGTGATCTTGAAGAAAAACCCTCTCAAGCCAGCCACTAGGATGGACATACTTCAAACAGAAGAACTTGTCGACGTAGGGCAGGAAAAGGGGCTAAAACTTACATTCAAAATTTTAGAAAGCTGGAGTGGCGGTAACTCATATAGGGAAATCGAAGACAGAAAAAACAAGCCACGAGGAACGATAGAAACCACAATCCGCCTCTCTAACTCTTGGACTAAAGACAGCATCTCAGCATCGTACATAGATGCAATCAAGTTTGCAGCAGACATGTCTATTAACTTTAGCAATAACCTTGACACCTTTTCTGTTGCAGAGGGGGTTGATAGTGAATTCAAGGTTAACCTCGATACCGTTCTCCAAATGAGGAACCTAAAGCAGCCATCACAATGGAAAGCAAGCTTTGCTAAACGTTCGCACAAAGAGACAACAGAAAACGACATCCCACTAATCTATTTCGCTGACGCCATTGTCCAGCTCGGACTAGCAGATGTTGTTGATGAGGGGTCGGGAGGCGGCTTACAAACCGTTTACCGATTCAAATCAAAGCAAACTACCGCTAGCGAAAAAGTTAAGTTTTGTAGCCACGCAGAAACGGCACAAGCGATAGATCGCATCAACTCGGGAGAGCAGACAAAATTTGTACCAAATAGAGGACTCTCAGTATCTAGAGGGCACTCTGTCAAAGGTGGCAAAAAGTTCATCTCACACCTCACTGATCTTGGCGTGATATCAGATCCTGACGCCTACAGTAAATGCGTCAAGGTTGTTAAGGCTCTAACAAAAGGTCAAGACTTCACTGCGATTACGAAAGCAAGTAAAAGCGCAGGAATCTACCACGCTCCGCTGTACCCAAATTCAGTCCAAAAGCACACGCACGAATCATCTGGAGAGATTTTCAATTGGCGAGGGGTTTCCGACAAGGTTAAACAACGACTTTTGAATCAGAACGTACTCGGCACAAGTTGGTTTGTTAAATTTGGGAGAAAGCGACCTTGCCTAGTTGTGAATTTGGTAGACGGCATCGGAGGTCCTCACGTTGCCCAGCAAGAGCTTTACATTGATAAGTCGAAAGAGAAGTGGAAGCTGCAAAAACCTTTCTACAAGAATGCTAATCGTGAGGGTACAGCGTCTGTACTCCCCTCACTAAGTAAGACAGGAAAAAGTAAAGCTATTGTGTTCACAGAAGCCTTTGTGGACATGTGTAGTGCCTATGACGTCTTAGATGCAGCAGGACTTAACCCCGATGACTACACATTCGCCTCGGCACTTTCAAGCACAACGCTAAACTCGTGGTTAGCAGCTTCCACTGGGGGGTATAGACCCGCGAGCGAACGTGAATTGAAGTTCAAACCCGACGTGCATGTTTACAAGGACATTAAAGCTGAGACTGAGATAACCGAGTACGACGAGAAGGTCAAAAAGGTTCAAAGGCTACTCGAACCATTAAGTCCACTTAATTTCCACGACAATGGCTCTGAAGGGAGTAAAAATGCCCTAAGTAAGCTTCAAAAGCTGGTCAACATCGTCAACAAAAACAGCAGTGAGGGAGATCCGAAACTTGAGATTTCAGTGGTAAAAAAAGAGTATCGAGATGCTTATCACCACCCTAACTCAAAAGCTAACGATGATGGAGACTTCGTTTTCAATGACACCAACACAGATAACTTTCTTACAAATTCTGGGGTCATCTTTGGTGACTCAGGGAAAGTAGATCGCATTGTAGACATCAAACCAGAATCCGTAGAGGTTACCGAAAAAAGGGAACTTAGCCTTGCGAGAAGGGAAATCGTAGAAAAGCTCGGCACCGACAAACTTGTAGCGTATCACGACACCGACGTGGCAGGACTCAAGGGGATGCCAGCCTTTGGCAAGTTCATAACAGCACTGCAACTTAAAGGGAATGTCCTAACATTGCCTTATGTTAGTGAGAACGACTTGCGCATGAATACTGCTGACGTAAATAACCACCTTATAAAGCACTGCCATGAGTTGATTGACTATAAGTTGGATGCGCCAATTAACGATATAAACGACCTATCAAAATTTTTGAACAAGGTTAACCCAAATACAGACGCGCACAAGGAGTGCATTGCAGCCATTCAACACTCTGTTACTGCAGACTACTCACTGGAAGATGAGAAACGTTTAATGAAAGCTCTAGAAGTATTGCCTCTGTTAGAAGACGCGATATCAAAAGAGCCCCTCGCTATCAAAACATTTGCACCCAACTCTAAAAGGGCTAATGAACACTCCATTAACCCCAACTCTCGTGTACGGTAGGAAAACCTATATTAGTGGGCACCAAACACCACCATGGTGTAAAGTCGCCCACTATTACTTATCTCACTCAAAACTTCTTGCTATCGATTCGGCTAACCTTTTAGCAAACTGAACGGGAACAGCGTTTCCAACCATTTTATACCCAACTGAAAGGTCGTCATAATAGAATCGGAACGTGTCTGGGAAACATTGAATCCTCGCGCACTCTCGAATCGTCAGACGGCGATACGTCTCTCCTTGAACAAACTCGAAAACATCTTTATCAACTTTGACCATTTTGGGTGATGAAGGGTGAATTGGCGCATGTCTTCCGCTCGCTTGTATAGTAAATGAAGGCTCATCCCACCCCCTTACTCTATTTCTACTCATAAACATACTGGAGAACCCCCCCGTTTGATACTCGTGGTTTGAAATCTCTAAGCATGGATTCGGTTTTGTCTTGTTTAAAGCTGGCTTTTCCGTACCGTCCAGATCCGCAATTGCACCCCAAAGAGTTGGTCTCTCAGCTATAGGCTCGGGGAAAAAGAACTGTCTATTCAAATCACTTCTTATGCCAACAAAGATCACCCTTTTCCTATCTTGAGGAACCCCATAACCGTGCGTGTCTAGCAGCTCCCAGTAAACTTCATAACCCGCTCGTTTAAAATGCCCCAAAATTCCCTCAAATGCCGCCTTATTTCTTGGAGCCAATAGACCCCTTACATTCTCTGCCAAGAAGAACTTAGGGCGCTTTCCTTTAAGTAGCTCAATAAAATTAAAGAATAGCTTACCTCTAGGATCGTCAGCACCGCGTTTCGCCCCTGCCTCACTCCAACTCTGACAAGGTGGTCCTCCAATTATCCCGTCTACATCGGGAACATCTTCACACTGAACATCCGAAATACTTCGTCTATCCAGAAAAGTTTGGGGGTGGTTTTTCTCGTAAGTCTCCCAAATCGTTTTATCAAACTCGTTCGCGTAAACAACATCAAATCCAGCATTCTGAAAACCTAAATCCAACCCACCTGCGCCCGAAAAAAAAGAAGCCACTTTCATTTCTATCTGTTTTCTAAAAAATAAACAGACGAGGAGAAATCCGCAACTTACTGTTGACACAAAAAAATTATTCAAGAATAATGCGGCCATCTAAAGCGCAGACCAGTGCATTAGATATCCCATATTTGATTATGTTTGTTACCGACATCTCGCTCATTTGATTTTGGGCAAGGCGACAATTGTATCGCCTACTTTTTTTGGCTGTGTGGTGAAATTGGTATACACGACGGATTCAAAATCCGTTGCCTTCGGGCGTGGCGGTTCGAGTCCGCCCACAGCTACCATCCCTCCTTTTATTGTGTCATCTCACCATATTATTTAGACTCGGATTACTCCTCTATATCCATTTTAGGTCTAAAAAAGTGCCAGTTTCGAATAATACAATGCGATCTAAGGTAAAAGTAATTCTCTTTTTCTCACTCGTACTCCTAAGCACATTCACCGCCTATTCGATGTTTTCAACTCGAATTGAACCTCTTTTTAATCTGAAACCAATTGAGTTCGGAATAGATCTGACAGGGGGGAGTCGCCTATCCCTTGAAGTCAATGAAGATGTTGCTGAACAAAACCTAACCAATGAGATTGTGGACTTATTGTCCTTTTATGGCGAATTCAAAGAGAGTAGCAGAGAGGCTGATGCCATTTCACTAAACGGCACCTTCGTTGACAGGGAAAATGGAATAAAGGAATTCAGAGACACTTACCCCAACCTATCGATCCATGAGCACGGGAATGGTCTACTAATATCCAACTTGCAAGCTATGGCTGCCCAGAACATTGCAGAGGCAGTCAAAGGCAACATAGACGTAATCAACACACGTTTAAATGGGTTGGGGCTCGCGGACGTTACTGTCTACAAACAAGGCAACAATAAAATCATTGTTGAGCTACCCTCTAGCGTAGATATAAGCGAGGCAAAAAAACTGCTTACGTCCACCAGCCGCGTGAATATGTTCCTCACCGATATCAACGGAACCAAACTAAATTACGAAGGTTTCGTCATATCCAGATCTAACACCACTATCGCTAGCGGAAAAGATATCATTTCTGCTACCCCCATAATAGACCAGCAGTCAGGTCAACCCTCTATCGCCATTAGACTTTCATCAGAAGCTGGTAGAGTAATGGGGAAAATTACCAGCCATAATATCGGCAACCCAATTGTCACAACAATCACAAATGGTTTTGGTGCGAAATCACAAGAAAAGGTCTTAACTGTTGCGACTATTAAGGGGGCGTTCTCTAGGGAGTTTTCTCTAACTGGAGTAGGCTCTTTTGAAGACAATGAGCGCTTAGCACTTGTTTTGAAATCTGGCGTCATGAAAGCTCCCATGGAAATAATCTCTGAGGAAGAAATCGACACATCAATGGGTGCCATCAATGTACAACAAGGATTCACCGCACTACTAACCGCTGTAGCAGCACTATTTATTTACATTGTGGCTAAATATCGGTGGCGAGGAGCCATTGCTTGCTTCACCCTTTTATCTACAGCTAGTTTACTTGTAATCCTGATGTCTATTTATGGTGCTTCGTTTACAATGATGAGTATTATCGGCGTCGTACTAACCATGGGTATGGCTGTCGACATTAATGTGATTGTATTTGAACGCTTAAAACAAACCCAAGGAAATACGAGAGAGTCATTCGAGCAGTCTTGGGCTTCTATCAGAGATGCAAACTTAACGACTGCGTTCGCGGCTCAGATGCTATTTGTATTCGGATCTACCCAACTGAAAGGGTTAGCCCTAGTTATGATTTTCGGAATATGTGCTTCCGTAATATCTTCATATTGGTTCAACAAGAACATACTCACTGCACTCGACACGGAAAGTAGAGGCCAACACTCATGATTAAAACATTTCGTTCTGCTATAACAGACACTAGGGCTATCGCCCTATCTATCATAATGATGTCCTTGTCTATCATCGTCACCCTAACGGTGGATTCAAACAAAGGAATAGAGTTTGGCGGCGGGTACGCCATTAACTTTTCTACAATAGAAGCCATCGAGTTGAGCGATATCGCATCAAGCAAGCTGGTGTCTCAAGAAATACAGGTCAACCGCACCGTCCTAAAGTTCAAATCCGATCTCCCTAAGTCAGAGATAGAACTGATCAAGGATAACTACGCAAACGTAATCCTGTCGATAGAATCGATTTCGGCGAGTTACGGACAAGAGTTAATAACAGACAGCATAAAAGCAACAGCGATCGCTTTTTTAGTAGTAGCCATATACACGGCTGCGATACACAACTCGGTTATGGCACTCTCCGTATTGATCGCTTTATTCCACGATATCCTCATATCGATTGGAGCGGCATTGTTGTTTGGGGTAGAGTTTAATTCCCTTCTCATTGCGGGTGTTGTAATGATCATTGGGTACTCAATCAATGATTCCATCGTCACCATCACTCAGATTTCCGATAATATACGCAACGATGTCGAAGACCCCATCAAAACTGCACTAAACAGCGTAATCCCAAGAAGTATCACCACTAGTGTATCCACCTTAATAGTCATCGTAGTGCTAATGGCATCTTTGGGACTATCTTCTGGAACTGGAGGGTTTATTGTTGTTCTTGCAACTGGCGTAGTAACAGGAACTCTTAGCTCTTTGGTTGTTGTTCCCTTTGTCATCGGACTAACCGATAAATCTAAAAACGTGGCACCGAAAAAATCACTGGAAGGAAACGTTTAATGCTCAAAGAACCACCACTCGAACTTCTTTCTACTATCGATGCTGCCTTTGAGAACAAAGCTAGTATCAAAGAGTCACGAATAGACAACTTACTGCCAAACGGGTTGGCGAGACTAGAGTTAAGAATCAGCACAGGTGAAGGAAGTCCCCGCCCTGTAATAGTCATTACTACACAACATGGAGCAAGAACAAAAGTGTGTCCGTCGGTTGGCGCTTTAACTGACTTTTTAGACACAATGATTGAGTTAGCACCTGTGGACACAAGAAAACAACTGTCACGACTTAAAACAGTGGTGACTAATAGAAAGATTCGATTACTGCGGGAAAGTAGAGTTGCTTATTCACTTGAGGAGCTTTTAAATAAGTGCTCCCAAACACATTTTTAGGTAAATAAAAGCCAACTCCCCGAAAGCGAATGGTCGCTGTATAAATTTTAAACATCCACCATTTTCGAGTCAAAAGTTATAGCGATGTTTGTATAGTCACTCGATAAAAAAGCAATACTTCCCTCATCGGTTTGTGTTGCTTTTTTATAAATGTTTTTCTCTATGATAAAAGAAGTGAAATGACTTATGTTGATATTTTTACGCGATATTTCCGTAAATTAAGTAGTTCCAAAAGCTCAGTAGTGAGAAGAATGAACGCTGGGTTTATCCTGATCATTGCGATGTTCATCAGCACCACAATGATGATGACTAAGGGGATGCAACAGATCCACAGCAACTTCCAAGATGTATCGGAGGTTTCCTTACCCTTAGTGTCTCAAACAAACCTAACTAGCCTAACCCTTTTATCTGCAGACAAACTTTTCAAAGACTTTTTAACAACGCAGAGCTTCGAGAGAATGGGTAAGCTAGAGAAAGATTTCGAAGCAATGAAGCTTAGTTATTCAGAGCAGTTAGCGAGCTTAGAAAGCGCAAGCCGTGGGCACCCCGAACTACAAAAGTCGGTAACCGAACTCAAGGCTATGAAACAAAACTACTTCCTCGAAGCAGAAAGAGCAATGAAGAATCACAGGGCGATGTTCAGCGCCCAAGAAGATGTGTTTAAGTCAACTCGGAGATTCCAGCGCTTACACTCCGAGCTGAGTGCTGGGATGAAGGAATACATTAACAACCAAGAGTCAATTTCAGTCAAGATAATGGCAAAGAGCTATTTCGTGAAGCTGAAAGACGCAGAGGTCACGACATCTGACGCCCTAGCCAGCGGAAACATCGACTTCGTGAAAAAAGCCGTGGCAAAAAACAGAAAAGCGGTTGCACACCTAAACTATGCTTACCGCGGCCTAACAAGTCAGATGCCTGAACTGAAAGACGTGTTCGATAAATCTGTAGAGCAGTTTACAAGAGATGTTGGCAAGAAAGGAGGCGTTCTCGACCAGCATAACGCTTACCTACTAGCAAAAGAGGCACTCTACAACAACATCACAAATCTCGCCCACCAAGTCGACGAAACAATGGTCCAACTTCAAGCATTCACAGACTTCGCGACCAACTCACTCAACACATCTTTAATCGAAGCTGGAGAAGTGTATGAACAGGGCGTTGCCCGTTCTATAGGAATCGGTGGGTTCGTCATATTTCTTGCAATCATCATTGGATTCCATCTAGCACGCAGCGTAAGGGAGCCCCTCTCACGAATCCTAAGTACCCTTGAGGCTATAGAGGGCGGAGACATGACAAAACAGATCGAGGTTAAGTACAATAATGAATTCAGTCGCGTCAGCGAACACATAAACTCGCTGACAACCAACCTCCGAGAGATACTAATAAAACTCAATGACGCCTCTCACAGCTTGACGGAGACAGCGTCAAGCAATCAAAAAACATCATCCGAGGCACGAGCCAAGCTTAACTTACAAAGAGAGCAAACATCAGGAGTTGCAACTGCGATCATTGAGATGTCCCACTCTGTCCAAGAAGTTGCTGACAACGCACAAAGCTCTCAGGAAATGGTTCATCAGGTCAGAATTTCTTCTGAGTCAGGTAGAGAGATAATGGAGACAAACATTTCCACAATCAGAAAACTGGAGTCACAATTACATAATTCAGTTGACGCAGTAAATAATCTGAAAGACATGACTCGACAAATAGGAAGTATCCTCGACGTAATCCAAAATATTGCAGGGCAAACCAACCTACTTGCATTGAACGCTGCCATAGAGGCGGCGAGAGCCGGTGAGCAAGGTCGTGGATTTGCCGTGGTCGCTGATGAAGTGCGTGTCCTCGCCCAAAGAACAACAGAATCAACAACAGAGATTGAAAGCATGATCATTGACCTTCAAAACAGCTCAGTGTCAGCGAGTGACGTAATACAGAAGTGCATGAATGAGATGTCTCTTTCGGTCGAACAAGCCTCTAGTGCAAACAGGGCTATGGAGGATGTTCAGCAGCTGATCTTAGAAATAAGCCAAATGAGCAGCCACATATCTCTAGCTGCATCTGAACAAAGTGACACAACCAAAGACATCGCCAAAAATATAGAAGAGATTAACTTCATTGCAGACTCAAGTAATCAAGCAATGGGAGCCGTAGCGCAAACAAGCGATGACTTGTACCTTCTAGCCAACCAACAAGGCGAACTAGTGAGTAAATTTAAGCTCTAATATACTCACTGACAATTTTTTGCAGCTTGGCGATTACATGAGTGATCGCCATTTTGTTAGCTTAGTAAATCTAAAAAAAATAGAATGGACATAAAGACATGAAAAAAATCACCACCCTTGCACTCGGCACCTTACTCTCTTTTAATGCATCAGCATTAAGCGTCAAAGACTTTAGTTACGACACACTACAACTTGTCGAGTACGACCCATCAAGCCTTTCTGTATACGAGTTCGACACCAACGCAGAGAAAATACATTTTAATGGATTTGAAGCCTACGCTACACCTGAATATCTGGACGCGAAGGAATACCTAGACAGGCAAACATATCTAAATAGCTATCAATCAAAGGTGTACGACAAGGTCTTATTTAGCACCGCATACCTAATTCAAAACGCAGAGAGCCCTGAGGAAATTGAGAAGTTTTCAAAGACATCCAATTTCGTAGACCTTTGCGCCTACTTCGCTGTAAACCAAGAGGCTGTTTACGTAATCGAAGCAATGCTCACTAAGTCACTAAAAGCAGACGAGTTCAAAGACCGCTTCATCGAAACACACGCTCACATAACCAAAAACACCTATGATGAGTATATGAAAGAAGCACCCGAAGCAATGCCCTACTGCGCGGCATTTGTTGGGCTAAACGACATCCCTGAACACCTCGTGAAATAAGTAGTCAATCACCATAAATACAAACAAAAAGCACTTAGTCTTATCAACCAAGTGCTTTTTTTAGTTGGTGCCTTTATTTTTGCCAAAAACACTAAAAAAGAACTTTCGGCAAAAACAACTCCCACTACAAATATGGAATGTCATCGTCAAGGGCAGGATCTGTATCCTCAAGATGGTCTAACCAACTATCTTTCTGATCATCTAGAGTGTCGTCCGTTGCACCACCAACTGCATCTTCCACAGTCCAGCCATCCTCGTACCACTTGGCATAATCACTATAGTCTTCCAACTGCTGATCCAACTGTTCCCCAGCCATCTGCTGCCAAATCGGGTCCTCGAAGTTGGTGATACCCAATGACTCAACAGCCTCATCTGAAAGAACAACATTTTTACCCTCCGCAACTGCCGTGTCGTAAAGGTCATAAGCGACATGGTCGATTGCACTAGGAAGCTTTTTCGCTAAGTTACAGTAACCCTCTCTAGCCTTCTCGCGTGCATACTCAACCCCAGCTGCAACTCCTTGAGAAATGACCGTAGCGTAATCCACGCCACCAGCTGAATCCGAGGCATACCAAGCTTGCATCGCTTTATACGCGTCAGTAACAAAACTCATATCGGGAACCAACTTCGCCATATCAAAGTCTGGGTTTGTTATCACAGCACACAAACTAGACTCTCTTTCATCTGGGTCACCTGATAACGCTCTTCGAGCAATATCTGCCTGTTTTATCTGGTTGTAATCAGGCTTTTTTGTCATCGAAATATGGTTCTTTAACCCGCTTTTATAGTTGTCAAAGTAGACTTGGAGCTCTTCATCTGTACAAGCCATCGGGTCAACACTTGCACCGCTAGCAAACGCACTTGTTGAGAAAGTCGCAACGCACGACAACAACAAGACCTTTGATTTATTCTTAGACATTTCTTTAAATTTTACGAATTGATTCCGACTTAGACAAACTTTTACATTGTCGACTTTAGCCAAATCACGAGAGATTCAGATGCAGGGTCGATCAAGTAAGTGGTCGCCGAACCAAAAACAACTATGATTGCAGCAACCCACAGCGACGTTGTCCAAAAGAAATCGAAGCTAGGCCATACAAATAAGCTGAACTGGCGCTTAGCATGAGATAGGTATCGAATTTGACGTGTAATAAAAGCTTTCATTGAGCCCTCTTAAATTTAGATTGATTAGTTACTACCTTTAAAAAAAAGACATGAACAACAAAACAGCACTATCTGCCGCCTTAACACTTGGCTTAACCAGCTCGATAACTCTTGCCGTGGAGGAGCCAAAAGGCTCGGATCTCGTCGTTGAACTTGACAAAGGGAAGGTAGTTCAAAAAATTATCCCCTTAGAAGAAAACGTAGAAAAAAACGTATACATTTACAAAAGAAAAAGACACCTAACTAGCTCAAGGAGAGATCGAAGCTATCCAGACTATTTTTATTTGTGGCACGGAGAAAAGATGAGCGCGTATCCCTTCATGAACCTCACTACACTCATGTCTAACAACGCGACACTAAACAAACCGAAAGCCATTTTTTTAGCGTTAGACAACTCAGATGGACTGTGGAGCGAGGGAAATTTAGATTCGGCATTAATATCCGCTGTGGCAGACAATTATAAAAAAGAGACTAATCTAAAAAGAGAAATATCTGTTGGCTATGATACTGGAGTTGCCCAAAGCTACTCGTTCGCATGTGGAAGACGCATCCCGTATATAGTAATGGCTGCTGGTGGGTTGTCTAAAAGCGAATCTTGTAAGGTTAAGGACACACAGGTTCTGTACACCTACAATGCGACCGACAAACAATACCCATACGATCATGAGACGGCTTTTAGCTCTTCTAAAAGCGGATGGTCGACTCTAAAGAACAGGCTAGATGCGAAACAAACGATCGAGAAACTCAAGAATTTAATGCAATGTGAGAACTATGTTTCCACTGAGGCGTTACGTAGCAAAGTGCATTCATTCAGTTGCAGCAAAGGGAATCTACTGACTGTTGTGGAAACGTCGACCTCACTTCATCAATGGAATGGGTACTCAAATGTAAGTCAGGGCTCTTACAATCAAGAGGGTTCATCAATCAAACCTCCTGTAACGTATTGGATTAACTCTGAATTTGGTATAAAATAGTTACAATACAACCCATTCAGGGAACAATAGTGTGACTGACTTATTTAAATTCAAACATATAAGCTTTGAGGGCTTACCTAAAATCAAAGGTTCCCTCAAAGACTTTTCTAGCGTAAAGCAGATCGGAAACGGCAAAAAGTTCATTTCTGCACCAATAAAGCAACGATTGCAGCACCTCTCTCAGATCGCCGACTTTAGTGATGGTTTCAATAAATGGGGATTCCTTCAATTTTCAGTTGTCATCAAAACCAAGGAATCTTTCGAACGCATCGACAGTAACGCCGACACATTCCGAGTTATCCAGAATTTGGAGAGAGGAATTCAAGCGGTCATCAGCGCCAGCCCATTAATGTTCGAAATATTCTTTAGCGATCAAGAAAGAAGCATAAAGTGCAGGTTTTTCTTTGTTAACTATTCGAGCTTAACTTCACAGAAAGCCGTTAGTGGTGACCTGTCAAAAGAGCTCACACTTAGAATAGAGAACAATATCAAATCACGAATCTCCAATCTGCCCAACGCAAAAGTGGGTAGCTACATGACAAACGACATCCCAGAGACAGAAACTGATGAACTATTGGCATCAATTCCTGAGACAGGTGATGCGCTATACCACACCAATAAGTTTTCAGCACTTATGACCGATCCATTCTATCGCGTCGCAATGCAACGGGCTCTTCGGACACTTGATGCCAAGAGGGCTGGAATTCTATTAGACACTCTCAACGGTTTAGTAGATACATCAGACGTTGACGCCGAGCTTTTGGAGCAACCAAAGAAGCACAAGAGCAAACAAACCAAGACCGACGAAGGCAAACCTGACAACTTCGATGTGTCTGCGATAGATGATATCTTACACCTGTAGTGTAGACAAGCTGGTTTTAGACTGGTAATGTTATAGTTCAGGAGAAAGATATGGACAAAAAAACAAGAACTATCAACCCAATCTTATATTGGTTTGAAACTATATTCGTTGACTGGTGGCTACTAAGACTCTTCGCCATCATATACACGCCTACGCCTAAGAAATTAGGTCAGGAAAGTCGAAAGAGGTTTGAAAGCGACCTAATCCCTTTCCTACAGGATAAAAAAAGATACATTCCTGCTGGTGACAAAGAATACGTAAACAAAGATGCATTCGAAGAGGCGTTGATGCACGCAGAAAGCCAAGCTGTCATATCTTCGCCGCTATCGATGGTGGGAGTCTTTATGCTCATTATCTTTGTGATCAGTCCTTGGCTAAACATTGATAGCACCGAACTCGGAGCTGTATTTAAATCCGCCCTAATCATCTTCTCTCTCATCGGGATAAGAGCTTACATTCGTGTCCGTTATCATGTTTATAAGATGCGACGAATTGTTACAAATGCAGACTAAAACAGACCACATTTCCAAAAACGCACCTCTTGAGGTGCGTTTTTTTTTGCTCCCGACCCTAGCTTTTGTAACCTTTCCCCAGTAACAGCGTAGGACAGAACAACATGGTCACAACCTTTTCATATTTAATAATCTGCTTGATCGTCACTGGATTTCTAACGACTGGTTTCGGTTACAGCGAAGCCGAAGAAATGACTAGTGCGGACAGGAGTCCAAAGCACCACCTTTTATGGTCACTCAAAAACAAAATAATTTTGGGAATCATCACCCTATTCATATTTTCCGCAATGGTATTGTAATGAGTAAAAATACACTATTTATCAGAAGCCTATTGCTGCTCGCTGGTTTTTTCATGTTTTTCAGAATCGGCGGACACACACCATTACCATTCATTAATATTGAAGCGTATGTCACCGTATTTAGTGAAAACGATAACTCGCTACTCTCTATGTATAACCTTATGAGCGGCGGTTCCCTCGCACGAATGTCCATCTTCACTTTGGGGATCATGCCTTACATAACCGCAAGCATATTTGTTTTCATGCTACAGATGTTTTCCGAATCTTTTAAAGCAAGGATGGCGGAAGAAGACGGCACCCTAAAGGCAGAGAAGCTAAAACGTGTCTTCACTATCATATTGGCTGGAATTCAATCCATAACCCTAGCCACGGTACTACTGTCTTCATCCGACCCTAACGGAATGCCACTAGTTAGCGCAGATAGCACAACTTTCTACATCACCACAGCCGCATCGCTAATTGCGGGGACATTTTGTGCCGTATGGATTGCAAACATGATTACGTTCATTGGATTCGGGTCGGGACTAAGCATCCTTATCATGCTAAACATCCTGACGTCTATGCCCGCAAACTTTTACACGATCCACTCACTCTACGAGACGGGAGTTATTTCCAACTATCAGATAACTACTCTCATCGCCGTCGTTCTTGCCGCATTTGCGATGATTATTTTGATGGAGAACGCTGAGAGACGAGTTCCTGTAATCAAACCTGATTCTACTTCAGGTTCAAAAAGAACTACTCATAACCTCAAGGCAAACCCTGTTGGCATAATGCCACCAATTTTTGCCGCTATATGTTTGAGTATGCCTCTCCAATTTATGGACTTCTTCCCGACCAACTCAGAGTGGATTCTAACGTTGAAGTCTTACATCTCTCATGGAACTGTCAGCTACATTTTTTTCTTTGCGACGTTAACTTTCATATTTGGCTTCCAGATGGTGAAAATGACCGCTCCACCTCAGAGACTATGCGATCAGTTCAGGCACGGGAGTTTCATCATCCCATCCATTTCAGTAGGAAAAGACACCGACAAATACCTAAAAGATATGTCACGTTCTTTGACTATCATTGGATGCATTTACATGGTGGTGCTTTGCACCATCCCAGAACTCATCAACTATTTCATGGGTATACCACTCTATCTTGGCGGTACTTCGATCTTAATAATGGTGTCCACCAGCGTGGACATGAAGAACCAATCATTTGAAATGCTTGAGGGAAACAAGGTTGTGAAACTAAAAGATAAGCTCATGGAGTCCTAATGATGAAACTCATTACCAAAAAAAACTTTCTCATTGCGTCAGCTTTCGCTCACTGCGCTTTATTCATCGTAACATCAGCTCTATCTAGCGGGAGCTCGACCCCTCACACAATAGAAGCGCCTAGCTTTGAACCTCAAGAGGTGATTAAGGCTAAATCGACATCTCAAGAGGACGTCGACAGGGTTCTTGAAGAAATGAATCAAGAGGAATTAGCTTGGCAGAAAGAGCTAGAGAAAAAACAAGCTATCCTCGAACAGACGGAATCAAGTCTAGCAAAAGCTAAAAAGGAAACCGCTAAAAAGAAAAAAGAGCTTCAGAAGATCAATGAGAGCGTAATAGATAGGCAAAATGAACTTGATCAGTTAAAAAAAAACTCTGAAATAAAGGCAAAGAAAGAAGCCGAAGAAAAGTCCCGTAAGCTAGCTGAGGAAAAGGAAGCTCAGCGCAAGAGGGAGGAAGAGCTTAGGAGAGCGAAGGAACGAGAAGCTCAACTAGCCAAGACAAAGGCGGAGAACAGTCGCTTACTGGAAGAGGCAAAAGCTCGCAAGCAAAAAGAACAGACTGAAAAGAAAGCAAGGCTTAGAAGTGCTTATGAGAGATCTATTAAGCTGAACCTTTTTGACAACTGGAACCCGCCTTTACGCCGAGCTGACGTTATCTGCAAAGTAAAACTAGAAGTCTCTAAGTCTGGTGAAATTCTAGGATTCAAATTCATTAACAACTGCCCCGCTGACTACGCTACCTCGATAAAGAAAGCGATCAGCAAAACGGGCATATTAACTACCCCTCCCCAAATAGTTTACGAACGATTTGAAGAGGTTAATTTTGTGGACAAAAGGTAGAGCAGGTTTGCCCTGAACCTATCGAAAACTTATAGTGAATAAAAAACGATGAATGCAAAAAAAGCAATTCTGGCTATAACTGTCGGACTGTCAATCACTGGCGTCGCAAATGCTGATTCTCTAGATGATGGGTTTGCCGCTTTTTATTCTGACATTATGGGAAAGAGTGCAGAAACGGCATCGCCAAAAGACGCCCCCATAAACACTCAGCAAAACAGTGATAACGTTAGTATTAGCAAAAAAGGAACGTTGGCAGAAAAGGTCGACAACGAAGTAACTACCGAAGCTGACATCGAGAAGCTTGACGAGACAATATCGGAAGCAACAGCAAAAGGGAACCTCAGTGGCACACCCTCTAGCCTAGATGGGCTTTACATCCAGAATATACCTCAAACGTCAGCAGTGCACTTTAGCGAGAAACTGCAACTACTTCCGTACAACTCTGAAATGGTTTTCTCCGAGGGTAGACGAGTCTTCAACAAAGAGGAGCTACCAAATAACACTGCTTACACTCGATGCAGCTTGGTTTTTAAAGACTTTGGCGTTGGCAGAAATATCAAAGCAAACCAAGACTTCCTAATCACAAAAGTCGCAGCAAGTGCTACTGAGTTCGCACTTGACCCCACAAAAATTCGTCACGAGATCGTTATTAAGCTTGCCAACGAACATCTGAACACGGTCTATTGCGAGTCTACCGAAAAGGCAAGTCCCTTTACTATTGGTGACCTAAAATACCAATTTGGCGGCATCATCAACTTCAAGCTACGTGACTTCATAGACATTTAAGCTTACCTCATATACAAAAAAGCACAGCCTAAACACTGTGCTTTTTTAGTTCGTGTCGCCGCGAATCACTACTGAGCAGCTTCAAACTTGACCGATGACTCAATAAATCTGTCGATATCTTCCTTGGTCACCTTACCCATTTCGAGTAACTTTATCTGCTCTAAGAGGGCTGCATCCGAAGCTTCTAGGCGATTGACAAGCTCCATTATGTCATCTCCCTGTTTCAAACTACGAGCCTCAATATCCAGAGCCAACTTAGCTCGATTGGAATCAAAATACTGAACAATTTTAACCAAATCCTCTGAGTCAACCTTATCTGACTCAATATTATCTATCCTTGCCCTAATGTCCTGAATATCCCTACTCTGTATCGTTTGCAGAACCTCTGTTTTTTCACGAACGTCTTTCAAAACCAATAGCGTCTTGTTTAGCGCTTCTTCTAGTTTACCGGCTTCCCTTGATCTCAGAGACTCTTTAACCGAATCAAGCTGATCATAAAACTCCCTAAGCTCATCAGAATGAGCCGCCTTATTATGATAATCCGCAATAATCACAGACGCTCTTTTATCCCTTCGCTTCAACGCGTAATCAAAGATTGATAAGCCTTGATCACGGCTCAAAACGTCAGGTTTCTTCTCAACCAATCCTGAGCGCAACTCATCGTATTTCTGCTCTTGAACCAACCCTTTAAAGTAAAACGAGTCACCCGCAGCTAGAGTTGAGCTCCCTATAATCAGAAGTGGAAGACAAAGAATTGTACGTATACTATTTGCCATACTTTTCTATGAGTATACAAAGTAGAGAGCTTGGGTAAAATTTGTTTGGTGGTGGAAAGTTGATAGACTTATAAAAAAATGGTCAAGAAGATACTCTTTGCTACAAGCCTTTCTTTAATGGCAACCTCCGCTCACGCGGCTGAACCAGATGGAATCATAGAGATAATCATGTCTCTCGCATCTCAAACATACGCAGTGGGCAACCTCGTTGTCGTACTAGCCTTTTGTGCAGGACTATTCTGCTTATACAAGGCAATAGAGATATTAATGAACCGCGACGATGATAGACAGAACCCACTATCAGCACTACCAATGTACTTCATAGGTGCATCGATAGGCATTGGGTTTGGCTTGTCGAGTGACTTAGTTCAAAACACTATTTTTGGGGCGTCTGACGATCACTCAGGCGATGTGGTATTCAAAACCCTAAATGAGTTCAATCAAGGGCAAGTCGGCGGCGGTCAAAATATACCTAATCAGTAATAAGCCCAATGAAAAAAGCCAGCTCGTGAAAGCTGGCTTTTTCTGTTGCGGCGCAAAGCTCTAGTCAAATAACATCTGCTTTGCCACCTCTAGGGCTGAAGCCTTAGAGCCGACCACAGCCAAGAAGCCAGCTTTATGGGCGAAAGATATATCATGAATTCCCGAGACTTTTCGTAGGTCATTTTCTTCTAGCCCCCTCCACCAAAAAGGAGTCAGAATCCCCTCTTCCTCTCCTGCGACACTCTTCACAGACCAAGTGTCCACACCCTTCTTTGGCATCACTATGATCTTTGCATTCGTGTTCCTTCTCACCCAAGTTATTGCAGTAGAAACCTCTTCGTCGTAGACAGCCACCTCACCGTCAAACATTAACTCTACCTCACCTAACTTACTCAAGTTCGCAGATTTCTTTGCTGAGAAAATAAATGAATCCTCTAAGTGAATTTCAGCAATCATCAAAGCTCGCTCGAAATCTTCCATAGAGCTATCCTCTCTATTGCAGAGCTTGAACATTATCGCTTGTGGCATTGGCTGATAACGGTTGTCATGCATGTCAACTCGCTTTATTAGAGCTTCCTCGACACCATTTATGACTTCTTCACTGTAGTGTTGAGAAATTAACCCTCTTTCTCGTAGATAGCGCCAAACTAACCCACAAGAGCTAAATGGAACATCCGTTCCCTCCCAACACTTAACGAAACTACGCTGATGATGGTCAAAATTTCGCATCGAATCGTCATGTTTTCGACCAACGTCCACCACCCACACTTCGGGATCTCTGGTAGCTTGTCTCAACTTCTCTTTGTCCCGAGTTCTGATCAACTCGATATCGTCTGTAACGAATTTCTTTATCAACGCAGTCGCGAAAATTTCATCTGTATGAAAACTCCCATCGTGCGTAACTACTTTTACTGTCATTTTCTTATCTATTTTCAGAAAAGTAGCAAATTGAAGGCGGGACTCCAAAAAAAAAGCCTCATACTTGAGGCTTAGACTAACTGATGTTTGCTGGTGCTGCAGTCTGTGAAGGGGACGGCGTCTTATTAGATAAAACAGCCCGCACGACCTTAGGGATCTCTGCTTCGCTCTCGGACAGTGGCAACTTCGCCGCCATTAACCCACCATTCCTAATCAACTCTGGGTAAGATCGAGCTGTATTTGGGTCGGCAGCACTCACTGTTATCGTAGAAAAGACGACACCAAACTGCCGACAAGTGTACTCAAACTGATTTAACTCAGGAATCTTGCCCACAACTTGCCACGAGCCCTCTTCGTTAATGAAATAGCTGGATTGCTTTGTGGCTTCATCGGTGATGATAGCTCCATGAGGAGCATCGTTAACCAACTTATAATTATCTCTTAGAGCCTTTAGAACAGCTTTCATCAAGCTCTCTTCGAATTCTGTTGCCATTTTCTCTTAGTTTAGATCAATTTCTTCATTGTTCTGAGAAAGATCTAACTTAGAGTACACAGCAGCAACAAACATATCTTTGCTAGTCCTGTATTTTTCCTTACCAACAAGCGCCTGAATACGATCGAAGATTTGAGGGTACGTCACTTCTTGTGTTCGGTAGAAGAAGTTCGACGTTATTGATAAATCGCAAGAGTCTTTGAAATGAAGCAACGTATCCATAGTGATCAACAGCAAGTCCTCATGCTTACCATACTGCTGTTCGGCACCGATAGCCGCACCACTACCAATATAATGGAACTTGCTCCCACCGTTTTCGAACTCACAACCACGAGAGAGGTTATCATTAACATCAAATGCCCAATGGTCGTATACATAGACCAACATTCCACTAGCACCGACAGTAATTACGAACTTATCATCGCCCTGCTCAACAACAACAATCATGTCGCTGACAACATAGTCATGCTTAATTGCATCTTCATCTAATGCACGAACAAAAGATTGAAGCATCCCGAATTTAAGAGACTCGTTATTTTTCAGGAAATCCAAAAGTCGGGCTTTTATGTGGGAATATGGATTAATCAAATTCCTATCAGCATCGATAAAGAAAGCTGTCGCCACTTTATCCCCGTAAGGGATTTCGATAGTGGTGACAAACTTCCTCGCCTTGCTTGCCATCACCCCTCTTTTTACATACTTCTCAATCAAAACAATTCCTCATTTATTGTTATTTCAGACTCGGCATCCGAGGGTTCTTCTAATTGATCGTCCCCCCAACCAAAAACGTCCGCCTCTAAACTCTCGATAGCCACTTCCAACGCGACAATACTTAACCTAATATCTGATAACTTTTCACCATAATACTGACTCATCTCTCCCTCAGCGAGAACCAGAGACACCTCTTTCATATGGTTCAACTCAAGTTCGAATTTAGCTTTTTGAAAACTGTACCTAAGGTTAGATTTGACTCTCGAAAAGTGAACTTCAAAATCGTATCGCTCACTTAGCTCCAACTCCATCTGCTTCGCTTTCAGCAAGTCTAAGTTAAGAGTTAGCTCCTTCACTTCATAGTCACTCAACTGACCCGAGTTTGTTAATAGAGACTCTACACCGCGAATATCATCAAGATAGTATGTTGGAGATTCATATGTATTCTTGCTATCCAAGTGAGCCGTCATCTCCGACTTATATTGAGAAGCCAGTGCAACATAAAGCCCTTTGTATTCCTCATCAATCACCTTCAACAACTGCGACTGCATGTCGTCTACCATTGATTGATCAACCATCATCAATGAATTGACGGAAGTAAGATACGAATCCAAAGAGTGCCCACCGACCGGCTTTTCTGGTAGAGAAACTGTTTCCACATTAGTTTCCGTCAGCTCTTGCGAAGTCAAGGAGCCATCAAAAGGATAAACCTCAGTAACCATGTCTCGCTTTTCGCTGGTCACATCTACCTGACCTGAAACATTCGGATTACTTGTAGCACTACAGCCACTCAATATTGCTGTTGCCAAAATAAATGTTATTTTTTTCACTAATTAATCCTTAAACTAAAAATATGCTTGAACTACTTCTTTTTTTTGGCGCTCCCCTAGAGGAGCCGAACACAACAGCAATACGCGACTACGCTGTAGAAAACTTGTATACCGAAGACTATCAAATGTGTTCTTTGGGCTCATTTGTCGACTTCTTTGAGCAGCCCTTAAAGTGCGTTGACCGTGACTTCATCACCTATGCCGCTGAAACCATTGGATTCAAAGTCTCAGCCATTGAGGTCATTTCAGAACAACTAATCAGAACTACTCTACTACTGAACGATAGCTCTAAATTAGAAATACTATCGACGGTCAAAAGCGGTCATTACGTTCTCATGAGGCTGACAATCAACCATAATTCTCAAGACTCCTACGAAGTAATATCTGCAATAACAAGTAAGATCGAGAAAGATTATGGTCTACTAAGTCAAAACGACAGTCACTCCATGCAAATCGACGAGAACTTAGATCTACACTTAACCCAAGACTCAACAAGCACGAGCTTCACCTTCATTAAAAGGGATGCTTACCACCTACTTTAGTAGGTGGTCATCAGCTCATCGCCAATCTCATACGAGTCACACCCCACAGCTTTAACTCTCTCCACCAACGTTCCAACTTCGTAGTAGTCTGGGATCGCAGCCGCATTTATGACATCCGAAAAGCCCACATGTTCTTTGCTAACCTGAATATCCCTCTTGACCTCGAAACACGCGGTGTCAACTTTGTAAACTCTGGTGCCGATCCAAGACTTAGCCGTAAGAATCTTCACCGCTTTAATGTAGTTGACTGATAATAAGTTTTCGTGAACCAATTGATGCCCCGTTAGATCGGAAGCATACAAATTTTCCTCACTCACAATGATTTTTTCACTATGCTCATCAGGCGTAATATTACTCAAAGACGAACATCCGAAAAGACTTGATGTCAGCAAAATTGCCATCAACTTTTTATTCATTAATTTAGTGCCTCAAGGTGAAAATGTTTTAACTTAAATAGGTAGTGGAGCATATCTAGATAGATCTGCTCGCCCAACAGGTACATGCCGATAATTCCCAAAAAAATACAAGTTGGGAAACCGATGGTAAAAAGGTTCATTGATGGGGCTGACTTCGATATGACAGCCAACGCCGTATTAATCAAAAGACCCGCAGCAGTGAATGGGATCGCTATAAGCGTCCCGTATAAGAAGGTGTAAGAGAACGAAGTCACCAAGTTAAACAACTGATCCCCGATGAAAAATGGCGACGTTAGAGGGTACTTCACAAACGAAGCCTCAAGGACATCGAAAAACATCATCAACCCACCCGAGCTTACAAAAACGAGTGAAAAAACAATATACATAAACGTCGATACGGCATCTGAACTTTTGCCATTAGCTGGGTCTACCATTTGCAGGAATCCCATTTGCATAGCAAAAGCCGTCATCTTGCCCGCCATTTTCACCATCTGAAAAGCCAGTAGCACAACTAAACCAAAAACAACCCCCACAAACGAGTTACCAATCACCAGTAGAAGGTCGAAGGTCGGAGCGGAATCGCCCACATACAACTTAATAAATGCTTCATTTCCAGACAGAATCAGGGAATAACCGAATGAGAACATTATTATGACTTTGACTGGAACCTTGTACTCTGTAATCAAAGGGCACACGGCAAAGAAGCCTGTTACCCGAAAGAAAATCAAGGCGCATATCATCGCTGAGCTATCAAACACAGATAAATCTAACAAACGATATACCTCAGATAATATACGGGATCTTACTTATAAGGGTTTCAAAGAGACTAGCTAGGAGCCCAAGCAATCTGCCTCCTGAATAAAGCAATATCGCAAATATAATTAACAACTTAGGGATAAAGCTCAGAGACTGCTCATTGATTTGCGTAGCTGCCTGAAAAACAGCTACCCCTAACCCTAGCGCCAAGCAGGGAAGCATGACAATGCCACTAATTTCAGCGATAACCCAAAGAGTATCATTTATCGCCAATGTTATTTCGTCAGGTACTGGAGTCATCTATCACCCACCAAGAAAGAAAGAATTCGCCAAACTTTCGACTACACGAAGCCACCCGTCGACCATGACAAACAAAAGAATCTTGATCGGTAGACTCACCACCATCGGGGATAGCATCATCATACCCAAAGACATAAGGATGGAGCCTGTAATAAGATCGACTGCTAAAAACGCCAAGTAGAGGAAAAAGCCAATTTTCAAAGCAGTCTCGATCTCAGATATTACAAATGAAATCCATACGGTACTGAACGTCACATCCTCTTTTGTCGTAAATTCCTCGCCACTTAATGTCAGCATTCTCTCTAAGTGGGTCTTTTTGGTGTGATTTAGCATGAACTCCTTCATTATCTGAGCTCCCGCACCAATAGCCTCCTGCTGACTTACTTGACCTGACTGAAAAGGAGCCACAACTTCCCTCTGCAGCTGGTTCAATGTTGGCGTCATGATGTAAAAGGTAAGAACCAAAGCCATCGCGCTAAGCACTTTATTACTAGGCGCAGTAGTCAAACCGCTTGCCTGTCTTAGAATACCAAAGACGATAACTATCCTAAGAAATGGTGTGGCAGTAATGACAAGAGTTGTTAACGACAGCAGGAGAGTAACAAGCGTTAGTGCCGTCATATTAGTAGAGACATCGCCTGACGGAGTCTGGAGCAACGACATGGGAGCTTCCGCCCAAGAGTTTGTACTAACGAAGAATAGGCTAGTTAAAAAAAGAAATCTAAGCACCACTGACTTCCTTAATCGTTGCATTAACCAAATCCTTCACGTCCATCTCAGCTCGCAAAGCGCCATTAGCACCATCCTTGGGTGATGCTGTCAAAGATGCCTTGCCATCTTTTAGAAGAGAATTAGCAACTACCACCAAATCACCATCAACTTCCCCAAGCTCTTTCCAAAGCTTAAAATCTGATTCAGATAACTCTAAAGTCAACTTAAAGTCGTACAAAGAGTGCTCCTCAATGAACTGCTTCGCTTTTTTAACGATGAGCTTTGAGGCATTATCAGAAATTAGGTCATCAAAAATAATGTGAGCCGTAGACTCCAAAAAAGAGAAGATCGCACGATCCATGTCTCTCGTTAGTTTGATCTTTTGCTCTTCAACAACAGTCAAAATTTCTTTTATTCTGATTTCTGCATTGGCTAAGTCTTCATCCTGCTCAGCTTTCTGTTTTTCTTCACCCGCCATAACTCCGCGAGCAAATGCGGCGGCGTCACCATCGTCCGAAGATAAAGATTCGCTATCTTCCTGAGATTCATTTATAAGTGTTTCATCGGGCTCAATGATCTCACTGGCACTTGCTTCTGCACGTTCAAAAAGGTCATCGATATCGAGAGTTTCTGCGCCAGAACTGTCACCATCATCAAGAATTTCATCGAGAACTCCAATTGAATGCTCGACATTTTCTTCTTTATTTTCAACCGCTTGCGCAAAAACTTCGGTATATTCACTTGCATCAGGTCGCTGTTTATCCGAGCCCCAGACATGAGGTGAAAATGTGATATTCTTATCCATAGTTCCAATTTTTAACGGCAAATTTTTCAAGGCAGTTTAGCATGAGTTTATTATCGAATGTAGATTTTATGGGCAAGGCTCTCGCCATAAGAGAAGCCCAAATGGCACTGACCACATCAAATTTAGCGAATACAGACACCCCAAATTACAAAGCAAAAGGGGTAGATTTTCACGCAGAAATGCAGAAAGCCACTGGACAAACCACCAGTGAGCTAAAAAAAACGAACCCTCAACACCTCAGTGCTCATGGTCAAAAAAACGATCTAAATGTGCAATTCGTCCAATCTGGGATCACTCGTGCGGACGGCAACACCGTTGATCCAAATTTAGAAAAAACGAAATTTGTAGAACAACAAATTCAATACCAAGCGATCGTGGAATTACTAACTAAATCAAGAAGCTCAGTCATAACGACATTAAAAGGAAAGTAGTATGTCTATTATAAATGCAATTGATGCTGCAGGTTCTGGAATCCTCGCGCAAAGCAAAAGATTAGAAGCCATTTCAAGCAATATTGCGAACATGGATACTGTTGCCCAGACACCTGACGCAGCGTTCAAAGCGAAGCTCGCTCATTTTAAAACGATACAAAAAAATAGCGCTGAGGGCGTTGTAGTTGATAAAATAATCGAAAGTGAAGCGCCAGTTAAGGTAATTTTTATGCCAGATCACCCAATGGCTGATGAGAACGGGTACGTTTATGGCTCTAACGTTAATCGCGAGGAACAAGTCGCTGACATGGTGTCTGCACAGACATCATACGAATTAAATGTACAGACCATAACGACGCTGAAAAATATTAGCATTCAGTCGCTTCAATCACTAAATAAATAAAGAATGATGAATATAAACAGTAACTCACAGCAGTCGACGCAAATGAGTACAAGCTCAACCCCGTCGGCATCGTCTAGCACGTCGCAAGATCTCGGTGACCAGTTCATGGCAATGTTCATTGCATCACTGCAAAACCAAGATCCTACCGAGCCTCTAGATGCTGACCAGATGACAACTCAGTTAGCTCAAATAGCATCGCTAGAGGAGCAAGAGAAAACGAATGAAAACTTAAAATATCTCGCCATGGTCGTTGAGAATGTTGGGAACATGGTTGCCATGGACTTGACAGGCAAAGATGCGACCGTTGCCGTAGGTAAGTTCGAATGGGATGCAACTCAAGGCGGCAACATCGACGGTACTATTATCGTTGACGACACAAAACTAGAGTACGACTACAAGATTGACGTGAAAGATGAACACGGCAATGTTGTAGCTACTGTAGATGCCACACTTGAAAATGGTGAGCTCGTTTACAACTGGGATGGCACAGATAACGACGGCAACCCAGTACCATCGGGCGAATATGAATTCGAAGCATATTACGAAGATACAACTGGCGGAAAAATCGTTGATGACACCGCTATCATAACAACAACTGCAACCATTACTCGAATGACGTTTTTCCCTACTTCAAGTATGGGGCTTTCGAACGGAATGAGCATTGATGACGCAGCAATACTTGCCGTTCTTACTAAAGACGGTGAAGAAATAACTGACCCAGCCTTACTTGGGCAAGCATAGCAGTTAGAGTGCTCCTCAGTCGTAGTGAAAGTATGATTGAAGAGCGTTTTTTTGCATTGAACTAAGAAATTGAATTAACTAATTAAATAAACGGCAAAATTTATGGACGCTTCTAAAATTGCCCTATCTGGGATTAATGCTGCAAATAAGCAGTTATCAAATACATCAAACAACATAGCCAACAGTGAATCTGTTGGCTACAAATCTACAATGGTTTCATTTGGTCAAATGGTTGTTACAGACGGTTCTGGCGGCACTGGTATCGGTGTTGACGGCGGCGCTGTATCAACAAACTTTGGAACAGGAACCATGGTTGCCACTGGCGACCCACTGCACCACGCCATTCAAGGTGAAGGCTACTTTGTTGTAGAAGGTAGTGACGGCGAACAACTACTAACGCGCAGCGGTCTGTTCAACTTCGACGACGACGGTATGCTGGTCGATGGAAACGGCAACCAAGTTATGGGCTATCCTGCTGGAAGCTCTGAAATGCAACCAATCAAACTCGACGATGAACCACTACCGCCAATCGTAACGACTGAGGGCTCAATGGTAGCTAACTTTGGTTCGGACGGCGATCCAATCGTAGCTAGCGTACCTGTGTACGACTCTCTAGGCGGTGAATCAAGCCTAAACATCACATTTGACAACAAAGTTGTCAATCCTGCAACGGGAGAAGCCACTTGGACAGTTTCAGCCGAGATTAACGGTCAAGCAGTGACTCTTCCAGCCCCTGCTGAGGTTTCTTTTGACTCTAACGGTCAGCTGGTTCCGAGCTCGGGCATCGTTGGCGCAGACGGTAAGATCCAATTCGACCTATCTACGTTAACCCCTCCACTACCTAACGTGACTACTATCGATGTAGATCTTACTGGCTCCACAGGCTACGAAGGCGAAAACAGCGTGAAAAGTTCGTCATCTAACGGTCGAACATACTCTGAGCTTGATGGATACAAGGTCGAAGCAGACGGAACAATCGTCTTTAACTACGAAGGTGGTGAAGTAAAAGAAGTTGCTCAAATTGCCATGGCAGTCGTCGAGAACGAATCAGCACTTGCTACCGAAAATAATGGGTACTATACCACCACTCAAAAGACTGGTGACATCACCTTTGGAAAATCAGGTCAGTCAGGCTTTGGAACCATGTACTCAGGCTACCTAGAAGGCTCTAACGTCGATATGACAGCTGAACTAGTTACGCTAATTACCTCTCAGCAATTCTACCAAGCTAACTCAAAGGTTCTTGGTGTTGTTGATGAGAACAACCAAGCGTTGATGAGCGTAATCTAATCATGATTGCACCGCTTTATAATTCAATGTCAGCCGCCAAGCAGTATGCACAATCTCTGCAAGTGACAACGAATAACATAGCAAATGCAAACACTACTGGGTTCAAAGGTGATCAGGTTTCTTTTAAATCTCTTCACCTTAACTCAGAGGGGGTAAGCTCGGTAGCTTATCCCGAACTTGTAAGCAATGGTATCGATTTCACTCAAGGCGCACTAAATCACACAAACAACGGGGCTGATCTCGTCGCGGCGGGAGGGAACTCGTTTTTTAGCATGAGAGCTCCTGACGGTGAAAACCATTACTTACGCAGCGTCTCTTATCATGTGGATGCTCAAGGCATCTTGGTTAACTATGACGGATCAGCATTTCTCAGCACAGGCGGCGGCTTAATTGTCGTTGGGGATGCTCAGATCGAAATTAACTCCAAAGGACAGGTGATCAGTAGTGACGGTCAGGGTTACAAGGTTCTTGGGACGCTAAGGACATCAAACCTTAGCAATGAAAATGCCCTAAAATCGGGCACTGGACGAATCGTTGGCTCGGAAGAAAACCCTCCCCCTGTTAATGCAGAGAGTCGAGTTATTTCTGGCTACAAAGAAGCATCAAATGTGAACTCAGTTTCCGAAATGAGCCGACTAATATCCATCCAGCGAGACTATGAACTTACGACGAAGATGATCGAAACTTCAAAGACATTATCTGACTCATCAACAAAAATGATAGCAAACTAATATGAATGGCGCTTTATTAACTTCAAAAACGGGCTTACAAGCTCAAGACCTGCAACTGCAATACATTTCCAATAATATTGCCAATGCATCGTCAAACACATACAAGGCTTCTAGACCTGAGTTCGCACCGCTTATGTCTATTCAAGTCCGCGACACATCTGCCACTGATGGTGGCGCTTCTGGCGGGCTTTCAGTAGGAACTGGTGTTCAAGCAATTGGTAAGGTCGTTGACTTCAGCCAAGGTCAGCCAGTCGCCACCGAGCGTGAAACTGACATCATGATCCAAGGCAACGGTTTTTTCAAAGTGACAAATGAAGATGGCGACGAGTTCTATACAAGAAATGGGGCTTTCATTGTTAATGAAGACGGTCAAATTTCAACAATCGATAACTATGTTCTCGACCCAGCAATTGACATCCCCGATGATGCCGAAACGATCACCTTCAATCGTGACGGTACTGTTGTAGTGAAGAGTACCGCTAACCCAGAGGGTGAAGAAGTCGGTCAAATTGAGCTCTACAAGTTCATGAACAACAATGGACTAAGGCAACTAGACTCAGGTCTATATCAAGCAGCAGACACATCTGGCGATGAGATTGCGGGGCTACCAGACGAAGACTCTTTTGGATACATACTTCAAGGTTATGTTGAGGGCAGTAACGTGGACACCGTTGTTGAGATGGTGAACATGATCGATGCTCAAAGAAATTACGAAATGGCATCAAAATGCCTTGAAGCTGCAAACTCACTGATGCAAACGCTAAATAACGTAGTTTAGAGCCACTAAGGAGTACCCGATGAAACAATATATCTTTGCTGCAAGTGCTGCAGTCTTGCTTTCAGGATGCAGCATTCTTGGTGGCACACCAAGTGATGAAAACACAGAAGACCCAACCGCAGAATTCAGAGTAGAGGAACTCCACTTCGAGGAGCACTCTACTAACGATGGTTCAATCTACTCCCCAACAAACAATTCTCTTCTGATTGGAGCGGGACAAAGCTATCAGGTCGGCGACATCATCAATGTAGATATGAGTGAATCGATCGATGCCCAAGATTCTGTAGAGGCAGAAATGAACCAATCATCGTCGTACTCTGGTGGCGCATCTCTAGATCTTCCAACTCCTTTCGAGAGCTTGAATGGCTCGCTCACCGGCAACCTTGACACTAAAAAGAAAGTTAAGGGAGACGGAAGCTCTTCTCAAAGCCACTCTATCGAAGGCAGTATCGCTTGCTCCATCACTCACGTTTACCCCAACGGAGTAATGAAAATAAAGGGGACCAAGAAAATAACCCTCCAGAAGGGAAGCGAAATCATCGGCATCTCTGGATACATACGCCAGCAAGATGTATCAACTACAACAAACACTATCCCGTCTTCACGCATTGCCAACGCCCAAATCTATTATCGCGGTGAAGGTAAACTCGCAGAGAAGTCCTCAGAAGGTTGGTTTACTAACTTTGTTGGTGGGAAATATTGGCCGTTTTAACTATGAAAAAATTAAAGCAACTTACACTTATTATCTTAGCGAGCGTCTCGTTTAACGCTACTGCCGAACGTGTCGGAGACCTAACGAAAATTCGTGGAGTACAGGAAAACGTACTCCAAGGATTTGGCATTGTCGTCGGCTTACCAAATACTGGAGATCGTGGTGATTTTGCGGATGCAAACATCACTACCCTAATCCAAAAATACGGCATAAAGGTTCCAGAAAACGTAGACCTTAAGTCTAAAAACATTGCAGCCGTAGTGGTCAACGCAACACTCCCTCCTTTTGCCAAGAAGGGTCAAAAACTAACCCTAACAGTATCTTCTCTAGGTGACTCAAAAAGTCTGAGAGGTGGAACCCTGATTAACATGGGATTAATGGGGCTTGATGGCAAAACATACGCAACCGCATCAGGTCAGATACTCGTTGACGGGATGTCAGCAACAGGACTCGATGGCTCCAGTCTAGAAGTAAATACGGCAAGTGTAGGACGAATTCCAGCAGGTGGAACCATCGCAAAAGAATTAGACTACTCTAACCTATTTCGAGGCGGCTCTTATGTTCTCAATCTTAATGAAGTAAATTTTGAACTTGCTCATAACATCACCGAAGCTATCAATCGCAAATATGGCAAAGGCGCTGCAGAAGCTATTGATGCTGGCTCAGTCGAAGTCTATGCACCGCGCAACAGAAATGAGCGCGTTTCATACATAGCGATGATAAACAAAATTCCAGTTGAGATTCCCGAAGCAAAAGCAGAAATCGTTATAAATAGTCGCTCAGGCACGGTAACGTTCACTCGCAACGTTACACTCCAGCCCGTCGCTATTTCTGAGGGCAACATAATGGTCAACATCTCAGAGGATCAGAGCGTCTCGCAACCAAATCCTCTGGGTGAAGGTAGAACCGCCGTTGTACAAAATAGTCAGATCTCCATAGAGCGAGCTCAGGGAGAAATCGTTGAAGTTAAAGGGGCGGGAACATTGAAAGACCTTGTTGAAGCTCTGAACTCTCTAGGCACTGGTCCTAAGGATATGGCTAGCATTATCCAGCTGCTCAAAGAAGCGGGCGCAATTAGTGCAGAAGTCATAACGATATGATTGCCCCGATCTCTAGTGCCCACATTGCTTCACCGCAAAGTGGGCTAACTGCCACCACTCCTGATGTAAAAGCTCTCAAGGCAGCTGAATCTTTCAATTCATTTGTTGTAGAAAAAATGCTGAACATCAACACTGACTTAAAACATAGCGCAGCTGATAAGAGCGAAGCCTCCAAGCACATCGAACACATGTTTAACGCGACGATGGCACAACAAATCGCCGAGAACAACCCTGCACTGAATAACAAGATCGCCAAGGAAATGCTCAAATGAAAGTACCAAATAGACAAGAAATTAAAGAAATTCATGATGCAGCGAATTCCGTTTGCGGCGTTGAAGAAAAGCTCGTCAAAAAGCTTATAGAGCTCAAAGGGCATCTCCTTTGCTACTACCCATCAGAAGTAACTCGAACTCAACAAGAGATAGAACTACTTTGCTCTGAACTTGAAAGGGTGAAGCTAACCTTCTCACAGGTCTTCACCAAAAACTTTGGGGAACTAACCAAAGAAAATGTAACGTTAATTAGTGAGCAAGATGCCAAGATGAACGGCATTTTCCTTAAAATGCGTTCATTGAGGAAAGAGTTCAAGGAACACAAAATCATCGTCGACCACACAGTGAACGAAACTCGTGAATTTATGTTCTCGAAATTTCAAGAAATCGTTAAAACAAAAGAAGGGTCCGACATGCCAAACAAAAAAAAGAGCGTCCTATACAAGCGGAAGGGCTTACTTAAATAAAGGAGAAGATGACAGAACAAGAGGCAAGAGAACATTTCGAGGAAAACTACCAGAAATATAGAATTTTCGTATCAACGGTACTCAAAGGGGTATGCCTAGAACATGGCATTCGCCTTACCCCTCATGAAGCTGAAGAATATGTTCAAATTGCACTCTTGGAACTCTTCAAATGTCTATTCAAATACGATCCATCGAGAGGCATACCGTTTAAAAACTATGCCTTTCTTCGGGTTACTGGCAGTTTTCTAGATACACAGAGAAAACGCTCTCCAATACCAAGAACTCAGCAAAAACTTTATCAAAAATACCTCCTCTACAAGTCATTTTGCGACAAGCACGGAACGACTTTTAGCGAAACCGAATGCGCAAAGCACATCGGAATAACTCCTGATGAATTAAGGGCTTACACCGTAAATTGGAACGCTAGAAACTCGGTATCAATGGACGATCCAGACAGCCAAATCGAGCTAGGAAATCAAGACTCCGACCCCGAGAAAATCCTATTACAATCAGAAACCAAATCAAGTATCCTAAACTCTATTGATCGGCTCAATGAGCGCGAGAGAAAAGTCATCACTGAAATATTCCTCAACGATCAAAATCTTTCGTTTGTTGCAGAGAAACTTGGGCTATCCGACTCCCGAGTTTCACAAATAAAGAAACAAGCGATCACAAAATTAAAGAACTACTGCACTTAATTTGCACTCAGTAAGGATCTCCTTTGTATGGATCAGCTTAGAAAGCAATACGACAGGTGGATGGAGCTAGACATAAACAAAAAAGCGATGTCTATAATTGGGTTCCTAGCCGCTGTCGTAATAACCATCGGCACAATAGCCTATCTCACGAAGCCCGATTACGTACCTTTGAACCGTGAAATTTCAAGCGAGCAAATCCCAGAGGTGATCAACTCACTTGAAGCTAACTCAATCGCGTACACCGTTGACAAAAACAACCAAATCTCCGTCGATAAAGCATCACTTGATGTTGCTTACTCGCTTCTAGCGAAGGGTGGATTTTCACAAAAATCAGCTAGTGGTTACGACCATCTCCTAAACGGCTCCACCGCATACACTAGCCAAATAAAAGAGAATCTATTCCGAAACCAAGTCCATGAAGAAGAATTGGCGAATCTTATCATGCGCTTTGACGGCGTTGCTGATGCAAAGGTTAAACTAGCTCTTTCTAAAGAATCACAGTTCCTTCGTGACGCTGCGCCCGCCAAAGCATCCGTTGTGATAACAACAAAGAACAACATCAAGCTTACCAAACAGCAAGTTGATAGCATCGTACAAACCGTATCTGGTGGCATACCCAACCTACCCGCTAGCAACGTAATCGTCACAGACCAGTTCGGAAAACTGCTGTCGCTTAAAGATGATGAATCAACTAAAAGCGGATCTCAAATTGAGTACAAATCGCATATAGAGACAAGCGTCGAGCAAAAAATTACGACTCTTTTAATGCCTATCCTTGGATTTGAAGCATTTGGAGTCAGTGTTGAAGCCGAAATTAACTTCAACAAGGTTGAAAACACTACCGATCAGCCAGTCGAGCCTTCTATGGTTGTTTCAAGCTTTTCCGAAATCTACGCTGACGGTGAAAACTATGGTGCTCAAGGCGTCGCTGGAGCACTTTCAAATCAACCACCAGCACAAGCTCAGTTTGAACAAACACCCGAAACTGCGTCACCTGACGAAAGCATTAATTTTGTAGGCACCAAAAAAGCAACAACGAACTACGAAATTGGACGCTCGATAACGCATACTAAATTTGCTGGGCGAGAGGTTGAGCAACTATCTGTATCAATCCTTATTGACGAAAGCTTCTATGAGACACCAGAGATAGCGACCGCCGCAATAGAAAAACTTCTACCTATGATATCAAGTGGTATCGGCTTGAATGAAGAAAGAGGTGATGAAATAACCATCACAATGATCCCATTCATGCAGCCTGAAATCATTGAAGAGCCGCCTCTTGAGTTTTATCAAACTGATTGGTTTGCAGAAGTAGTTGATTATGCCAAGGTCATTGGCGCTATATTCATCCTTTGGCTTCTGATTTGGCGTCCTCTATTCGGCAAGAAAAAAGAAAGCAGCGATGAATCTGCTGACAATGCAGAGCCAACAGCACCCGCCGCTAGAAACATCGACGACTTGATCAACGATGGCTTATTCGATATTGGCTCAAGTGAGCAAGATGCAAACACTATTAACGATGCCCTTCAATCGGAAACGAATGCAGCCTACACCACATTAGAGCAACAAGCTGGGGTTGTAGCAGTCATTTTCCGTGGATGGCTAGCTGGCAATGACTTCAATATTAATGGCGAGTCAAAGCAAGCTGAAACCCTTGACGAACCAAGTGCACCTGAAGGTCGAGAAGCTTTAATGGAGCAACTTAGAGCTGAAAACCCTAACGTAAGCGACGCAGACTTAGAAATGATGGCAGAAATGATGTCGGAAGAGGGAGCGAAGTAATAATGGCTAACTTAAACCCAGAAGGTCTAAAGAAGATCGCAATTCTAATTAAGATTGTTGGCGCACCTCTTGTCATGAACATTATCAAGGGTTTTGACCGAGAGACTGTAGAACATATTCAAGACACCGTGGACAATCTGCCAGAGCTGACGAAGATTGAGGCGGTCAAGGCAATGAAAGAGTTCAACTCTATCGTCGACACTCTAGCCCCTACAGACAATAGCGTTGTATCTTTAATGGCTGAGTATGACGATGCAATTCTCTCAGACTCACCAGAGGCGAGACAAAAGCGTCGCCTAGTAGGATTCTCACAGCTTGATGAGCAGGAAGTTGAAAAGATTGTAAGCATCATTTCAAATGAAAGCTCCATAAACAAAGCTGTAATTATACGACAACTTTCTGCGCGAAAAGCGCAGGAAGTCATGAGCAGCATTACACCTAAAGAGCAAGCTGCAATTCTATCTGCGTCGCATAATTCGGAAGAACCACCAGTAGAGGTTCTCGAAAAGATTAGTGCACACATAGAAAAGTATATCGAAACGATGATCACTGATAACCCAACCAACTACGCTGCCCTAGTCGACTTGGCGACAACACTATCAGAGAAGTCTCTGGAAGCCCTTCTTGAAGAAGTCCCTGAAAACATCGCAGCAGACATTAGAGCTAATGCGATTACATTTAGTGACGTTCTTTCACAGGCTCCGAAAGTTATCCAACGCATACTGGGTGCCATGGACACGAACACACTTGCATTTGCCGCATCTAGACTTGAAGGCGATGATCTTGATTTGGTGATGAAGAACATCAGTGCCACGAAGCGCGAAGACGTTGAATTCGCACTTAACGAAGTCGACAAGAGCGATGATAAATCGTTCGAAGACGCACAAGGCCGAGTTGTTCTGTCCGCCAAGAACCTTCGTGACTCTGGTGACATTTTATTCGTCAAATGATCCAGTTAGTTTTTGCCCTATACATGCTGCCCACAATTGCGTGGGCAGCTAACGTTATCTCTACAGACGAATTGGAGAGAGAGGCTTTCGAGCGTTACGCACTAAATAGCGAGTTCGTATTTAGTGACGACACAAGAGTCTCTTTTCCAGCAAGTGTAAAGAGTGATATCAGTGAATGCTATGGGGCGACACTATCTAATGTAGGTAGCGCCAACAGAAAACTCTCACACGTAAAAGTGGAAGTCGATTGCGATAATGGACGTAGCTTAACTTTTAGAGCTCCCGTGCTAGGGAACGTTCAGGTGTACCGCTCTATGGAATTTTCAAAAAAAGAAATTGCACTAGAGCTATTGCGACTTAAACAAACGTTTGTGTCGATTCAGGATGCGCCCAATGGCTTCTATTCAGGCTCCGTATCAGGAACCCGTCTCAGCCTAAAAAGCAATATTAAGCTAGATGAAATATTACTCAAAAGAGACTTAAAGAGAACGCAAGATGTTGAGCGAAACCAAGAAATAACGGCGATTGCAGAAATCAATGGCATCAGAATTCAAATGGATGCCATTGCACTAAAAGACGGCATTATTGGCGAAGTCATCCCAGTAAAAAACGCTAACTCTGGCAAAAGATTCAGTGCAGTTGTTAGCAAAAAAGGACAGGTAAAAGTCGTAAAATGAATACCAACTCCCCCATAAAGAACTTTTTGGCTCCAATGAAATCTGGTATCGCTGCACCTATTGTGCTGGTACTGATTTTTGCGATGATCATAATACCACTACCCCCTCTGGTTCTTGATATTCTATTTATACTCAACATCGTTATAGCATTAGTGTCTCTGATGGTGTGTATATATGCGAAAAAACCTTTGGACTTCTCTCTTTTCCCGACAATACTGCTCCTAGCTACACTAATGCGCTTGAGCTTGAACATAGCATCTACCCGCGTGATTCTTCTCAGCGGCGGCACTGGTAGTGCGGGACAAATCATCGAAGCATTTGGTCATTTTGTAATTGGTGGCGTTTTCATCGTTGGTCTTGTTGTATTTTCTATATTAGTAATCATCAACTTCATCGTTATAACCAAGGGCGCTGAGCGCATATCCGAGGTTAGTGCTCGATTCACATTAGACTCGATGCCCGGTAAGCAGATGGCTGTTGATGCTGATTTAAATAGTGGTCAAATTGACCAAGAAACAGCGGGACAACGCCGAAAAGAAATCTCTATGGAAGCACAATTCCACGGTAACATGGATGGTGCCTCGAAGTTCGTTAAGGGTGATGCTATCGCCGGCATCCTAATCCTACTCGTAAACATCCTTGGTGGGCTACTTGTAGGCACATTGCACAATGACATGAGTGCCCTAGAAGCCCTTGACCATTTCGTTCTCCTATCTATCGGTGATGGTCTTGTTGCCATTCTCCCTTCAATTATCATGGCGCTAGCAACCGCGATAATTATCACGCGAGTTAGTTCAGAAACTCACCTTGCAGATGTAGCTGGAGCCCAGCTATTAAGCGATGAGCGAGTACCATTTGTTGTCGGCTTGATTGTCGCAGCTATCGGCTCTATCGCAGCCATGCCAAACCTTCTCTTTTTGACGGTGGCAGCTCTTCTATTTGCCCTATCCTACAAGATATACATCAATAAGAAGAAAGCGTCTGACAAGGAAGCAGAGGATAACGCCAAGCGCATAGAGCAAGAGAGTGTTCAGCGTCAAACTGCCATCAAGGAAATGACGTACAATGACATTGACGAGCCGAAAGCAACTCAAATCGCACTAGGGAACAACCTACTAGATCTAGCATCTGGCGGAGCTAAAAGCGCATTATCAAATGCCATTCGAGGCTCAGCAAACCAACTATCCAAACGTACTGGTGTGCTAATCTCTGGTGCATCTATCGCTCCAGATAACGAGCTAGGCAGCGACGAGTACAAGATTTCTATCGGCGGCATTGAAATAGCACGAGGCGAAATCCGAGCCCGTTTACTTCTGGCTATACCATCTAGCCCAGAATGTCCTCCTCTTGAAGATAGTAAACCATTCAAAGAACCAATCTACGGCACAGACTCTTTCTTAATAATGGAAGACCATCAAAGTAAAGCTGAAGACTTAGGTTACGAGGTACTAACACCTGCCTCAGTGATATCAACTCACGTAGAAATGTGTATCACAGACAACCTAGATAAAATGATTGATATCGATGGGGTTCAGAAGCTTATAGATAAAACAGCCGTCACCAAACCTAAGCTGGTGGAGTTCGCAATGCGAGAATCCAACACACCATCTAAGGTGCTAAAGGTTCTTCGTTCACTTCTGAGAGAGAGAATTCCTGTAACAAAGTTCTCCACCATCTTGGAGGTTATGGCGCAAAACAACGACTCTGCCATCCCGTTTGCTGGGCTAATGGCGAATGTACGTAAAGAATTAACGCCATGGATTATTAGCAATTTGGTTGATGACCCGAAAGATCTTAAAGTAATCATGCTATCGCAAGAACTGACAGAAACCATCGCTAATAGCATTGCTAACGACAATACATTGCAATTAAAACCTGAGGTGGTTAATTCAGTCACTGCTGGGCTCAAGAAAAATGTTGAGCTTATGGATGACTTTGGGTATCCCGCGATTCTACTGATTTCTCCGCAACTGAGAGATCCTGTCTATGAGACGTTTGGAGAGGTTGTACGAGATCTTCACTATATCGACTTTTGGGCTCTACCTAAAAACATCAACCTTACAGTTGCAAGTACAATAGGAATTTAATCAACATGACTACGCCATTTAAAGAGATTTCTAGAGAAGAGCATGAGCTAAAAATGCACTCATCGCACTTTCTTTCTCTAGCAAACAGCATTTCAACCACCCTAAGTAGCTCTTTACGCAAAGAGCTAGACACAACGGTGACCCAATCCGAACAGCAGGGACACGGGGTAAAAATACCCGCCACGGAATATCTTGAGAATCAAAGTAAGGCATTCCACACAAAAATCGGGTACAAATCTGGCGAGAGTGACTTCATTGCGTTCGGACTTACAACCGAATTCATCCAGAAGTGCGCCCACAAATGGATAGGTGGCGGTGGCGACGCCGAGACTCGTGAGGGGATCTCTATGGTCGAAGAAGCTTTTTTACCGACCCTAATCGATTTATGTGTACGAAACCTTCACTCCGCTCTAGACAAACTCATCCCACAAGATGCCTTCATTGGTATAATGGATGATAAAGAACTGGCACTTTCGAAAGAGACAGACATCCTCTGCTACGAGCTCAAATTTTCATTTGGCTCATACCATGGAAGTATATCTTTCATGGCGACTGCAGAGTTTGTTGCTAGTCTACGTGAAGACCAGCAAGCGAAAGAAAACATCAAATTTAAAGACTACCTCAACACCAACATTGTTAGGGAGTTAACAGTTGAGTTTGGGCAAATATCTTTAACAACAGATCAAGTAAAAAGCCTAAAGAAAGGCGATAAGTTACACATTGATCATGATGAAGTGTGCACCATACACGCCGAAGGCTCTAAAGAACCATTTGGCTACGGTATGCTCGGCGTCGATGCCGGCACTCGCCAACGTGTTATTAAAATTAAGTAAGGAATAACAATGGACAACGAAAACACAACTAACACTGAAGAACTAGATATCGACGCTCTTATGGAAGCTAATTCCCAAGGTGCAGATGAACTAGATGTGGATGCACTAATGGAAGCCAGTACAGCTCAATTAGAAACACCTATGGAGCAAATGCAGGAAACACCATCTGCTAGCAACGCAAATCATATTCCAGCTCCGTCGATCAACCGTCCACGCAACTACCCTTCTGGTGTGCGAGGAACTGACGGTCTTTCCATGACGCTGAAAGCTATCCTTGGCTCGACTGAACTTACGATTGGAGACTTGGAAAAGCTGTCTTCTGGCGACATCCTCAAGCTTAATGCGCATGAGTCAGATCTTGTCGATCTTGTTGATGTTCGCGGCGTTAAGTGCGCCTCTGGAAGAGTTGGCATTGAGAACGGTCAATACGTTATTGAGATCGTAGATACTGATTCTAACGAGGGTTAAGCTATGAGCATCGAAAGCATTGGTATGCAGGAAAATCGCATTCTTGGTGACATGCAAGCGATGGCGAACGTTGCTTCTAACGGAGCCTCTAATCGCCAAATCAACGCTGCTTCTGGAGCCAGTTTTAGTGATGCCATTGTGAACCACCTAAACAACGTAAATCAGCTTCAACTAGAATCTAGCGCAACAAGAAAAGCATTTGTTCAGGGCGACCCTAACGTTTCTCTTGCTGATGTCATCGCCACCAGCAGTAAATCTTCTGTAGCATTCGAAGCGGTTCGACAAACGCATACCAAAGTTTTTGAAGCATACAAAGACATACTCAGTCTGCAACTCTAATACCACAACTAAAAAGCGGAGCTCAAAGCTCTGCTTTTTTAGATTATCAACAGGCGAAAAAAAGGCGGAGACCATCATGGCTCCGCCTTTCTTTTTTTATCGTATATTCTAATCAGCTAACGGGTAGTTAGATGACGAGTAATCAAAGCTCAAGCTAACCTTCTCACCGAACGCCAAAGAGTTGCTATTCACGGCTTTGTAAGCTTCCACTAGCTTCGATTCAAACTGCCCTAAATCAGTGACGCCTCCGATTCTCAGCGTATCAGCAAAGGAGCTAAACACGAGACCTGAATCAGAAACAACGAAACCCTCTTGGTTCTTAGCCACGCGACCAGTGTCTGCATCTGTCATTAATCCAGCAATACCTGTTAGCATGTGAGTTCCACCGAGCGATGCCCCAGCGGAGTCTTGGAACACCATCTTACCAGCAGAAAGATCTGACACTCTAACGTAAGTGTCGCCATCATCCTCTCTCACCCAAACATTAAGGTCAGCAATAGATGATGACAAGAAGTTCTCGGTTGTTAGTTTAGAAACCAGAGAGGCAGAAGCCAGATCGCCTGATACACCCTCTTGACCAGAAGCAACCTTAACCGTGAGTAGGTTGCCAGACAAGCGAGGATTTGCACCATATGACTGGGAAACAGACTCAGTGGTAAGCACAGAGACATCTTCATTAACACTGTTCTTAACTACGATTGTAGGCTTAATGCCGTGCGAAGAGTCGCAAGCTTCGAAATGTGTCCCTGAACGCACCTCTGTCACTCCAGACTCTGAGTAGGAAAGTGTTACACCTGATGACGCATAATCAGTATCCACAAACCACATCTGATCACCCAATGGATCTATCGCGACAAGTGCACCACTACCCCCCTGAGATGGCACTACAGGCACGGTTGCTGCCGATGTATTCGGTGCTTGAAGATTCACATCACCACCACCATTATGCGAACCTTGCGCTGCTGGTGGATACAAAGAGTTTGTGTTCGTACAAACCACAGTGAAGTCAACCGAATCCAACTCGAATGGAAGCTTGTACCTACTTATGTCAGAAGGGTCTCCAGAAAAGCTATCCTCTGAATAAACATAACTCCCGTTCACTCCCTCTTGAGTAAGAAGCATAGGAGAGCGTGAACCCTTACCCACTGATAGAATAGTTGTTGAGTCGGCGACGAACGTCGGCCATTTAGCGCTAATCCTAGTATTGAAGTACGTCATCAAGTCTGCGTCAGCAACCCAGTATGACCCGTCTTGCAATGAGTGAATCGTGTTAGCCCTAACATCCGAGCTAACTGTGCTATTACCAGCCAACGACTCTTCGTAAGCATACCCCTCTACGATTGGGCTCGTAATCCCATGAGCATCAGCGTTAATGCCGTTGGTAACAATCTGACTTAGAGTAGTCCTAGTCGTATTAGTGTGGTCTCCTGACTCCATAGAACCCACTAACGCAGTAGCGTCTGCAACACCTGCTTCAAACGCCATCACTGAGTTATACCAACTGAAATTTGGAGCATTAACATCCACATCATTGACGTGGACTTCGTTATTAAAGTCTAACGTTAATGCGTTGGGAAGCGACCAAGAGACTGGATTATTATCAGCGTTAAATAAAACATCCTGATCTAGAACCACAGAGCCATCGTCGTATAGCGATGCTCCTTGCCCCCAGAATTTCGCATCTGTAGGTTTAAGAAACGTTTCAATGATACCGCCACCAGCGCCTGTGAATGGCACATAACCAATCTTAACATCGTAGTAATCAGACGGAGTCACTGGCGAAGCCAACGGAGACTCGTATCCGTTAACCCCAAGGGAGAATGTTATGTGGTCGAAGTTAGCGTCATTGGAGCGAAGGAATCCACTATCATAAGTGTAATGGTTCGCATCGTCAGTCAGCTTGTAGACATCAAGAGAACTTAATCTAAGCTGGTCGTTTGAAGCTCTGTCATAATGAGATCGCACCAGAAGCAACTCATTGCGGATATTTTTAATTAAGAATACCCCATCACCCCAACCTGTGTTTGCAGTGTCAATTTGCTTTACATAAGGCTCGCTAACAACAACACCTGATAGGTCAGCGACCTCTACAGCATCAGCTTCTGTTTTACCGCTTGCACCTTGGTCGTGCCCAACAGAGCGAGCCACTACATCTGCGCCAATCGTCATACCTGCATAGCCAACTGGTAAGTTGAGGGTTTTTCCAGTCCCCAAAACAGTACCATCGGCGCGATTCATCCAAGTAATAAGCGCTCCACCATCGTACTCTGCATCACCATCCGCATCGCTGTAATCGTAAAACAAAGTAATTGGAACGCCATCAGCAAGCGCCTTTGGCGAAGAAATCTCGATATTAGCTACTTGGGGAGCTGATCCAGTTGGATAGGTTTGAATTGTTGAGCTGTACGCCTCATCAGCCAAATCTTTATCTGTGCCCTCTGTGGCAATTGGTTTAACTGTTGCGTATATCCCACCAACCTGACCAGCTAGACCTGACAATAGAAGCGCTTTATCCGTCCCCGAAGAAATAGGAGACACTGACCCATTTACATTTATGAACCAACTAATGATGGAGTCGCCTTCCGAATGACCCTCGGCATCATAGTAGTCGTAGTTTAACGTTATCGTATTACCGATCATCGGCTCACCGACGATAACCAAGTTTGAAGCTACTGGAGCCGTATCAGATGGCGGAACTGGCTCTGTTTTTGGAGGCTCTGTCGTTTCACCCCCACAACCAAATAGAGCGCCCGAAATCAACACGGACAATAGTGCTCTTTTCATATTTTTTTCCTTTCTCTTAAAAGTAACTTTTTTGCCAGTTTTGTGTTAGCTCAAGTTAGATCCCTTTAATTATAAAGGAGAGAAAAAAAGAACACATAAAAAAAGACTTAGCGATTAACTACATTTTTCACCGCTTTTATCTCAACCAACCTCTTAAAAAACGTAATAACTGAAAAGTCCCTGAGCCACTTTTCATCAACACGCGACTTCAATATGAACTCTGATGGCGACACAGCCCCAGCGCCGTCCAAAACATCCCCATACACATACACACTAGCTCCCTCGGAACTCGAATGACTGATCGAGACATAGCATCGCACTTTCTTTTTATTCACTACCCAATCGATAGCAACACTAACAGTCAACACTCCGACTAAATCTGTAACAGAGATGGCTAAGACTGAAATCTCTGGCGTATTTAATTGTTCAAACTGCAGTTTGATTTCGTAAATTTGTCTTTGTGGTTTAACTTTAATCATGTCAAAAAGGCTTAATTCACTTTAATTCAAGATCTTACATTAACATAAAAGGCAATACAATGAACAAACAACTAGACCCTGAACTCCGTCGTATAGCCAACGATTCATTGGCAGTTGCAAGGAATATCGGGGCTTTCACACTAAACCCAACCAATGCACTCGCTACCTTTAAAACCCAACTGATCACAGGTCGTGCACTAAGCTACGTTCCCGTCAGATGTGTCAGAAAATACGCACAATGCGCAATAGAAGAGTCAACCCACAAACTTACCCTTGCAGCTCGAAAAAAAAATAGCACATCCACGACTCGTGAAGTGCTATTTGAACTAGACAACTATCTTTTGAAGAACAACTACCATCATAGTTTTAATGGCGTAGAAGCCACCACTAGGCAGTTGCTAGAGACAGTCTATGTAATAACAAAAGAAGAGGACAACAGCATTACTCAAATCGAACGCTTGCTCTCTGGGAGCAATTCTCTTTTTAGTGCCAATCAGTTAAGGCTAAACCTACTTGTTGATAAGCTGCAGAGATTGGACGCTCTGGTGTCTGATTTAGAGACCATTTTAGACGCCTAGAGAACATTCACTGCTTTTGTTATAACACAGCACCTATTCAGGTAACTCGATCATAGAAGATGCTTCTTCGTAAAGATTTTCACGCATTTGTTCTAATTCGCGAAGACCGTCTTTACCTAGCTTGCGATAATACGTAGCTCTAGAGATACCCATTTCAGCAGCGCTTTCGGTGATATTAAACTTTCGGTTGATCGCCGTATTGATGAGCAAAGTTCTCTCGAAGTTCCTTGTGCGCTCACTAAGCTTATTAACCACCTTTCTCGGGGCTTTTTCTGCATTGTCATTATTGACCATATCTGCTCTCCGTTTTGCAAAAAAAATAAAACAACTAGGCTCACTATATAGAAACAATGTTGACGATGATAGATTTTTATGAGTGATTTATGACTACAAAATGAGCAAATGATTCGTTATTTTTGTTGTTTTGTATAAAATCACCCACGAAATGCCTTCATTACGACCATTTGCACAATAAATAGCCATTGAGGTTCTTAGGTATTGGGTAACTGGCATATTTTTTTGTAATGCTCAAAAAAAAGAAATAGCATTGCAAAAAAACAGAATGACAAAAAAATACATCGCCCTAGATCTTGAGCTTTTATGCAACAAGAATGGGATTGAAAGGCACAAAGGAGGAGTTATCGAGATTGGTGCATGTGTCTTTGACGCAGAAGGCGTGATTCTCGATGAGTTCTCCTCATTTGTGCAACCGATAAATAAAAGAAAGGTTAACTTGTACACAAGGAATCTCTTGGGTATCACCGAAAGTGACTTTGATGGTGCACCTAGCTTTGAGCAAGTAGCCAATAGTTTCGAGGAATGGGCAGAAAAGCACGATGTAGAAATGTGGATGTCGTGGGGCGACGTTGATTACACGAAAATTCGAGAAGCGTATCAGATGGCTAGAATAAAACTACCTACAGCGCTCTCTAAAGTCTATTACGACGCTCAGATCGGTTATCAAAGAAAGTCATTCTCATACAACAGAGTAGGACTAAATCGAGCTCTGGAAAACGAAGGGGTTTTCCACAACCTCGGGACACATAGAGCTCTTGATGACGCCAAAAAGATACCTATGATTATCAACCAATGCCTATAGGGGTAATGATGAATAACACTTTAAAACAACTAGTATTGTCAACCTTTCTATTAGCCAGCTTACCAAGTCAGGCGGCTAGCGTTGCAAACATAAACCTGAATTCAGAGCTTAACACTGACTCAGACAACATCTCGCTATCGAAAACGTCGCACTATGAACCTCAAATGAGAATGTGGGAACTGATAGACAAAAGTGACTTCACTTACAAAGTCGATTCTGCGCATGTATTCACCACCCCAACAAGCAACACAGTTATGTTCATCGAGACAAGAACTCGAATTGCTGATTCGGAGTGTGAATCGTATAAGAGAGCCTTCGACACGTATGTTAAAGAGCGACTAGGAAGCAAAGACACCATCACTTATACCACCGAAAGTAACGGCAGTGGTATTGCCGATACAAAATTAAAGAACACTTACAGCTCTACGTGTTTCAAAGAACGTATTGATGAAGCTGGCTACAAATATCCAGCAGAATTCTTAGGTAATTTCACAAGTAGCTCATCTTGGGAAACCTACACTAGAGAAAAAGATAGACTGATTACTGGTAGCCCAAATTAGGTCTAGACGCCAAAAACTTGTATTTTAGAGGAAAACACTGATGAACAAACATCACTTTATCGCGCTAGCGATCATGACTGCAATTTCAGGCTCAGCCGTTGCAAACGAAAACACGATTTACAACTCTCGCTCTATCGTCGACGCATCTACGGAAACCGTTAAAGCTTCAACTAAGAGTCCACTTCAAAATCAAGCAGTAGTTCGCACCGATACTCACTATGACGCTCCAGAACTAGATATTTCGAGCAAAGTTTCTGTAGGCTACGTTATTGCAGACGGTCTGAAAGAACACGGTGAAGATGCAGAAGACGGAATCGGCATCGAAGTCGAGCTGTACGTGGACGATTACCGTTTTAAGGGACAATTTGAATCGGTCGGACTTGTTGTTGGAGATACAACTAAAGACGTGGAAACCATGGGACTTGAAGTCGCATACTCGTTCTACAGAAACAACAATGCCAATTTCCACACTGGAGCAGGCTGGGAAAGAGTTGATATCGCGGGGGATGTTTCGGGCTTTACCGACGGAAACACCCCATTTAGCGAAAGTGGATACTCGTCTGACACCGCTTATGCATTGCTAGGCGTGGAATACGCGATCACACCTAAACTCAGCGCAGAGCTGTCTGCTAGATGGGATTTCTCTCATGACAACGTGAGCCTAACACTCAACGGAGAAGAGGCTAAGCTTTACGAAGACATCGGCTTTTCCGCTGCCATCAACTATGCTCTGACAGATCGAATCGGTGTAGGCTTCTACCACGAAAGAGCCTCAGAACTAATGTCCAACTCTCGCATCGAGATGCAATACAAGTTCTAATTTGACCCTTATTTGTAATAGGTGCCATTGGGCACCTATTTTTTGTCCTTAATTTCATATTTGTAACACCGATTCTCATTTTCTAAGCTATTAAAAAAAGGAGGATGATTAAAGACACTTTCAATGTATGTGCGGACGTAGCTCGACTCGCCAAGACAATCCCATCAGACAAAACGATCCAAGGCGAGAACCTAAGAGACCTTATCTTGGATAGAACCACAAGAATTTCTAACCTCTTAGAAAGAGTTGCTCTAGACCCCTATGCAGGTAATTCGCAGACAAGCAAAGAGTATATCTGCAGAGCCAACAGGGAGCTCAACACTTATCTATCAGTAATAAATGGGATTAGAAATGAATCAATATAAAGTAGAGTACCTACCAATGGACATTGAGTTTGTACTTAAAACAGAAGAGCCGTGCACCAAAGAACAGATTTGTATGTTTGTAGACTTCTTAGTGGCAAAACGACCTACGAAGAACGAAGCGCTACTAAATACACCGCACTTTTTTAATTGCGAAGTTATAGACATTGCCGGCTACGTAAAACCCGAGTTAGATGACGATCTTGTTTACGTAGAAAAACTTTAATCTATCGCACCGCTTAGAACTAAAAAAAGGCGCTTATAAAGCGCCTTGTGATTTTCGGAAAGCGGATGTGAGAGTGTAATCTCTAAGCAGATTCTCCCAGTGAATCAACCACGGTTTCTGACCTTCACCACTAGACAGGATCATCAACCAACCGAGACGTTGAGCCAAAACCTTCACTACCTTACTTTTGTCGTCATTTCTAAAGAACGTCATCCCCTCAATGATGTCATCCGACATATTAATCTGCGACTGATCTACGAAAATCTCATCTATCGACCGAACACATTCATTTGGAACAAAAGAACTCTTTTGATTCCATGAGCCATTCACCACATAGACACCAAAATGATCATAGTTACATCGTTGTTTCTCAACCACTTCGTAAAACAAATTTGGCGTCAACTGAGGTGGCAGTGAACTCACAGGCGACCATTTATCGGTGCGCGTTTGATACCCACATATTAACCAGCGTGACTGCATTTGCATTTATTTAAAGAATAAGGTTTTTTATCTGGATATCTGAAATAAATTTCGCATAATTGAAACATGACCACTAAATGGAATCAGAATGTACACACCCAAAGTTTCCCGTCGTTTCAATAACTTCTACTGTGCAGATGTAGTCTTCGACTCTATCATAGAGGGCTATCGAAAGGCATGGATCATTGGCGGCACACCTATCCCCTTTAAAACCGATGCCGCAGCTCGAACACTCGCGGATATGCTCGCAAGCGACTGCTCTAACGAAGCTGTAACCCACACCGTTTTCATTGATGGAATTTCGGCGATATGTGGATCAAAAGAATCACTACATTTATTAACAAGCACTTGGGCTAAACAGGGCATTTTCAAAGAGTACGACGTTAATGTAAAGCTAGGGGTGACTCCCCCAAATCAGGAAGAAAATACCACCGTCACACTTCACCTGATAGGCGGTGGCACCAGTATTTACGAATTAAAGCATGAGTAGGTAAACCTCCTGCTCTAGCTTTTGATGACGCGTCGTCAGAATTGTAATAAGCCTCTTAACGTCCTTCGGGTATCGGTTTTCTCCCATTAACTTGTTGAGCTTATCTACCTCATCCCCAGCCATTGGGAACCCGTACCTGTCCATAAATTCATCTATGTTTGGTGGACACAAGAACCTAATATTCTTGAACGATTTCTTCAAAGTTGAATAAACAATCATCCCACCAAAATCTAAATCAAAAAGACAGTCGATTTTTTCGTAATTCATCAAGAAGGGCTTGAACTGCTTATTTAAAATGAGGCTCCCTTGAGAGTACATGACATCGCAGTTAGATAACTCAACAAACTCAGCAGTGAGCTTATTTTTGTTAATGAAATCTAGCACCCGTTTATAGCAAAGAAACAGCTCCATATTCTCGATAAGCAGAAGTCTCTTTTTTAACCTTGGAAGCTCTCTAGGAACCCCCTCATCAAGAATGAAACAAAATGGAGATACTTGGTAATCTTGCGTATGAATCAAACCAAAAGCCCCCGATGCTGACTTGGAATGGCTCTTGCCTTTTTGTGCAGCTACGACTCTGGCTGATGGCACATATGACTCCCCCAAAACCATTGATTTAATCTCCCTATATTGCGACAGGGCACTAGGGGAAATGGTTACCTTATACCGCTTCTTCCCTACATTCACTTTATGGAAGATTTGATCAACTTGGTTCGGAGTTACACCCGACTCTGCCAACCCCAATAGAAAGCGCTTAAAGTGAACAGGCTTACCTTCCTCTATTTTCTCAAAGTGAGAAGCGAGGTCTTGCTTAAAGTATGTTTTCGCCAATTTTCTATCAGTGTAGCTTTTTCAAACCTTGCTACCAAACGCAATACCGCTATCAATGACTTACAAGGTCGTAAAATTTTTTTTCTTTTTTTTTATCCAATTGAAACATTACCTTATAAGAAAGAGAAGGAGTTGCTCGCTTTTCGCACAAAAAGCCGTGTTAGAATGACGCAATTTTGAAACAAAAGGAATAGTTGTCGTCATGGCAAGTTGGCATTTAGCGCAGGGCAGTAACAGCGGTAACGTTGGAGAATTGTCTATTTATTGGGCTGATAATAGAATGAACGGCACCGTAAAAAAGGCGTGCCCTAACTTCCCTTTATTTGTACCCACCTTCACCTCTACAGAGATTCTAGAAAAGCACCTAAAACGATGTGGTCGCAAGAACCTACTTGATCACTCTTTATTTTTGGTTGTGGACGATGAAAAAATCCACCTTTTCAATGCAAACCACCGCGCCATAGAACTCTACTTAACACTGTGGGGTAAATCGACGACAGCCCTTGGCGACTTTGTAATAGAAAAGCAGAGTAATCCGCCAATCAATTACAGCGAAGTATTTGACGACACGCACAAGTCTAAAGTTAAATCTTACTTCTCTTTGTTGGCAGATAGCATAGAAAAACTCAGTAAGACAATCCTTCCTGAAATTGATCAGCAACTATCTAAACTAGATTCCGCCTATAAATCAGAAGACAAGCTTTCGCCAAAAGAAACAAAAAAGAAGAGCAGTCCTTCCCCCAAGGCTAATAAAAAAAGAGTCATCAGAAAGAAAGCAGCAACGAAGTCAAAAAGTGATCGACTGAATCATCAAGTCGTGTCAGAAAAACAGACCGTGCTGCCCCCGACAACAAATAAACGTCAAAGCCTATCCAGTAAAGATCGTGAGATATATGTACCCAATGACAAACCAGTGAAAGCGCAAGCAGAACACATTGGGAAGAAATCACCAATAAAAGAGCGCTCATTTATAGAGCGTCACTGCGGGGCACCAACGCTATCAACAACACCAAGTGTCAATAGCGCCATCAAAATAGTCAAAGAAGACGAACTCTTCACCCTATCAATGACAGAAGCCAAGAGAAAGAACCTCTCTAGCCAAATCTGTTGTGAAAAACTCTTGTTCAAAACAAGAGCTGGTGCAAAAAAGGCGATAGAAGCGCTAGAAAACAAGAAGTTCGAGCGCACCGAAGCAATCCTTTATTTGTCTAAACGTACTGGTGATGATGGTAATGTAAATCGCACCTATTTCCCCATCGTCAAGCTCAACAACGCATTAATCGATGTGATGATTGAAGATTGGGGCGGAACCCCCTTTGGCTACTCGCTCCACAAATGCTGGAACAACAAGATTCCCGAAAGCAACATAAAATCTTTGCACCAGTCCGAAGAGGGTATTGAACATATAGGCAACCTACTATCCAGCGGGAAAAGCTTAAACCTCGGGCATGGCATGATGCCAATGATCGCAATGTAAAATCAAAGACAAACAAACCGCTACCAGTTGGCGGTTTGTTTATTTATTGAGAATGATTGTTAAAGATAATTTCCAAAAACCCCAAAGAACTCCTCGACGCAAAGCTTTTCCCTTAACCTAAAAAAAAGAAGACCATGCTGCGCACTCCTGTCACTCTATTAATCACCGCTCTCTCCTTCTCCACAAACGCTTACGAGTTTGGGGAATATGAGTGGAATGATGACAACGACAAAATAGTGGAGTTCGCGGCAACAAATAAAGATTTCATCCTCGAACATGGACCACTCATTTACGAAAGATACCAAGGATACAAGTGGTTTATTGAGGCAAAAGCAAGGGAGCATCATGTCCCCCCTGAACTCGCATACATTGCAGCAATTGAGTCCAGTCTTGACTCAAATGCAGTCAGCAAGGCTGGGGCTGTCGGCATGTGGCAATTCATGAAGCCTACAGCCGTAGACATGGGTTTAACCGTTTCTAGTCGCGTTGACGAGCGGAAAGACTGGAAGAAATCGACTGACGCCGCATTCAAGTATTTAAAGTGGCTAGCCGAAGAGCAATTTGGGGGCGACTACCACCTTGCGGTTCTCGCTTACAACTACGGCGTAGGAAACACCAAAAGAATAATCAGAAAGGTAGGGTCTACCAATCCTTTCCAGCTTATCGAGCACAAGGGCGTACCTCAGGAATCAAGAGAATACCTCTTAAAATTTCTGACATACCTGCATTTATACGATTACCTAAAAACATACGGAGTTAACATCGATGAAGAAAACGACACTAGCAACTATACTTGCGTTCAGCTCTCTAACTCTCTCAAGTCATGCACTCGCTAGCATGGCACCAAAAACATCATTTGAGAGTAATGTTGGCGGGAAACTGTTCACCCACAATGTTTCTGGTGAACTCAATTTCACCAAAGGGATAGAAAACAGCAAAGACCATATGCACAACTCGTGGATAGACCTGTCCACCGCCACATCTCTTTACAACGGTCTGGATTTCATCGCGCAAGTCGGCATAGAGTCCGAGGTCGAAGAATATACACCGAACGAAGATGGCAATGACTACCACGAAGTCCTAAAGGGCGACCTTCAGCTTGGCTACAATGGTCATTCCATAAAAGGTGGATACGATAACGTCATCCTCAAAAAAATCTTCAACCAAAACTTAAAGAGCAACCTTGACGTTGGGTACACTGAAAATTCAATAGGCGCGGCACTGAGCGAAAGATCCTACTTTGGAGAGTACAGCTACGCAATAATGAGTACCGAAATCGGTGTTGGCATCATATCTGGCGGAAAACACTATTTATCAGTCAATAGCTATCAATCTGCGCATCAAGAAAACCCATACTTAGATGGCTTGGAGCTAGGCGCAGTTGTGTTTGAAGACATTGACGGTGAAGGCGTCGGCATGTTTTTTACTGGCACCACAACCCTACGTAATGACATAAACCTCTCTATAGGAGCAGGTAGTATCGCTAACGACTTCTCATACACTGCATCCGCGAACTACGTAATGAATGAGTATTTGGGCATGTCTCTAATCAGCACTGGTGGCGTGGGGCATTCGAGCATCTCAACTGGAGTTGATCTTGCGTATGACAACTTCATCACTTATGTCGACTTTTCTGCTGATTTGAACGATGACGAGGAAGGGAATCGTGAAAACAAGCTAGCCGTTGGATTTAAAGTGGTATTCTAATGAAACTCTCTACCCTAGCAATCATATTGAGTGTCGCAACCGCTCTTGGCTCTCCACACGCTGCAGCTAAAGATGTTACCAATGAACCTCAGTTTGATACTGAGCGCCTAATATACGGCAATGACGTGGACAGCCTCCTGAATGTGACCGATATTGATCAGGTCAAAAAATCACACGCTGCCGGATTAGCGAGAGTCAAAGGGCAACTTATCCACCTTAGGCGAGAGCTGCTAAAAGAAAACCTAAACCCGATAAACCAAACCACCATTGCAATCATTGACAACATCCAACTAGAGATATCGCAAGGTCTTTCTCGAATACAGTCACCCTATTATGACGTTCGAGCCTTGCTTCAATCCCAAATGGAAATAACGAGCAACCCCGAATGCCGCATATCAAGGGATATGTACCGAGGCGTTCTATCTGTAAACAATGTCTGCCCAAATGACACTATCACATATAGATTGGAGTCAGATGGCTCAGAGTGGTATTTGACGGGATTAAAATCGAACACGCTTCATAAAACCTTCAAGGTAATGGACGATATTGTGAAGAAAGGTACAAGCCAATGATAAATTCAGTAGGAAAATTGTCCGAACCAACATACAAGCTGTCTCCCCAAAGTGAACTCGAAGAGTGGCTGATTGTAGACTGTGACGATGTCATGGGAGACTTTGCTTCGTTTATATGTAACGAAATGAACAAGGTCGGAAAAAAGGCATCTAAAAGCGACTACAAGGAATACCGCTTTATGGATTATCACGAGCTATCACACGAGCAGTTTGTTAAGGCAATCAATGACTCTAGAGCTTTTCTAAACATAGAGCCATTCATGGGCGTAAAGGAAGCCTTAGAGCTAATTCGCGCAAAGGGGTACAAGATTGCAATTGTTACGGCTAGAGGCATGTTCAAGGACGCATACGAGCTTACTGAACAATGGATGAACACCCATCAGTTAACATTCGACAAACTCTTTGTTGTTGACCCAGAAACCACTAAAAAGTCAGAAGTATACTGCGCATTTGATAATGCTAAGATAATCGGGCTGGTGGACGATGCATCACACAACCTCGATGACGCAATCGAGAAGGGTATACCTGCCCTCCGCATAGAGCAACCTTGGAATGTTGGCTGCAAATACACAAAAACAGCTAAATCCCTTTTTGAAATAGCAAAGCTATTATAAAAAAAAAGCCCGCATTTCGGGCTTTTTTTATATCTGCATCATATTGCTACATTAAGGCGGATACCACTCTGACCAACTCCGCCCAAAAGCCTTCCGTAGATGTCCTCAAGAAACCCGCAGAGAAAAAGCCAACGCTACTTATAGCCGTTTCAAATGCATAATAAATCGCTAGTATAACGAGAGGACACGCAGCCAAAAGAGCCTTGATCGGATTTTCCCGAACAGAACGAAACACGAACAAAAATGCCCCCAAACCTAACGCGCCGCCGAGATAAAGGAGAACATTAAGCTCAGATAAAGCTATATCTTGTTGAGCCATCGAAACAGAAACACCCCTCGCGAATGAATCTAAGTAACTTACCCACAGCTTTGAAAGAAACAAAAGAGCCATATAGCTAATAAGCATTTTTAAGAAAGTCACCTCTGCTCGCTTTGATGGCTCCAAAAAACGATCCCCGCGAAGAGTAACTAGTCTCAGAATGACAATCACTACTGCTAATAGCAAAAAAGGCATCTGATGGTAATAGGACAACGTCAAAGCTTTGATTACGCCAACTTCAACCTGATCGATCCTAGACTGCATTTGCAGTAACTCGACATCAAGCTTATCTGCCACGTCCACCAGCAATGCATAAGAGACAAACAGAATTAAAGCTAAACGAGTAATTTGCTCAATCAAGTACGTCAGCGGACTCGCCCGCTTCGAAGTGTAATCCACGCCACGAACATCCGCGCTAGGACCAATCATACTAATCCCTAAACGACCCACATTTTCATGCCGTAATGATTTTTTTGCTGCGTAATTCATTGTCCCTACAAATAAAACTTTGACCTAAGCATACAATACCAGACGCAACCACATAGTCAACACTACATCTAAACTAAAAGCAACCCGATCAGGCATGTTGCGTTCACCAATAATATAGAAGGGGCAGCTGGGATCTGTCCTGTTTTTGTGTCGGTGAAAGGAAAACATGCTAGTGCAAAGACCCCCAATAGAATCAAATAAACAGAAAATACCTGCAATAGTTCATACATAGGGAACGCATTATTTACCATTGAAACAAGAGCAGCACCAATCAACAACAGCCCAAGATCACCCTCCCCAACCGCGCTATCGACACCCTTTAGTTTCGCTATTGGGACGTTAACCATAATGTGTAGAAAAACTAGATATGAGCACGCCTGTACAAACCCATCAAGAGTAATAAACTCCCCTACTGGTGATAATACGAGAAACAGAACAAATAAAAACTGATAGGCTACAGAGTGTGAATTGCAAATGACCCGATTCTCTAGGTCTATAAAGAAAATAAAAACACTTGTGAGTGCAAACCCAATGAATACCAAGAAGTCGACAGAGAAAACTCCACCAAAAACCCAGTAGAATGATGCCAATCCAACAACTAAAAAAAGCCCCTCCGCAAATACGTAACGAGGACTATACCTCTCCCCACAGCTCCTACAACTCCCTCTCAAATAGATATAGCTCAACAACGGAATATTATCTGATAAACGGATTTTAGTTCCACACTTTGTACACTTTGATCGCTTATCACCAGTATGAGAAAAACGCTCCCATTTATTTAAGTACCCGCAACGTTCACGAGGAACTTGGTACTCCTCCACCACCCCTCTCTCAAAACTTGCCAACGCTGATAACGGCGAACGGAAAATGACGGAGTTACTGTAAGAACCAAGAGCTAGACACACGACTCCAACCATTACCAATTTCACCCAAAGTGGAATCAACTCAGAAAGGAGTGCCAACTCCTGATTGAACAGAGATAAAGCATCTAGCATAAAAACCCCAAAAATAGTTAGCTCCCCACATCAAGACTATGTACTATTACGCCCCTATATGGAGATTCACATGAAAAAAGAAATATTAAGCATAGCCAGTGAACTGGCGACTCAATTGGCAAATGGTAACCCTATTGTAGCTGAGTACACTTCACTAGAAGGTGAGTATTCTGAAAAAACAGAACCTCACATAGAACTCGGCGCAGAAGCTACGCAACAACAATCGCAGTGAAACAAACTATCCATTATGTATGAATTGAAGGATAAGGCGTGCTTTGTCTTGATGTTATAGCGGCTATTAACGGCAACTTGTATCAATATTGCCCAATTCTCATGACAATATGAATCATACAGCTCTTTGCAAATCGAGTTTTGGTCACCAACAAGTTCTAGGATTGTACACTTGAACGTTGATAGCTCCGCACTATCGTTCGTTATAAACTCAAACACAGATGCGACATCGCGCTTTTTAATGCGGTCGACGTTATCTAAGTAGTCTGCCATAAACTGGAGCATAAAGTTTTCAAAGCTCTTTTTCATTACCACTGTTTCCTGTAAAAATACCTACTGAAAAGCTATAAAATTAAAAAGGTCAGCACAAAAAATAATGGCGTATATAAAAGAAAAAGATCTCCCCCCTCACCTAAGAGAAAGAATTAGATCACAAGAAGCAGCAACAAAACCAAAGCAAAAAAGAAATGCAAAACCACGCACCAACACCACTCAAAAGCCAGATAAAAAGAAAGTAGCTCCACGAGTTAAGGTTCACCCCCCATTTCTCAAAAAGGCTCTAAGAGAAGATTATTTAGCGCTAATCAACGCCAAAATAAAAGAGGCTCGCACTCCCCACGAAGAAGCACTAGCTTACCTACTAGATCACCCAGATGACTACTTTGGAAAGCAAGAGCACTACCTACAGGTGTGTTTATTTCATGAATTATGGAAGCAACACAAAGAGGTTTATGAGCTCGCCTATTCCGTGCCCAATGGTGGATACCGACCAGACTCCACAGGTGGTTCAATGCTAAGAGAGGGGCAAAAAACAGGCGTACCCGATATTGCGATTGATATCCCCATAAAAACGAAACACGGGCTTCGAATTGAGCTAAAAAGAGAAGAAGGCGGCACCGCTAGCGCAAATCAGAAAATGTGGCTAGCTAGACTGGACTTTTTTGGGTATCACGCGGTTCTTTGCACAGGGTGGGAAGAAGCTTGGGGAGAGATCTGCCAATACATAGCCGAAATATACCAGTGCTACAGCAAAGATACGCTTAAAAAGCTTATCGATGAAACAAAAAAAGCCGCATAGACTGCGGCTTTTATTAGCGAGACTTTAGTAAGGACGACTGCTTCCTTGACCAATCTCTATCCTTTTCTGTTTGACGCTTGTCGTGGTTTTTCTTGCCTTTACCTAAAGCAATTTCAAGTTTAAGGTTCGAACCAGACCAATAAGCTTTGGTTGCGAGCAATGTGTAACCTTCACGCTCCGTCATCACCCGCAATTTATCTATCTCTCTTCTATGAGCCAATAGCTTCCTAACCCTTGTTGGCTCAGGCATCTTACCCCAGTTCATCTTAGTCGCTTTGTCCGCTTCTTTTTTTGGAGTAATAGACATTCCACTAATGAAAAGCTCCCCATCCCTGATGAACACATAGGATTCAACAATTCGCACAGCACCAGATTGCCTTGCTGATGAGGCTTCCCACCCTTCCAATTGCAATCCAACTTCCAAGTTGTCAGATAGGAAATAGTCAAACGCCGCTCTTTTATTTTTGGCGACAACACTTCCGTTGTTCTTTGTCTTTTCTTTCATTTTCACCACCATAAAAAAGAGAGTCTACCAAACATTAGCCTTTGGTGATAGCAACGACCGTCAGAACTGGGTCTGTGTTATGAGGGAACCTATTTAGAATTCGACACTCTTCTTTTGTCATCTCTACTGCACCCAAACCCCACTTGAAATCTTCTGGTAACGCAGAATAAGTAGTTAATACGACTTGCTCAATTGAAATAAATCCTTCAAGACGAACCCCCTCCTTGGTAGCGAACACCTCAAACATCCCGAGCTCGTACTCATCCAATCTATCGCCCACAAGGACTAAGTTCACCTTACCATCAGGGAGATAATCCTCGCGAGACGAAACATAAAATGTCTGCGTATCCTTGTTAATAGAAAGTGGGGCTGGTAACCCCGTCTTGATTAGATCACCCTGTTTATTCAACTGCCTTGCGATCGCACGCCACCACTTTTGGGTTTCTTCTTTACCACCAATCCAATTTACTCCCTCAAGGCGCGTCTTTTGGATTGCCAGAAACGACGACAACATCTCAAATCGCTCACCTTCTGTTGGGTATGGAAAAGTGACACCACAATCAAGAATCACATTTTGCATCAACATCACCCAAACAACAGCCTCTCGGGTAACCCCCTGCTGCTCATCTTCGTTGAGAGATATAAAATCGGGAAAAACCTCAATACAAACCTCTGCGAATGACTGTCTGGTCATCCCCCCTAGTGTATCCATTATATTGCCTAAATTTCTTTTTTATCTGCTAAAAGGTTAACATATTTTTTATTAACTCAAAGTTGACGAAAATGGCTCTAATTTACCAAATCTCCCTCTATTTACTTAGCTTAGGAGTCCCATTATCCATTGTTTGGATACCTAATATGGCGGTGCAGCTAACGCTGCATATAACGATGGTTCTTGTCGCCAGTTCTGCACTTTATGACGCAAGTGAGAGTATCTTTTTCAAAAGAAAGACTTGGAAGTTAATCAACAACCCTTTCAATGAAAATCTGGGGCTAGAAGACCTATATAAAAGTGGGACATTATCTATCGTCCTGAACATCACTTTGGTGATACTCAACAATTAACGAGCACAAAGAACAAGATGAAAAATAACCTCTACCATATTTACCCTACGATGAAGTGCAATCTTGATTGCCAACACTGCTTCCTTTTTTCCGAAGTTAGAAAAGATAAGACGATAATGAGTGTGGAAGACTTCAAGACCACTGTAGACAAAATTGCAAAACACTACGAAAACGACCCATCTGCAGAATTTGCAGACATCACTATCATTGGGGGGGAGCCCACAATAGTCCCCCCTAGATACTATGAAGAGGTAATACCTTACATTCGAGAGGTGTTTGAGCCCATTGGAAAATACTTTCATATATCGATCGTCTCTAACTTTACCAACACCTCTGGACTAAAGAAGATAGCCCACCTCTTCGACATGATATCCACCAGCTACGAATACGACAGATTTGAGGCACAACAGATACCAACGTTCCAAAACAAAAAAAGCACATGGCTCAGAAATTTGGAAGAGTGGACTGATAGAGAGTTCCCCCTTGGCATCTCCATATCGCTAACAAAAAATACGGCTGAGAATGTAAAAGCAGCCTTGGACTTCTTGTTTTCAAAGGGTGTCCGCTACTTCCAATTTAACTACATGCACCCTGACGGGGAGCTGCTAAAGGCAATATCGACCGAGGAGAGCTATATAGCTTTTACCCAACAAAGGAAGGCGCACCTGACGCAACAAGCACCCTTCAAAGCCGTCCTACGAGAAGACCAAACCGCATGGGGCGGGTTTGAACTAGAGGCAGAAGCCATGAGAAATGTTCTGGATTGGTACTTGGAAAAACGACGAGCCGGCATCGATGTCAACGTCTACCCTATAACATCACATGCAAAAGCAGTAATGCACCAGACGGACGATGACGGCTTCCTTTGTCCATCACAAAATGCACTATGCGTGAGCACTAAGGGCGATGTCACTGGGTGCACGATCGAGTCAGGGCAAAGCGACCCCATCGTGTACGGAAACATATTCTCAGACTCTCTCGACAAAATAATGAACTCACAGGACAGAATCGAGCATGTCGGCACTCTAAACAATGTAAGTAGCACTTGCTACACATGTGAATATTTCCACATGTGTCGAGGAAATTGTAAGTTTAGGAACATGTTGTGGGACGAAAGCCCAGAGACCGAATGCCAAGGGTTGAAATCTTACCTTCAGTATCTAGAAACACACGCACTAGAAATTATAGAGCTTTCGGAGGTTCAGAAGGGATGATAAGGGATAACACCCCCAACAATATAAAGCGTCAACTATCAAGAAAGGACTTTGCCACTATGGCAATTGTGGCAATGACCTACATGGTAGCTGTAGACCAAATAACCAAACTATTCATGAGCTGAGCACTATGATCGACATTTACCTGAACCTCACCCACTACTGCAACGTGGACTGTTTTCGCTGCTACCTTTCAAAGGAAGACCGCCAAAGGCGGGATACAATGCCCAAGGAGTACATAACAAAACTCCTATCATCCCCACTATTGAAGGACGGTGCTGATGTTAATATCTCTTGGCTGGGAGGAGAAGTTACCACTTTACCCGTCAAAGTATTGGAGCAGTACAGAGACATAATTAAAGACCTTCTCCCTAAGTCAAAACAAATTCTAATCACAAACTGCTATTCAGTGACCGACAAACACCTCGACTTCATCAAGGAAACATTCGACACCGTCGAAACAACCTATGCAGAAGGTGGTAAAACAACGCTTAACGGAGACACCTCCGCTTACAAAGAAAGGTTTATATCGACATTAGGGAAATACAAGAAAGCCGGCATAGATCTATTCATCAACGTGGAACTAAACGACTTCACCCTTAAATCTGGCTACGACTGGATTTTTGAAATTACTGAAAAAAGCGGCCAGACAAATTGGGAGTTCGACATATCGGTTCAGTTTGACAAAGTCTTTGAGCTCCTAGCCAAAGGCGACACTTCATTTTTGAACAAGCATGGGTATCCCGCATCAGTCCCATTAACCATATCGTACGAACAATGGAGCCAGTACGTTCTTGGACTTTTAAGAGATCATAGCCAGAGGTGCAAGGACACTGGGATTAGCATTGGATTTCTCGCTTCGTGCGTGCAGAAGGATTTTGACGCGTTCTTTTCCACATCAGACTCTGGTCACATCATTACCATGAATGTGGATGGAGCAATTTTTGGCACCCCAGTATACTCGGGCATAGAACCCCTCGCATTCGGGCATATTAAGAATGACTCTCTAGAGGATATTTTGAGCTCTTCTAAGAGGTCTGGTTTCATCTACTCTGAGGCTGTCGAGAGGCGAATGGATGCGCCATGCCACTCGTGCAGATTTCATGAAGAGTGCCGTACTGGCTTTTCCTCTGTACCAATAGAAGATGGTTCCAAATCATGCGTTGGGATGTATCCCGTGAGGGAATACGTAGCTGATGTATACCTCCCTCTATTGAGAAATAACCCCCAAATGTGGCAATTAGAAAACCATTAAGCAAAAACGGCGCTCCAATAGAGCGCCGTATTACTAAAAAATCTCGTTGGGAGAATCGTCGCAAACAAATTCATCAGTCGACGCTAAGAAACTAGGGGGATCGTAAGCATCCATATTGACCTCGAACACCTTGCTTCTCTCTACAACAAACTCAATCAAGGACTCTTTTATCTGGATCGCCTTCTTATCGCCGCCAACCCACTCCTTATTGAAATCGTCGTCATTGAGCTTCTCAACAAGCTCAGAGGTACTTGTATAGGCATTAGCCGTTAACCCTGACAACCTAGCAGAAACATATTCGCGCCACGCTCTCTCCAAACTACCGTAGAAAACATCTGGACTGTTGCGACCAATGACTCTGAAAAACATCTGTTTTAGGCGAGACCCATCATCCAGATCCATCCAAAGCGTAAGCCTCTCCGACCAAGATCCTAACTGCTCAAATCTGGATATCCAAGACGCTTCTTCTGGGGCAAAGAAACCACCATTAACACTACAGTACAAGTTGATATCAGTATCATTGGGAATAGGAGGATATTCTCGGGTTGCATAAATGTTCAAAACTCTGTCAACAAAGGACTTGTTCTCTAGGAGTAGCTGTTTGTTTTTTTGAATTGACTCTACATCGAAGCATAAGCGCTCTCTGACAGACGACGTTAAGTGCTTTTTATCAAACAAAGACGGAAGACCATTTGCCTTCAAGCTAAACAACCCATGTTTCTCTGGTAGACCTGCCTCAATCCGTTCTTCCTTACGCATTGAGATAAGCTTCTGCACATCTTCGTCAGAAAGCAAAAGAAGTGGCTCTGGCGACACTCGCATATCCCAAGAAAGATACTTTCCATCCTTTATCTCCCCAAGAAGCAATGCAGGGGCTGCATACATACTTTCGCGACCAAACTTAAAACTACTATAACCAAATGACTCATTGTCGTTCAGGAATGAGTTAACGAACTTCTTATCACTATTTTTTAGATATTCGTTGAAAAGCTCAGGGGCTCGTTCGGAAATTAGCTTGGTGATCGCTATCAGAGCTTCCACATCTGAGAGTGCATCATGCGCATTTTCGTGGATAATTCCATTAGCGGCACTGAGGTGCTCCAACTTGAGGCTAACTTTCTTCCCTACAACTTGACCATCCTCATCAACGTCATCCACCTCAGGGAAAACCAAGACGTCAGGGCGTAAAGCAGCAACCATTCGAACGAGTGGGAGAATATCAACCCGCTTATTGTAACCTCGCCACGCCCAACCATAAGGGTCTATGCCGTTTCGGTAAAACAAATTCCTGCTAACCTCGTCATCGAAAGAGGTGTTGTTGTACCCCACAATGTACGTATTCTTCTTAGCTAAGAACAAGTTATTAATGCGATGTGCAAACTCATATTCTGGCAAACCACCCAATGTATCCTCAGGGGCAATACCAGTAACGAAGCAAGCCTCAGGCTCTATAAGAGTGTCATCAGCGACTTTACAGAATATGTTCGTCGTTTCTAGAGATGAAAAATTAGAGTCTGTCCTGATCCCAGCAAATTGGCTAACTGCCCCCTTCACATTTGCAGTAAAGGTTTCGTAATCGAAAAAGTACCAATCATTCCTGAACATAAACTAAACCTCTGTAGCCCCGCGAATTACTTCCATATTTGCGTTAGCGGCATTCAAGAATATATCCACAAACTCTTTTACCTCTGGGTGGTGCTCAAAACTAGGGAAAATTTTCTCCTCTAGCTCTTCTTTGATATGCGTAAATTCCTTGTTACCAATCTTTAGCTCACTCAGACACTTGATGTATGCCGACAGTTGGTCTGCGCTCTTTACAATTTTTTTGTATTCAGCGTCCACCTCTTTCTGAACAATAAGCTCCCTGTAAGAGTCGCGTAAATATTCAGGCAACGTAGCCACGCATTGCTCTTCCGCCAAGTGCTCTATTCTTTTGAATGCGCGAGTTAACTCTGGGTCTGAGTATTTCGTACCTGAGTTCAGATCTTGGTGCTTTGACTCAGAAACCTCATGGAAGATGGACAAAGTCGCCGCATAATGGGGGTCTAGATCACCATTGAACTTCTCATTTTTTATAACGCACAAGAGATGAGCAATGACTGCAACTTGATGACAATGCTCTGCCACATTTTCTTTTTTAATTGTATAAGGAAGAGCCCAACGCTCAACCACTGTCTGGCGTGTCATCCATGCCATAAATGTACTTTCTAAATCTGATAGAATCATCAAAAAGCCCTCTTGTGAAATACAAAAAAAGGCTCTATCCAGTAGAGCCTTTAGTTCAGGAAAATGCAATAAAGCAAGTAACTAATTACTTGTTAACTTTATCTTTTAGACCTTTACCAGCTTTGAATGCTGGAACATTAGCTTCTGCGATCTGGATCTCTTCACCAGTCTTTGGATTGCGACCTGTGCGAGCTTTACGAGCGCTAGTTTTAAAAGTACCGAAACCAACAAGAGCGATCTCACCACCTTCTGCTAGAGTGTCACCAACTACTTCAACGAAGCTGTCTAGTACGCGAGTAGCGTCAGCTTTAGTTACACCTGATTTTTCAGCAAGAGCATCTACTAGCTGAGTTTTATTCATTTTTTCCATGATTTTTCCTTTTTAAATTTATCGTTTAGGTGTCTCTAACCTAACACTAGGCTATGTTTTATTTTTTCACAAACCTTGTCAAGCCTGTTTAAGCAAAAATACCGCTACAAACTAGCTATTTAGGGATGTTTTCATCACTTCGCGCAATAATTCAGGAGATTTTTCCTTTTTTAATCTCGCCACTATATCCTGAGCGGCTTCCACTGGCGCTTCCACGCCAATTGGCTCCTGAGTTCTTTTCGTTGGAATAGAGAACTTACTTTTGAACGCCCTCTCCACCAAAAGTACAGCCCTATCTACATCATTGGAATTTTGGGATACTGGCAAATAAACATCATGAGTGGTCATCGACTTCCACTGATCTTCGAAATGTTCAGTGATATATAACCTCTCTGCTGTCTGGTAGATTTCCTTTTCTGTGGACTCAGGCTTAATCCTTGCCTCAATTCTTTGCTTTCGTAGCTCAAGCGGACAATCGATAAAAAGAGTCTTCACACGATATGATTCGTCGAGTGCATCTTGATATGCCTTCACGCCTAGAGGGTCGACAATTACATACACAGGCGAACCATCAGCCTTCTTGACGTTCTCCGCAAACATCTCTTTACTCACTCCGTAATAGTTTCCCATCACCAGCGCTGACTCAATCATCTCCCCTTGGGCAATCATGCTTTCAAAATACGTAGGTGACTTGAAGTGGTAATCGATACCATCAACCTCGCCAGCCCTCGGCTCGCGACTTGTCATCGTTGTTACTTTCTTGTAGCCCTTTTTTTTAAGAGCTTTTTCAATGTAACTTTTCCCAGTCCCCGATGGACCCGCAATAATAAGTACACTACCCATCATTTTTATCACCCAACACCAGCTTATTTAGTTTATCCATGTAATCTCCCCTAAGCTCCTCTCTCTTTTTGTTCTCATTAACAGAGAGCAAGGATAATTTCTCTTCCATATCAGAATTAAGCGACTCTATCTCAACTTCTATAGACTCAACCTTTGACTCCAAGTCGCTACAATTAGCAGAACAGTCATTGAGCTTAACCTTAGCATTCATAAGTTCTCTTTCGTATGAAGAGATTTTAATCTCAGTAACTTTCCGAAGCTTATCACCACTTTGCTTGTAGTAGGCGACAACGTCATCGTCCAACTTCTTGTATCGTCCAATAACCTGTGTGTTTAGCGACTGCTCACTCATAACATTCTTAGCAATAATCGCTTCAATCAGCACGTCCTCTAAAGGCTTTTCCAACTCAGTCTCCACGCCTTCCGATTCGTTCGAAAAATCGAAAATTCCAAAATAGAAGCCCGAGCCAGCTAGGACGGCTAAAACCAATATTAACCTAATCATAAAGTCTTTCTTTTTAGGTTAACAAATACTCGCAATGAAAACACTTTGGGCGTTGGAACAGATCCAGACAAAGAAATCTTTTTGTTATTCGGGGGCAATTAGAGAATTTTAAAGAAAAAAACAAAAGAACATCAACAAAAAACAAAAATCTTATATCATTGTTTTATATAAAAAATATTACTTGAATAAGAATTGAAGTGGTGGCCCCTCGCAGACTTGAACTGCGGACCAATCGATTATGAGTCGACTGCTCTAACCACTGAGCTAAGGGGCCATATTTCATACCGAGGATGGCATGGAATGGCGGTGAGGGAGGGATTCGAACCCTCGATGCGGCTACAAACCACATACTCCCTTAGCAGGGGAGCGCCTTCAGCCTCTCGGCCACCTCACCGTGTACAAAGAATATTAACATTCTGTATTTTTCAGTCAACCCGCCCCACTAAAAAAATGAATTGTTTGTCTCTTTTTAGTACAATTTCAGAAAATGGTTCGCCACCCTCTAGCTCTGACCTTATCCCTTATTCTTATGACGGGATGCTCAACAAAAAACCACACAGACACCATAAACTCTGAACCTTCGATAAAGAGCGGGCTAACCACGCAAGAGCACATCGCCACGATCCCACCTGAGATAGCGCTAGATCCCAAACTTGTAATCGAAACAAGAAACGTCATTAAAGCAAATTCATTCACAAACGGGAATTTCGGAATAATCGATTGGCGTTCACACTCTGCAAAACCGCGATTCTACTTTTTTGACAGCGAAAGTGGCTTTGCCGGCACTACGCTCGTGTCACATGGGATAAGGTCTGGTCGTGCCTACGCAAATGAATTTTCAGATGGACTTGATTCAAACATGAGCCCAACAGGATTTCTGCTTGGTGCTGAGGCTTATATAGGAAAAAACGGTTATTCAATGAGAATCGATGGTATGGAAAAAAAGAATCGAAATACTAGGGCTAGGAACATCAGACTACACCCCTCCAACTATGCGACCGACGAACACGTTAGCGTTAACAAAATGCTTGGACGAAGTGACGGATGCCTCGCTGTGCAACCCGAACTTTCAAAGCAAATTATCGAATTACTGAAAGATGGAGGAGTTATATACCTATACCACGACGGACGCCTCCGCTAACCAAGAAACTTACTTTCGCTTGAACATCTTTAAATCAGAAATCTTCACATTCAAACAGTCTGCGTGAAACTTAAAGTGCTGCCCATTCACGATGTTTCTATCCTTTTGACCCTTAATCATTCTCTTCGCCTTCTGAGTAAACTCTTCTCGCGGTAGAAAGCCTAGCAAGTAGACCTTGTCGGACGATACCCGTGTGAATACGTAAAAATCGCAATTCTGTGTATGATTAAACATTGCCACACTGCATTCGTAGTGAGGCTGAGGGACTGACGTGCACCTCTTAGTCTTAACCTCTATTCTTTGGTTTTTGCGCGTAATTAAATCGTAATCATAGTCACCAGCGATAGAAGCACCAGAACCATAACTACTGTTCAGAAAATCTCGAACTGCGACCTCCCCGATACAGCCAGCTAAATTCCCGTCACCCTTTGTAATACTGTTACCCAACCTACCAATTGAGTTAGCCAACTGACGAGCCTCTGCGACCATGTCAGACGTTATGTCAACTACCTGCACTTCAACACCAAACTTTGAATGACAAAGTTTAATGCTGACGTCAGCACCTAGTGCAATGCAGAATTGAATCAAGCACCAATCGATAAAACAAATGCTCATCACGCTACAAATGAGCAAGTTTGTACTGGCACCTTAACGTCTGTATCATTGTGATCTACTTTGATAAATCACTGTTGCATTGTTGAGAATTCAATTCTCAACTGCGCTCCACGAACTCGAATCACACCATCACTGGCACGCAATCTGATCGAAGTATCAAAATCCATCACCAGCAGCTATTTTCTTTATTTTTCATCATCTTTATGAAGTCATCTCCGGAAAACCAACCAAACCATTGATAAGTTGACGTTTCATGATTAAATAAGCTTCCAAAACGCAAACAAGGAAAAGAAGTTATGAAGAAATTAGCTATCGCCGCAAGTATATTATTGTCCACGTCTGCTTTTGCAGGTTCATACCAGTTTGGTACAGTAACAGAACTGATAGCCGATACGGAACAAGTGTCTTTCCAAATAGACACTAGTAATGGTGCAGACATTAGAGCTGACAACTGCAACGGGCAACCACTAAACTTTGTCATCGATTTCAACCTCCCTACCGCGCAAGCGATGTTCGAGCTGGTTCATGATGCAAGAAAGAATGGCACCTCTGTAGGCGTTAACGGTGACGGGGTTTGCTGGGCGGGAGGCGAATTCGAGCGCGTATCTTCCATCGCTCCAGCCCGCTAAGTATATTTCTGCGCTAGGTGTGAGCTTTTTCTCCACCTAGCGTTCAGGTTTCTATCGGCAGCCAGAGAGTCAATTTCACACCTTTTTAATTGCAAGCGCCTCTTTGCTCAACTCTAGGCTCTTTAGCCAGCAGACCAATAATTCTAGAACGCAGTTTTTCAACAACCCCCTTTTCTGGCGGGAAGATTGCCTCCATTTCCTTGCGGAGCCTTTTCTTATTGGGGTAATCTATATTTCTCTTTATTTTTAAAGAAACACTTAGGTCTTTCAAAGGAATAAAAGACCTAACTCTATCGGGAACAGCAACCAAATCGTAACCATCACCGAACAGCGAAGTAAAGTCGGAAACCGAAACCTCTGAGGTTAAAAGCCTAAATAAAGAATCCAACGCCACGTCAGACATAGATGCCTTCGAAAGAGAAAGTTCTTTGTACAAAAACTCAAAACCAAACCCAGAAGGCTTAATTACGGGGTAGTAATCTGTCGACAATGACAACACCTGAATCTTCTGCAAATAGCTCATATATTCAGTTTGCATTTCACCATTCTGCTCTCTAGCAAAATTTCTACGACTCATCGGTAACAATTTATGAGCCCAGATAACCAGATCTCTCTCACTCCCACAAGCATTCAAATGATTTACTATTCGAGACTGAATGTCTGTGGGCAAGTCCCTGAAATACCCTTTTGAAAAGTCGACCACCCTAAGACCATCTGCGTCAACTATGGACAAATCCCCCTTCCTCCAGAGTATCACTGCATAATCTAACGAAGATGAGTAGATTGGCATGTTCTCACCAATGCGAACCTTAGAGCCAACGCCCCTGCGTTCACTTTTGCCAAAAAAAAGATATTTCACAACTCCCCCTAGAACAAACTTTCGTAGCCACAAATACTACCACATTTCGTAAAATTAAGTACGATTTTTAAACAAAAAAGGAATCATGCAAGAGCAAAGGAATGGAATTGAGAACATCGCTTTACAACCAATGGACGTTGCACTGATCACTACTGAAAGTAGCTTTACGTGAAACGAGATAATAAAAAAAAGGGGTCACCCCCCTTCTTTATCATCAATCCAATAAACCATCCTTTGACCTAAAGCCCGTAGAAAGCTTTTTTTCTGACTGAGAGTAACCTTCGCCAACAGTCCCCCACTTACCCTTTGCAACTCAACGATATCTGTTTGACCAAAAGACGTCGATGAGTCTTTAGGGAACGTCAGGTAATAAGTACCAACGACTTTGCGGCTAAACCCTCTGAGATACTCTGGTTTCAAAAAAACATACAATCCATTAGCCTGATACGCCTCGACTTCCATCTCCAGAGAATCTACAAACTCAATAGGTACATGCCTCACATTAGGGTCTAGGATCTTTTCCAACTTTTTGTATACAGCATAAGGCGTATCATTCGATCCATTTTTACTTGGACATGAGTCTGCGCCCATCAAATGGCGACGACCATCAGACATAGATGTAGCCATAATGCTGAACGAGGAATCAGGGCACATACCACCACCCCTCGACCCAGTATGCTCCAATCCATCATTATGACCGAGCTCATGTGCCATCATATAGTTATGCGAACACACCCCCGTAAGGTCAAACGCCAAAACAGCAAACTTGTGCTTTGGATCGTTAGATGAGGCAATGGAACATCCCCCCATGACCTCTTTGGCATCCACAACAAAAACAGTGTAATGGTCGCCACCCAACCCAAAGCGCTGCCTAAGCTCTTGTGATGCACCAAGCCTATTGAAGAGACCATATACGCCAAATGAACCATCAGCTGTTAAATCTCTGATTGAATACGAGGTCGGAACCCTCTCTATCGCTACACCATTATCTTCAAAGATCTTGTTGTTGGACTTAATCCATGAGTTAACCCGATGCTCCATTAAAGGATTACCAACGCGACTTTCCAGACTCGCGTCTACATAAAATCGCACTGACTGCTGAGCCTTGCCCTCATTGGCAAAGGTAGTAAATGAAGTAGCACTCAAGGCACTAATCAACACCCCTAGAACTATTTTGAGCATTATAATTCCACCTTTGACAACTTAATCGATGACATTTCCCTCATCGCCTCAACAGCAGAACTGAGGGCACTCTCAATGTGAGAATCAGCAATCTCAGCACACTCCCTAATTGCCTTAAATTTTCCTTCTAAACCGGCAGTGTAGATGTGCACGGTGCCGCCATCCCCCTTAGACTCTATAAATGATTCCGCACCATAATCATGAATAAGCGTTACATCCTTGCTTTCCAAAGTGGAGAATGCTCTTGCAACACTATAAATCCCATCCAAATATACTTCTTTGGTTCCCCCCTCAATAACAGATATCGCAGTGTCAACCACTTGCATAGCATCGTCCATTAACGAAATGAATTTCTTTATGTCTGTAGCGCAATCAATCAACTCATTGTACGTCTGTATACAGTTCTGAGTGGTTGATTTATAAACCCATGTCGTTACATTCGTTCCAGAGAGAGTATTAAACAAAACACTTTCGAATCCCGAAGCTGCAGAAAGGATATCTTGAAGCCCTGTTCTCAACCTAACAAGCTCCCCCTGAGAGTGGGTAATAAAGGATTTCAACTTGGCATGGACATGCTTAATTTCCTTCTGGTTCTCTACAACATCCTCTAGATAAATCGCTAATCTTGCCGAGAAACAATGGATATCGTAGCTATAAAGAACCCCCAAAAGAGGCAATCTCGACAAAAGACCACCATTTCTGAGCTTTTTAACCTCTAAATCATCAATAAACTCATGAACCCGAGAAAAGTTGACGTCCTTGATGTATTCAATCGACGACTTAAATCCCGCATTTAGTCTTATCATGGGATCATTTTGAGTTAGCATTAGATCGACAGCCCTTTCCATAGCATGAGCATTGTCATGTAGCCTAAAGAGGTCTTCTATTTCATTAGAAAGGTCGTAATCTAGCGTCACTTCCCTAAGCATGTTTTGAACATGACTTCGAGGGTAAATGACGCCGTCCCTTACTTCTAAGTTCTTGAGGAGTTTTGAATAGATTTGCATTTACTTTTTTACAAGTATCATCTGAATGTAAAAGCAAAGCAAATACGCACAAAAAAAAGACGAAAAAAAAGCCCGACCAATATTGGTCGAGCTTTCTTAATTTGGTGGAGGTGGGCGGATTCGAACCGCCGTCCAATTACCTTCAAAACCATGGCGCTACACGTTTAGTCAGTCTTTAAACTTCGCCCCCAACCTGTCAACCGACAAACCAGCCAAGGACTATCTTGATACATTTTTCGCGACCGAACCCTCAAGAGGGAGCTCAAATCACTAGCTTGTTTGGGTTTGATCCCCTGTTGCTCCCCGTCATACAAGCGGATGCTAGGGCAGGAGAAGCCAGCTAGTTTATTAGACTAGGATTACGCCGCTAGGCGTACTGGGCTAAAGTTGTCGTCATTCGCTGCGACTATGCGTTTGCGGCTTTTTACGTGGCAAACCGCCCCACGACGTGCTCCAGAGCTTTTCCAACAACTGTCGATGCCAGACTCACCCCCGATGTACTTAAGTATAACTTCTTTTTTTTCTTCTTTGCAACGATTAAATCGCCACCCACCCATCCTAAACACGTAAATATCGTGTTATCATCGACTTATACCGAATTACAATGAAGAGTCCTACTCAATGTTTGCAAAAAATAAAAAAGCATTGGCAAAATGTATCGAGCAACACAACCTCACAGTGCCAAATGCTCTCACTTCCCTATTTTCATTAGAAGTCTGCATTGGCACATTTAAAAGAAACCAAATAGACACTCAAGATCATAGCTACATAAACAAACTCAAACATGCCCCAACACCACCAAGCCTCAAGGACTTTAAGGAAGAATTCGCCGAACTCGGTCTAGACTCTCGCTTTTTCCAAGACCTAATGGCGGGGAAGCCTCTAGGGGTCGCAACTGGAGCGCTCCGCTATAGAGTCGAAGCAAAAGCGAAAACAGGAATATTCGAGCACTTCCACGCCTTAGCAAATAGAGAGACCCTTGATTTTCAGATAAAACCTATTGAATTTGGTAGCGCAAAAAACATAGTGAGGCAACTATCTGTACCTAGCGTGGGACTTACACCAGACGTCAAGTCCACGAACGATGCAATGAAAACCCTTCACGCTGCATTGCCAAACTACACTGAGGCGGAAAGAAAACTTGCTCTTTACAGCTCCACCCAGTTAACAGTGGAGCAAGGGCTGAGAAAGCTCGTAAAGGACACCATTGGGTCAATATATCAAAACCTAAAGCCTCTAGTTAAGATTCAAGTACGAAGGAAAGAGTGCTCCGAATTATCTTGCGAGATAAAAAACATTTCATCAAAAAGAAAACTTCGTCTTTCGATAACGATGAACGCACCACAAAAATTGCACAACATCCCCTCCACTTCTGAAATATTGACTGCGTTGCAAACTATTAACATAGATTGGAACACTCTCAATGAGGCAGCAAAGATTACCCACTCACCAGAAATTATCAATCTTGAGAGTGAAATCATCAATGAAATTAAGCAACTAAGAAATGAAGCTAAGTTCACGAAAGGCATGTTTGGTTTCACAGAACAGTCGTTCGAACAGTTCATGCTCAATTCCGATGAACACATTTTCTCCTTTGTTGACGAACTTACGAACCTGACAATGCAGAAACTTCTAGTATCAAAAAAAGACGGCAGCAGACTTCTAAAGTTGAAAGAGAAAGTTCTACTAGAACTTGTTGCCCGAGGTCGTGCAGACAGCGCCACCTTGATTGAGCGGAAAGGTAGCGCTAAGCCATGGCGAAAAATCGATATTACCTCCGCGCCTATCAAAACTCTGTTCCACACAACAATCCAGTCCTTAATCGGACACAATGTAGTGCGCACCAACTACGACCTCTCCAAGTTAGTCAAAGAACAACCCGAATTTTTTACTTCACTAGGAAAGACCAAGGTTACAAAGGAGCTTCTCCTAGAATGCGTAGAAGGAAGCGAGTTTGCGTTCCTAATCGTGGGACGACCGACAAAACATGTCATGCAATCACACCCTGAAATTAAGCTAGCTCAAGCAAAGGATGCATTTTCGAATGAGTTCTTACTGAAAGGCGCATGTCCACGATACTTTGATCTAGCGAGTATTAAGGTCGGACAACACACCTCAAACCTACCTTACCTAACCAAAAACACACTCTCGGCACGGCTGCAATTTGGCTCCCGACGAGCTGCAAAGGAAAACGAAATATTCCACCACAACACCCCAACCCTAAATGACACATTTGGCTTCTTAAACGACCATGGGGTCAACCCTTTTGGGCTGGGTCTAACGACGCAACAACTTATAAATATGATGATGGCGAGGAGCTAGGAATCTATTGCTATCCTCATTTTTTGAGCCGCAACTAAGAAAGGAGGGCTATCGTTTAGCCCTCCTTTCTTTTATCCGAACAACTGACCTGCCGACTTGATAATCATGTCTAACGTTGATGGCAAATTGTAGACGAGGGATGAAAAGAAGATGGTTACCACATGAGGTCCGTAGCTTTCCCCTTGAGCCCCCTTACCTTCACTGATAGACCAAACTTTGAACCAAGCTGTGAAATAGAAATAAACGGCGATAACCTGTATCAAACCAATCAAAAACTGGAATTCACTACTTTCACCTAACTTATCCCACAACCCTTTCTTCTCCCCAGATTGCTTCAATGCATCTTGTAACTTAGTCAAAGGAGTAGTTAGACAAGATGGCGTTGCAGAACCCCCGATAAGAGACTTGGCATCAATTACGCCCGATGACTTATCTTGTATATCTGCATTTCTGGCTGCTTGGTGATCTTTAAGGAAGGTGGTGTCATAAGCAAAGCAATAACCATTTTCTGAACCGTCATTTATCCCAATGGTACTGAGAGTTAAATTAATGCTTTTGGTGGGGCTAAGAAGTGCTCCCGCGATAATGAAGCCAATGACAATCTTTTTTCCTGAATGCTGACCGCGAACTTGATTCTCTTTATATGACAGGAAGTGTCCCACAGAGGTCTTTAGTACCCATAGACCACCAATAAACGAGACTGCATACAAGAGGTATAGAAGCGCCGATACAAGCATCGCTCTGTTCTGAGCTAGCTGTTCAGGAGTTACATTAGAGCCAGCCTGATCCGCAAAAGCAATTGTGGGGGCTGCAAGTAACATAGAGATTAGGAATAAACGATACACTTTTAATTAAATGTACACATTTACCCCCAATGAACAAAGCTCGTAACAAGAACCACCAAGTCACGAGCTGAAATCAAATTAGAATGTTAATAAAAACAACATAAACAGATTCACACCTGCAACCATACGGAATGGATGAGAAGATAGCTTTTCTTTAATCTTTGCGACCGTATTCATCTCTGATACGACGTAAGCAATCATAGCAAAGCAAGTAGATAGGGTGATTACTAGCTCTTGTAACGCCCCTGTTTGAGCAAAGAAATAAAGAGCTACCCAAGACACAACGTTCACAAATAACGCTGCCGCACGTTTCTCATCTCTATCAAGTGAAATTGCAGGAAGAGAGAACGTCTGATTAATCGCTTTCATAATATAATCCCAGATTGTTAAACCAAAATAGTGGGGGGCTCCCCCAATGAACACTTTCGGTTACCAGCCGATCGTATTCATACCAACCAAGAACTATATTACCAAATACAACCCATTCGTCAACACCAAAGAAAAATAAAAAAAATGCCCATCAAACGATGAGCATTCTCTTTTTTTACTAAGTTCGAATTAGAACTTGTAAAGCATACCAACAGTGAACATGCTGTCTTCTTTTTCCGCGTCAACAACAGCGTAGCCAGCTTTAGCTGTCACACTTTCAGTTAGAGCGTAATCAAGAGCTACACGGATCATATCCGCGTCAACAACACCTTCTTGACCGAAATCTGTAGTTGCGTAACCAAGGGCAACTGTTGCTGCACCAAATGTCTTACCAGCAGTTACAGAAGTAGTGCTAGACTCAACCTTATTGGTCTTGTCATCGCGCTCTTCATGAACAACACCTACGTATAGGTCTGCAAATACTGGCGATTGAAGTGCTGAGAAGTCGTAACCCGCACCAAACTTGTACGCATCACTTTCTAGACCATCTTTGATATCTGTTTGAGTGTAAGCAGCTGATAGGTCGAAACCTTTAGCTGAGAACTCTGCGCCAAACGATGTAGTGTCAGCAATCTGCTCGCCGATAGCTTGTACAGATAGCTTGAGTGACTCAGATGGAGTAAGACCAAGCTCAATTGCTTCGTCAGCAGAAACGCCATCAAAAACTTCGAAATCGCTTGTGAATGTATCAGCGAATACGTCGAACTTACGAGTGTTGTTGTCGTAGCTATTTTCAGCTAGACCAACTGTCACGTAAAACTTGTCGTGAGATGCAGTAACGTTTGCACGAGATAGATCTACAGTGTAGTCAGTTTCAGTTGTTGCTGATTCTTTATCTTGAAAGTCAACGCGCAAGTCGTATGCTAAATCAATTGACTTGTATGAACCAGCTTCGCCTTTAATACCAAATTCAGTGTTGCGAGCTACGTTTAGGTCATCAATATTCTCATCTGCGTAGTCCAAGAAATCAGCAGAAACGCCAACCTTACCATATACATCAGCAGTTACAGGCAGCTCAATTGTAGTGTTCGCTAAAGCAGAACCGCTGATTGCAGTTAGTGCTAGAGCTAGGATTGTTTTTTTCATTTTTTTCTTCCTCTTTATTTTTTAGAAACTTATGTTTCATTCAGTAATAATATTTATTTTTTAAAGAGGAATAGCAAGGCTGACTGCTCGGTTTATAAGCAGTCAGCGAGATTTTTTTTACAATCAAACAGGCTGAAAATTCAGCATCCTGAGGAGATTAAGTCATTACCTTAACGGCAAACAAACAAACTATCGCTGTAAAAACAAAAACCTTTGGCAATAGCGTTTTTGTCACACTATAGCGAGTATGTAGTCGTCGGTACTCTTCAACAGAAATACTCTTCCCGCACTCCATTTCAATTCTCTCTTCCAAAGTCGTCGCCCTTTTGCCAGTAATGCTTAATATATTACCACCTACAACCAACTAGTCAATCACTCAAAGTAAAAATGGGAGCCCTTGCTCCCATTCAACTCGAATAACTACTATAGATTTACCAACTCTTCCCTGACCAACTCACTAGCCTGTCGCCTAGTTTTTTTCACATCGACCTTCTTCCTTTTCGATGACGTTGGATCAGCTGTCTTATCAAACATAGCCGACGATAACTTTTTGGCAAGTTTCCCTTTTTTGCTCAGCTTAGCCGCTTCTTTACTAGGGCAGGTGAAATTAGTGGTATCTCTATACGTATTGCTCATATATGACCTTTTCTTACATTTTAAGAAACATCACTTTTTTCGGCAAAAAAAAAGGTAACGCAATGCGTTACCTTCTTTCCAACTACACACTAGCCCGTGCCGAATCCTCGACACGTTATAGTTTGGCTCCTCCTGCTGGACTCGAACCAGCGACCTGCGGATTAACAGTCCGTCGCTCTACCAACTGAGCTAAGGAGGAATAATCTCACTCAATCAAGATCTACAAAACGTTGTTTATAGACCCAAATCTCTAACCGTCTATGTTAACACTAAATATGGAGCGACCAGCGGGAGTCGAACCCGCATCATCAGCTTGGAAGGCTGAGGTAATAGCCATTATACGATGATCGCAAACAATTAGGTTTTACTCGAAAGCGCTCTTATTAGGGAAGCTCAAGCTCTAGAACAAGGCTACCCCAAAAGCGCTTTAGAAAAAAACCTAACAGCGCAAAGAAGCTCTAGCTTCGCTTTGCTTACTCAAAAAACACTTATCAGTGCCGCCTCAAGTTTCTTAACTTTAAGGTCGTTCTTTTTTTTCGTCAATGCCTTTTTTTTGCTTTTTTTTGATGGAATTGTTTTAACACAAAAAATTATTTGAAGTAGCTCAGAAGTCGATCCAGCCAAGTCATTCTGCCGACCTCCTCTGCCTCATATTCACCTAATTCAGACGACTCACAACTAAAATACTCTTCGCAATACTGCTTGATTCCTGCCAGTAAGTCGGAGTGCCCTCTATCAACACCCATAACGCCCACAAACTGGTCATTTACAAATACCCTCGTTTGAATATCGGCGGTGATTGTTTCTGAAAACGCATACTCCTTAACAAGCTGTTGTGACAAGTTGAATACTTTCTCTTTTAGCAGTCGAACCTTTAGGACTGGGGACTTTGGAAGTACAGCTGTTTCTCTCTTGGATGAGCCTGATCCCGACACTGCCCCCTCAATAACGATACTTTTTATTTGGAAAGCACCTTGATCCTCCTCCCTTATCGAGCAATAGACGTCCAGTTCTTGCGGCGCACCAAAAGTGTTTGCAACAAAACCTCTCACCAGATCATTCATAACAGGCAACAACTTCTTGCCCTTGGTAATCTTAGCGACAGCAAGCGAGTCGACGTAAACTACGTACTCACAGTTACTCATTAGGTAAGGAGCATCCATGCTAACCCACCTCTCCAGACTACTTAGCAACTTACCAAAGTTTTCTGCATAAAAATTATGTGTTCTACACCCTTTATCCGCATACATTGCGCAAAAGTTAACGAAGCCAGATGACGCGATAGGGTTTTTCCTCAGCTCAATTTTAACTTCGCTAGAAATGTTCTCGTAAGAGTCCAACCATGCGTTCAACTCTTCGTTTCCGTATGAATTCTTAACGGCTGCAATAGTATGGTAATTCAGCCTTGCACCGACATGTATGTAAAATGAAAGCAAAGACATCAACTGCTCACTACCGCTAGCCATGTTCTCTGGATGGAGAATAGTAGAGTCCAAGTACGATCTAATCATACTTTTATCTGACTCACTTAACTGCTCGCCACCAGCTATTTTATCGCTAATAACGTTAGGGAACTCTGCCAAAATTCTCTTAGGCAGGTCGAATGTTGTTGACATGCTTTTCTTTAATTAAAGGATATTTATATTGATGCGTGAACTAGATAAATAAAAAAAAGGGCGATTTTTTCGCCCTTATCGTTTCATCTGCTAAAAAACCGCTAAAATCCGAGATTTTTTGGCATAGCCGCATTTATCACGCCATCTTTCTTTTCAGGCTTGTAGCCCTCAACTTTCGGTGACGTAGGTTTTTTTACAGCATCCGAGATAGATTTTCCCATAGAACTCCCCTCACGATCGTTGACTTCGCTTTCTTCAACCTTAGCCCCCTGCTCCAAACCTTCGGACTCAGGAATAAATTCATCGCCATACGGTTCGTCACCTTCAATCGATTGCTCGTACAACTCCCTCATACTCATACCATCGCTACGCTGCTCTAGATTCGCGGCTGTAGTTTCGGCAGCCTCTTGGTCACCCATTCTATCTTGGGTGTATGCAGGGGGGAGGTCTTCCTCTGAATACATTGGAGGAGCATCATCTTCTAAATACATCGGTGGGATGTCATCCTCTGAATACATTGGAGGGGCGTTATCCGTTATATACGCAGGTGGCTCATCACCACTTTCCTCTGGATAACTTCCTTCCATTTCATAGGGGGTATAAGCGTCGTTACTAGGAATACTTCCATCGCTTTCGAAAGACTGATTTTGCAGTGACGCTTCATCATTCTGAGGCGTACCCGCGTACATATCATCATCAAATCCACCATGCGCACCAGCATCCATTGGAGGCACAGTAGGTGATGCATTATTTTGTGCAGATTCAACAAACTCACTTTCTTTACCAATGGTAACCGCCCTACTAAGTTTCAACTTCCCGCCATCTTTCTTGCGGAAGAATAACCCCGAGACAGTAGACAAGTCTTTACCCAACTTGAAGCTGTGCCCTTTTTTCTTCAGGGCATCATTCAAATTAGCGACGTTAACTTGCTCACCGTAGGCGAGCATCTCCTCTACCTCATGATCAATTACAGACAGTAGGAAATCTTCAAGCTCAAAGTTGAAATCGACCCTTCCCTCAAAATACTCTCCACCAAAGGTGAACGCCTTCGCATTGGAACTTACTTTTGATCCAGCTACCCACTTGTCCTCGGTTCTATCAAAAAACCTAATCCCCACAGAACCACCGTCCCCTGAATCCAAGATTGACAGCGACACACCAACATCATCCAAGCCCCGAACAAGGTCACTAACCTTCGCACCTCGCATTGGCTCGACAACAGAAATAACTTTCTTCGCTAAAGCTTCCTGCTCTGTACTTGGGTCAATTTCCAATAATGACTGAACTTCTTTCGATCGACTTTTCTCATCAACCTTCTCAGGGTCTTGAGACTTCACGGGAGTACCCTCTTTTGTTTTAGTCGCTTTACCCACATTGGTCTGATCCGACTTCCCAATAGCCCCCTTTATTTTGAGGTAGTTAACGAAATCATTTGGGGTGGGAAATGGCTCAGACACACGGTGCACGTTGGACTCACTAACACCTTTCTCAATCAAGCCCTCATGCACTTTCTGTGAAAACTCTTTTGCCTCATCATCACTAAGGTGCTTCGGTGGGAATAAGGCGATGTGCTCCCCTCCATTTTCAATCAACGAGTCAACGACAGCCGAAACAGTCGCCGCATCAAATCGCAGCGACTTCCTTGCATACAAAATTCCGTTGCCATTAAAGAACAAATCCCCTTTTGAGAGAGAAGATTCCTGCACCTCCTCCAAAACCTCAGGCTTAGGTGCCTCCGCGATAGGGACAAGCCCCATGTTATCTTCTATGAACCAATCCAAAGCCCCGTCATTTAGACCAGACATCGTCGTAACGAAGGAAACAAAGTCATCTTCATCGGCAAACCACTGCTTAACTGCCTTGAGAATGGCTGTAATCTTTCGGTGTTCGTACCCCTGTATGTCTGAGTAAAACGCATTCAGACAAGCATCTGTCCTATCTTGCCTCCAAAGCCTCAGGATCGACTGTAGTTTCGAGTTCATTTTATATTAAGTATAGATTTTTTCGGTTGAACAAAAAAAGAGCCGCAAAGCGACTCTTAATATTCATTTGGAAGTAGGGCAACAAATTAAAGCTATTCTCCAGAGAGTATCTCTATAACCATGTTTGAAAGCTCATCAGGATTAAACTTAGCCATGAAACGATCAGCACCCGCCTTATCTACAAGAGACTGGTTAAAAATGCCTGACATAGAAGTGTGTAAAACAACACTAATCCCCCCCATCCTCTCATCTTTACGAATCTCCGATGTAAGGGTATAACCGTCCATCTCTGGCATCTCTATATCAGAAATAATCAGATCGTATTCGTCTGTAATCGCTCTACCCTCATCCACTATACTCGTCAGGTGAGCTAGGGCTTGAGCTCCATTTACGAAACTTTTAGGAGTCAGCTTCAACTGCTTTAGCGCTTTCTCAATTTGCTTCCTAGCAACAGCAGAGTCGTCGACAACGAGAACTTTCTTACCCTCCAAGCCCTTATCTTCAATCGACTTAATGTGCTTAACTTCGACCTCTTCGTTTTTAGGCGGCGAAATTTCAGTAAGAACTCGTTCTACATCCACGATGCCGATGATCTGCTCATCTAGCTTAGTTATCGCTGTAATATAGGCTGTGCCCCCTAATGTTGACGGAGGCTCTGTCACATCGCTCCAGCGGATGTTGACGATACGATCTACAGTAGAAACAAGAAATGCTTGAGACTGACCATTGTATTCCGTCACGATATACAGCCCCTTATCTGGGTCACCCGCGCCCAAACCCGTTGCAGCACGGAGATCAACAACTGTAATACTCTCACCGCGAATATTAGCCACGCCCAACACGCACTTATGCGATCCCGGCATCTCGCTCAGCTCAATTGAATTAATTACTTCTTTAACTTTAAAAACATTGATTCCGAATCTTTGCTCCGAACCCATGTTGAACAACAGAACCTCAAAACGGTTCTTACCAACCATGTCCGTAGTTTTATCTACAGAGGCTAACACCTTTGGCTGATGGATATCTTGTTTTCTCTCCATTTTCTTTAGACTATATTTTTTGTTTATTAGGTTAGCAAGAGCTCCTGAATATTAGACAATGTAATCACTCCCGCTACGGAGCCATCGCTATCCATGACAATTGCAAAGTGATTAGGTGCCCTGTAAAGATCGCTAGCAAGCCTTGCCAAGCTACAATCCGCATCTACTAGCTTCACAGAGTAAAGCAGGTCTGCAATTGACTGACTTGGGCTTGGAGCCTCGCACCACGCTCTAAGAATATCTCTTTGCAAAAAGACACCTACAGGCTCCCCAGTTTTAGATGTGGCGACTATTCTCTTGTGATCTTTGTGAAGGGCTATTTCAAGTGCCTCTCCCAAAGTTGAATAGACTGGGAGTGTAGTTAGAGGAACGTCACGAAGAGCAAGAGCCCCAGCCCTAACACTACCCAAGTTGAAGACGTTCTGAGCAAGCTTCAACTCTGATTTATCAATAACACCCTTTTCTGAAGCTGAGACCAAAATACTTCTAATGTCTATGGCACTAACCGAATTCGAATCAGTATCTTCACGCTTGAGGAATATGTAAATAAAGGCGACAAATGGTCGGCAGCACCAAGTCAAAGCTAACATTATTTTTGCTAGTTTGTTGGCTACCTTTTCGGGATGCGAGCTTGCATAAACCTTCGGCTTCACTTCTGAAAAAACAAGCATCGCTAGAGTTAGAGCAAGGACAAATACTTTGTACTCTAAACCAATTAGCAGTTGAGAAGCTTTTGCGCCCACAGCGGCTACACCGGCAATATTGACCGTTGTATTCAAGAAAAGGGCTGTGGACAAATTCGCTTTCTTATTTTCATATAGCCTCAGTAGCGGCTCACCACCAACCGTGTGGTTAATAAACGCCTTAACCCTGTATTCACTTAGGGCGACAATTGACGCCTCCGCCAATGAAAAGAAAGCGGAGAGAAAGCAAGTTAGTAGAACGTAGGCAATCAACGCCATCAATGCTTCTGATGGCATCAAACACCTGAGTTGCCGTTAGTGGCTACACTTAAAATGAACTCACAGTATGTCTCAATCGACTGCAGGACTAACGTAACCTCGTCTTCTATCATTTCTAGCTGTTCGTCATCACAGTTGCTCAGTCCTGCAACTTTTGCACCCATCTCAGCCAGAATTTGCACTTCCGAAATCAGCTGCGGCTTTCCTGATACTACCTCAAATGCGTTTTTTAGCAGTTGGTCAACGCTATTCACCCTCTGCCTAATGGAGGTAGCGACGAACGGTATATTACTTTTGCTGTTCATTTTCTTTTCATCATAGAAAAAAGAGACTAACTCACGAAACTTTTTTGTGAGTCGCTATGCGCATTTCCGTCCTCTCCTTGAACGGAAAGGCAAGCGGTATGACGAACAAAAAACTAATTGGCGGAATTACAGCAAAAAAAGAAACGAAGTAAATTGTGAAAAAGTCGCTCTTTCCTGTAATAGCATACCAACGCCTAACAAAAGGTCTTGCCAACAGATAGAAGTAAACGGCAAACATAACGCAAACCGCAGAAATTGCCATCGCCTCACTTCCCAATAAGGGCACTAAGTACATGATAACAGCCATAAAAGTGAGTGCCGCGATAAAACTTACTGTATACTCAACGACAAAGCGGACATTTGTGATCGGCTTAGTTTTGAAATTTGATGTAAACTTTTTAAAAAAATCCATAATAAAAGAATGAAAACCTTATATTTAATAGACTCTGACTCGAATCTAACCAGAACATACATGAAGTCTTGCTCGGTAGTTGACGAATCGAACCTCAGAGAAGATGAGATGTTCTTAGGGCTCCCCTTTTTCTACGTAGAAAATGCCATTGGAAACGTCTTCAACTCCATCAAAACACTAAACTCCTTACTCGGAGCTCCTTACGACTACATCGCCATCTCACTCGACCCATATGGACCATGCGCCTATAGAACGAACTTAGATAGCAACTACAAGGGAAACCGCCCACCAAAAACAGCTGGGTTTCTATTACAAAAGTTAATTTTTAGCGAATATATGTCAAGCCTTGGGTTTGCTGTGGTGAACGCAGGAGACTACGAATCCGATGATGTATTCGCAACATTTGTAAAAAAGATATCTGATCTAGGAATGCCCATCTTTACGTACATACACAGCAGAGACAAAGACCTCTATCAACTAATTAGCGATCAAACCTATCTATTTGATGGCACCGACGTAATAAACAGAGAAAAGTGCCTAGAAAAATTCTCCCTGCCTCCTGAAAAAATTGGAGATTACCTTGCGATGATTGGCGATACAGCGGATGGAATTCAAGGAGTCAGTGGGTGCGGTGCGACTTCTGCTGTTCAGTTACTGCAAAAGCACACATTAAAAGAAATCACGGAAAACCCACAAGTGGTTAACGACATGGGTCTCAGGACTCGCAAGTCAATTATAAAGGGCTTGTCTGACCCAGAGTATGTTGAGCTACAAAAGAAACTGGTATCCTTGGTGGACAATGTAGATCTGGGAATCCACTCTTTCAAAAGTTTAGCTCGTACATACAACCAAGACTCGATCAGCATTCGAGACTTTGTGGAGCTGCGTTACGCTAGGTACAAGAAGTGTTATGAGATTCTTTTAGAGAGACAAAAGACAAAGGCAGCATAACGCTGCCTTTATCGCGATAGGAGTTAGCGACCTACCCAAAAATAAGAGAAATCTCCCTTTCTGCTGCAGCATCCGAATCCGACCCATGAACAGAGTTTTTGTCTCGACTGAGAGCGTATTTTTTGCGAAGAGTCCCCTCTTCGGCTGTCAATGGGTCTGTCGAACCAATCAAAGCCCTGAATCTCAACACAGCATCGTCAGACTCCAGTTTCACGGCAATAATATCCCCCGACGTCATGTACTCAACCAATTTTGAGAAAAATGGCTTTTCCTTGTGCTCCTGATAGAACTTCTCAGCCAAAACATCATCCATTCTAAATTGTCTTAGGCTCCTAACAATAAAGCCCGCATTGGAGATGTCTTTAATAATGCTATCTTGAAGGTCGCGCTCTGTAGCATCAGGCTTAATCAAAGCCAGTGTTGTATTAGTCATTATTTCACCTGTTCTTTATTTTTTGACTATAGGGAAAAACTACAAAATTCGGAGACCAACTCAAAAATTATGTCTATCACAGCCTGTTAACATTATCATTGTAAAATTCTATAATTAAAGAAAACCATGACTCCTGCTATTCACGCTCAAGCCATACTGAGAAATATATGTTCGATGATGGACAACGGTGATCCTATTGATGAAAAAAGGGACTACATAGACAATCAGTGTTCTAAGCTTGTGGGTTATGGTGCGCTCTCTATCCTTAGAAGAGTAGCAATACAAAGCGATAACTCATGCGACTTCATGGAACGTCTCCCGAGGCAACTTGCTAACGAAATCATCCTCGATTGCGCCACCTCCCTCCACATTTCAGCGACATCCAGAACAAAGCAGAGAACGAGCGATGTAATCTTGGGCTCAGAGCCAGAAAAGCTGAACTTCAAAAACAAGAGAATGCAACTCGCATCATCACTACTCAAGGCGACAGGAGATGCCGACGAATTTAATCGAGTAGTATCGCAAGCGCAAAAGCTAGTTAGCGCTCGGGAAGCAGGAGCATCCCCTCTAGACACACTTGAAACCCTTATCGCCAGCAAAAAAGAAGAGCATTCACTCGCAATGGCAAACAACGCAAGTAACACCAGATCTGCCATGAGGGTGATGTAAGTTGCTACAACCAAATGATCACCATTTAGAGCGCTTTTTTGCAGGAATTGGCTCCCGTGACACCCCAGTATTCTTCAAAGCCATAATGGCTAACCTAACATACGTTCTAACCACTCACCTCAACTACACCCTCAGGTCTGGCGCGGCGCGGGGCGCTGATAGCTACTTTGAAGCAGGGTTAATAAATAATAACCAACAGAGCGAAATTTATGCACCAAAGAAAGGTTTTGGTGAGATCAAATCCAACGCGCATCGCCACATTCTCCATAACAACATGTGGGCAAAAATGGAGGCAATGTCTATCATCGAAAAATTCAATTTGCATGAAAAGTGGAAGTTCCTCATAAACAGTAAAAGTGAAAAATGCTCATTTGCGGTCGCCGCTCATATTAGAAATGTGTTTCAAGTATTGGGCGACCTCACCGACGGCGAAAAACCTGTAAAGTTTGTATGCTGCTGGACTCCCGACGGGGCTACTGAAATATCAGATACCACCGAAGACACTGGAGGAACCAGAAGCGCCATACGCTTGGCTAGACACTTAGATATCCCCGTTTTTAACCTAGCGAAAAAGGAGCACGGCATTCGAGTAGTCTCGTTTCTCAACCAATACAAAAACCTCCCGTACAAAACGCCATCATTGGAAAGTCTCGAAGAGTATTATGCCAAGGCAGCGTAAGCTAAAAAACGAAACAATCCATTAACGATGTATTGTGCTAGAACATCAGCATTTACTACTATTTAAGTAAACAATGCTCGGGCACAACCACAACCCTACTCAACTTGCGTTTTTATCAGGGTCTTTCCACAGTTTTCTTGAATATCCAATCGGCAACTTCCTTCGCGGAGAGCAATCTAAATATAGGGCTTCGCTTTTACGAGAGGCTATCGAAAGAGCCTCCAAAAAGCAGAGAGACGGCTATAGCACAACAGATGCTAAAAGGGATTTCGTTAACAACATCAACAACGATGACCGCATGGTGCTTGGCGAAGCAATCCACCTCCCACACACTCGACTCACAGAGGGAGCCGCAGTTGGATACATAGATTATGGACTAGGAGTAATCAAAAAATACGGTGACATTTGGAGGGATATTGCAACAACCCAACCCTTCCAGAAACTCACCGAAATACGAAAATGGGTGCAAGGCAAAGGGGTCTATTTTTGCGACGTCATCACCGACAAAGAGCTATCAAGATTTGAAACTAAAGGCTTCATTAAAGTAAGCGGAGAAATTGTCGCTCGTAGAAACGGCATCAATTCATGGGTGTGCTGTGACTCAAGAAAAACGATCAATGGTAATGTCAGTGATGTTCTATACAAACTCGCCATACCCTACATATCATCCTCTGGCAAAGGCACAAAAAAACCTCTGTACATCGGTGAGTCTGACAGTCAAAGAAAACACACTCTATTTGCGAATCGGTTATACGTTAGCTCAAAGCACACCGCGTGTACTATCCAAGCGAACCCCGCCACACTTAGCGATAAGATTTCCACCAAAGGCTCCCGCCTCCATGAGTTCGCTTTACCCGAAAACACTTGCGTATATCATGCTAATTGGTCTGATAGGAAAACTTTCAAATGCATCCTAAATACACCATCGCCATTTTTGATATCAGCAATAAGTAATGACTACGGGAACAACCTAGATGTGCAAATCGCTAGAAACAAAGCTATATCAAAAATCCACTCCAGCAAAAACAACTACGAAACTTACACCGCTCTCGTTGAATGGAATCAAGAGCTACTGAGCATTTTTGATCAAGAGCAGAAACAGCCCCCAATAGAAATAGCACTAAGAGCCATGGGCTACGACTCTTTAGCCATAACACCACCTGCATACGAGGATATCTTAGAGCTAATTGTGACTCAAAATGAGCTATCTCAATTCGACTCCAGCCTACTAAACGTCATATGTACAAAACAGCTAACACCCGATCATGTTTCAAGAATCACAGAGAACTACATTGAAAGTATCAACCAAGCCGCCTCGAACGTGTTCACAGGATGCACAAACTACATTTACTTTAACCACAAGAAATCACCATCTAAGGTAAAGAGCATAGAACTGCCGCCCCACTACCATACAGCAGATGGCTACAACACTTACGACAGCTTCTACGACAAGAGCAACTCTGACTCAGGAAGGTTCTCTGAGTGGGCGATCAAGGTACTCGCAGAATCACGTAGGTTAGGTGCCAATTAACAATTTTTAACATCTAATTGATTTACGTGTCAGTAATATTTACTGTGAAAAGAAATGCTATGACATTCAAGAAACAGATGCTCGGAGTAGTTGTAAGTGCACTACTCGCGACTACTGCAGGACTGGGCACACACACTTACATTTCGAAAACAAAAGCTCTTGAAAGCACAGTTAGCACTTTCGCCAACCAAGAGCTTGAATCACGAAAAACTCTTATCGAATCTATGGCGAAGTCTCCAGAGGCAGCTCTTGAAGCGAGTTTGGCAGCAGGACTTTCTGAAGAGGAATCTCTTGCACTCTATGCCGATTCGTTTGGGAAGATGCGATACTCTGACGGAGGCTATTTCTTCATTCTCGATTCAAAAGGTGTCTTTGTTCACCACCCTCTCCCTGAATTTGTTGGGAAAGATATGGCTGACTGGAAAGACAGCAAAGGCAATTACGTAACACGATTACTGAACGAAGCAGCCAAGCGTGATGGGTGGACATCATACTGGTGGCCGAAAGCTAGCGGAGGTGATCCGTACGAAAAAATCTCATTCGCTACTCAAATCGCGGGAACTGATTGGGTTATCGGTACAGGTCTATATACAGACGATATCGATAACAAGGTATCTGAAATGCGTTCTGCGGCAGAAGAGGAGCTTTCAAGCAGTCTAAGAATGCAAATTCTATTTGGTCTCCTAATCATCGGCGCTGTGACTTTTGGCGCGTCAACCCTCATCAATCGCACCACGTCAGCTCTAAATGGCGTGAACGATAAATTTAAAGAGTTAGCCAAAGGCGAGGGCGACCTTACCATCCGCCTGTCAGCAGACAAAGGCGCTGATGAAATCAAGCAACTAAGCTTGTCATTCAACGAATTCATGGATTACCTAAGAGAAATTATCTCGAAGATCAGTGAAACATCTGGCAACGTTTCAGCTAGCTCTGGTGAGCTTACTGGCTACATGTCTAACCTTAACCAAGAAGTGTCGAAGCAGCACGCTCAATCTGAAATGATATCAGCAGCGATCACTCAAATGGCTGCATCTTCTGAGCAAGTGGCAGGAAACACAAACAGTGTTGCCCACGAGACTAACAATGCTACCGACAGCTCCGACAGAGCATTGGCGGCTGTACGTCAATCCGAGGAATCTATTAGAAGCCTATCGGAGGGAACTCGCCAAAGTGCACAGCACATTGAAGAACTATCTGAGCACTCTAAGCAGATTCATGTAATGCTTGATTCTATTAACGGCATCGCAGAGCAAACCAACCTTTTAGCACTCAATGCGGCAATCGAGGCAGCGCGAGCTGGAGAACAAGGACGAGGTTTTGCTGTAGTGGCAGACGAAGTTCGCGCACTAGCAGGGCGCAGTAGTCAGACAACTGATGAAATAGCCAAGCTTTTAGCTATTCTCGACAACCTCGTTCAAAACGCTCTAGGTTCAATGCAAGCCAACGAAGCGAAAGCAACTGAAACTGTTGAGTCATCAAACGTAATCAACAACCAATTACAAGAGATTAACGACAGAATCGGCACCGTATCTCAGATGTCGAATGAAATTGCTACTGCGTCGGAGCAGCAATCTCAAGCAGTTCAGGAGGTAAACGTCTCTGTGACTACAACTCACGAGGCTGTTGAGAAGATCAAGGCAATTACAGAGAACACAGAAGAACTAATCGTTAGACTATCAGATTCTGGTTCAGAACTAGATAAGGTCGTCTCTGGGTTCAAGATATAAATCGAAAGCAAATAAAAAGACGAGCACTAGCTCGTCTTTTTTTCTAAATAGTTTTAGTGATATTCATCGCATGAGACCGCCAACTCTTTTTTTCCCAACTTACTATGCGGATCGTAAGTTGTTTCCAATAAGCTCACACGAACAAGACGGTCTTTGTCCTCTTTATTAATCTGATGATGCTCAACCACCTGTTCAAACGCCATCCCCTTTAAAGTTCCCTCTAAAAAATCCGTCTCGCGAGCATCATCCGAAAGGGCATTCTCTTTTTTGCTCCAACCTGAAACAACGATGCCCGTAGTCATACCTATTACATATCGGAACTTTGCTTTAACAAAACCAGAATACTGCTGTTGCGTTAAATACATATAACCTCCACAAATTTTACGAAGAGGATATACCAACCATTATTCAATATCCATAGTTATATCAGTTAAAATAACAACATAGATTTTAAACGCCTAATTCCGCTGTTCTTCGATTTCCACTACAATTTCCTCAAGCCCCATCCCTTGGAACTTACCGCCGAGATCTAGGGAATCAAGCTCTCTCTGATAGGTATCAGAGCGCTCTGATAGCACAGCCAATTCACTTCGAAGATCTGCCAAATGTCGATTAATACTATTCACCTGAGTTTCCATTTCAGCAAAAGTGTCTCCAACTGCGTCAATCAAGTAGGAGTTGCGGGTATCGACATTAACAGCCAACTTGCTGACCGTGTCACGCAATTCACCAATTTGTTCGACTGCGCTCACATCCTCATTAAGTAAAGCTATTTCAGCTTGGTCAATCTTGAGGTTTACGTCCACCAGCCCCTGCTCATAAAACTCCACTTGTTTCACTAAACCGTCGACAATTTTTGCGGTCGTGTTGTACTGGTTTCTTAACTCTTCAAGTTTATCGTGCTGCTCCGATTGCAACTCGTCCACACCATCGAATCGCAACTCAAGCTTTTTCAGTCCCGATGTTCCGCTAAGCTTTAAATCAGCGGCACTATGGCTCACGCCCAATACAGTTTCTTCAATTTGTCCCATTCGCACGTCAATTGCCGAATTAGGAATCGTTTCAAAATGACCATAACCAAGAATAGTTAGACTCGCGAGCGCCAAGGCGATGGCAAGGTTTGCCCTTTTGTTCCCCACGACTTCAACCGCAGTCTCATCGCCATCTACTTCCGATTTTTCATTTGTATTCATAATCAATATTTTTGTTCAGGATACAAAATTAGACACAGTAATCAACGAAGGTGGGTTTAGTACGAAAGCGGGATTTTAAAATTAATCCCCCAGTAATCGGAGCCGAAACTAGGAAGGATCTCAACCCCTCGTAAATACGCAGAAGACTCAACCCCAACGACACAACCGAGTGCATCAGCTACTAGATCTTCGGTAGAAAAGCCATCCTCTGAATGTGCTATATCATAAACCTCTTTACCGAACCCTATTGCCATGCAACCCGTGTAGGATAGGACTTTATCATCAGTAACCCCGTACCCGACAAAACCAATCGCAGAACTTACCCCAAAATGCAGCTTCTTATCATGGTCAATAGCAAAGCTGTAACTAGGTACATTCAAAACTAAGGCTGAAACTAAAAACACTACCAACCGCTTCATCCTCACACCCCCGCCTCTTCATTTCCGAAAAAGACATTTGCATCTGCATTCATCACTCGCTTTTTATGAAGCTTCACTCCAAACGTGAGAGTGATTCGTTTACCTGCATCAGGACTCAGTTTATTGCAGCTATGGAGCAGATAAGGGTTATGGTTATTAACAACAACCATTGTCCCATTAGAAGGTTGAATAACCCCCAACTCTTCTACATCCTCATCTCTGGGGTTACTTTGGTGGGACACATTCGCCAAATGCCTACCTATCTTGAGTTCCCCACCAAACTGACTTTCCCACACTTGATGATCCGTTATGTACACCAACACGAGAAAATGAGTAGCCTCAATTCCGTCCCAGTGCCATGAAATTCCCTCACTGCCATCCCAGAGATCAACAAAGGGGACTTCCAAATCAAAAGCCCTAGTAAAAGATTCGAAATACCGATCCTTTAAGAGACGCCTAATCTTCTCTTTTAGCACGGGGCTAGTGTTCTCCAGTGTAATATCGTTAAGGTAATTACTTCGCATACCCGCATCGCTGCAGCCCTCCCCCTTTGCTCTAAGCAACTCATCCTCTGTTGGTCTTACCCCCTTAGGAACAGCCCTAAAAACCCCATCAGGGTCGGACTCCCACTCAATTGCGTAACCATAGACCATTTCGAGTTCTTTAACATCGACCTCATCAAGCTGAATTACAGATCCCCCAAGCTCATAGAAACTCTCAATACTGAAACCTTGTGTCGGTTTAACCAATCGATCGGAACAGACGTTTTTCATGTAACCCTCTATAAATTTTGTGTAGCACTGGAGAATTAGTATTCTTTTTTTCACTAGATTTCAAAAAAACCGAGAAATCACGAGGATATATATGAAGAAAATCATCACGCAAAATTACAGAGGCAACAACGTCTCAACGAGTGGCGACCTACCATCTCTTAGCAGCCAACTTATAAACCACGTTCACGCTGGACTATCCTTCCCCATCACTCTCAACGAGGAAAGTGAAGAGACAGTCGACTTGGGTATACTCGTAAAAAAAGGGATTGCCACACCGTTCCTGTTTACATCCAATGATGTGGATGCCCACTTTACAAACCTTGGAGATATCGATTTCCACACGCCATCAGACATCTCAGCATCGGTGATGGATGAACTTAAGAAAGAGGTCAATACCGCATTTGATGTATGCAAAAAACAAACATGCATTGCAAAGTCCATCTCAGATTACGACGACAATGATAAAGGTATCCCAATCCTACAGGTAGGCGTGACCCTTCACATTGGCAACACATAACCAAACGCTTTCAATTAGGACGTCGCATGAGTCAAAACATTAACCAATTAAATGTATCGATCACCACCAACAGGACTTGCACACTAAAATGCAATCACTGCTACATCGAACCCGAGCTATTTAAAGACAAGTCTCAGATGGATAGAGAGACCTTTAAAGCCATATTTGATCAAGTAGAAAAGCTTGTACTCCTTGACGATAAACTCCAAGTTGTTGAGTGGGAGGCAATCGGAGGTGAGACTACAATGATGCCGTTCGAGTGGTGGGAAGAGATGTTACCTATCGCACTAGAACGAATAGCTCACATAAATAAGATTACTGCTCAGAAAGGAGGTCGAAGTGGCGGGCTTAACTTTTTGTCCAACTTGATATACAGGGATAAAAGGTACACAGCTTTGTTTCAGAAATACAAAGACCATCCCCTATTCTATCTGTATACCTCATGGGAACCAGACACCAATCGATTTGGGAACAATGACAAGATGTACCCTAAATTCATCTCTACCCTTGAGGCGATTGGGTCTAAACGAGTAATTCTCGATCTTATACTTACAAAGACGCTCGTGACTATAGAGCCAAAAGAGATATTGGATACGTTCACTCCCCTTGGCGTGAATGATTTCTCTATAAAAATGCTTTCACCCTTCGGAAGCGGCAAAGCCTTCTTTAAGGACAATATGACGGACTTTTCAACTATGTCCAAATGGGTAGCAAAGTTCTATGAATTATCCAAAGAGATCGTCGTTGGCGACAGAGAAGTTAGAATGACACCTACGAATGAGCTGGAGGGCTCTCTGTGGGAAGGCTCTGCGTTTCAGTGTAATGGCGGCTTCAAATACGATCTCTCAATTGAGCCAAATGGCGAAACGCACTTTAATGCTAACCAAACTGGAGATGACAAAGCCTTAGGATTCGAGGACATACATATAACTGACCTCAACTGGGCTGAGAAAGTTCTTTTCGAAAACAAAACAGAAGAATCCCGCAAGTTCCACACGACTGACCCTCGATGCTACACATGCGAGTATATGAGATATTGTTGCGGAGGATGGTATCACTATCGCTCAGCTCCATTTGAACAGGTCGCGGAGTTTGCTAGAGATGAATGCCAAGGCATGAAATATCTATGGGATACAGCTAAGGCTCAGCTAGGGAAAATGCATGACCACACGTTGCATGACTTTAATCAGAGAATTGGAGATGTTATTGATTCAAAGCACGGCACGGAGCAATCAATGATAACTGAAAGCGATCTGACAGAAGACTACGATAGCTTCCTAGCCTTTCTAAGTAAGAAAACTGGCAAGGTGCGAATTACTCATGACACTCTAGACAAAAAAATATTTGGTAAGGACTGCTATGAAAGGGTTTCTGCCTACTGTGACTCTGGTATATCTGTTGTACTGGAAGGGGTTCCATCTAGCTTCTCTGGAGAGCAGATGGTTTACCATTACGTAACGGGCAACTTAAAGCATCTGGAGTTGAGCTCTGAGCAAGTTACCACTCACATAAGAAGACATTGCTCAACATCCCCAAAGCTCAATGTTCTTGCGCAAATCCATGACTTATTCTTAGCGTCAATTGGCGACACAAGTACACCTCGAATCAATGCCATCCCAATAATCACTGTCGGGAAGGTTGATGAGCGTTATTATGAAGCAATTCAGTTTTTCACAAGGTCGCTGGTGGACGTTTCTAAGGACATAACATCTAACATTGAGGTTATTGATACGGTCATATCCCAAGAAAAGCTAGCGCAAAACATTATTTGCTAACCTTGTGCATTACAGCACTTACTGCAAACATAACCTACGAGACAAATACAAACTGGCAAAAATATGAAAAAACCTAACCACACATCAGATCCTAGACCTCTATATGTAGGCGTGGTTCTAATTGCAATATTACTCACCATACTCTTGATAGCTTCTCCAGAAAAAAAGAACCAAGAGTCTGTTATCTCTGATTTTAACGAAGGCACTCATTACACTGTAGTCGACGTCCCCGAAAACATCCGCGCAGGGCTAAAACAACTGGGCTATGACACAAAAGGGACTTTCGAACTATTTTCGTATTCCTGTATCCACTGCTACTCTTTTGAAAACTTTATAACGAGTTATGAGTTGGCATCGTCATCTAACGTTACGAAGATACAACTCGGGTTCGAAGGTTTCCCAATCGCTGAAACACACTACATGATGGATAAGCACTTCAACGACTCAGAATTAAAAGAATCAAAAACAGCCATGTATGAAACGATGACATCACCTGACATTTCTTGGGAAAAGAAAGAGGTGTTCGTAAATGCATTCGTAAATGCCAAGGGAATTCCTGCGTCAGAAATCGAAGCTATGACACCTGCTGCTAAGAGATTCGCCAAGCTATCTAGAGATTTGATGATTGCAGTAGATCTAAAGTCCACCCCCGCCCTTTACCTACACGGCAAATACTTAGTTCACATGCAAGAGATCGGCTCGTTAGACAACCTGCTTGCACTAGACGAGTATTTATCTGAACTACCAAAATAAAAGAACCCGAAGCTTAGCTTCGGGTTTTCTTATTTTAGTCAGACAAAGTAAAATCACCCGAGCTTTCGTCGTAATACGCAATCAAGGGAGGGTGCTTTATCACATCATCCGCTCCTTCATTAACAACAAACCCCATTGAACCATCTGGATCAATAATTCTAGGTCTATCTCCAAAAACAAATGCCGAGGTAGGGGCAAACCTATCGTAGAAGGACTCAATCTGCTCAGCCCAATAACTACCCCTCTCCAAAGCACGGTAAATTGCGTATCGCTTTCCTGTGAATTTATGAAGCCCCAAAGCTAAGAGAACAACGGGCTCACCCGAGAATTTCTTCATCAAAGGGCAATAGAGCGCAACCCCCTTTAGCTCAGATCCCTTAAAGGGGTTTACTGCTATTCTATTTTCAACATCGAACTGCTCATTCAAATCACGCTCTTTTATGTGGTGATGCTTTCCTGATTCATCGACCAGTAACGTGTACTCCGACTCAGCGTATCCAACCTGCCCTACCACGGAGTAGGATCGATCTGTCTCTTTTTCACTAAGCACAGGGCAAACATAGCCCAAGTTATCTAAATTCATTGTCATCTACTCATTTAATTAGCGAACATTTCAGGATACAACTCCCTGTTCACGAACTGATCTCTAAAGTCCTTATATATCCCTTGCCACCCTTTTCCATGAGGCTTATCCATAGACTGCGCATACTCAAGATCAACCATCCTTGCATCTCTCTGTATCGCCATCTGAAATGAATGCGCCAATTCATGGCATGTGAGAGCATAGAGGGGCAACTTCCAATTCTGAGTCGTAAACTCGCCAATTGGCTTATTCGCCCTAATGCTTTTGTACTCCCAGTAGAACCACTTTCCTCGCTCCAAATCATCCAAGAATGGGCTCAATGACAAGCTAACAACCTGCGTTCCTCTAGCGAAACTGACACTCGTGCCCGCTTTGAAGTTGAACACCAGTTTCGGGGCAATTTCCTTGGGCTTAACTTTGAACCCAGAGAAATTGTTACCAAAGTCTAGTACCTCTTGGTAGATTTGCTGAATTTCTTCCGCGATCAATTTGGCAAATTGCTCACGGGTCAAGTGCCCTACATTATTGCCCTGCTCAGAGAGTGACTCTTGGCGAACCTTGTCTTCTACCGCTCGAAGCTTATTGGCGACCGCTTCAATTCCCTCTATGTATTCCGACGAAGCGCCACTACTTAGAGTTTCGCAAAGCGTTTGATAGGTCACTATTGATAGAGCGTGAACAACCATATCCAAGTGGTGCTCAGATAGCTCGACCTGAATCAAATCTTCTGGCTCTGCCCCCTTGTTCTCCCTAATTACCTTAGATAACCACCTCAGAAAGGAAATACAACGCATCTGCCTAAAGAGTTGATTAAAGCCATCGTAACCAAAATCAAACCTAAGGTAGTCGAGATGCTTTTTCTTTATTTGTAACTCAATATCCACTTTGCCTTTCTTCAAAGAGTAACGTTTCTTACTCAATCATCAAAAAAACGGCTACTTATTCAACCGCGCTCCATAAAATTGTATATTTAAATTAAACGTTAAGATGGCTACTCAACTAACTAAACCGGCAAAGGAAACCCTTTCTAAAGCGGGCAACATCCAACTCACTGACGACTACAAAAATTCATTTTTGGACAACCTATCCGACTTAGAGATAGAGGAAACCATCAAAGGCTTCAAGTTAGCCCAAGCGCAGATCTCATTAGCCGAGAACCCTGACTTAATACAGGAGTTCATCAATACGTCATCGAAAAGTCAGGATTCAAGAAAGCTAGCCGACAACTCTCCAGATGCAAACCAAGTTTATCTACTACAACTGCTACGAGAAGAAGCTGAAAAAGGGACTCTGACCGACAATCTATCGAAGCTAATTGACAACCATAGAGAGAAAGTCGACCGAGCTGAAAAGCTATTAAGAGAAAAACAGTCAGCAAAATTCTTCGAAGAATTTGGTGGGGAATTAAACTCACTAAATCAGTTTTCTAACCACGAAGTAAAAGTTAAGTTCAATGAGGAAAATAAACCTGTACTAGGAGGCAGCAGCGAAGCACTAACAGCACTTCGCAACATCATGATTTCGGCGACTGTCGTTACTGGAGTCGCTACCGTAGCTGGCTTTGCCGCTCCCGCTTTCGGGGCGCTTGTGTTCAAGGGCGTTCTAACCAAAACTGCATTCGCCGTCCTATCTAAAACGGGTGTTCTCGATTTGGCTCAAGCAAAGCTCACTAGTGCCATAACTTCATTGTCTAACTCAGAGCAACCATCCTCAGAAAAGAACATGTCCCTTAGTAAAAAGATAAAAGTGGGACTATCCAAAGGGCTCGTTATGGGGGCAAAAGCAGGTGTATTGGCAGTCGCAGCAACAGGAGTTGTAATCGCTGCCGAAAACCTATCCCTCGAAGATGCATACGAGGCACTTGCACCATTTAACGATGCCATAAAAGAGGCAAAAAACCTGATGCCAGAGTCAATCTCTGAGGTATTTGAAAATGCAGGAGAGAAACTATCTGGATTGGGTGGCTCAGAGCTTCCCCTAGAGGATATCGACGCCACCAATAGTTTGGACAATCAACCACAGCAAAGCACAATCGAACCTAAGGCTGAAACTACAATCAGCGCAGAGGGTATCAACGAGACTACCGACTCAGCCAAAGAGGAAGCAGCCGCAGACACTGCAGTGGAAGTTGCCCCATTACATGACGACGCCTTAACCAAAAGCCTAGAGGAACAGATAGGCAACCAGCAGGAGTCCATTCAAAAACTAGCGTCAGATATTCGAATTGCGAATCAAAACGGAGAGGTTGATATCGCGAAAGAACTAACCAATGAGTTAAAAGCACAACAAGCAAGCCTCGACACCCTTAACCAAAAGCTTGAAAGTTCAATACCTCAAATGGAAGCACAATCGCTAGAGACTTTGGACTCAAACCTCGAAAAGCACTTCGAGGATAAAGCAATCAACGATGAAATCCTCGCAGGAGAAGAGCAACTTCAAGATCACTTTGATTCACTTCAAGTGGAGCAAGTTAGCGTTACCATAGATAAAGCAGGAGCCAGCCTATCATCTACGATTAGGGATATGTTTGCCGAAAACAACATTACATTCGATTCAGTAAGCGAAAGAAACGCTGCTATTGCAAAAGTTATAAATGTCCACTTTTCTGACATGCAGAACGTCCATGACATAAAGTTAGGACAAAGTTACGAGTTCCCTAATTACACTAGCGCTGAAATGCTAATGAATGACATCGGTGATTACGACCTTAATGCTAAAAACATCATCACTGAGCACGTCAACCCGCACTCGCAACCTGATTTAACCGAAAAACAAAGCCCACCATCACTAAGATCCATGTCTGACATCCCATCACTAGATAGTGATGCCCCCTCGGCAATAGCGAACACTTACACAAACTCACAAACTCACAGTGAGCTGGTTGATAAGTATGAAAGGATGGATGCGAAGTTTTCGTCTACGTACTACCATGAAGGCGACGATGGCACCACATCCACGTTGAGAACCAAGTTTAGTGGCAAAACAATAGAGGATTTTGCCGACGACATAATCAATGCTCATTATCAGAACGAGGACATCGTAGCGAAAAACGTTGATCTATCTGACTACAAAGCAGCCATAGTCAACGACCTACTAGCCGCAAACCCTGATATCTCAATTGACACTTACGCATCAGAAGTGAAATTACCCGACGGCATTGGCAATGAACTTTTACATGTTCGTGCCGAGAGCGCATTTTTTGATAACAGTGGATTTGAAAGTGCTATCGAGAAAAACGCGGTCATGAATGCAGAAAAAGGTGGCATCCTCGACCCGTCTACACAAATCGGTCATACTCAGACTGAGATGCTAAAGCATTTTGAAAACAATGTTCCCGCTGCTAATGCATCAGACATTTTTTACAGTAATGAACAAGGAGTCCTTTCTGCTGGTAGAAGTGAACCCCAAACCCTCGCCTCTTTCGCAGAGGCTGTTGTGCAGGGGCAAATTAATAACGGAACAATAGAGACAACGAAAGATTCACTTGTCGATAGCTACAATAAAATATACAACTCTCTATTAGAGGCTAACCCCCAAATGTCAGCTAAAGATGCAGTGTCGGATCAAATCAAACTTCCTGACGAACTCAATACACCCGAACAGGTTGGTGTGAGACCAAAAGGGTGGCTCGATCCGAGCCTACCAGAACCGCCCGTCGAAGAAACGTCTAACTCTGAGTTGAGTAGCAAGAAAGTTAGAGTCATGAAGCCTTAGCGCCCTCTAACGTCAATCGAATTAAAAAAAGAACATAAGGTTGTTCTTTTTTTATTGAAAGCAGAAAAAAAGAAAAAACAGGTTGTATTATAGCAAATGGGTGTTATTATACTTACCAACGAAACGTAAAAGGATTAATCAACAATGACTGACATTAACAAACAAAAGGCTCTAGCAGCCGCTCTGGGTCAAATCGAAAAACAATTCGGTAAAGGCTCCATCATGAAACTTGGCGATAACGCCGCTATGGACGTAGAAACTATCTCTACAGGCTCACTCTCTTTAGACATTGCTCTGGGTGCGGGAGGCTTACCAATGGGGCGTATAGTCGAAATTTTTGGTCCTGAAAGCTCGGGAAAAACCACTCTTACACTAGAGCTGATTGCAGCTGCTCAAAAAGAAGGGAAAACTTGTGCATTCGTTGACGCAGAACACGCACTCGACCCTGTATATGCTAAGAAGCTAGGTGTAAACATTGACGAACTTCTAGTATCCCAACCAGATACAGGTGAACAAGCGTTAGAAATCTGTGACGCATTGGCTCGCTCAGGGGCAGTTGACGTTCTTGTCGTTGACTCTGTCGCTGCACTAACGCCAAAAGCCGAAATCGAAGGTGAAATGGGCGATTCACACATGGGTTTACAGGCTAGAATGCTGTCTCAGGCAATGCGCAAATTAACGGGCAACCTAAAGCAATCAAACTGTATGGCTATTTTTATCAACCAAATCCGCATGAAAATAGGCGTAATGTTCGGGAACCCTGAAACTACAACGGGCGGAAACGCCTTGAAATTTTACGCTTCTGTACGACTTGATATCCGCCGCACGGGATCTATCAAAGAAGGCGATGAAGTGGTGGGTAACGAGACTCGCATTAAAGTTGTCAAAAACAAGATTGCAGCACCGTTTAAGCAAGCTGAAACTCAAATCATGTACGGTCAAGGTTTCAACCGCGAAGGCGAACTCGTAGATCTAGGCGTGAAGAACAAACTTATCGAAAAAGCAGGTGCATGGTATAGCTATAACGGAGACAAGATCGGTCAAGGTAAAGCCAATGCATGTAAGTTCTTGCGCGAGAACCCAGATGCAGCAGCAGCAATCGATTCTAAGCTTCGTAGCTTACTCCTAACTGGTGTTGAAGTCGATGAAACGGAAGAAGCGGCAGAAGAGCTATAACCGATGAGATAGTTTAAAAAGGGTGGCATCGCCACCCTTTCTTAGTCTAGGACACCAAAAAAAACTTCTAGCTTTATGTCGCTCATCTCGCTGACTTGCTTGAGAAACCTTGTCCTTGGCGTGAGGTAACTGATAACGTCATTCTTACTCATGCGAGTAACTTCCATAATCTCACTCATCTTTTCGCCATCAATGAAATTAAACCTTGTTAACCGATGCAAGTAGTGTTCTAAAGCAAACTTCACATCAGACTCTGAGTGACCCGTCAACTCACTGACCGAAGCGTAAACAGCCTTCAATTCATCTTCGCTATTGTACAGACTGATTAAGTATTCAACGCCCTTGAGTTCCCAAGTTAAGGCGTACCTCCTTGTTTTAAAACCAGCCAATGACTCTAAAACACCCTTGACACCATCATTAGAAATCAACTTCCTTCTTCGACGCTTCGTAGGTAAATAAATTGAGAGACTCTCACCCGATACTTCATTTTTGTTCAACTCATTTAGATCTAACGTAATTTTTACAGGAGACCCCAAGTTCGTCGCCCTCGCACTCTTATTAGCGAAATTAAGTATCGTGAACTCAATTATGAATCCGAAGAGATTGATCCTAATATAGGTACTGCCATCATCCAATTTCTGCACATCATCCACACGATCTTTTGAAAATGTGGTCATTGTATTAAGATCATTTAAGATTTTTTTACACAGGTGCTTTTGAACGTCGTCATCAGCATCAACCCAAGTGAATTGAATCAGGCTTTGAAGAGTGGTGTTTAGCACATACTCATTGCTCTTTATGAATGAATATGACGAGTCCTCCATCTTACAATCATTGTACAGTGCATAAAAAATAGCATAAATGGTTGGGCGTAATCGCGTCACCTGAGCATCTAGCTTTGTAACCCTTCCGTTGTAAATGTGATTTTTGAAAAAATCGAAAGTCCATCTGAATGTGACACAAGAAAATGGGAAGTTCTTACCATAAGAACTTTTGATCATGTTATCGACCGTTTCTTGGTTTAGCGAACTTACATCATCTCCACTACTGAGAATATCGATGGGCTTCTTGGTCGAAGAATCCTTATCGCCTATCGTTGTTAACGATTGCAAAAACTTGAAACGTTGTGATGCATCCCCTCTAGGAAGAAGGTATGTGCTCTCAAAAACTCGTAATAGAGATTTAGATACCGCTTTCCTAAAGGAATCAGTGCTTGAGTTGAGACCGTGAAGAGAGCATAGATCATTGATATACACTGGAATCTCTATGGATGATGACTCCTCCAAATCTAAAACATAGCCTTTTTGTCTTGAGAGCATTTCCAAGTATTTTAGAGTTATAAGCTTGAGCGAGTTCAGCGTTTTAATATCAAAATTATTGGTGATGCCAAACGGTGACATCACATTTGTCATAATTACCTTATCAAGATCACCCATGATAGGGCGCTCTTTAGCGAAAATGACGTCATCTGCGGGGGCAATCAACGGTGCCATCGCAAAAGGATAACTCATGTGGCTCGTCGTCGGTGAGTTTATTATCTGATCGCGAACTTCCTTGGGTAAGTTCTCAATATTTCTTCTCAACAGATCGTTTTGAATATTCTTCGCGCTCGCTCTGCCCACCAATACACCTGAGTTTTTCTCCTTAGGTTGAAGCGCCTTAAATCGGCTTAAAATCTCGTCTGAGAGCAATGTTAGATCGATAAACTCATAGCAAACCAATCTATGGTTAACCTTCTTACAATCAGCCTCATTGAACCCCTGATCTTTCAGATAGGCTCTTATTGGACTTTTTGTTAGAACCCCAACATCAATTAGCTTTAGTAGGCGCTTAATAAGAGTGCTTTGAGTTAAATTAGTAACGCCAAGAAGATTACCAAATTCGATAAAGCCGTTATCATCTATCTCCATTAGTCGGACTATAGATGTATATGTGTGCTTATCTCTTTGGCTGGAGACATTTTTCTCCAGTACCTTAATGACACTCTTTGCGCCATCATTGCTAATTATGATGCTGGATTTTAAGTCCAATAGTCGGCTAGTCATCGTGAACCTCTTATTTGATGATCACATACTAGGCAAAGAAGGTCTTACTCTCAAGCCCTCTATCTCAAGGTTTTAACAAGGATTTCTTGCTGATCAAAAAAATTAGATCTAATTAAAATTATTCTTTTTCTGATCGATTTGATTAGATCTGATCTTAATGTTTACGACAACAACATCTTTCTTGCTACAAGCACAAAGCCCAGTAAGATGCTGTTTTAAAAGAATTAAATAGCACTAGGCGTCAAATTCCCTATAAATCCCATTCGAAAGCATGATCAAAGACCCACCGAAAGAATGATCAAAGAGCTTCGGGAAGCATGATCACCATACTTACGAAAGCATGATCATGGTGAATGTACAGCTTATCCACAGACTTATGAACATTAATAAATATTCACCAATTCACCATATCGTGATAAGTGTCACAAATTCATGGGGAATCAAAGTCAGCACCATCAAATTCCCTATTAATAACCCATTGAATTTAAAGATTTTGATTAAATACGGGCGGAAGCATGATCATGCCAACAGTTAGGTTATGACCTTAAATTTCACTTGACGTGGAATTTGAAGACTCCTTATTCAGCAAGGCTTACCACATCTATCAGGGTTAAATTATAGCAACAGATTTCACCTCCTTTGTAACTAGAGATTCGAAAATATTGCCCTCATCAATAATTGATCATTGATCATCAAATTCCCTATTAAAAATCTTTCAAATCATCAAATTCCCTACAAAAGACTCAATACGGGGTTATTGCGGTAGATTTCATGACACAATGGAATTTGACAACATGGTTACCCCTATCAAACCATCACCATTGACTGATAACCTTAGATCTCACTGCCTGATGGCAATCAACGACACCGTCAAATCCCCTATTAAACTGCCACCATTGAGTTATGAGTTTAGATTTCGTGGTCAGGTGGCAATCGACGGCACGGTCAAATTCCCTATTAAACCGTCACCATTGAGTTATGAGTTTAGATTTCATGATCAGGTAGCAATCGACGGCACGGTCAAATTCCCTATTAAACCGTCACCATTGAGTTATGAGTTTAGATTTCGTGGTCAGGTGGCAATCGACACCATGGTCAAATTCCCTATTAAACTGCCACCGTTAAGTTACGGGTCGAGATCTCACCACCAGATAGCAATCGACTATATGGTCAAATTCCCCATTAAACTGCCACCGTTGAGTTATGAGTTGAGTTCTTATGCCCTATCGGCAATCGACGATACGGTCAAACTCCCTATTAAACTGCCACCGTTAAGTTATGAGTTGAGATCTCACCACCAGATGGCAATTGACGGCGCGGTCAAATTCCCCATTAAACCGTCATCGTTGCGTTATAAGTGCAGATCTCACCGCCTGATGGAATTCGACACCACGGTCAAATTCCCTATTAAATCGTCACCATTGAGTTATGAGTTGAGTTCTCACCGCCTGATGGCAATCGACGATACGGTCAAATTCCCTATTGAACTGCCACCGTTAAGTTATGAGTTGAGATCTCACCACCTGATGGCAATCGCCACCACGGTCAAATTCCCTATTAAATCGTCACCATTGAGTTATGAGTAGAGATCTCACTACCAGATGGCAATCGACGACACGGTCAAATTCCCTATTAAATCGTCACCATTGAGTTATGAGTTGAATTCTCACCACCAGATGGCAATCGACGATACGGTCAAATTCCCTATTAAACTGCCACCGTTGCGTTATAAGTTCAGATCTCACCGCCTGATGGAATTCGACACCACGGTCAAATTCTCTATTAAACCGCTACCGTTGAGTTATGAGTTGAGTTCTTATGCCCTATCGGCAATCGACGATACGGTCAAATTCCCTACTAAACTATCACCGTTGAGTTATGACCTTGAATTTCGTGCTCATGTGGCAATCGACGGCACGGTCAAATTCCCTATTAAACTGCCACCGTTAAGTTATGAGTCGAGATTTCACTACCAGATAGCATTCGACTATACGGTCAAATTCCCCATTAAACCGTCACCGTTGCGTTATAAGTTCAGATCTCACCGCCTGATGGAATTCGACACCACGGTCAAATCCCCTATTAAACCATCACCGTTGAGTTATGAATTGAGTTCTCACCACCAGATGGCAATCGACGATACAGTCAAATTCCCTATTAAACCGTCACCGTTGCGTTATAAGTTCAGATCTCACCGCCCGATGGAATTCGACACCTCCGTAAAATTCTCTACTAAAGACTCAATACAGCGTTATTGCCCTAGATTTCATGACCCAATGGAACTCGACGGCACGGTCAAATTCCCTATTAAACCGTCACCATTGAGTTATGAGTTTAGATTTCGTGGTCAGGCGGCAATCGACAGCGCGGTCAAATTCCCTATTAAACCGTCAC